>Ga0183098_10097_pt1 | contig 321281 bp, 302 predicted proteins | sample BioMet9_FD_128884 | JGI IMG/M metagenome (GOLD analysis project Ga0183098, IMG submission 128884) | Microbial communities from bioreactor (seeded with sewage sludge) at Lawrence Berkeley National Lab, California, USA - Biofuel... | ecosystem: Engineered > Bioreactor > Anaerobic > Unclassified ...
AAACCACAGAAAATGGTACAGGGTCGACCACAGCCTCGCAACAGCTCAACCACAGTTTTGTGACAGCCTGACCACAGATTTTGCAACAGCCCAAAATTGGCAAAAAAGTAAATTTTTCGAAACCACAAAAAATGTTACAGGGGTGACCACACCACAGTGAATGTAACAATACTTTCCAAAATGGCTCCGGAGTTTACCATTTGGGAGGCCTAAAAGTGGTAAATGGATAAAGAACAGGCAATTCGATATGAATATCGAATTGCCTGTTCTATTGTTGTTAAATATATATTGAGCCAATGGGGACGGCTTTATTTTGTTCCAAGGGTTGCTGCTGAGGCCTGGGAAGGAGGTGAAATAGTTGTAAATTTTTAATTTTATTTTCAAAATAACTAATAATTATTATTACTTAAGTAGGAGCTGCATAAAAGTTGACGTAAATACTTTGTTATGGTATCCTAATTTTGACACATGAATTAATATTACGAAAAGGTGATGTTATGAACAAAATAAAAAATAAGCTTGTAGCATTGTTTTTATCTTTAGGAGTCGTGTCTTTTGCGGGTAGTAATGATGCATCTGCCCATAATGTACAGCAAGTGTTAGACAATCCAATTGTTTTAACTCAGGAGCTTGGACAAAAAATTGCGACGGAACGGTTGCTCGGCGATAAAGCAAATGATCCGACATTGCAAAGTTATTATCATTCTTCTCACTACTCACATACATCACATAATTCACATACATCACATACATCGCATTATTCTTCATCGTATTAAGAAGAATTACAGTATTAAAATATAAACAAGTTGCATTTGTTTGCAGCTTGTTTTATTTTTGGGAGGAATATATGGTGAGTTGTTCGAAAATTCTGAACGGATTTGCATTGACGCTAGATTTGCAAATGTATTCTAAGGAAAGCATTTTAAGTGTTGCATATGAATTTAAGAAAAAATTTATGATAGAAGTAAATGTTGTTAGCGAGTCAGTGCTTAGTGTATCAATTTTATCAAGCAACGGTAATGTTCCGCAAGAAATAGATGTGAATGATTTTATGAATGAACTAAATGATGAGGAACTTAGAATTGAAATTTTAAAACGTACTGAAAAAATACGGGACATTATATATGAAAAGGCATTTATAAAAATAAAGGAAAAATAAGAAATGAAAATAGAACAATATCCTTTTTTCTTTAAGCAATGGGGAAATGAATACCTTTTAGTGAACATGGTCGGTGAGCATCTGTTTTTGCAAGACGAAGATTTTACGGCTTTAATAAAATATAAGTATGAAGATATATCTGAAGATACTCGTATTAAATTATATAGTCGTAATTTTATTGGCAATGAAAATGAACGAGATTTAATAACTGAACTTTTGGCAATTAAATTAAGAAGTAGGAAAAATTTTATAAGTGAATTTACATCATTACATATGGTGGTTTTGACTCTTAGGTGCAACGGTATTTGTGACTATTGTCATGCTAGTTCTAAGGATTTAATATCTAAAGAAACTGATATGAGTATAGAAACAGCTAAAGCAGTACTTTTGACTATACTTCAATCTCCTTCCAATAATATTACAATAGAATTTCAAGGAGGAGAACCATCTTTAAATTGGTCAGTATTAGAGTTCTTTGTCACAGAAGGAGAGAAACGAGCTAAAGCTATTGGTAAACATATTTCGTTTGTAATATGTACAAATTTGTTGGAAATAACTAATGAGCAAATAGATTTTTTAATACAACACAATGTTTCTATTTCAACATCATGTGATGGAGAAAAGAAAATACACAATTTGCATAGGAAATATAGAAAAGATGGAACTAATACCTATGACATGTTTGTTAAAAACTTAACTAGAATTAGAAATAAAGGATATTATGATATTAACGCTCTTATGACGGTTACTAAAGATAATCTAGTTTGTTTAAATACATGCATAGATGAATATATCAAATTAGGCTTTAACAATATATTTATTAGAGCCTTAAATCCGTATGGTTATGCTTTGGATAATAGAGAAAAACTTGGATATTCTACAAAAGACTTTTTAACATATTATAAACAAGCGTTGATGTATATTATTGAAATAAATAAGAATGGTGTTTATTTTCCGGAAGCTTATGCTTCGTTGCTTTTTAAAAGAATTATGACACCATTTTCAACTGGATTTGTTGATCTTCAATCACCATCGGGAGCGGGTATTGCAGGAGCAATATATTATTATAATGGTGATGTATATCCTAGTGACGAGGCTAGAATGTTAGCTGCACGCAATAATGAAATGTTTAAAATGGGAAACGTAAAAACTGATAATTATAAAAAAATATTTTATGGTGATGTGATTAAACGGTTAGTAAAAGAAAGCTGTGTAGAATGTATGCCTGGTTGTTCTACTTGTGTATTCAATCAGTATTGTGGAGCTGATCCCATAAGATATTATTCGGAATCAGGCAAATTGGAAGGGAAACGTTATAATAGTGATTTTTGTGCTAAAAATAAGGGGATAATCAATATAATATTTGACATTATTCACCAAAATGATGAACAAACTATGTCCATATTATGGTCATGGGTTAATAGAAAACCATTGGGAGAAGAATGATATGTGGGAGACCAAGGGCAGGGCCAGCAACTTTTCGCAAAATATTGTTGGGATATTTTCTGAGGAAGATAAGATTATAGATTGTTTTAAGGATAAAATGATAAAAAACATTGACAATTGTACAAGTCATTATAATGTTCTTGCAGGATTATCATCTTTATCAGAAAGCAAAGAAAAATTTCCAATAATCTATAATATACCCAAAGACAAATTAAATGAGCTGCATGCAGGCGATGTATTGTTGCTTAAACATTCCGGTGAAGTTCAGAGAATGTGGAGCGCGGATTCAACACAAAATGTGTTGTTTTTGACTGAAAAATGTAATTCTGCTTGTATTATGTGCCCGCAACCGCAGCTACAAATTGATCATGGTGACGAGGTCTTAAGTGTACTTGCACATATACAGAAAGACGAGTTACATGATATTTGTATAAGTGGAGGAGAACCAACTGTTAGTGAAAAACTTGATTGTATATTGGAAACATTGAAATCATTTCCTAATGTAAGTCCAATTATTTTAACCAATGGAAGAAAATTTAAAGATATTGATTTTACTATAAAAATTGTTAATTCTGCTCCCAAGAACATGGTATATGCAATACCACTTTATTCATCAGTATCAGAGATACATGATGCTATAGTAGGAGTCAAAGGAGCTTTTGATGAAACAATTAGAGGAATTTATAATTTAACAAAATTAATGGTACCTGTTGAGATACGTATTGTTATGATAAAACAAAATATAGAATCAATACAAGAATTAGCTAATTTTATTGGGTGGAACCTACCAATGACAATTCATGTTGCTTTTATGGGGATGGAGGTACATGGGAGGGCTAATGATAATCTTGATTCCGTATGGGTTGAACCTATTGAATATGGACAAGCCTTAGTAAAGGCAGTTTGTGAATTGGCAAATAGAGATATACCGGTATCTGTTTATAATGTACCATTGTGTTTATTACCTACAGCTATACATAAATATAGCAGAATGAGTATTTCTGACTGGAAAAAGATGTCAGTTGAAGAATGTTCTAAATGTTCAAAACGGAATGAATGTTGTGGTCTATTTGCAACTTCGTCTAGATTGCCTATTGGAATAAAGGCAATTTAAGATAGAAATTATTGAGTATTGTTTCACATCCTGTGGTGTGGTCGACCCTATAACAAAAACTGTGGTCATTTTTACCTCTCCCACATCCTGTGGTTGACCTCTAACAAATGCTGTGGTCAGCCTTTAACAACATCGGTGGTCAAGCTATAACACTTTCTGTGGTTTTAGCTTAGCCACCGCTATTTTATGACAAAATTACTCTTGCTTCGCAGCATAATAAACCAATCTGGTATTATATATAAATATCCGTAACTACCAAAAAACAAGGTGTTTCGCCCATCAATTTTTGAGCCACCTTTAGTATAAACAAAAGCAGAATCTAAAGGTATTATCGGGACTTATTCGATTATTTCATTATTTAAAGAAAAAGTGGTTAAAGCGCAAGGATGACAGGAACGGTCGTCCTAAATTGCGTTTAACCACAGTTTTTGTTAAAGGTACCACCACAGCATTTGTTAAAGCCTACACCACACAATTGTTACAGGTACCACCACAGCATCTGTTAAAGCCTGACCACAAAAGATGGGAGAGGTTAACCACAGCATTTGTTAAAGGCACTACCACCGTTTGTTTAAAGGGTCGACCACAGCATTATTTACGATCCCTTATTTACAATCCCAATTATTGGTATATGACAAAAAGCAAGACTTTTGCTGAAGCAAAAGTCTTGCTTTTTATCTAACTGGTTGAATCATAAATAATGCTTAGATGCTTTAATTGTTTAATGAAGTTTCAATTTTTTTTAATACAGCTTTTGCATCTTGTACATCTTTGTTTTTTAAAGTATTCTTCTCGTACCTTGATAATATGCTAAGATTATATAATGCTTGATATTCACCACTTATTCTTTTCAAACACTTGAACTTATTAATAAGGACAAATCGATTTCTATGGCTATCACTGTGGAGTCCATTAGGAGACAAAGTAGACTTACTTAAAAAACCTTCTATAAGATGTACGGCACAATAAAAAATTACTGTAATTTCCCAATCATTATAATCTTTATTCAAAATTAAGCTATCTAATAGTTTCCTATTATGTTTATAACAAGAAAGATGCGTGTCATAATCAGGCATTATATCACCGTTTCATAACTATAAATTCAGAACCAAAAGTCTGTGATTTTTCTGTTTTAGCATCAAATACAAGGAAATCAAAATATGGTTCACCATCAAAAGATACCCCAGAATTTAAAAAATTATTATATAATGTAGACAATTCAATTACTTTTTTTACTGAAAAATTATCTACGAAAACATAAAACTTTTTATCATTCTTTTTTAATGATACATACGCTGTTTTTATACCTTTATCACGTAATACTCTAAAAAACAATTTTTCCCACGTTTTTTTGCCTAACCAAGAACCGATGGTATCGTTAAATATTGATTTGTAGTGTGCAAACTCTTCTTTAGCTAATTTATTAATTATTTTCAATGTAGGTTCATTGTTTTTATCTAAATGCACCCAATTATTAACTAATGCATCCATAGCAAACCCTACTTTCTATTTTTTTTATGCTTTGGTAAGCCAATATTATTGCCTGTTTCTTCTTGAAAAATTTGGCCTAATCTAATTAAATTAAGTATGAGTCGAAGAGTTAAATCAACTGGTAGCATAACTTGGGCTTTAATATCAACATCTTTTTTATTAGAATCTTTATTTTTTATAAATTCTCCGAAGTCAATTGATAAAAGATATCCTTTTTCTTTATCTTTTTTGTAATTTAAACGAAAAGTATTGGCATATTTTATATCACTAGTAGTATTTTTCATTTGAAATTAACCTCCATTAAAAGATAACCAATACGTTTTTCTTCATTGTATATCAAAAAACAGTAAAATACAATTGAAATCAGTAAATAACAATTAACAATTAACAATTAACAATTAACAATTAACAATTAACAATTAACAATTAACAATTAACAATTAACAATTAACAATTAACAATTAACAATTAACAATTAACAATGTTAACTTATAAGGGAAAAATAAGCTGTTATGATGACTAAATATAAATACCAGATATAAGGTACTAGATATGTAAAAACATGAAAATTGTATTTGATTATTAAAAACGAAATTTAACTTTTATACACGCAGCTATCTAATTACTTTTCATACGCCTTATCCTTATAGTGCTTATTCGCCGTATGCAGCATTAGCAAGAAAGAGTTGCTATTCCAGGGAGTTACATCTTGCTTGGGTAAAACTTTTTCGCCACGCACATAAGGCAGAATATAGTCTATAGCTGTCTTTAGGCCTACGCCTTTGCTGGTTTGTGCATCGTAGAGGTTAACGCCCAGGATATCTCCCAATCGTGCCAGTGTCATGTAGGCGCGCAGGACATAGAGACTGTAATTCATGGGACGGGTGCGTGCCAGTTCCAAAGGAAAACTACCGTCTGCTGCCAGCTGTGGTTCCAGACGCTTTTTTGCTACTTGTTGCAGTATGGACTTGGCTAATTTGTCGCGCCCGGAAAAATGATAAAAAGCTGCCAGTTGCGCATCATACCAAACACCGTGATTATTCTTAGCGGTGTTTTCTTTTTGCCCGTGTTGGCTCTTATGCAACCAGTCGGCATAGGCTCCAAACCATTTTTGCAGGGCTTTTTGCCTTTCCGGTGTATAAGCCTGGGAACCTTCTAACATTTGCAGGTCGTCAAGCATGCCTACGAGGTTGACAGTTTCGATAATACCGGAAGGTTGCCCGCTGTTTTTGCCGGGAACCATTTGTGCGTATTCCAAGTTGGGACGCATGCTGGTTTTGGGGTTAATGAACCAGGCATCTAAAATAGTACAGGCGTGTTGTGCCAGGTCTTCGCGTCCACTTACGGCATAACCAAGTGCCAGAGCACGCAGGTATGAGACCATGGTCTCCAGTCTTTTGGCATCATAGCACTGCAAGTTGTTCTTTTCCGGATTCACCAGGCCATCGTGTTTGACATAGGGGAGCCCGTTGGGTGTGCTTGAATTGGGCCAATAATAGATGGACAGACTCATATAATCGCACTTGTTGCCGGAAGGCGGCAGGGCATCCTTGTCTGTAAGCAGGGGAATTGGTTGCTTAGCCACCTTTTCTGCCCAATGCACGATGCTTTTTTTATTTTTGTAATAAGCTGATGGTTGGTCTTGGCGAACTTTGACTATTTCTTCCTTATCCTGCCACAGGTATTGTGGGGAGACGCCATGGGAGGACCAGCAGCTAGAGTTCAAGCTTAATAAAATTAACATGAGCAGAGCTATGAATGTTTTTCTTTGCATGGTTGAACAACTCCTATGTTGGTTGGTGATGTAAGGTAATTTTAGCATACTTTTTTATATTGACATATTATTTAAAAGAGAGTACCATCAAAACGAACAGAAGTTCGAGATGTATTGACAAAATGGTATCATTGATACTATAATTTGTATGAAAGGATTGGTTCTAGTGAGTATAGGTTGGCAATCCACTAGGGAAGAAGTCGAGAAATTTTTAAAGGAAATAGCAAGAATTTTAAATGACGAAGACAAACTTTACATTGTTGGACGAGATAAAACTAATAGTTTTAGAGCTAAGTACAATTTGCTAAGAGTAGATGTTAAGCAAATTATCTTGAGCCTTGATGAAACCAATTATTCATATACTGATAATGACAGAGAGTTGGCACATGGTGGACAGGTTTGGATTTTTGGTGCTAGTTTTCCACCGGGACTTGTGCAAGGGACATTTCAGATTTATATAAAATTGAAAATTCAGGGTGAAGTTATATGCTTATCTCTTCATGAAGCGGAATTTGATTTGAAATATCCATATCTAAATTACTAATACATTCGTAATAAAAAGGGGGCGTGGACTATGTTAAGATATTGTGCCTTTTGTGATAAGAAGGTTGAAGTCAAACCAATAGAGAAAGAAATGCATGTCAACATTGATAAAATGGATGTGGTTTATAAAGGTATAGAACTACGTTGCCCATGTTGTGGAGAACCGGTATACGATAGCAAAATAAATGATGCCAATATTGCTGCTGCAAATGCTGCGTATAGGAGCATGAGCAATATTATTAGCGTGGATGAGATTAATGAAATATTGGAACGTTATGATATAGGGAAAAAACCTCTTGCTCAATTATTGGGGTGGGGAGAGGCGACATTACTACGTTATTTTGATGGCTTTACACCTAAACGTGATTATAGTGATCGCTTAAAGGAATTATTGAATCCTTATAAAATGTTACAAGTGCTTAATGCAAATGGTACTGTATTGTCTGATGTTGCCAGACGTAAGACTATGGATAAAGTCAATGCTTTTATTAATGAAAAGGGAAATGATGACAAAGCGTTTGGTGTAGTCAATTTTTTTCTAGCAAATATCGATGTGGAGAATGAAGAAACTATTACACATATGAAATTACAAAAGCTTCTGTATTATGTACAGGCGTGGAGTCTTGCATTGTTACACCATGTGATGTTTACTGATAGGATAGAAGCGTGGGCACATGGTCCGGTGATTCCCAATGTATATCAAACTTTTAAAGTGTTTGGCAGGGAACCCATTGCTGCTATTGAGCAATGGGATGATTCTAGTTTTAATGATGAAGAAAAAAATGTTTTGCGTATTGTAAAAAAAATATATGGAAATTTCGATGCACCTGTATTGCGTAAATTTACTCATAGCGAGGATCCCTGGATTAAAGCAAGACACGGATTGCCGGATAACGAAAATAGCAATAATGAAATTTCTAATAATGATATGCGAGCTTTTTATTGTGGCAAAGGCAAGTCGTATGAGGAAATAAAAGAGTATGTTTTACAAATGCATGCTAGTACAATGGGCATAACTTTTAATTAAAAATTTACTATTTGGGGAAGGTTGAAAAGTGGTAAATGGACCATCTAAACAAAAGCGGTTGCCAGTATTCCTACTGGCAACCGCTTTTTCAACTGGCTTGAAAGTGGGACAGCGGACGCGTCCCCATGTCCCACTTTACACCCACTTGCCATCGCAGAACAACCCCATCAACGCCTTCATTTGTGGGGACAACCATTTGTCCTGATGCACAGCGACGATGACATTTACAGAAGAGGCGAAGTCGCTTATCTTGACAACTTTTAGCTTCTTTTCTTTGATGGCGTCTTTGGCTACATAGCTGGGCAGGCAGGAGACGCAGTTGCCATAGATGAGCATGTTCACAATGGCCCAGGTGCTTTCTACTTTGAAGTGCTGCTTCATAGTTAAGCCTTTTGATCTAAAAGCTTTTAATAAGGACTGATGATAAACGCTGTTTTCTTCCGTCAAGATAAACTCTTCGTTGGCTATTTGGGCCAGCGAAGTTTTTTTATTTTTAGGGATAGTAATGGAGTTGCTGGCTAGGAAAGTCATAGGAATTTCTTTAGAAAAAATTATTTTGCAATTACTGGGCGGCACTTCTGGGCACAGACAGCAGATTATATCCAGCTTATTCTTTTGCAATTCGTCAAAGAGCTCCAGAGAGGGGCGAGTTTTTAAATCCAGGGAAACATTAGGGAAAATGGTACGAAATTTGGGGAAGAGGGTGACTAGCTTGGAGAAGAAGAGAGATTCTACCATGCCGATGCGAATAGTGCCAACCACGTCCTTGTAATTTTTATTAATGGTATTCATTTCATCCGACAGGTTCAGCATTTGCTTGGCTAGTGGCAGAAAATTTTCGCCATAACTGGTCAGGCTTATTTTTTTGCCTATTCGTTCAAAGAGTGAGTAGCCTAATTCTTCTTCCAGTTGTTGTATTTGAAAGGTAACTGTGGATTGGGCGTAGCCTAGGTAATTAGCGGCTTGCGAGAAGCTTCCGCATTCGGCAATTTTTAAAAAGCTCTTAATGTTGCGTAATTCCATAGCGTCCTCCGTTCGAAAATACTGATTAAACATATTTAATCTATCAATTTTACAAGGGAATTTTACCATGTTACATTGGCCTTGTAAACGAAAGGAGATGCTCATATGGGAAAAATGGACTATTTGAAGAATATGCCAATCGCTGTGCTGGGTGGTGGCGCTGTTGGTAAAACCTGCGCTGCCGACATGAAGCTGGCGGGCAGAGAGGTGCGACTGTACGATATTATGCCCTATGCGAAAACGTCTCTCAAGAATCTTGCGCAAAAAGGTATTTTGCTAGATGGCGTGCAGAGAAATCGTGATTGTTTTGAGCGTTCCGGCAGAGCGTATTTTGATTTGGTGACCAGCGACATGGCTGCAGCGGTGCGGGGTGCCGGTCTTATCGTAGTGGCTTGCGGTTCCTGGGGACACGAGGCGATCTTCAGGGAGCTGATTCCTCAGCTGGAAGATGGCATGGTGATCAATATCTTCACAGACAACTTTGGCTGTCTGCTCTTGCGCAAATTGATGCGCGAAATGGGTTGTACCAAGCAGGTCATCGTTGGTGGTTGGTCGTCTGCTCCCTATGGCACCAGGATAGAGACTATTGGCCATTACCAATTTCCCCATGTTGGTGCCAAGTATCGTGCCATTACTTTGCGTGGCGCCGCGTTGCCCATGACAGACACAGAGAATTTTCTGAAGGCTGCTCAATATTTGCCTTGTCTGGATGCCGTGGTGCAGGGCGATGGACCGCAGCGTGGTCATACTATTCTTGATATAGATTTTGCTAATGTAAATCCTGTCATCCATGTGCCGGCCACCATTCTGGGCGTATCTACCATGGAGAATTGGGGTGTGATCTTCGGCGGTCATGACAAGACTACCTATTCCATGTACTCTCACGGGCTGTGTCCTGCCATCTGCGAGGTGCAATACCAGTTCTACAACGAAGAGATAGCTCTGGCTAAGGCCATCGGCGTGGGCTGTCCTTATTATAAAAAAGCCATGTTCTTTTCTCGTAGGAGCGTTTTAACCCAGGAATATATGGGGCTGGATGAGCAGGGAAATGATAATGTGGTTTTTCCGCTGGATGAGCCGTCTACGGAAGGCAATACCGGGCCTAACAATATTCAGCATAGATATTTGACGGAGGATGTTCCTATTGGCTGCAAGATTTATCACGATTTGGGCCAGCAGTACCATGTGCCTACGCCTATTATTGATGCCATGATTACCTTGGCCGGAGCCATGCATAACGAGAATTTTTTTACAGAGAGCAGGTATGACTTGGCTTATCTGGGCATTGCTAATCTGAGCAAGGCTGAGTTGCTGGATTATTTAAATGAAGGAAAGTTAACTTCCAAGCAAGCTAATTAAAAAATAATTCTGTAGGGTGACTATTATGGTCACTCTACTTGGCGTGAAGGAGCTGTGCCCATGAAATATGCATTTAATACGGACTACACGATTGAAAAATTTATTTTGCAAACAAAGTGGGAAGATTTGCCTGCCCAGATACAAGCACGAGCGATTGTTTGTGGCATAGATTTAATGCTGGCGCTTTTGCTGGGGAGCACAGGGAGGCAATTTGCCAGTGGGCTCAAGCTGGCAGCAAGTAATTTTAAAGAGGGAAAGATACCGGTGGTAGGGAGTAAGCAGACCTTTGGTCTCTTAGGTGCAACAGTTGCCATGTCCCATGCTGCCAATTCTTTTGACATTGATGATGGACACAATTTGCTTAAAGGCCATCCAGGCGCTTCTTTTGTGGCAGGGGTTTTGGCCACGGCGTTGCAAGAAAATATTTCCTACAAGGAATATCTCACTACGCTGGTGGTTTGCTATGAGGTAACCATCCGCTGTGGGTTGGCCCTGCAGGACCATTATAAGTATTTACATAGTACAGGCGCCTATGGGACCTATGGTACGGCGGCGGGGATGGGTCGCATTCTGAGTTTCTCCGAGAGGCAATTGAATAATGCTTTGTCCATAGCAGAGTTCCACGGACCACTGACGCCGGTGATGCGCTCTGTCCAGTATCCTTCTATGAATAAGGACGGAGTACCCTTTGGTGCCTTGGTTGGTGCCACTGCTGTGCTGGAAACGCTGGAAGGTGTTACCGGCTATGGGCAAATTTTAGAATTGCCGGAATATAGATATCTGGTAGAAAGCTTGGGCAAAGAATTTGAAATAATGAATTTATACTTTAAGCCCTTTACCTGTTGCCGCTGGGCACATCAGCCTATTCAAGCATGCCTTGCTCTGGCCAAAGAATATAAATACACACCTGCTGATATAGAAGCAGTGAAGGTTCATACTTTTGAGGCGGCCACTCAGCTAAGCAAGACCATACCTATTAACACTGACGAAGCTCAGTACAATATTGCCTGGCCCGTTGCAGCAGTCTTGGTCTATGGCGATGTGGGCGTCGAGCAAGTGCGGGGGATGGCCTTAGGTGATGAAAAGATATTGTATATGATGAACAAATTATTTTTTGAGGTTGATCAGGATTTGGAGGCGCAGTTCCCACAGAAGAGACTGGCCTGGGTAGAAATAGTTTTGAAGAATGGCCAAATTTTGCAGTCGCAAATTTATGCTGCGCCCGGTGAGGCTACGGATAACATAAATCTGGAATGGATATCAAAGAAGTTTCTGCTACGAACTGCGGCTATCTTCGACCAGCATAAGCAAAAAGAAATACTGCAAGTGCTGAGCAATTGCCTGGACGAGGAGATGGTAGACGTGGTTAGAAAAGTGGGACAGAGGGACGCGTCCGCTGTCCCACGGTGATTTACCATTGGGGACGGAGAAAAGTGGTAAATCCGCCTGGTCAGGCGGAAAAAATTTACCACTTTTCTCCGTCCCCGGTGGTAAATCACCGTCCCAAGCCATTGTCACTCAATTCTAAAAAACAAACTCTTCGTTGGCTATTTTGCCAGCGAAGTTTTTTTATGATAAGAAGTCCAGTTTTCTTGTTTTTGTAAGTGTTGTGACCGTTGTGTTTTATGCTGTCATAATGTAAAATTAATTCGCTTAAAGAAAGGAGCTTAATATGATTTGCTTAAAAGAATTTGAATTTGATGCAGCCCATTTTTTACCTAAATATAATGGTAAATGTGAGAAATTGCACGGTCATACGTATAAATTAGTAGTTCGGGTAGAGGGCAGTCCGGACGCCGAAGGAATGGTTCTGGATTTTTTAAAACTGAAAAAGACAGTGCAAGAGTTGGTTCTTAGTAAGTTGGATCACAGCTGTCTCAATGATCTTTTGCCTCAGCCCTCCGCTGAGAATATTGCTATCTGGGTTTGGCAGCAGTTGGTTGAACCATTGCAGGGACCTAACTATAAATTGGAAGAAGTGCAGGTGTGGGAAACTAAAACTAGCGGGATTATTTACAGGGGGTAACTCATGTTAAAAGACGTGCAAGGTGAAAAAGACCTAAGAAATATTCCTCTGCGACAGGTAGGCATTAAGAATCTGCGCTGGCCTCTTGTTGTGCGCAACAGGGAGAATGGCGTGCAGCACACGGTGGCTGATGTTGCTATGGCCGTGGCGCTGCCTCATGACATGCGAGGCACGCATATGAGCCGCTTTGTTGAGTGCCTGAAAAATTTGGGAACAGTAAATCCTGCTGATTTGGAGCAGATTCTTGATGAAATGAAGGAAAAATTGCAAGCAGAGCGTGCTATGCTGGAATTGCAATTTCCTTATTTTATCAAGAAAAAAGCGCCTGTTTCCGGTGCAGAAGCTTTATTGGATTTAAAATGCAACTACCGGGCTGAGAAGGGTGAGACCTTTGAACTCAATGTTTGTGTGGAGGTACCCATTCAAACTCTTTGTCCTTGCTCTAAGGAAATCAGCAAATACGGTGCTCATAACCAGCGGGCCATTGCCAAGCTGGAAATACGCTCCCACGAGCTGGTTTGGTTGGAGGAACTGGTAGCCATCGCAGAAGCTGCGGCGTCGTCACCTATTTATCCACTTTTAAAGAGGCCGGATGAGAAGGCGGTTACGGAGCATGCCTACGAAAATCCTCGCTTTGTAGAGGATGCAGTGCGGGAAATTGCTTTGCGCCTGAGAGCAGATACCAGGATTAAGTGGTATCGGGCTACGGTAGAAAGTATGGAGAGCATCCATAACCACAATGCCTTTGCGTGTGTGGAAATGGCTGAAAGCTAAGGAGAAAATATGTTTAGAAAAATTGCGTTAACTTTAATAGAAAAAGAAATGCAGACCATGGATGTTCATCCGGGTGGCGTTGCCATCATGAGTCAAAAGGCTCAGCTGGAGCCGCTGAAGCTGCTCCATGTTAAAGCTCCGGCGGCCAACATCCTGAAGCAGGAAATGCTGGCGTTAGGTGGCGAATGTGCTACCCCGGCGGTGGCTATTAAGTGCGGGAGTGAATATGTAGATGTGCTACTCTTGGGCTCGGCACGCCAATATGGTCTGTTGCTCAATAAACTGGCACCTATGGCAGATTGGTTTGCTTTACAAGAAGTTATTGCTGATGTTAAGTCTTACTTGCAAGCGAAGACCCAGCCCTTAGTGACGAAATTGGCAGATGGCAGAGAACTTACCTATGACAGAGTACAGGTAATGGGCATTTTGAATGCTACGCCGGATTCTTTCTATGATGATTCAAGAGTTAGCGGTATTGATGCCATGCTGCATAAGGCTGAGCAAATGCTTAGCGAAGGGGCGGCCATCTTGGATGTCGGCGGCGAATCTACCAGGCCTGGTGCTATGCCGGTCAGTCTGGAAGAGGAGCAGCTGCGGGTAGTTCCTGCCATTAAGCAATTGCGGGACAAGTTTCCCCACAGCGTTATTTCCATAGATACTTATCATAGTGCTACGGCGCGACAGGCCTTAGAAGCAGGAGCTAATATTATTAATGATATTTCTGCCGGTGAAGATGATGCAGGGATGCTGGCTGTCGCCAAGCAATATCAGGCACCTATCATTCTGATGCATAAGAGGGGCACGCCTCAGACTATGCAGCAGCTGGTCAAATATGACCATGTGGTAGAAGAAGTGACTAGTTACTTGTTAACTAGGGCAGAGTGCTGTTTGCAGCAGGGCCTGAACAAGAACCAATTAATTTTGGATCCGGGCATTGGTTTTGCTAAAGATATGGCAGGTAATCTAGCACTGCTCCAAGGCATAGGCAGTTTGACAGGGCACGGTTTGCCTGTTTTGATGGCAGCTTCCCGCAAGGGCTTTATTGGGAAAATATTAGATAACATTCCTGCTCAAGAACGTTTAACCGGCACCTTGGCTACTACTTGTCAGGCTGTTTATGGTGGCGCTCAAATCGTAAGAGTGCATGATGTGCTGCAACATGTGCAGCTTATTAGGATGCTGGAGGCTATCTTACAATGTCAGTAGCATTTATTGGCTTAGGTAGTAATATGGGAAATCGGCAGGCCAATTTGGAGCAGGCCTTAACACTACTTCAAAAGGCTGGCGTAGCCGTGACGGCAGTATCGGCCTGGCGGGAAACAAAGCCATATGGCGTACTTGACCAGCCGGATTTTTTAAATGGCGTGGTAGAAATTACTTGGCAGGGTACAGCGCAAGAACTCTTGTTGACTTGTCAGCGAATCGAACAACAGATGGGTAGAGTACGCAAGCGACATTGGGGCGAGCGTAATATCGATCTGGACATCTTGTTCTTTGACCAACAAATAATAAACACACCGAATTTGGTAGTACCACATCCGGATATTGCCAATAGACTATTTGTGTTGGAGCCATTAAATGAACTGGCACCAAACTTGCTTCACCCTGTTTTGCATAAGACAATTAGGGAACTTTATGAAAAACTGTGATAGTGGGACAGAGGGACGCGTCCGCTGTCCCACGATAAACCGCGTGGTACAGAAGACACGTCCCTCTGTCCCATTTTTCTTTTCTATTTTAACAACACCATATCCCAAGTATTATCCAATTTATTGTCAGTGCCTTCCTCGTTATAATTACCTTAGACTCATATGACCCAATTTAAAAAAATTAAAGGAGGCCATAGCAATGAACATTGGAACAGTAAAAGAAATCAAGAACAACGAATTTAGGGTAGGTTTAACACCGGCAGGGTGTCACGCGCTTTGCACAGCAGGACACAAGGTGCTGGTAGAAAAGGGTGCCGGGTTGGGAAGCGGTTTTTCGGATGAAGATTATGTGGCGGCAGGAGCAGCACTAATGGATGAAGCCAGAAGTGTTTTTGCTCATGCTGATATGATTGTCAAGGTGAAGGAGCCCTTGGCTCAGGAATATGCTTACTTTCGGCCTGAGCAAATTATTTTTACTTATTTGCATTTAGCCCCTGAACCGGAGCTTACCAGAGCATTACTTGATAACAAGGTAGTGGGAATTGCTTTTGAGACAGTGCGAGACAGCAGAGGCGGTTTGCCCTTATTATCTCCCATGAGCCGAGTAGCAGGGCGGATGAGCGTACAGCTTGGTGCCCAATATTTGGAGAAGCAATATGGTGGCAAGGGTATGGTGCTAGGCGGCGTGCCGGGCGTTGCACCGGGACAAGTGGTAATCATCGGCGGTGGCACGGTAGGATTGAATGCTGCTAAGATGGCACTTGGTTTAGGTGCTAAAGTTGCGGTACTGGATATTAATCCAGAGCGCTTGGCCTATGTAGATGATCTCTTTGGTGGGGCAGTGGAAACCATAGTGTCCAATCCCTACGTTATTGCACAATGGGTGAAGAAAGCAGATCTCTTGATTAGCTGCGTGCTGATTCCGGGGGCGATGGCGCCCAAGGTGGTCAGCGAGACTATGGTAAAAACTATGCAGCCCGGTTCTGTGATTGTGGATGTGGCCATTGATCAGGGCGGTGGAGTAGAGACCATCGATAGAATAACTACTCACGCAGATCCCATTTATATTAAGCATGGTGTTATTCATTACGCTGTGGCTAATATTCCCGGTGCTGCACCGATGACATCTACTCAGGCACTTGCTAATTCTACTTTGCCCTATGTACTAAGCCTTGCTCAGAAAGGTTGGCAACAAGCCATGCGTGACGACAAAGGTTTGGCAGCAGGACTTAACACTGCAGCCGGAAAGCTCTGCTGTCCGGCTGTGGCGCAGGCCAGAGGTGTAGCGTGTACGCCGGTGGATGAGTTGTTGTAGCTCATTTTCCATTTTTGTGTTATCATAAAGAACAGCATGTGAAGTGTTTACTTGGCACCCACTTCTAAAAATAAAATCAAGGGAGAAACAAGTTTCATGTTTACAACGAAGGACTTAATCAGAAATGCCATCATCGCTGCTCTTTATGCTGTACTTACCATTGGACTGGCGCCGCTTAGCTACGGTCCTATCCAGATACGCATTTCGGAATTCATGACACTGCTGGCTTATACCAATCGCAAATTCATTCCGGGATTGGTGGTGGGATGTATTCTGGCTAACCTTGGCAGTCCTTATGGACCGCTGGATATAGTAGTTGGCACTTTTGCCACCTTTTTAGCTTTGTATACTATGCGATTTTGCACCACGTTTTTTATGGCGTCACTCATGCCGGTGATTTTTAATGGTGTGATTATAGGCGTGGAACTGGCGTATTTGGCTGCTTTGCCTAAAGGTATTTCTTTACTGGCTGCCATCTTCTACATTGGCTTGGGCGAATTTTTGTCAGTGTCCGTGTTTGGTGTTTTTTTAGCACAGCTGGTTTTAAAGAACGAAGCAATAAAAAAGTATATAAAAGAATAGGATTTAGCAGTTTTGAGCCAATGGGGCGTGTCCCTGTTGGCTCTTTTAATTTTAGAAGTATTATGGAATTTAATGTAAGATAATGGTCTCATATAATGAAAATAGGATAATAATACCCTAGTGGGGGAAATATAGAAAGGGATGATAATATGAAAGGCTTTGCAATGCTCAAAATTGGGGCAACGGGTTGGATTACCAAGGACGCTCCTGAGTGCGGGCCCTTGGATGCTATTTGTAAGCCGCTGGCGCTGGCACCTTGCTCTTCTGATGTGCATACGGTGTGGGCTGGTGCTTTGGGAGACAGGCACAACATGATTCTGGGCCACGAGGCAGTCGGCGAAGTGGTGCATGTAGGCAATTTGGTCAAAGATTTTAAAGTAGGGGATAAGGTACTGGTTTCTGCCATTACGCCGGACTGGAATTCCTTGGAAGCTCAGGCAGGTTATCCCATGCATTCCGGTGGGATGTTGGCTGGCTGGAAATTCTCGAATTTTAAAGACGGTGTGTTTGCCGAATTCTTTCATGTTAATGACGCGGATGGCAATTTGGCCCTGCTGCCGGAAGGCATGGATTTGGGCGCTGCCTGCATGATCAGCGATATGGTTCCTACTGGTTTTCATGCGGTGGAGTTGGCAGACGTGCAGTTCGGCGATAATGTGGCAGTCATTGGCATTGGACCGGTAGGACTGATGGCAGTGGCGGCAGCAGCTTTGCGCGGCGCAGCGAATATTTACGCAGTAGGTTCGCGTCCGGATTGTGCTAAGCTGGCCAAAGAATTTGGCGCAACGGACATTATCAACTACAAAGTAGCGGATATTGTAGAGCAAATACTGGATAAGACCCATGGCAAGGGCGTGGACAGAGTGGTTATTGCCGGCGGTAATAACGATACCTTTGCCCAGGCTGTGAACATGGTTAAGGCTGGTGGCAAGATTGGCAACGTGAACTATCTGGGCGAAGGTGATACTATTGGTATTCCCAGAGTAGCCTGGGGTTGTGGCATGGGCCACAAGCAGGTTAACGGTGGCTTGATGCCAGGCGGCAGACTGCGTAGCGAGAAGCTGGCCAGACTGATTGAAATCAATCGCATCCATCCGGAGAAACTCATCACTCATGTGTTCCACGGTTTGGACAAAGTAGAACCGGCTCTGCTGCTGATGAAGCACAAACCGGCAGACTTGATTAAACCTTTGGTGCTTATAGATTAGATGAGTGAGTAAGTAGGGCTGTTTTAAATGATTGATGATTATAACAAAAAAAGTACAGTAATTTGTGAAAATTTCACAAATTACTGTACTTTTATATATAAATATGTTAAGCTTTAACTATTAAAGGAGGGATAGCGATGTTTTTAAGTTATACAGTAAGTAATTATAAAAGTATCAAGGAGCCGGTGACACTTTCTTTTATTGCAGATAAAGGAAGCGAATTCGCTGATACTAATACCTTCCCAATTGATAAGAATGGAGCTAAAGGACTTAAATCACTTTTTCTTTTTGGTGCAAATGCTAGTGGCAAAAGCAATATATTAGAGTCTTTTTATGCATTTAATGTAGCCTTACGCTATGGAAGTTATTTAGGACCTACCAACGGAGATACACAAGAATATTGGAATGTAACACCATACTTATTTGATGATGATTATAGGAGAAAGCCAACAATTTTTGATGTAGAAGTCTCTATTGCAGAATTTAAGTACCTTTATCATTTAGAACTCACACAAGAAAAACTTGTTTGTGAAGAATTATATAGATATGATGGGAAAAGGAAAAAGAGAATTTTTACGGTGTCTGAAAAGGGTATAACATTTGGTACGAGTGTTAAAAAGAAAGAAAAAGAACATCTGAGCAAGATAGCTTCTTGGACTAACAATAAAACTTTTTTGGCTGCTATTGCAAGAGAAAAACAAAAAGTTTTAACAGAATACAATGTTGTTTATTATGATCTCATTAATATTTTATACATCAAATATCCACAATATACTGTTTCACGCGCTATCACTGCTGGATACATAGGTAATGTTTCAAATAAGAAAAAAGTCATTAGTATGTTACGTAATGCTGATAGTTGCATTAATGATGTTATTGTTACAGAAGATAAAACAAGTAAAATTGGTTATGATATCAAATTTGAATATTTGATTAAAGGTAAAAAAGAATATATCAACTACAATATGGAATCTGATGGTAATAGGAAGCTGTTTGATTTAGCGGCTATTTTATTAGTAGCATTAGAGAGTGGTTTAGATACACTGTTGATTATTGATGAGTTAGATAATAATTTACATCCTTGTATCATTGATGATCTTGTTGATAATTATATGCAGGCTAAAGGTCATAGACAACTTTTAACTAGTATGCATTATACTGGCCTTATGAATTCCTTGCGAAGAGATCAGATTGTTCTAGTTGAAAAAGATAAGAAGGAGTTAACTACAACGGTTGCAACCATGGCTGATTTTACCGGCGTACGTAAGGACCTAGATAAGGAGAAGGCATATCTTAAAGGTATTTTTGGTGCAACACCTTTTACAAGTTTTGATTTCAATGTGAAAGGTGGTAAGTAATGAGTAAGAAAAAAATAAAGCTTAAGACCATTGTAATAGTTTGTGAGGGACAAACTGAGTCAAATTACTTTAATGAAATTAGACTTGATATTAGAAATAATAAGGTCAAAGTTGTTCCTCCAAAAAATGTACAGGGTATACAAAGTGCTCCAGAATTTTTGAATGCAGCTTGGAATGCATATTGGGAAGAAGTTCTTACTTTTAGATCAAGCAATGTGTTAAGAGAAAAGAAGGTTTATCGTGATGATGAGGTTTGGTGTGTCTTTGATAGGGATAATAAAACTATAGGGGAAATGCAAGAGTTTGAGAGATTAGCTGAAGCATATGGATTTAATGTTATTTCTTCTATTCCATCTTTTGAACTTTGGTTTTACTTACATTTTGCAGATTGTCCAGTAGAGAAGAAAATGTTGTTTACTAAACTTCAAAAATATGGGGAAAAAGAATTAACAGTAGCAATAATTCTTAGCATGTTGCTGGAGGAATGGCCCAAATACCATAAAGGTAGTTCTAAAAAGGAAAGTAGATATTTAGACATATTGAGGGATAATGAAATAAATGCCATAAATAGGTCTTTAAGTATGAAAAGTAAGGCACAAGAATTAGGATATAACAAATATACATATCCTGTTACCGACGTCGATGTTTTGGTTGAACGCCTGAGAAAATTATAATTATGAGGTGACCACACATGAAAGTCGTTGTTTCAGCCTGCTTACTAGGCCATAATTGCAAATATAATGGAAAAAACAATCGTAATGAGGTTTTATTGGACTTTTTAAAGGATAAAGAGGTAATTCCTGTTTGTCCGGAGGCAGTTTTGCCCAGGCCTCGCAGGCCGGTGGAGTGGCTACAGGGTAGAGCAGTGACGGATGATGGAGTGGATGTGACGGCAGAATTTACCAGAGGAGCAGCCATTGCCCTGCAGTCCGTACTGAAAAATCAGCCGGATTTGGTGATTTTGCAGGCTAGAAGTCCCAGCTGCGGAGTTAACTTTATCTATGACGGGACTTTTACTAAGCACCTTATTCCTGGGCAAGGGGATTTTGCGGAGCAAGTTTTGGACAATGGCTACCAGGTCAGTGCCACTCAAATGGATAAAGAATTCTTTGTTTTAGAGAAAAAATGAACTTTATATAATTACATAATATCAACTGATATTGCTAATAAAATATAGTTATGTTAGAATAAAGTAACTAAAGTAATGAATACTTCTGGCAGTTTATCTAATTAATCATATTAGACGCTTTGCAGGCCTTGTGGCCAAGGTGATATTATGCTAAAACGTAGACGCAGAAACGGTTTTACTCTAATTGAACTGGTTGTTGTTATCGCTATCCTGGGAATTTTGGCAGGGCTTGGTATTATGCGTCTGCTTGATGCCAATAAGGAAGCTAAACGCAATACTTGTCTAGCCAACAGGACTACCCTAAGCCATGAGCTGTCTTATCAAGAGGCGCAGGGCGTGGATCCGGCTACCTATTTTGCTTCAGTATATTCAACGGCAGAAAATGCGGTGAACAGGTTCCGTTGTCCTTCCGGTGGTACTTATACGCTTAATGCTACTACCTTGGAGGTAAGCTGTTCTGATGAAGACCACACCGAAAGCAGTATTGGTGCGGCTAAGTCCAGCAGTGCAGTAGATGTGAGCAAGCTGAATGTAACCGCTTGGAAGACTACTGTAGAAGCAGCACAAGAAGTAAGTGGCGGTTTTCAATTACAATTGGGTACGGTGTATACTGATACAACAGGAACTTATTTTGTCTATAGTGCCACTGGTTTATCACAAAAATATGCTAATACTAACCCTACTTTGGAGGCTGCGATAGCTGCAGGTGCCGGCATTGCTAAGCTAAATACGGCTACTCTTTTGACTCAGATTAAACAAGGTAACAAGACAGTTTGGTCAGCGATTCCTAAGCGTGGCGATGTATATTATGATGGTACTAATTACTATGCTTTCTGCACGACAAGTGGTTACCAAAATACACAGTTGGATGTTGCACACAGTAATCAATGGACCAAGATCAGCAAATAATGTTTGAAAAATTCTCAAGAAAGGATGGCAATATGGTCATGATGCCCAAGGAGCGCAAACCTAATGGTTTTACTTTAATTGAATTAGTTGTTGCAATAGCAGTCTTGAGTATTTTGGCTGGTATTGCTATAATGCGTTATATAGATGCTACTACTGAGGCTAAGCGTAATACTTGCTTAGCTAATAGAACCAATTTCAGCAGGGAAATTGCTTATCAGGAAGCAGAGGGCACAGATCCTCAGACTTTCTTCGATCAGCTTTATACTAATGCGCTGTATTCCAACAAGAGATATCGTTGTCCGAAGAACGGCACCTATACCTTTAATGCTACTACTTTGGCTGTCAGCTGTTCTGATCCGGATCATACCGGTAGCAGTATCGGCGGCGACAGTACCGGTACAGGCGGTGGCGGTAGTGGTGGTGGCGGTGGAACAGGTAGCACTGTAACTGCTAGTACTTTAGGTGCTACTAATTGGTCGGATAAACTTACTTCTGCAGCAGATTCTTCTGGCGGAGTTTCTTTGACAAGAGGTTCAGTGTTTACAGATAGCACAGGTGTATTCTTTGTGGCGTGGGGCAGTTGGCTTAATAAAGAGACTGGTGTTGCTAAGCCTACTTTGGCAGAGGCAGCAGCGTCTGGTTTGGGTCTTGTGAAGGTTGATACAGCTAATATTTGGACATCCGCCAATACTACTACGACTTCTAACGGGCAGACCGTCTGGACAACTTTGCCGCAGGCAGGTGCAGTGTATTCCGATGGCACAAACTATTATATTCATTCTCAATCTAGTGGAAATGAATATACGGATGTAAACCCGCCTACTAACGGTAACTGGGTTAAGGTAACAAATAATTAATAGTCAGGTTATGGAGTATCGCTAAATATGTTTTTTATTTTCGGTGTTAATCAAAAAGAAGAACAACTACCTTTTGATCAGGTAGTTATTTGTGATAACTGTGGTAAGTACGGTCATATGACCGTGTGGGTGACCTATTCTTATTTAATGCTTTTTTTCATTCCATTTTTAAAATGGGGAAGAAGGTATTTTGTGAGAATGGGTTGTTGTGGTGCCTTCTGCGAGATTAGCAAGGAAATGGGCGAAAAGATTGCCAATGGAGAGATTAAGAGCTTATCCTCTGACGACTTACCCTTTAAGGAAATGTCTGAGCTAAGACACAGGTGTCCGTTCTGCGGTTATAGCACGGACGAGGATTTCCAATTCTGTCCCAAGTGCGGTACCAAGTTAGTTTACCGGGGCAGCGATACTGATGAGACTACACAAGAGAATACACAAAAACAGGATTAACAGTGAAACTGTTAATCCTGTTTTTGTGTTAGGTCTATATTCCTAGGAGAGCGGTAATGAGAAAGGGAACTATCAGTGTAATGATTAAACCGTTGATGAAGCCTACGATAGCTATTTGAGTATTGGTATACTTGAGAATTACCGGAAGAGTGGAGTCCATAGAACTGGCACCACCAATAGAGACACAAGGCAGGTCAGTGAACTTGGCAGCTAAAGGAACCAAGAGAAAGGAGAGCATTTCTCTCATCACATTGGCAATAAAAGACATAGTGCCTACTTCCGTACTATACATGGCGCTGATTACTACCGAGGAAAAGCTGTACCAGCCCATACCGGCGCTTACAAGGAGAGAGTCTTTGATAGGAACGCTTAGTATGGTGCCTACGATAGTACCGCCTAGTATGCTGCCCAGAAAATTGGCAGTAGGTACAGCTACCATAAGACTGAGAGTCTTAGGAGTAAGCATTTTTTTGATAATTTCCTTATTGCTGCCGATTTCCACACCACCGGTGAAGACGATGATGTTTAAGGCATTTATCAAAATTACATCCAGTATTTCCTTGTGAGCAACTTCCAAGCAAAAGTAACCGAAGAGAGAGCCGGTTAAGAGGGCAGAGATGATTAAATAAATCATTGTTTCTTGCCTTCTTCCAGTAGCTCGTCAATAGTGCGGGCAAAGAGATGACGCACAATGGTCACGCTCAGAAAAGCACCGCCGATGATACCCACCACCATCAGCATGGAACGCTTTCCCAGTGTACCCAGATTTTGCAGAAGCTCTTTGTCGCAACCGACCTTGGCAGCTAAGCAAAAAATCATGACAAAGAGGGCTAGCCTGGAGATCCAGGTTAGCTTTTCTTTATGTTTGTAGCTAATTATATTTAAACAACCGATTATGATTCCTACAATTATTACTCCGATTATGATGCCCATATTGCTCTCTTTTCTTCTAACGTTTGCTGTTCTTTATGCTATACTATTTCACTTTCTTAGTCAATTAAAAATAAATAAGATAACCCAAGAAAAATATACCCAAGGAAGCGGTATAAAATGGTATAATGGATTAAAGAAAATTAATATTCAGGCAAGGAGCTGAGACCATGAAAAAATTTAGTGCTTTGGTATTTTTATTGATCCTAATGCTAGCTTTACCTGTTAACGCTGAGAAGATTAAATTCAAGGCCAAGGACGCCGACTTCAACAACTACTCTAACATTCAGCTGATGGGCATAACCTCTGTGCAAATAGACCATACGGATTTTGAGGTTGATCCGACCGCTGAGAGCAAGGTAAAGATGTCTCTCTTGTCTGCTTTTAGCAAAAAGAAAATTAATGTAGACTTAGAAAACAAAGCTGGGGATGTTACTCCCAAGTATGGTTTTGATGTGAAGATTTATGTCTTTGGTAACGATAAGATTTGGCATGATGCCTGGATGGAGACCGTTTCTTCCTACAAGACGATTTATGTAGATGATTACGATCGTAATGGTCATCGTTATTCACGGTCTATTTCTATTCCCTACACTGAGCAGGTTTATCATCCTGCCGGCTACTATTACACAGCCAGAGTAGATTTGGAAATTGCAGTGAAGGATTTGCGCAAGGACAAGCTGATTTATTCTATCCGTGATACCAGATCAAGAGGCGGCGAGACGGATACCAGCGGCATGCTTAAACGTATTTGCAGTGACTTCGTAGACGATATTACCAATAACGGCTAAGGAAGCTTAGCCGAAATATAGCACAATGGCGTGCGATAAATAGGAGGCAGTTTGATGCAAGAAATCATTGACACATTAATAGCTCAAAATAAACTATTAACTGACAAAGGCGTGGTCGCCAGCTACATCCCTGAGCTGGACAAGGCCAACAAAAATGCTCTAGGTGTCTATGTACTGGACAAGGAAAGAAAGGCTTATTTTGCCGGCGATTATCAGACCAAGTTTACCATGCAAAGTATTTCTAAGATTGTCAGCCTGATGCTGGCCATCCTGGATAATGGCGAGGATTATATTTTTCACAAGGTAGGCATGGAGCCAACAGGTGATCCCTTTAATTCTATTTTGAAGCTGGAAACATCTAGTGCTAAGCGTCCCAATAACCCTATGATTAATGCCGGGGCCATTGCTATATCTTCCTTTATTCACGGCAAGGACGAAAGAGGAAAATTTGAGAGGCTCTTGGATTTTATGCGTCTGATTATGGAAGATCCCAGCTTGGATGTGAACTACAAGATTTATGTAGGAGAATCTGAGACAGGTAACAGGAACCGTTCCATGGGATATTTCTTAAAGAGTGAAGGTACTATTGAAGGCAATGTTGAAGAAGCTCTGGATGTGTATTTCAAGCAGTGTTCCGTAGAGGTAGATACCAAGAACCTGGCTACATTAGGCTTGTTCCTAGCTAATAATGGCGTATTATCTAATGGTAAGAAGATTGTCAGCACCAGAGTGGCGAAGATCATTAAGACACTAATGGTTACCTGTGGCATGTACGATGCTTCCGGTGCTTTTGCCATCAGAGTAGGTTTGCCTTCCAAGAGTGGCGTAGGCGGCGGTATTGTTTCCGTGGTGCCGGGACGGATGGGCATCGGTGTCTATGGACCTGCCCTGGACAATAAGGGCAACTCTCTGGCAGGCTGTTCTTTCCTGGAAGATTTCAGTCGTGAATTAGGCCTTAGTATTTTCTAAAAAAACTACTAGCTTTTTGGTAGTACTATGCTATAATACAAACGCTTGATAATAAGAACAGGGGGAATGTGCTGATGAAAAAAACTGTTGGCATATTGATGCTGGCTGCAATGGTATTAATGGCTGGCTGCGGTGGCGGTAGCAGTAGCAGTAGCGATAACAAAACCGCAAGTAAGGGAGAGAAACAGGTCCTGAATATTTATAGCTGGACTGATTATTATGCTCCCGAAGTTTTGGCAGATTTTGAAAAAGAAAATAATTGTAAAATTACCTATGATGTATTCTCCAATAACGAGGAGTTGTTGGCTAAGATGCAGGCAGGCGGTTCTCAGTACGATATTATTCAACCTTCCGATTATATGGTTACTACCATGTTAAAGTTAGGCATGCTGGAGAAGCTGGATGTGTCCAAGATTCCTAACTGGGAAAAGATGGACAAGGCTCTGCGTAAACCGGCTTTTGATCCGGAGGGTGTTTATAGCCCTGTGTTCACCTATGGCATTACAGGTATTGTTTACAATAAGAAATATATCAAAAATCCTCCCAAGGATTGGAATGATTTGTGGAATCCTGAGTACAAGGGCCATGTTATTCTTTTGAATGACTGCCGTGAAGTATTCAGCGTTGCTTTAAAGAAAAACGGCAAGTCCAACAACAGCAAGAATCAGGCTGAGGTGGAGAAGGCTTTCCAAGACTTGAAGGAATTGAATAAAAATGTTCTGGCTTATGATACCGAGAACATTAAGCAAAAGTTTATTTCTGAAGAAGGCTGGATTGGTATGATGTGGTCCGGCGATGCTGCTTTTAGTCATAGAGAGAATCCGGATATTGGTTTCATGGTACCACCGCAAGGTTCTTTAATCTGGGCTGATACCATTGCTATTCCTAAAGGCTGCAAGAACAAGGAACTGGCTGAGAAGTTCATCAACTACATGATGGATCCTAAAGTAAGTGCCAAGAATACCAACGTTATCATGTTGCCCAATCCGATTCCCGAAGCTGTGAAGCTGATGGATGACAAGTACAAGAGTGATCCTATCTTGAAGATTGGTGCGGACAGCAGTAAGCTAGGGGAATGGTTGGTAGATATTGGCGATGCCATTACTATGTATGATAAGTATTGGACTGAACTAAAAGCTTCTAAATAGGTATTAACATTTATAATGGGGAAAATGAATTACTGGGGACGGGCCTTTTGAGCCATGGGGACGTGTCCGCCGTCCCACTTTTTTCGAAAAAGTGGGACAGCGGACACGTCCCCGTGACGCACTAAAGGGCACCGTCCTTTTGCTTAGACGTAGAAGGCGATGCAGATGACATTCGAAGACCGATTCATAAAAACTATCCAACAGGACATTAAGATTTTCATTTTCTTTAATATCTTGTCTACCTTATTCCGCATTATCTTCCTGGTATATTTCCGTGAGCAATTAGTCAATGTGACTACAGGAGATATTGTGCTTTGCTTGTGGTATGGCTTTTTGCTGAGCCGTAAATTATCCGGCTGTATCATGGCCGTAAGTTTTCTCTTTTGTTCCTTACCTTATATAGTTAAGCCTAAGTGGCCTGAAAAGCTGCTCCACCAATGGTGGGGCAGCTATGCTATTTTTATTTTGACTTTCTTGTTTGTAGCCAGAATTCCTTATTACAAGATTTTTAATTCCGGTTACGACATTATGCTGTTAAACGGTTTGGAGGATGACTGGAAGGCTATTTTTCAGACGGCTGTGGCAGAATATCATTTATGGGCTAATTTGGCTATTGTGGTGGTGGCAACGCTGGTACTGTGTTTTCTTCTAATTAAGGTTTTACAGTTGCCAATCTACCAGCCTAAATGTGGCAAAGCCAAGAAAGCTTTGACCATTGCTCTCTTGATAGCAGCACCTATTTTCTTCATCTTGGTTAGGTTTGGTGGCGGTTACAGCTACGACACTGGCATTAACTGGGAGCAGGCAGCTCTGTTTAGGTCACATTTGCTGAACGAAGCAGTACTGGACGACGGGCAGGGACTTATGCGGGCTGATACGGCTTGGGCACGTTTACATACCTTGACTGTTGATTTAAATGAAAAAGATTTACGCAGCAGTATTAAGCTCTTAGGTGGCAATCCAGAGGCTGCAACCATAGAGGATGCTTTTAGCAAAGAGAACAAACGCCAGGGCCAGCCGCTTCCGGCTAAACAGGTAGTGCTTATTGTGGGAGAGAGTCATGCCCATTGGCCCTTTATGGAGCGCTACAAGGAAATGCATTTGGTTGATAAGGAGAAAGCTCGTTTTCAGAAAAATGCTACCCAGCTTGCCTTTATGATACCGGGTGGTGATGGCACTATGCGGTCTCTGAATGTTTTAATCGACGGGTTACCGGACAATGGCATGTACGAGAATTATGCCGCTGAATCTTTCCGTTCCCAATATGCCACCGGTATTGCCAATACCATGCAGAAGCTAGGCTATAAGACTATTTTCTGGTATGGCGGCATCGGTTCCTGGCAGGATGTGGGCAAGCTTACCTTGGCTCAGGGTTTCACGGAATTCCACAGCGGGGCAGATGGCAAGATTAGCCACCAAGGTGTGTGGGGAATCCCGGATGCAGAACTATTTGCTTTGGTTAATAAATATATTGAGGAACATAAAAATGAAAAAACCTTCCATTGTATTTTAACCACCAGCAACCATCCACCCTATGCTATAGATGTGGGCGCCCTTGGTTTTGACAGGCAGCAGGTTGCCAAGAATGCGCCAGATACCATTCCTACTGACGACAATCACTTAAATCAACTGGGACATATCTGGTATGCTGATTTAACCATAGATGATTTCATTGGCAAAGCTCAGCAGCAGGATCCCTCAGCCTTGTTTGTGATAACAGGAGACCATGCAGAGCGCTTTTCCTTTAAGCAGCAGGAAGACGAGGAGGCAATTTTTACCGTACCTTGTATTTTCTACGGACGAGATGTCGATCCTGCCTGGTTCGAGTCCGATGGGGTAGGCTCACATGGTCAGATTACGCCAACCTTGGTAGAACTGCTTAGTCCTATCGGCTACAAGTACAGCAGTATTTACCACAGTTTGCTGACCCAGGAAGAATATGCTTTCAATAAGAAAGTCTGGGCCACCAATGGTGATATAGGAACTTTCCAAGACTTGGCAGATGATGAGTTGTCCTTTGACTTTACCAATAAGCTGATTGCAGAAGAAAAGGCTGCCGAAATTGTGACGGCTTGGAGAGTAGTCAAAGGAAATAAGATAAAGTGAAGTGAAGTGAAAAAATTTACCACTGGGGACGGAGAAAAGTGGTAAATCCGCCTGATAAGGCGGAAAAAATTTACCACTTTTCTCCGTCCCCAATGGTAAATGTGGCAAGGCCACCCTTAGGCAAATAAAACCTACAGGCATTTTTGCCTATTGACAAAATGAACTGTAACGTGTATATTTACAGTACGAAATGTTTCTAAAATAATTACAGTTAATAAAGGAGAGATTATTATGGCATTCAAAATGATTAATCAAGAAGCTTATGACAAGGAAGTAACAAAGACTGAGAAACCAACCGTTATGATATTTAGTGCTCCTTGGTGTGGATATTGCAAGAGATTACGCCCTGCTTTAATGCAATTGGCTGAAGAAATTGACGGCCAAGTTGATTTTGCCGGCGTAGACATTGACCAAGAACAAGATTTGGCTAAGAAGTATGCTATCGAAACTATTCCTACTTTAATTTTGAGAAACAAGGGAACTGATAGCGAGCAATTGGTAAATCCTCCTTCCAAAGCAGAAATTAAGAAATGGTTACAAGGTAAAGGTGTATTATGAGCGAACTCTATGACATCGTAGTTATCGGTGGTGGACCTGCGGGATATACTGCTGCGTTGTATGGTGCCAGAAGCGGCTTTAAGGTGGCAGTGCTGGAGAAGCTTTCTCCCGGTGGCCAAATGGCTACAACCAGCGAAGTAGATAATTATCCCGGTTTCCCGGAAACCATAGATGGCTTTGAACTAGGCGAGAAGATGCAGCAAGGCGCGGAGCGTTTTGGTGCCAAGACTATTTTTGCCGAAGTTGACAAGGTAGATTTAAAAGCTAATCCTAAAGTCATCTCTACCTCAGAGGGTGAATTTCAAGCTAAAACCGTAATTATTTGTACCGGTGCGCAGCCCAGACCGCTAGGCTTGGCTAAGGAAGCTTCTTTCCGTAGCAAGGGCGTAGCTTATTGCGCAACCTGCGACGGCAGACAATATGCTAACAAGGTAGTAGTAGTTAATGGTGGCGGTAACAGTGCCGTAGAAGATGCCTTGTATTTAGCTAAGATTTGCAGTAAGGTTTATTTGGTGCATAGAAGAGATACCTTGCGTGCTACTCCTGTTTACTGGGAAAGACTGAAGAAGAACAATGTAGAAATTGTTTGGAACAGTACCATTAAAGATATCCTGGGTGACAAGCGGGTAGAAGGCATCCTGGTAGAGAATGTAAAGACCAAAGAAACCAGTGAAATTAAATGCGATGGCTTATTTGTAGCTATTGGCAGACAACCGGAAAGCAACCTGTTTGCCGGTCAGCTGGACATGGACAAAGCAGGCTACATTGTAGCAGGCGAAGAAACCAAGACTTCTGTACCCGGTGTGTTTGTGGCAGGAGATGTGAGAACTAAGGCTCTCAGACAGATTGTTACAGCAGCTTCCGATGGAGCTATGGCAGCACATTTTGCAGAGAAATTCTTATTGGGATAGGACGTGGTTAAGTGACAAGTGACTTCATTATAGCAGTACATAGTCTGGTGTATTTGTATCACCACGGTGGTTGTACTTCTTCCAGCGAAGAGCTGGCGAAAAATGTTTGTACCAATCCTGCCAGAGTAAGAAAGGTCATGTCATCTTTAAAAAAGATGGGTGCCATCACTACTAAGGAAGGGCATGTAGGTGGTTATTGTGCTTGTGACAAAGTAGGCAAGCTGGACTTGGCTACCATTGCCCAAGCTGTGGGAACAGTTTTCGTAGAAGCCAAATGGCATAGTGGTTCTCAGAGTTTGAATTGCATGATTAGCCATGGCATGGCTAATATCTTTGATGATATTTATGCTGGTTTAGATGCCAAGTGTAAGCAGGAGTTGGCCAAGCTGACTGTGGCAGATTTGGATAAGAGAATTTTCAAAGGTAAAAAGAAATAGATAAAATGCTCATAGTGCTTCGCACTATGAGCATTTTTTATGGTATAATATTTGCTGTGAAGTAAGAGTATATTTTGCAGGGAAAGGGCTGTTTTAATCGTGATTAAAAAGGTACGGAAAGCAGTTATTCCGGCAGCCGGGTTAGGAACCCGTTTTTTGCCGGCTACTAAGGCAACACCTAAAGAAATGCTGCCTATCGTAGATAAACCTACAATTCAATATATCATCGAAGAAGCTGTTGCCTCAGGCATTGAAGAATTCTTGATTATTACAGGTCGTACCAAACGTTCCATCGAAGATCATTTTGACAGAAGCATCGAGTTGGAAATGGAACTGGCCAACAAAAATAAAAAAGATTTGCTGAAGATGGTACAAGAAATTGCTAATAAGAACATTTACTACATTCGTCAGAAAGAACCCAAAGGCTTAGGCCATGCAGTGCTTTGCGCCAAAGATTTTATTGGTGACGATCCTTTTGCCGTACTCTTGGGAGACGATGTTGTCTATAATCCCAAAATGCCGGCTTTAAAACAACTGATGGGCGTCTACGATAAGACCGGCTGTGGTGTGCTGGGCTGTCAGGAAGTGCCGAAGAACGAAGTTTGCAACTACGGCATTGTAGACGTGGAAGCCACGAAAGATAGCAGAACCTTTAAGGCGCTGGACATGGTAGAAAAACCTACCATCAAAAAAGCGCCTTCTAATCTGGCTATTCTGGGACAATATATCATCAATCCGGAAATCTTTGATATTTTGGAAAAAACAAAACCGGGCAAGGGTGGGGAGATCCAATTAACCGACGCCTTGAAGAAATTAGCTAAGCAGCAAACCATGTATGCTTACAACTTTGCAGGACGTCATTATGATGTGGGCAACAAGGAAGGTTTTCTGGAAGCAACTGTGGAGTTTGCTCTCCGCAGACCTGATCTGAAGGATGCTTTTAAAGCTTATTTGCAAGAACTTCTTAAAAACGAAAAATAAGGAGCGAGGACAGTGCGGGGATTCATAATTGGTGATGTGGTGGGTTCAGTTTATGCTTTTAAACCTATTAAAACAAAAAAGTTTGAGTTCTTTGACATTAATGGACATTTTACCGATGATACGGTGTTGGCGGCAGGAGTTAATAATGTGCTAAAGGCCTATTACGCATCAGGTAAAAAATTGGATTTTAAGACAGCACTGCAGGAAGAGTTGCTGCGTATCAGCTGGGAATATCAGGACAAAGAAGACATAGCGTACAGCCGTTTTTTCAGCCAGTGGATGTTTGATGATGAGCCTAAACCTTATGGCAGTGCCGGTATTATTGCTGCGACCAGGTCTGTGCCGGTTGGTTTTATGGCAGAGAGTCTGGAAGAAGCCGAAGACCTGGGGGTTAAGCAAGCAGAGATTACTCATAACCATGCGGAAGGCCTGAAGGGTGCCAAATGCATGGCAGGTTGTGTTTTCTTGGCTAAATCAGGCAAGAGCAAGGAAGAAGTTTTGGCCTACGCCAAACAATATTATCCTTTTCAGTTTGACTATTTAGGCTTGCTTCAACAGTATAATTATATTCCTACTTGTCCTATGGCTATGGAGCCGTCAATTTTCTGTTATGTGATTTCTAAAGATTTTGAAGATGCCATCCGCAATGTGATTGGCATTGGAGGAGCTGATTCTATGGCAGCCATTACCGGTGCCCTGGCCGAAGCAACTTACGGTGTGCCGGACAACTTAGCAGATCAGTTAGATGCTTACTTGGATGATGAAATAAGAGCAGCTTTTGATAAATAAACTAAAGCAGCCATTGGGGAAAACCCCAATGGCTGCTTTTAGTCTGGTCTATCTAATTTCCTAATTGTTCTTTTAAGGTATTGTAATAAGCTACAGCAGAAGCATAGGATTGATTGTTGTTAGCAGAACTGCTGGTACTTGGTGTATAGGCTGCTGTAGGTCTTACAACTGTATAAGGCTTACCACCATTAACATCTTTGTTCGTTATAACGCTTACAGTACCTGTATAGACGGTGTAAGCACCGGTAGAATTGTTATAACGAATCATAGCAACTTTTGTACCGTTGGCAAAACCGGTAATATCAGTAGAACTGTAATATAGTGAGTGGCTATCTTTGTTATAAGACCAGCTTGTAGCTCCTAAAGCAGCTAAATTAATACCATTTTCTTCCAGATATTCCTTAATCTCTGTTACTCTGTCACTACTACTGCCGGCAGTTTTGCCGGGAGCTGTGCTATCAATATTATTTGCTATGGTAACAACAGCTGCCATTTCATCCGCAATGGTTTTTGCGTAGTCAGCAAAGGTCTTGGCAGTAACATCACCGGCCAGATAATATTCCACAGGATGTCCACAGAACATGGCCCGTTGCGTATCTGTATCGTAAGTATATGCACCTGCATTATAAGTGGCAGCATCATATGACTTTTCTGTACCGGCGGTAGTAACTACGGTGAAATCACCTTTGGGAGGTGTGGGCACATTAGCAATTTCATTATCTGCCAATTGATCCAAAGAAGTTAAAGCAGTAGCACTGGTCGTATTATATATAGTAATAGCGCTGTCTAAGGTACGCAGATCGCCAACCACCTTGGAACCTCTGGCACTGGCCATGGAATCTGAGATGCGCATAATACCAAGCGCTGCCAATATACCTAGCACAGCAATAACAACAACTAATTCAATTAAGGTAAAACCATTTTTTTGTTTTTTCATGTCATCACCCCATTGTGACACAAGCAAACGAAGATTACATAATTAACAAAAGCACTTATTTTACTTACTTAAACTCTACCACATAAAACATAATTTGTCAAAGAATATGAAAAACTTTCACCAAATGAATCTGTTCAGCCATAACTAAAAATTATTGTTGCATTTTGTACAGATATACTATATAATGCAACATGTCAACTAAATATGCTCATCAAGAGTAGCGGAGGGAAATGGCCCTATGAAGCTACAGCAACCATTGGGAAACCAAACGGTGCTAAGTCCTGCAATGCAAATTGTAAGATGAGAGATAATTAAAATTATTGCTCTCATTGTGAGAGCATTTTTTATTTCTTAGAGCATATTTTTCAATTTCCAAAGGAGGAAAATATGAAAAAGTTATTTACATCTGAATCTGTAACTGAAGGCCATCCTGATAAGATTGCCGACCAAATCTCTGATGCAGTGCTGGATGCTATTTTGGCCAACGATCCTATGGCCAGAGTTGCCTGCGAGACTCTTGTAGCAACCGGACAAATTCACATTGTAGGTGAAATTAGTACTGATACTTACGTAGACATTCCTAAAATTGCCAGACAAACCGTGCTGGATATTGGCTATGATAGAGCTAAATATGGCTTTGATGGTTCTACCTGCGGCGTGCTGCTGTCCATTGACGAGCAATCTTCCGATATTGCCATGGGCGTAGATAAGTCTGCCGAAGCTAAGGGCGGCGAAGCTGCCAGCGACGACCAAATAGGTGCCGGTGACCAAGGCATGATGTTTGGTTATGCTTCTGATGAAACTAAGGAATATATGCCTATGCCTATTGCCTTAGCTCACAATCTGACCAGACAATTGACCAAGGTTCGTAAGGATGGCACCTTGCCTTACCTTCGTCCGGATGGCAAGAGCCAGGTTACCATTGAATACGAAGATGGCGTACCTAAGAGAATTGATACTGTAGTTGTTTCTTCTCAGCACAAGGACATGGACATTGAAATCTTGAGAAAAGATATTAAGGAAAAAGTAATTTTGCCTGTGCTTCCTTCCAGAATGCTGGATGAAAATACCAAGTATTATATTAATCCTACCGGTCGTTTTGTTATCGGTGGACCGCAAGGTGACTCCGGACTTACCGGCAGAAAAATCATCGTAGATACCTACGGTGGTATGGCTCGCCATGGCGGCGGAGCATTCTCCGGCAAGGATCCCACTAAGGTAGATAGAAGTGCTTCCTATGCTGCCCGTTACGTTGCCAAGAATATCGTAGCAGCAGGCTTGGCACATCGTTGCGAAATTCAGTTGGCTTATGCCATTGGCGTAGCTAAACCAATTTCCATTTCTGTAGATACCTTTGGTACCAGCGCTTTAACCGAAGAGCAATTGATAAAACTAATCAACGATAACTTCGTCTTAACTCCTGCCGGTATCATCAAGACGTTAAACTTGCGTCGTCCTATCTACAAACAAACTGCTGTGTATGGACACTTTGGCAGAACTGATGTAGATTTGCCCTGGGAACATTTGGACAAGGTAGAAGTATTGAAAAAAGAAGCAGAGAAATTATTGAAATAAATGTAGTATAATATATGCGCAGTTTATTGGTCAGATGGTGATAGTTGCCTGAGACAATAAACCGCGCATTTTTAAAAGAAAAAATTTGGAACAAAGACTTACCACTGGGGACGGAGAAAAGTGGTAAATCCGCCTGACAAGGCGGAAAAAATTTACCACTTTTCTCCGTCCCCAGTGGTAAGTCCCAACTGGCGCAGAAAAGTGGGACAGTGGACGCGTCCCTTTGTCCCAAAAGTGGAGTATATATATATGAAATTTGCCCAAGTGGCAGTGAACCTGCCGGTGAAGAATATCTTTCAACTTTATACCTATGCAGTGTCTGACCAACTGGCCTTTTTAACGGCCGGCTGGCGTGTTCTTGTGCCTTTTGGCAAACAGCTGCTGGAAGGTTTTGTCATTGAAGAAAGTGTTGCGCCGGAGACAACTGCAGAAATCAAGGACATTGTTGATGTGCTAGGTACGGAGCCTTGGTTTGATGAAGAAATGTTGACTACGGCTCGTTGGCTGGCCAAGTATTATATGTGCAGCTTGGCAGAAGCACTGCGACTTTTTATTCCCGGCAAGAAAACGGTAGTTACGCAATGTCGATATGCTGCTATAGAACTGCCGGAGGCGGAGCTTACCTTGGACGAGCAGCAGCTGCATACGCTGTTACTATTGAAGGGACCTATGCTACGCAAGGACATTGTGATCTTGGAAAAAGGTGCAACCGCTCTGCAAGGCCTGATTTTGAAAAAAGCCGTAGCCTTAGATTACGAGATTAAATATAAGCTAAAAAATAAATGGACCAGAACCTTTGCCATTACTCCTAAGGGTGTGGGAGCTCTGGACAATTTAAATAAAAGACAGAAGGCACAAAATGCTGCCTTGGAGTTATTGCAAAACGGCAAGACCTTGACCATAGAGGAACTGAAGGCGCAGGGTGTTAGTGCAACGACTTTGCATATTTTGGCAGAGAAGGATTGGGTACAGGAAGGTAAGCAAAGACTGCTAAGAGACAGCTATGCCCAGCATACCCAGCGCAAGGAAATTCTTAATTTGACCGATGAGCAGAAGCAGGCCATCAGTGCTGTCCATGCTGCCATGACCGCCCGAGAGCATAAAACCTTTTTGCTGCAGGGCATTACCGGCAGTGGCAAAACTGAGGTTTATCTGCGTTTAACCAATTTAGCTTTGCAGGAAGATAAGCAGGTGTTAGTGCTAGTGCCGGAAATAGCATTGACAGGCCAGATTGTAGATCGGTTTAAGGCTTGGTTTGGCAAGGATGTTACCGTGGTACACAGCAAATTATCTACTGGAGAGCGCAGCGATGTGTGGCAGAAGATGCGTTCCGGACAGGCCAAAGTACTGATTGGCGTACGGTCTGCCATTTTTTCACCTTTTCATGATTTAGGTCTCATCATCTTGGATGAGGAACATGAATATACCTACAAGCAAGAAGAAAGGCCCAACTATCACGCTCGTAAGATTGCTGATTTTCGGGCTGGCTTAAGCAAGGTGCCGGTGGTGTTAGGCAGTGCTACGCCTGATTTGGAGTCTTATTATTATGCCAAGGCAGGAGTTTATGAGCACTTGCTTTTAACTAAGCGTCCCATGGAGGGCAGTCATCTGCCTCAGGTAGAGATTGTGGATATGAGAGCAGAGCTGAAGCAGGGCAACAAGTCGGTACTGTCCGGCAAATTGCAGCAGGCTCTCTTAGAAACAGCCCAGGCAGGGGAGAAGTCCATTGTACTGCTCAACCGCAGAGGCTATTCCACCTTCGTCATGTGCCGTGATTGTGGTGCTACCTTAACCTGTCCTAACTGTGCTGTGTCCTTGGTGTACCATGCTAAGGAAAAACATATGAGCTGTCACTATTGTGGACACACGGAAAAGATTCCGGATGAATGTCCTGTTTGTCATAGCAGACGGATTAGGTTTTTTGGTACCGGTACAGAAAAAGCTGAGACAGAAATTTCTGCTTTAAGTAAAGAAATAAGGGCTATTCGTATGGATCAAGATTCAACCATGGGCAAATTTGCTCATGAAGATATTTTGCAGGAATTCATTCAGGGCAAGGCCAATGTGCTCTTAGGCACCCAGATGGTAGCCAAGGGTCATGACATTCCCAATGTTACCTTAGTAGGGGTTTTGTCCGCTGATTCTCAGCTGAACCTACCGGACTTTCGTAGCGGAGAAAGAACCTTTGCCCTCTTAACTCAGGCTGCCGGAAGGGCAGGCCGAGGCACTAAGCCGGGCCGGGTAATCTTCCAGGCCTACGAAGCAGATAGTCCCATCTTGGCTTTGGCGGCAACCCAGGACTATGACAATTTTGCCAAGTCGGAGCTGGAAGCTCGCCAGGAATTAGGCTATCCGCCTTTTGTGGATTTGCTGAAAATCACAGTGCTTCACAAGGACCAAGAGCAGGCACTGGCTACAGCTCAGAAGCTGGTGAACTTCCTGGAAGGTCACTTGCTACTGACTAAGGACAAGGCTACTCAGGTAATGGGACCATTCCCTGCCATTGTAGCTATGGTTAACCATATTTATCGGATTAACATTCTAGTGAAAAGCAAAAATCTGCAGGCTATTAAGGATTTGCTTTGGCAATCTGAATTTAAGTCTATGGCCAATGTATATTTTGATGTGGATCCGGTTAATGTCATTTAAAACTAGAAATGCTCAAAAGGGGCAAACTTACTCAAGTTTGTAACTTTTTGAGCATTTTATGCTATAATAAAGGTTACTAATATATATACGTAATATAGAGGAAAAAGGAGATCTGGAAATGGCGTTGATGGAAATATTGGTAGCGGGAGCACCTCTTTTGAGACAACAAGCTAAGAAGGTGACTCGTTTCGATAAGAAATTAGGCAAACTATTAACTAACATGGCAGAAACCATGTACAAAGCAGAAGGCTGTGGTCTGGCTGCACCTCAGGTAGGAATTTCCAAGCGGGCCATTGTCATTGATGCTTTTGACGACCAGGGTATTCGGGAATTTATTAATCCTGAATTCATTAGCAAGGAAGGCAAATGCGTTAATCCGGAAGGCTGTCTCAGCGTACCGGATTACGAAGGCGAAGTGGAAAGAGCCACCAAGGTCACCATTAAGTATCAGGACCGTAAGGGCGAAGTACATATGCTGGAAGCAGAGGGACTTTTGGCCATGGCCATTCAACATGAATATGATCACTTGGAAGGCATCCTGTTTATTGATAAGGCTTTAACTTTAGTACCAAAACCTAAGGATGAGGAAGGACAAGCATAATGCGTATTCTTTTTATGGGTACACCTAACTTTGCCGTAAACAGCCTGGCAGCACTTTTGGCTGATGAGGCTTGTGAGGTAGTGGGAGTAGTAACTCAACCGGATAGGCCTAAAGGCAGGGGACACAAGCTGGTGCCCTCACCTGTGAAGGAATTTGCCTTGGCACATAACCTTACCGTCTTGCAACCTGAGAAGGTAAAAGAGCCCGCTGTAGTAGAACAGCTTGCTGCGTTACAACCGGAGCTGATTGTGGTGGCGGCCTTCGGACAATTCTTGCCGGAAACAATTTTGCATATGCCCAAGCATGGCTGCATTAATGTGCATGGTTCTCTTTTGCCCAGACTAAGAGGTGCTGCACCTGTGCAATATGCTATTTTACAAGGCGATAAAGAAGCCGGTGTCACCATTATGAAAATGGCTAAGGGTATGGATACAGGCGATATGCTGGAAACAGTAAGAGTTCCTATTGGAGCAGAGATGACCGGTGGGGAACTGATGGATGCTTTAGCAGTAGCGGGAGCCACTTTGTTGCTTAAGGTAGTACACGATATAGCAGCAGGCAAGGCTATTGCCACTGCCCAAAAAGAAACAGAAGCAACCTATGCCACTCTCATTACCAAGGAAATGCAACAAATCAACTGGAGTAAGAGTGCAGAAGCAATACATAATCAGATCAGAGCCTTTAATCCTGCGCCAGGTTCTATTACCACCTTGCCTAACGGTAAGACCTTAAAGCTGTGGCAAAGCCGGGTGGTAACAGGCGACTGGTCCCAGGCTCAACCGGGCACTATTGTAGAAGCAGCTAAACAAGTGGTAGTATGTACCGGTGCAGGTTTTCTGGAGCTGCACGAAGTACAACCGGAATCTAAGAATAAGATGCCGGCAGCAGTGCTGGTTAATGGCAAATATGTTAAGCTAGGCGATATTTTAGGAAGTGGAGAATAGTTTGAATACCTTACGAATACGTCCCAAGAAAAGAATATTCATAGCCTTGGTGTCCTGTGCTACCTTGGCGGCAGCCTTTGTCTGCTATTGCATTTTTGAACTGATGGCACCGGGCTTAAGTCAGGTGAATCATTATCTACCCTACATTGTAGGTGTTGTTGTGTTGCTGTTGATTCTCAGCTTGGCCATCGGTGTGTTTGGCATTGTGCTGGCGATTTTGGGAGTGCCGACCTTGAAGTTTTTCTACTACTGGGCATGGCATGTCATCAACTTCTTGTTCCCTTTGGCTATCTTCATCGGCGGTTTGTTCCACATTCCCCGTGAGCAGATAGAGCAGTCTTTTATCGAGGTGAGCAACTATTTGGTTCGTCAACAGAAGGTAAAAGTAACCGCAGACAGGCTTTTGATTTTGACACCTCACTGTATCCAGCTGGACACCTGCACGTTTAAGGTAACCAGGGATATTAATAATTGTCACCAATGCGGTCGGTGCGGAGTAGGTGATTTGTTGGCACTGTCCAACAAGTATGGCTTGAAGGTAGCAATATCTACCGGCGGTACCTTGGCGCGACAAGCTGTCAAGAACGCTCGCCCCAAAGCCATTGTGGCAGTAGCCTGTGAAAGAGATTTAACCAGCGGCATTCAGGATGTGTTTCCTTTGCCGGTACTGGGAGTTTTGAACGAAAGACCTAACGGACCTTGTTTTAATACCAGGGCCGATATGCATAAAGTTGAAGAAGCAATTTGTGCTTTCTTAACTGACGAGGAGATTCATGAACACGCAAACAATTAAACCACGTGCTTTAGCATTACAATTATTGAACAAAATATTTTTAGATGGTGCCTATGCCAATATTGCTTTGGCACAAGTGCTGGCAGAGGTTACTTTGTCTGACCAGGACAGGCGCTTTCTTACCGAGCTGGTCTATGGTACCGTGAAGGCGAAGGGTACCTTGGATTGGTATATAGCCAAAGTAGCTAACAAGGGCATGAAGAAAATAGATGGGCCGGTACTTAATGCTTTACGCTTAGGTGCCTTTCAAATTTTTTACCTGGATAAGGTACCCGCTTCCGCTGCTTGCAATGAGACGGTGGAATTGGTAAAGGGTTTTGGTCACGCCGGCATGGTGAATTTTACCAATGGTGTGATGCGTGCCTTGGCCAGGGACAAGGACAAGCTAACCTTCCCACCCAGAGAAGTTAATGAACCATTGTGGGTGGCGCTGACTTATCAGCATCCCTTGTGGTTAGTGGAAAGATGGCATTACCGTTATGGTATGGCAGATGCTATTAAGATTTGTGAATTTGATAATAAGCAACCTAAATTTTCTTTTAGGGTTAATACTATTAAGACTTCCCGTAGCGGCTTGATGGCTAAAATGCAGGAAGCCGGCTACGATGTAGAGCCTTCCAAGTGGAGTAAGGATGGCTTAATTGGTACGAAGCTTGGTTCCAGTGCAGAGCTGATGAGAAAGTTCGGCAAGTGTATTTACATTCAGGACGAAAGCTCCATGCTGGTAGCAGAAATCTTAAATCCTCAGCCCGGTGAAACAGTCATAGATTTGTGCAGCGCTCCCGGTGGCAAGACTACGCATCTAGCCCAGAAGATGGCTAATCAGGGCAAAATCATTGCCAGCGATATTCACCAGCACAAATTAGAATTAATCAAAACCAATGTAAAGCGCTTAGGCGTCAACATTGTAGAGCCACATCTTCAGGATGCTACGGAACAGGTAGCAGAGTGGGTGGGCATAGCTGATCGAGTTTTGGTAGATGCACCCTGCTCAGGCTTGGGCGTTTTAGGCAGAAGGCCGGAAGCACGCTGGAGCAAGGAGGAAAAGAAGCTAAGCCAATTTCCTCCTTTGCAAAAGAAAATTTTGGCTAATGCAGCAACCTATGTGAAACAGGGCGGCTATTTAGTATACAGTACCTGCACCTTGGAGCAGGATGAAAATACCAGAGTGGTAGCAGCCTTTTTAAAGGACCATCCTGAGTTTGCCAAGGCAGGTTTTAAACATCCCTTAACAGGAGAAACAGTTGAAGAACTGCAACTCTTGCCACAGCGTGATGACATAGATGGATTTTATATTTGCTTAATGCAGAAGAAATAATGGAGTGACAAGATGTTACAAGAAATATTAGGGTTAACCTTAGAAGAACTGCAAACGCAATTTGCTGACCTGGGCTTAAAGAAGTTTCGGGCCAGACAAGTTTTTGAATGGCTCTATGCCAAGTCGGCAGTTAGTTTTGAGGAAATGACCAACCTGTCCAAAGAGGACAGAAGCAAGCTGGAAAATAATTACACCATCTTAACCTCTCAGGTAGAGGTTGCTCGGGAACTAAATTCTGAGGATGGTCTTACTGAGAAGGTACTGCTGAAGTTCCCCGATGGTGCGGCTGTAGAAACAGTGCTGATGCATCATGATTATGGCTATAGCATCTGCCTGTCTTCACAGGTAGGTTGCAATATGGGCTGTGCTTTCTGTGCCAGCGGTTTATTTGGTATGGAGAGAAATCTGACGGCAGGGGAAATCTTAGCTCAGCTGTATTATTTTCAAAGGAAGTTAAACGACAAGGAGGCCCGCATCAGTCGCTTGGTAGTTATGGGCAGTGGCGAGCCTATGTTTAATCTGGATGCGGTGCTGAAGGCTTTAGATATTCTTCACAGTGATTTTGGTCAATGCATTGGTTATCGTAACATGACTATTTCTACTTGTGGTATTATTCCCGGCATTCAAAGACTGACAGCAGAGGGACGGACTATTAACCTGGCCATTTCTCTCCATGCTGCCAAGGAAGAGCTGCGGAATAACCTTATGCCTATTAATCGTAAATATGATTTTATAGATGTGATGGCTGCTGCTGATGCTTATGAAGCACAAAACGGCAGACAGGTCATGTACGAATACATCCTGTTGGCAGATATTAATGACAGCAAGGATGATGCTCACGTCTTGGCACGTATTTTAAGAGGCAGGGATTGCGTGGTAAATCTCATTCCCGCCAATCCGGTGCCGGAGAAGGGCTTTGCCAGACCTAGTGAGACAGTGGTCAATGATTTCTTTCAGGTTTTAAAGCAAGAAAAAATAAATGTAACAGTTCGTAAGGAAATGGGTAAGGACATTAATGCCGCTTGCGGACAACTTAGAGCTAATACCCTGAAGGAGGGTTAAAAGTGCAAACAGCAAGTAGAACCAATAGAGGCCTAGTACGCAAAAACAATGAAGACAGCATCCTAGTAAGATGCCCGGACTTGTTTGCCATAGCCGATGGCATGGGAGGCGAACAAGCCGGCGAAGTTGCCAGCTCTTTGTCCGTTCATTACCTTAGCAAAGTAGATTTAAGTGGTGTTCAAGATGGAGAAATTCTTAAATATTTACGGGAAGTTATAGAAACCATCAATGCCAAGGTATGGCAGATGACGGTGGATAAGCCTGAGCTGAAAGGCATGGGCACGACTTTAACAGCTATTTATTTGAAGAAAGATAAGGGCTTTGTAGGCCATGTAGGAGATAGTCGCATTTATCTGTGGCAGGAAGGTGTTTTGAAACAAGTTACCAGTGACCATAGCTATGTGGCTGAAATGGTAAGAAGGAAGAAACTGACTCCCAGTGAGGCAGAAAGCTCTGACCAAAAGCACATGATTCTCCGTGCCGTAGGAGCTACTCCCTTTGTAGAAGTAGATACCTTTGAGTTTCTGTTAGCAGGTTCTCAAAAAGTACTGCTGTGTTCTGATGGCTTATCTAATATGGTAGCAGAAGAAACAATTAGCAAGGTACTAGCAGGAAAAGATATAGAGGCTGCTGCTGACCAGCTTATGCAAGAGGCTTTAAAGGCTGGCGGCAAGGACAATATTTCCTTTATCATTATTGACCTGGAGGATTAATATGGAAGATAGAATCACGCTTAATGATCGCTATGAAATAATAGATAAAATCGGCGATGGTGGTATGGCAGAGGTGTTTCATGGCTACGATACCATTTTGCATCGTGACGTTACTATAAAGATATTACGTGACCAGTATTCACAGAATAAAAACTTTGTGGCTCGTTTTAAGCAGGAGGCTTATGCTGCTGCCAGCCTAAATCATGCCAACATTGCCAGTGTTTATGATGTTGGTAATGAACATGGTATTCAATACATTGTGCTGGAATATATTCTGGGCCGCACCTTAAAAGAAATTATTGTGGAGCATGGTCCTTTAGATTATAAAACAGCAGTTAAATATGCTATTGGTGTAGCGTCTGCTTTAGCTCACGCTCATAGCAAGAACTTAGTGCACTGTGATGTAAAGTCCCAAAATATTTTGGTGGATACCAAGGGTATTCCTAAGATTACTGACTTTGGTATTGCCAAGGCAGTAGGACAATCCAACATTCAGGGCGAGGAAAAGGAAGTCATGGGTTCAGTGTATTACCTGGCACCGGAGCAAGCCTTGGGTCAGAAGGTAACACCTCAAGCCGATGTTTATTCCTTAGGCGTAGTTCTTTTTGAAATGCTTACCGGTAATCTGCCCTTTAAGGGTGATACTCCGGAAGAGGTAGCCAGACAACATCTGGAATGCCAGACTCCCTCGGTATTGCAATATGATCCTGATATTCCGCAGGCTCTGGATAATATCGTGGCCAAGGCCTTGGCTAAAAATCCTTTGCAACGGTATGGGTCCGCTCAGGAATTGGAACATGATTTAATTGATGCTGAGGATATGCTTTATGAATATGAAGATGCTGATACCAAGAGAGTAACTGCTCCCTTGGAAGACAATAAGCATTATGCTGATGCGGCAGTGGGAGACGAGACTCAGGTGATAAGCAAAACTGCCATCATTAAGAGCTTGAACAATACTGCTCCTCAAAAGACACAACCACCTCACAAAAGCCATACTAAACGGTATGTAGCTCTTTTCCTAGGTGCACTTTTGATTATGCTGGGCTTTATTTATGGTGCCGTTCAATACAATAAGGACGCCATCATAGTGCCTGATTTGAAAGGCAAGACTGTAGTACAAGCTGAGGAAATCTTAACCAAACTGAAACTAACTTATTCTTTGGCAGAAGAATATAATGCCGAAGTTAAATCCGGTCAGGTATGCCGGCAAAATCCGGCAGCTAAGAGCAGGGTTAAAGAAGGACGTAAGATCCTGGTGGTAATCAGTAAGGGTGCCGAGCCCGGTATTGTACCTGATGTGACTAAGAAGAATCTGGGCGAAGCAACAGTAATGCTGCATAATGCTCAGCTGGAAGTTGGTAGTGTTACGGTGAAGTATGAAAAGTCAGCACCTCAAGGTTCTGTGCTGGCGCAGAGCACACCTCCGGGTACCAAGCTGAACCTTAACAGTAAGGTAGATTTAACCGTGAATATCAGTGATGGACAAACTGTAGTGCCTGGTCTGGCCGGCTTGTCCTTGGACGAGGCCAAGAGTACCTTAGCTTCTCTGGGTTTATCTTTGGGACGTATAAATAAAGTTAACTCCAAGGAAAAGGCCAATACTATTTTGGATGCTGATTTGCAGGCAGGCAAGGTAGTAGAGAAGGGCACTTCTATTAATGTTAATGTTTCTATGGGTGAAGATAAGAAGAAACCTAAAGAAGACGAAAAAAACAAGGATGCTAATGCAGCAAATCAACCGGCTACACAGGCTCCGGCAACCACCACTACTGAGAAAACTATAGAGTTCGTAGTGCCGGGCAGTAAGAGTAAGCATGCTGTGAAGGTTACCTTATCTGATGCCAACAGCTCCAGAGTTATTTATACAGGCAGCTTAGAGGGCGGTGCCAGAGTAAGACAGACTGTTACCGCTGCCAGTGGTTCCAGTATTCAGTTCTATGTAGATGATAGGTTAATGGAGGATAAAAAGCTTTGATGATACAAAAGGGACGCATAATTAAAAACTACAATGGTTATTATTATGTGGAAACTGCAGATAAGACATTATTTACCTGCAAGGTAAAAGGAAAATTAAAACAAGAGCGTTTTAGTCTTGTTACCGGAGACTTTGTGGAAATGGAAACCAGTGGTACGGAAGGTATGATTACCCAGGTATTGCCTAGGACCAATTTCCTGCAAAGGCCTCTGATGGCTAACGTGGACTTGGTGGTTATTGCTTTTGCCTATGCTGATCCTGATTTAAGCTTTCTCATGCTGGATAAGCTTTTGGCCTTGGCTGAAAGTGCCGGCATTGAAGCCATTATTGTTTTGAACAAAGAAGATTTATCTAACGATGCTCTAGTGCAGCAATGTCAGGAAATCTATGGCAAAATAGGTTATGAGGTTTATAATACCAATGCTACAGCAGGCATTGGTTTAGATAAGCTGAGAGAGCGCATCAAAGGCAAGATTTCTGTTTTTGCCGGACCTTCCGGAGTAGGAAAATCCACCTTGCTAAATGGTTTGGATTCTGACCTAAAATTAACTACCGGCCAGGTTTCCAAGAAAATTGGCAGAGGCAGGCATACTACCAGGTTTGCTCAACTATTACCCTTTGAAGGTGGTTATATTGCTGACACCCCCGGCTTTAGCAATATCAATTTGGCAGAACTACCTATTGATGATTTAAGTGGCAGTTTTAGGGAGTTTGGTCCTTATGCTGTGCAATGTAAATTTACTGCTTGTACTCATAGCCACGAACCTGGCTGTGGTGTTAAGGCGGCTGTGGAGGCAGGCAAGATTTCTGCTTCCCGGTACAATTCTTATTTACGTATGTTAAGTGAAAATGCTAAGTCCAAAGAAAGGAACTTAAAAAAATGACACTTATTGCGCCTTCTATTTTATCTGCTGATTTTAGTAAGATGGCTCAAGAAATTGAAAAAATTGCTCAGGCAGGAGCAGATTGGGTTCACATTGATGTAATGGATGGAAATTTTGTTCCTAATCTTACCTTTGGTGCACCGGTGGTAAAGTGTCTGAGGCCTACTACCAAGTTGTTTTTTGATTGTCACTTGATGGTAGAGCATCCGGAAACTTATATAGATGATTTTGCCAAGGCAGGAGCTGACATGATCGTAGTGCATGTAGAGGCCTGCAAACATTTGCATAGGGTGATAGAGCAAATTCATGCTAAAGGTATTAAGGCAGGGGTTGCTGTTAATCCGGCTACTTCTTTAGATACAGTAACGGAGATCTTGCCTTATGTAGACATGGTGCTTTTGATGAGCGTGAACCCTGGCTTTAGTGGTCAAAAATTTATTCCCACCGTGGTGGAAAAAATTGCCAGACTGAAGGCTATGCTGCCTAAAACAGAACATCATGTTCTGCTTGAGGTGGATGGTGGTGTTAATGCAACAACAGCTGAGCAGGTAGTGGCTGCCGGTGCAGATGTGCTGGTAGCTGGTTCTTTTGTATTTGGTGCTAAGGATGTGGCGCAAGCTATTGCCACACTAAAGAGGTCAGGAATAAGTAATGTTTAGAAAAATTAAGAATTATACCATTACACATACTCACAAACGTGTAGCAGCAGTGTTCTTCGGAATTTTAGCGGCTTGTGTAGCAACGTTTTATATTTTAAGCTACATCGCCAGTGTCCATGCTGCCACCATTTTTAATATCATGATGGCCAAACAGAAAGTTTTGCGTGGCGAAATTACCGTGCAGAGATTAAGCGCTAACATCCATGGTAAGGTAACCTTTGAAAACCTGCATTGGAAGGATGATGAAGGCAACAACGATATCGTCATTCCGGAAGGTTCTTTTAGGGTAAGGCCCTGGGATGTTATTACCAAAAACATTAATACCCACACTGTGGAAGAATTAACCCTGGTTAATCCTGTCATTGTGCTTAGCTTTGATGATCATATGCACATTCAAGGTTTTGATACCAGAAAAGAAGCAGATAAGAAGCCTCCCGATCCTAAAAATAAGGGCAAAAAGCCACCTAATCTGAGAATGAAGGATATTGATTGTAAGCTTATTTTGAGTAACGCTACCATTAAGGCTTATTACAAAACCAGGATATTCCTCTTAAATGAAGTGGAGGCAAATTTCAGATACAAGAGCAATGAACAAATAGTTGTTAACCTGGTTACCGGTGAATTTGGCGGTGTGCTGGTAGGTGACGGTGTAAGCTGTAGAGGTACTATAGATCTGAAGACTCCTGACCAAAACTGTAATCTGAACTTTTCCACTAAGGCACTGGATCCTTCTTCTTTGGGTACAGGACTTAATATTAAGGACAAGGTCACTACAATTGCCCATATCTCCGGGCCTCTGGCCGGACCTCTTATTGAAGGAAAGCTTCAGATGGAACAACTAAGAATACCCGGGCTGGTCTTTAGTAATCTTACCGGTGACTATAAATATGAGGACGGCGTAATTTCTGCTGATAATGTTCAGGCTAAGGTTTTTGGTGGTACCTGTGATGCCAAAGGTAATTTCAATATTGATACGAAAGCCTATGACGTAGATGTGCTGGGCCATGATCTGCAAGGTGGGATAGCAGCTCATACCTTAAAGCTCAACTGCGAAGTAGAGCTGGACTTAAAAATGCGCTGCAATGGCGATAACAAATCTACTGCTACCTATGGATCTTTTACCTCCGGTAAGGGTACTTATTCCATGGTGCAGTTTGATAGTATTTCCGGTAAGTTCCATAACCAGTTCAATACCCTGGTGTTTACTGACGTGGAAATCGATACTCCCTTTGGGGATGTTACGAGTCCTAGGTTTACCATCGTGAAGGGTAAGCTACATTTGGATGATGTTTACGTAGGAAATAAAGATACAGGACAAAAGAGGCAGCTCACCGTTGTTAAAAAGCATGTCTAACACATATTGCATTGTAGAGGATATGTGTTATAATAAATGTTGTTACAATTGAATATAATTTCTTTATTTGTCTTTGGGGCGGGGTGCAAATCCCTACCGGCGGTATAGTCCGCGAGCTTTGGCATGAACCGGTGCAATTCCGATACCGACAGTATAGTCTGGATGAGAAAAGACAGTAAGGCGTATTTGTGTTTGCTATGCCGTACTATTACCCAAGGTAATGGTACGGTTTTTTATTGTAGGGAAGGTGGTTATTTGAAAGATAAAGAATATATGGCCATAGCCCTGGCACAGGCGGAACTGGCCAGAGGAAAGACAAGTCCTAATCCTTTGGTGGGTTGTGTACTTGTTAACGCTGCCGGCGAAATCGTAGGCAAGGGTTACCATCATAAAGCAGGCCAGCCTCATGCCGAGGTTAATGCTCTGGCAGATGCCGGCGAGAAGTCCAGAGGCGCTACTGCCTATGTAACCTTGGAGCCGTGTTCTCATTATGGTAGGACAGGACCTTGTTGCGAGGCCTTAATTAAAGCAGGTGTTAAAAAAGTAGTGGCGGCAGCCAACGATCCTAATCCCAAGGTAGCAGGCAAAGGCTTTGCCCGCTTACGGGAAGCCGGCGTGGTGGTAGAGCAAGGTCTTCTGGAAAAAGAAGCCTTGCGGCAAAACGAAGTGTTCATGCACTGGATGACCACCGGTAAAGCCTTCGTAGCTTTAAAATATGCCATGACCTTAGATGGTAAGATTGCTACTGCTACCGGAGATTCCAAGTGGATTACCGGCGTGGAGGCCAGAAGCAAGGGTCACTATTTACGCAGTATTTATGATGGCATTGTGGTAGGTAAAAACACGGTGCTAAAAGATGATCCGGCTTTAACCTGTCGCTTGGTAGAAGGCAAAAATCCTATTAGGATTATCTTAGATTCTAAGCTTAGCTTACCAACTACTTGTCAGGTGTTCACCGACAAAGCAGCACCTACGATTTTGGTGGTGGGTGCAGAGGTTGACAAAGACAAGCAGGAAGCTTTTGCCAAGGCAACCGGTGTACGGGTTTTACCGGTACCTACTAAGGCAGGCAGGATAGATATTACCGCTCTGCTGAAAATACTAGGCAAAGAAAATATAACCAGTGTTCTAGTAGAAGGCGGTAGTCAGGTCCATGGTGCCTTTGTGGATGCAGGAGAAGTAAACAGGATTTATGCTTTCTTAGCGCCCAAGATCATTGGCGGCACTCAGAGTATTACACCGGTAGGCGGCCGGGGACAGGAATTCATTAAACAAGGACTTCAGCTAACTGAGATGGAATGCATTCGCTTAGGCGAGGACTTGATGGTTAGCGGCGTAGTAAAGGAGGGAGAGTAATGTTTACAGGCTTAATTGCAGAATTAGGTAAGGTGGAAAATCTGAAGAAAGAAAATAATTCTTATAGATTAACCATTCAAGCCGATAAAATTACTCCGCTTCTTAAATTAGGTGAAAGCGTTTGCTGTAATGGTGCTTGTCTTACCGTTACCAAGTTTACCAAGAATACTTTTACCGTAGATGTAATGCCGGAAACAGCCAGAAGAACAACTATTGGTAGTTTGCAAAACGGTAGCAGGATTAATTTGGAAAGAACCCTGCATTTAACAGATGGCTTGGACGGGCATATCGTCAGCGGTCATATTGATGGAGTAGGAACCATTAGCAAAATCGTGCAGGAAGGCATTGCCAAAGTAGTAACTGTTAGTGCAGCTCCGGAGCTCTTGCATTACGTAGTAGAAAAAGGCTCCATTGCCATAGACGGCATCAGCCTGACGGTGGCACAGGTAACAAATAGTAGTTTTACAGTTTCCCTGATTCCCACTACGGTGAAGGATACCACTCTAGGGTTTAAAAAAGCAGGAGATAAGGTTAATCTGGAAACTGACATAATTGGTAAGTATGTGGAAAAGATGCTGAAGGGTGATACCTCAGGCGGTTTAACTAAAAAGAGCCTATTTGAAAATGGCTTTATATAGGAGGATAAAATGGACGAAAATTTTAAGTTTAACACAGTTGAGGAAGCAATAGCCGATTTCAAAGCCGGCAAAATGGTGCTAGTCACCGATGATGAAGACAGAGAAAACGAAGGTGACTTGATTCAAGCCGCTGAGTTTGTCAGCACCGAAAGTATTAACTTTATGGCAACTTATGCCAAGGGACTTATTTGCATGCCTTGTTCTGAAGAAATTGCCGATAAGCTGCAATTTGAACCTATGGTTGCCAACAATACTGATAATCATGAAACAGCCTTCACTGTTTCCATTGACCATGTAGAAACCAGCACCGGTATTTCTGCCGGCGACAGAGCTCTTACCATTAAGAAGTGCTCTGATGATAGTGCAAAGCCGGAAGACTTTAGACGCCCGGGACACGTATTCCCTCTGCGTAGCAGAAAAGGCGGCGTTATGCGTAGAACAGGCCACACCGAAACTACTACTGACCTGTGCAAATTAGCAGGTCTTAAGATGGTAGGCATCTGCTGCGAAATCATGAGCAAGGATGGCACCATGGCTCGTACTCCTGAGCTGATTGAATTTGCTAAGGAACACAAGTTGACCTTCATTACCGTAGCTTCCCTGGTAGCATATAGAAAGCAAAAAGAGAAAATGGTTCACAGGATTGCTAATGCTGCCCTGCCTAGCAAGTACGGCAATTTCCGTGCCATCGGTTTTGAAAATGATCTGGATGACAAATGCCATGTGGCTTTGGTAAAGGGTGATGTAGCCGGCAAGAAGAACGTTTTGGTCAGAGTACACAGCGAGTGCTTAACCGGTGATGCTTTTGGTTCCCTGCGTTGCGACTGTGGCGACCAATTGGCTACTGCTTTGCGGATGATTGAAAAAGAAGGCTGTGGCGTAGTGCTGTATATGCGTCAGGAAGGCAGAGGCATTGGCCTGGCTAACAAACTGAGAGCTTATGAGCTGCAAGACCAAGGACTGGACACTGTAGATGCCAACATTAAATTAGGCTTCGCACCTGATTTAAGAGATTACGGTATTGGTGCTCAGATATTGTCTGACCTGGGCTTAACCAGCGTAAGATTAATTACCAATAACCCGGCTAAGCGTGCCGGCCTTTCCGGTTATGGCATTACCGTTACGGATACAGTGCCTATCATAGTAGGAGAGAATTGCTACAATCATAAATATCTGGTGACCAAGGAAGTTAGAATGGGTCACAAACTAAACGAAGTGGAGGGCAAGAAATAATGAAAATTTTAGAGGGCAAGTTATTAGCAAAAGGTATGAGGGTGGCTATCGTAGTAGCCAGATTTAATGAATTCATTACTACAAAATTATTGGGCGGTGCTGAGGATACTTTGCTCAGACATGGCTGTGAGGATACTAATATTACCGTGGTGTGGGTTCCCGGTGCTTTTGAAATTCCCTTTGCCGCTAAGAAACTGGCAGAGAGCAAAAAATATGATGCAATTATTTGTCTGGGTGCTGTCATTCGCGGTGCTACCAGTCATTATGATTATGTGTGCGCAGAAGTTTCCAAGGGTGTAGCTTTAGTTAACATGGAGACCGGTGTGCCTTGCGCATTTGGCGTATTAACTACCGAGAATATTGAACAAGCTGTGGAGAGAGCCGGTACCAAGGCAGGCAACAAGGGATCTGACGCAGCCGCTACCGCTATCGAAATGGTTAATCTAGCAAAACAATTATAAGGGGTCACTATGCAAGATATCTTAGTTAAAGCAACAGTTGAGGGCGTGCGTATTTACGCCGCTGTAACCACTAATTTAGTGCAAGAATTAAATGTTATTCATAACTGTGCACCTGTAGCTGCAGCTGCCTTAGGACGCGCTGCCACGGGAGCACTGCTTATGGCTGCTACCATGAAGGATGAAGAGAGAATCATCATCCGCTTTGAAGGCGATGGACCTTTGGGCAGAGTAATTGCCGATGCCAAGGGTAATACTGTGCGTGGTTATATCCAAAATCCTTTGGTTATTCTGCCTCCTAAAAACGGTAAGCTTGATGTAGGTGGCGGCATTGGCAAGGGGAATATCGTGGTAACAAGGTTTTTGCAAAACGCAGAACCTTTTAATGGTTACTGCGAACTGAAAAATGGAGAAATTGCCATGGACATAGCTAACTATTTGTACCAGTCCGAGCAAACTCCCTCTACCGTAGCCTTAGGAGTGAAGGTGAATAAGGATACCTCTGTGCAGGTGGCTGGAGGCTATTTTGTGCAACCGATGCCTGATGCTAATGAGGAAGTCTTAAAGAAGCTGGAAAACAATATCGTGTCCATGCCTTATGTAACAGAATTGTTATCTGCAGGTTTTAGCCCTGTGCAGATCATGGAAAAGATTGGCCAAGGCTTTAAGGTTAATGTTTTGGAAACCATTCCGGTATGTCAAAAATGCAACTGCAGCAAGGAGAAGGTTGGAGCCATGCTGATGGCTTTGCCGGACAAAGATTTTGCTACTTTGGCACAGGATGATGTTACTACCGTACATTGCGATTTCTGTAATAAGACCTATTATTTCAAGTGGGAAGAGCTCAATGCAATGAAAGCTGCAAAAGACAAGAAAAACTCTTGACTATACGAACAGATGTTTGTATAATGGGTTTATAGATAATTTAGCAAAGAAATTTGGAGGAATAATAGCATGGATATGGATAAGAGCAAAGCTCTTGATGCTGCGGTTAAACAAATTGAGAAGGACTTCGGCAAAGGGTCCATTATGAGAATGGGCGAAGCCGGAGCCAAAATGAATGTTGAGACTATTCCTACAGGAGCATTATCCTTGGATATTGCTTTAGGTGTAGGCGGTATTCCACGTGGTAGGGTTATTGAAATTTATGGACCTGAATCTTCCGGTAAAACTACAGTAGCTTTGCACATGATTGCTGAAGCGCAGAAAATGGGTGGCTATGCAGCCTTCATTGATGCCGAGCATGCCCTGGATCCTGAATATGCTAAGCATTTGGGCGTAGATGTTGATAATCTGTTGATTTCCCAGCCTGATACCGGCGAGCAAGCCTTAGAGATTTGCGATGCCTTGGTACGCAGCGGCGCTATCGACATTATTGTCATCGACTCCGTAGCAGCTTTGGTTCCTAAAGCTGAAATTGAAGGCGAGATGGGTGATTCCCATGTAGGCCTGCAAGCTCGCTTAATGAGCCAGGCACTACGTAAATTAACCGGTATTATTTCTAAGTCCAAGACCTGTACCGTGTTCATCAATCAGATTCGTGAAAAAGTTGGTATTATGTTTGGCAATCCGGAGGTTACCACTGGTGGTCGTGCCTTGAAGTTCTATTCCACCATTCGTTTGGATGTACGTAGAATTGAAACCTTGAAAAATGGCAATGAGATGATTGGTAACAGAACTCGTGTAAAAGTCGTAAAGAACAAGATTGCTCCGCCTTTTAAACAAGCAGAGTTTGATATCATGTATGGCAAAGGCATTTCCAACTCCGGCTGTCTGGTGGATCTGGGCGCTGAGTACAACATCATCGACAAGAGTGGTGCCTGGTATTCCTACAATGACGAGCGCATTGGCCAGGGCAGAGAAAATGCCAAAGATTTCTTAGAGAAGAATCCGGACATTGCCAAGGAAATTGAAACTAAGATCAGAGCTATTGCTATGCCCGTTGCTGCTGATAAAGTAGCTGACAAGGACAAAGAAGTAGTTTGGGATGATGATAAAACAGCGGGGACTGAGAAAGATGAGAAAAAGTAAGAAGGAACTGACCACTTATAGTGAAGCCTATTCCTTTGCTTTGGATAAACTGACAATTCGTGATTATAGTCAAAAAGAACTAGAGGGGAAGCTACAGGAACGTAGCTGCCCCTCTGCTGTCATTAAAGAGGTTATGGCGAAACTCTTGGAATGTAAGTTTATCAACGAGGAGAAATACGCTGAATTGGTCTATCGCACCTGGGTCAGCAAGAAGTACTACGGCCGTCTTCATCTGAAGCAATATCTGATGAAGAAAAAAGTGCGGGAAGATTACCAACAGAGTATTTTGAAGAATTTTACTCCGGCAGAGGAAACAGACAGGGCAGAAGCTTTTTTAAAACTGCAGCTGCCTAAGCTGAAAATAAAATACAAGACTCAGGAAGAAAAGCTGCGGGGCGCGGTAGCCCGGGCCCTGGCTTCTCGTGGTTTCGGCTCTGACATTGTGTGGAGCTGCATTGATAAGATTGGTGAAAATTAACTATTGTAAAGTTGACATTGCTTTTGAGAGCATGTTAGTATGAAAACAGACAAAATAATAGCTTTGATTTGCGCTTTGCAAGTCGGGTATCCCTATAAGTGAGACTATTTCCCACCTCGAAAGGTATTCGATTTGTAAGGCGCTTTTTGTTTTGTAGGGAGTTTAAATTCGTATATGGAGTAGTTAATTGAATGTTTTAATCACACGAATTTTAAATGAAAGGGGATAGTAGAAGATGAAAGAATTTATTGCATTTATTGAGGTGAAAAATAAGTACGAATACGTAGCTAAGGCTAAAAAGAGAGGATTCAATGTAGTAGTTTTCGAAAAAGATGTTGACGATAAAATTATAAATTTAGCTGATGTAGTCATTAAATGTGATACAAGAGATTACAATGAAACAATTATGAGAATTTTGGAATTTAGCGCAAAAAATAAAATAATTGGTGTTATTCCATTACATGAACAATCTGTTGAATTAACAGCAATAGCAGCAAAAATTTTGGGCGTTTATGGCTTAAATATAAAGGCGGCAGTTTTATGCAGAAATAAATTCTTAACAAGGCTGTTTTTAAAAAAAGCAGGTATAGTCATACCTAATTTTTCACTTTGTAGCGACTTGAATAACTTAGAGAATACGATTGTAAACACTAAGATAAATTTGCCTGTCATAATTAAGCCACTAAATTTTTCTGGATCAAGCGGCGTAATTAAAATTAATGATTTTGGTGAGATTACCCAAAAAATAAAAGTAGCTTTGGAGGAAAGAAGTAGGTCATCATGTAAAGATTCAATGGTGGATACAATGGAAAAATATTGGCTGGTAGAGGAGTATATCGATGGCTTTGAGGTATCAGTGCAAACTGTAAGTATTAATGGAAAGACAAAGATAATTGCTATACATGATAAAGTGATAAAGATGGATGAAGATTTTTCTGAACGATTTGTTTTAACTCCATCTTGGAGAATTAATGCTGAATTACAAAATAAAATAAATGACTATTGTTTAAAAGTATTAGAAGCACTGCAATTTGATTTTGGAATATCACATTTGGAATTAAGAATAAGGGATGAAGAACCTATCCTTATAGAAGCTAATGCCAGGTTGGGCGGTGGTATGACAAATGAAATAGTAAAAGCATCAACACAAATTGACCTTTTTTCGCTTTTATTAAATATGTGTATAGGAAAACAACAACAAATAGATATAAAACAAAGGAAGTACATTGCTGTAGAAAGAATTCATGCAGCTAAGGGAGTAATTACGCAAATAAAGGGATTGGATAATACTGTTTTGCATAATGAAGTGTTGCAACTGAAACAATGGAAACAGGTAGGGGATGTAATAAGAACACCTAGCAGAGATGTTATAGGAGCTGTGATGGTAGAAGGCATAACTGCGAAGGATGCCCTAGATAAGCTAGATAAATATAGAGAAAATATATGTGTCCAAACAGAAAATAAATAGGTGCTGTATGGAAAATATTATTTTACTTGGACTTATTGTTTTCTTTGCAATTGCTGTTGTTAAAGGATTAAATCCTATAATAGCATTAATTATTTTAGCTGTTTGTACTCGCCTGACATTTGCTGAACAAATAAATTTTGATGTTTATATGAAGATGCTTAATGATTTCACATATGTTTTAACCAATAGAATACAAAATGGCGGTATAAATATACTGCTTATTGGTGCTTATATGTCTTATTTGAAGCAATTAGGTGCAACAGAATTGTTTGTAAAAAAGATGTCTAAAATAGTTAAAGCAATTAAATGGCCGTATGTTGTTCTGGCTATGACATGGTTATTGGGAGCTTGTTTAGGATTGTTCATAAATAGTGCTACTAGTCTTTCGGTACTTTTAATGGGCACGATGGCACCTATACTTTTAAAGTATGCTGTAAGCAGAACTTCAATATGTTCTGTTATATCTACAACGTTATGCTTGGACTGGAGCCCGGCAGATACAGCTTGTATAATGGCTGCTAATACTGCCAAAGTAGAACATTTACACTATTGGACGAGATGTCAATTGCCAATTGCGCTTGTTCTGATTGTCATACTTTTCTTTGTAAACTTTATTTATCATAGGTTTATAGATAATAAGAAAGGAGGTAGTGAAAAATATCAGACAGAAGATACTACTTTAGTAAGTAAAAGCGCTGAGCTGTCATTTTTTTATGTCTTTATGCCAACTATGCCGATATTATGTCTGTGTATCTTGACTTTTATATTTAATATAAAAGCAACCATTGGAATTGCTACTGCTTTAAGCATGCTGATTGTAACTGTAGCTGAAATGTTCAGAAGAAAAAAAGTTAAAGATACCCTGCAATCATTAGTGGTAGTTATTGAATCTTTTGGAAGGGATTTCTCTAGTGTCATTTTGTTAATCGTGGCAGGCGAATTTATGGTACAAGGAATAAAATGTAAAGATGTGCTTAATAAGGTGTTTCATTGTTTTCAAGGGACAGAACTGTCAAGCGCAGTAGTGTTGATTATAATAGCGATAATAATATTACTTTCTTCATTTGCAATGGGAACAAGTGCAGCACCATTTTATTCATTATTACCATTTGTACCGGTTCTGTGTCAGCAATATAACCTGGAAGCTACAAGTGTTTTGGTAGTTATGCAATATTCTGCTGGTATAGGAAGGAGCATGTCGCCCATCTCAGCGGTACTGCTTACAACGTCAGCTTCAGGCTGTGTCTCGCCAATTGATGTAGCAAAAAGAAATTTTATACCAATGCTGATAGCATTTATTACAATGTTAATTACTGTTATGTTATTTTGGAAAGCAAACTAATAAAAAAGGAAGGTATACTTAATGAATCAAAAAGTAATTTTTAATGACTACATTGATGAAAGAGTAATGATTAAGAAACATGGTAATACCGAATTTTGTAATCCTAATATGTTGGAGATTAATCCAACTGTAGGTTGTCAATTTCAGTGTCAGTATTGCAACGCTTATACACAAGAAAAGGAAGATAAGTTTGACGAAGTTATTGTGTATAAGAATTATCCTAAGTATTTAGAACAATACATCTTAGATAACAGAGAGGAAGTAAAAAATAAATTTTTTTATTTTTCGCCTAAAGTAGATGCATTTCAACAAGTTTTAATTGATACAGGAATATTAAAACAAATATTGGAAATATTTTTAAAATATCAAGTAAAATATTTTATTCTGACGAAAGGCAAGCTTTTACCACCTGATATAGCTGAACTGCTGGTAAAATCAAGGGAAATAAATCAGATCATAATCAGTTGTGCTATGCCAAATGAAATAGTGCGACAAAAGTTGGAAGTATGTGCCCCAACAATAGAGGAAAGATTAGCTTTAGCAAAATTTGCGACAGATAATGGTATAGTAACAACAGCAATATTTGCACCTATATTACCCATTAAAAATTTGGACTTTGTTAAAGACTACATAGTAAAGTACCTGGCTATGGGAATTACACATTTTAGGGTTGATTTTACGGAAGTCTCAAGAGAAAGTCTTGGTAAAATAGTGAAAATTCTACCGGAATATAAGGAAGAATTGGAAAAAATATATTATGACAAAGATGCTGTGCAAACCAAATGGAATATACCATTTTCTGATCCACCTAAATTTATAACAAGATATTGGCCTTCTTTAACGTATATGAGACAAGTATGTTGCAATATGGAATCATTTGCAACCAGCATTAACCCTAAAGCAACTATAAGTATATGCAATTCAATTAGTATTATGCGTATGTTGGGAAACGTAAATAAAAAAGCTAACGAATGTGGATTTTGCTGTATTGGCGCAAGATTTAAGTAGAGGAAAGTTTATTGAAAATAAAAAACAAACAAAATATACATATCATTGGTAACGGGCGAATTACGTTAGCATTGTTAAAGCATATACTGGAAAGAAAACTTTTTAGAAAAATAGGGAGAATTATTGTTTGGGAACAACAAAAACATGATTATGATGTTGCAAAAAATAAGACATCTATTAATGAGGATTTAATAGGTATATATGCAGAAAATATTGGAATAAAGAACCTAAATGTGTCATTTAAAAAATTTCAAACATTGAATGAAATTTCTTTTGAGGAGAGATCACTTGTTGTTGTTTTGACTAGATATAATCTGGATAAATTTATCTATCTTGAAAGAAATATAAAATTTGATTATTTGCAGCAATTCCATTGTGAAGTATTTTTTTCAAGAATACAACCATTTATCCATGATGCTGGTAGATATATTAAACGTGAACAGATGGAAGAACTTGGCCAATGTATAACTAAAACAAAGGAAAGTTTGGAGCTGCTTCTAAAAGATACAAAGCTTATTGAAACTTTTGGCCATGAGAGGTTGTATAATTTACCACATTCAGCGTTGGGTATAAAAGAATTTGCCTTGTCGTTAAAAAATAAGAGTATGAAAAACATCATAATATTTAATTTGGTTAATGAAGTAGATACGACAAGTTATATTTTGCAAAAGTTTTCGTGCTTAAAGAATGATATCATTTATTCTCCATGTGATAATGATAGAATGCGTGCTGTATTCTTTTTGAAAAAGCATCTGAAAGAAAACAAGATTCCTTGTAATGATTTACAACTAAAATATATGGGGCCACATAATCATTTGGGATTTATTCCTACAGAAACGATTGTTATTAATGGGAACAGAGTAAATACTAACAAAAATGTTACTTGGGAATGTTTGATATCTGATATAATGCACAAAACAAATGAGCTGGGAGAAATAATATTTATGTATAAGCATAGTTCTGATGAGGATACCGCATATGGATTATACAGAGCAATAGAATCGTTCTTCAGTCAGAAGAGAAATATTTGTTTTAGGGTACTGCGGTATTCAAGTTTAAAGGATGTTTTTGTAAGTGAAGAAGGTTGTTTTAAAATGGGTAAATTTGTCAAAAAGTGTAGTCTGGAAGGATATTTAAATGATGATAGCAATTATAGGCTGATGAAAATTTATCAAGCTCAATCTTTGCTAAATACAAAAATATTAGGGAGTTTATGCGCACTTAATAATTGTTAGTTTGGGATAACTCGTAAGCTACAACTTAGTGAAAAATACATATTATAATAGCGTGGGGATAACAAACCTGTATTGTTTGTTATCCCCATACTGTCATAAATCAGTATTTTTTACATATATTTGTAGGAAACATTGACACATTATGTAAAATACTATAAAATATTCCTATCCAATCGTGTTAATTTGGGAACAAGGCGACCATTGGTTGCCTTGTTTATTTCTGTGAGACTAAATACTTAAAATTTGAAACCATTTTATAGTAGAGGAGGTGAAAATTATAAATAGTACACTTATTATTATTATTGGCTGTGTTATAAGCGCAGTTGTAGGTTTTTTTGTACGTAAGAGCATAGCTGAAAGCAAGATTGGTTCAGCTGAAGAAACAGCTATACGCATTGTGCAAGAAGCAGAAAAAACCGGTGAAGCTAAGAAGAAAGAGGCTTTGTTAGAAGCCAAAGAAGAGATTCACCGCTTACGTTCTGAGATGGAAAAAGAGAACAAAGAAAGACGGGCTGAGTTAACAAAATCCGAGCGCCGCATTATCCAAAAAGAGGAAAATGTGGACAGAAAGATGGAGTCCTACGAGAAGAAGGAAGAAAAGCTGGTAGAACAATCCAACAAGCTACGGGAAGCCCAGGATAGTATTGACGAATTATATGCCAAAAAACTAGTGGAATTGGAGAGAGTTTCCGGTTTAACTAGCGAAGACGCTAAGAAGGAACTGTTGGAGAATGTGAAGAACGATGTTCAACACGATACTGCCAAGCTGATTAAGGACTTAGAACAAAAAGCTAAGGACGAGGCTGACATGAGAGCAAAGGAAATTATTTCCACTGCTATTCAGCGTTGCGCCGCTGACCATGTGGCAGAAACAACAGTATCTGTAGTGGCCCTGCCTAATGATGAAATGAAGGGACGTATTATTGGCCGTGAAGGTCGTAATATTAGGACTTTGGAAACATTGACAGGTATAGATTTAATTATTGATGATACTCCGGAGGCTGTTATTGTATCCGGGTTTGACCCTGTACGTAGAGAAATCGCACGTACTGCTTTGGAGAAGTTGATAAATGATGGTCGTATCCATCCTGCCCGCATTGAGGAAATGGTGGAGAAAGCCCAGAAAGAAATCGACCAGCGCATTAAAGAAGCCGGCGAGCAAGCTACTTTTGAAACCGGTGTGCATGGTGTTCATCCAGAGATTATTAAACTATTAGGCCGCTTAAGGTACAGAACCAGTTATGGTCAGAATGTGTTAAAGCATTCCGTAGAGGTTGCCAATTTGGCAGGCCTTATGGCTGCAGAACTTGGTGTTGATGTTACCCTGGCAAAGCGTGCAGGTTTGTTGCACGATATTGGCAAAGCAGTTGATCATGAGATTGAAGGTTCCCACGTTGACTTGGGAGCTGAAGTGGCAAAACGTTATCACGAATCCGATGGCGTTATTAACGCTATCATGTCTCACCACGGAGATGTTGAAGCAAACTGTGTAGAAGCGGTTTTAGTTGCCGCAGCTGATGCAGTATCTGCTGCTCGTCCCGGTGCCCGTCGTGAAACCTTGGAGACTTATTTGAAGAGGTTAACCCGGTTGGAGGAAATTGCAGAATCCTTTGATGGCGTGGAGAAATGTTATGCTGTACAAGCAGGACGTGAAATCCGCATTATGGTTAAGCCCGAGAAGGTGGATGATGATGCTTCAATTATTTTGGCAAGAGATGTTGCCAAGAAAATTGAAGAAGACATGGAATATCCTGGCCAAATCAAAGTTGTCATTGTTCGTGAAACACGAGCAGTTGATTACGCCAAATAATCATAACAATAAAAGACAAGTGCAGATAGGACCTTATGGTCCATCTGCACTTGTCTTTTATTGTTATGTCTTGGATTTACCACTGGGGACGGAGAAAAGTGGTAAATCTTTTTCGCCTTAGCAGGCGGATTTACCACTTTTCTCCGTCCCCAAGTGGTAAATTTTACTTGTTTTTAATTAATGAATCTTTTTCCTGCCACTTCTCCCGAAAAGTTTTTTTGCTGTTATCTTTTACATCACTTGTTTGGCTGGTAGAAGCATATTTAAGAGGACTTAAGACGGTGTCTATGGATAACCAGATGTCGTCTGTCTCAAAGCCTTTGCGCCAAGAGGCGATACCGGGCAAATCATATTTATATACTAGTTTTACTTTTTCCAGCAAAGAGGCAGCATCTTCTTGCCAGAAGCTATAAGTCTTGCCATATTTTTGATATTCTACATAGAATTGGCCTTCGTTAGGCAGCCATACCGGTGTTACTTTTTGCTTCACGATGGTTTCTTCCATGGCTGGCATGGAGATGGTTCTGCCATTGGCATAAAGGCTTTGGCCTTGCGAGTCCCACAGCCTGGAATAAAGCGGCAGGCCAAGAATTAATTTCGTGGCTGGTACTTCATTGAGGGTTTGTTTCAATCCATCTGTAACCCAATTTAACGCTGCGGTAGAGCCTCTTTGGTGTTGACGAGGAGTGTGCTGATCATAAGCCATCAGCATGATGTAGTCCAGCTCTTTGGCCAGGGCTTTCCTGTCATAGCAGGCGGACCAGTAGGGAGTGTTGCTGGGCATGGTAATATCCATGGACAGGACTAGTTTCTTGGGCTTTAGGGCCGCAGCAAGTTCCTGCACCAAGTCGGTTAAGCCGTTTTTGTCTTCGTCAGCAATGTTTTCAAAATCAAAATTATAGCCATCAAATTTATATTTATCTGCTAGTTCCAGCAAATTATTTCTTAAATTTTCTCTGCCTAGAGGATTGTGAATAAGGGCGTGAGTCAGCTCAGGATTAAAGCTGTTGGTAATGAGAGGCCAAATCTTATAGCCTAAGGCATGCATGTTAGTAACGTAATCCTTGTTGGTAATCTTATTCCTAATTAGGCCATGGGCCGTAGCAATATCAAACCAGCAGGGTGATATGACGTTGACGCCTACTACCTTGGGCAGACGGCTAAAGTCAGCTTCTGCGTCAGGAACGTCAGCCTGCCAGACCAGATTAATCTTCTCAGGGACAGTAGGAACAAGCTGGGGCTTTTTATGTTTGAAACCTACGGTAAGGGGTAAAATTAAAAGAAACACGGCCACCAAATAAGTTTTTTTCATCTGCAACCTCCACTAATTAATATTTTAAACTAAAAAGTGTTATAATAAAAGTAATTTCAGTGGAAGGAAGTGAAAAGATGTCTGTTTTAACCAGAGATGAAGCTTGGAAATTGGTAAACGAGTTTAATAAGGACAAATTTCATTTACATCATGCCCAGATTGTAGAGGGTTGCATGAGGTACTTTGCTAAATCACTAGGCTATGGCGCAGAGGAAGACTTCTGGGGCGTTGTAGGCCTATTACATGATTTGGATTTTGAAATGTATCCTGATCAGCATTGCAAGAAGGAAGCAGAAATCATGCGTTCCAGAGGCATTGATGAGAAGATTATCCACGCTGTGGAAAGTCATGGCTATGGTTTGTGCGACGATGTAAAACCGGAGCACGAAATGGAGAAGGTCCTGTTTGCCGTAGATGAACTATCCGGTTTGATTGGTGCGGCTGCTTTGATGCGCCCCTCCAAGAGCGTACAGGATATGGAAGTAAAATCAGTGAAGAAGAAATTCAAGGACAAGCATTTTGCGGCCGGTTGTCATAGAGAAGTCATTCAACAGGGCGCTGATATGCTGGGCTGGGATTTGGACAAGCTGATTGGTGAGACGATTTTGGCAATGCGTACTTGCGAGATACCTATGTAAGTACAAAAAATAATAGAGGAGTGAGTTTTGATGAACAAAAAATTAGCGGTCTTAGGTTTAGCGGTAATGATGACAGTAGCTACAGTAGTACATGCAGCACCGATTGACGATTTGAATGCCTCCGTGCAAAAATACCAAAATCCTACCGGTACTTATCAATTGCATATGACCATTCCTTTTAAAAATGTAGATACCATGAATACCGATTCTACTATCGATATTCAAGCCAGCCCTTATTGTGCCAGAGTAAAGAACGTGGTAAGCATGGGCAAGCAAGCTCCTGATACCAGCTGGGTTTATGAGGAGCAGGTTGGCAATCAGATGAAGACCTATACTCAAGAAACCTTGCATAAGGGTGATAAGAACAAGAGCTGGGTTTATGAATTAACCGATATTAAACCGGGCGAAACCATTATGAACGCTGTTGATCCTAAATCTTTGTTTGCTTCAGTAAAAACCGCTACCTTAGTTGGCAAAACAGGCAATACTGAGAGAATTAAGATTGCCTTTGATTGTGAGAAATTATTTAGCAACTGGGGCATGAAACATACCTTGAAGGAATCTGCTTCTGATCCTCAAACTGATGCCGATTTTGAAAAAGAGTTTGAAAAACTTCGTAAATCAGGTACCTTGGATGGTGAAGCTGTTATTACTAACGGTGTGTTGACTCATATTGATGCCGATATTACTAAACCTGTTGACGCTTTCACCAATGTTATTAAAAAGGGTGTTAGCCGCAAGACTCATACTGGTTTCATGGGCAACTGGATTTTGGGCATGATTTTAAGAACCGGTAAATCTACCTTGAACCTTGACCTTAAACCATTACAAGGCTATGTAAGCATTCCTGCTGAAGTAAAGAATGCTGCAGTTCCTAAACCAGAAACAACAACTAAGAAATAAGCTAAAAATAAGCTAAAAATCCCTAACCTATGCGGTTAGGGATTTTTTTGTGTGACAAAGGGACGCGTCCCTTTGTCACACTTTTTTCCTGCTTTTTGGTGTATAATTAAGGAAACAAATAATGAAGGAGTGAGCGTATGGGTAAGCTGGCTAAAGCAACTGAAATTATGTATCATACCGGTTTAAGCAGAAAGATGTTAAAGGGAGCTCGCTTTGCTTTGTTGCCCGGTGATCCGGGCAGAGTAGAATCAATTGCTGAAGGTGTGGGCCAATGTGAGCGTCTGGCTGTTCATAGAGAATATACCAGTTATTTATCCTACTTAAAGGATGAGCCTGTTTTGGTGTGTTCGACAGGCATGGGTGGTCCTTCTGTAGCTATTTGCATGGAAGAGCTGGCACGTATTGGTATTACTCATTTTATCAGGGTAGGAACTACAGGTTCCATTCAGGATAAAATAGAACTGGGAGATTTGATTGTGGTGAAGGGTGCAGTAAGGCTGGAAGGAACTTCCACTCATTATGCACCTATCAATTTCCCTGCCATAGCTACCTTAAAGGTAACCAATGCTTTAGCTGCAGCTGCGGAAAAGAAAAAATATAGATACCATATTGGCATTTGTATTTCTTCTGATACCTTCTGGCCTGGCCAGGAGCGATATGACAGCTTTACCGGTTATGTGCCCAAAGCCTTCCGTGGCACCTTGCAGGAGTGGCAGCAGCTAGGTGCTACCAACTATGAGATGGAAGCGGCAACCTTGTTTATCGTGGCTCAAAGCTTTGGCCTGTCTGCAGGCTGCATCTGTGTAGCGGTGGCCAAGAGAACGGATGGTGAGAAGGTAGCTTCCCAAACTATTTACATGGGCGCTTTGCCGAAGATGATTTCTACGGTGAAGGAAGCTTTGTTGATGTTAATTGACAAGTAGGAGGTGCGCCATGGCACGTGGAATAATTTTATTACTAGATTCGTTTGGTATAGGATACGCAGAGGATGCAGCAAAATTCCAGGATGCAGGTGCAGATACGTTGGGAGACATCGTGAGGTGGTGTGCTGCTAATCGTAAGGAAAATGGTCAAAGCAAACCATTGGCCTTGCCTAATATGGCTAAGCTTGGTTTAGGACTGGCTTCTGAAGCAAGTACGGGCAGAAAGCTGGTGCCTACTATTGGTGCGGCAGAACCTTTGCAGGGTGCCTATACCTATGCCAGAGAAATTTCCAGTGGCAAGGATACTTTAAGCGGACACTGGGAGATTACCGGTGTGCCGGTGATGTTTAACTGGGGCTATTTTCCTAATAAGCCTAAGTGTTTTCCGGCTGAGCTGATGGAAAAATTAATTGAGCAGGGCAAGCTTCCCGGTGTACTGGGAGAAAAGCATGCTTCCGGCACGGAAATTATTAAAGAGCTGGGGGTTGAGCATTGCCAGACAGGCAAGCCGATTGTGTATACTTCGGCGGACAGTGTTTTGCAAATTGCTGCTCACGAAAAATATTTTGGCTTACAAAAACTATATGACTTGTGCGCCATTGCTTACGAGCTGGTAAAGCCTTATAAGATTGCCAGAGTCATCGCTCGTCCTTTCGTAGGTGAAACGCCGGCGAATTTTGTGCGTACCGGCAATAGGCACGATTATGCAGTGCCGGCTCCGGATAAGACTTTGCTGGATTATCTGACTGAGGCAGGTGGTAAGGTTTATGCCGTTGGCAAGATTTCCGATATTTTTGCTCATCGGGGTATTTCCAAGGCTTATCATGCTACCGGTTTGGAAGAGCTGTTTAATACCACCTTGCAGGCTGTGGACGAGGCAGGGGATAATAGCTTGATTTTTACCAATTTCGTGGATTTTGATTCCAGCTATGGCCATCGTCGTGATGTGGCAGGCTATGGCGCCGGGCTGGAATATATTGATAAACGTTTGCCAGAAATTTTGGCTAAATTGCAAGATGGAGATTTGCTGTTAATTACTGCTGACCATGGTTGTGATCCTACCTGGCGTGGCAACGATCATACCAGAGAACACATTCCTGTCCTCTTTACAGGACACCGTATTGTGCCTGGTGCTTTACAACCTATGCCAACCTTCTCTGATATTGGACAAATCATGGCTAAGCATTTAAACTTGCAACTTAAGAATGGTACAGCACAGGAGGTAGAAAAATGAAAAAATTCCTAATGGCGTTTTTGTGTGCTAGTATGCTTTTGGTGCCAACCTTAACCCAGGCTATGGATAAGGCTCCTGCACCGGCCACTACACCTGCTCCTGCCACTAAGACTGCTCAGCCGGCAGCTACAACTAAGGAAACTCCCAGAGTGCAGCCTCAGCAGGTAGCTTTTATCGTACTGGATGGAACCGGAGAGGTTACGCCTGAAATGAAACGCAGGTGGATGTACGAAGTGAAAGATGTCTTCCGTTTGCCAGGCTATGCTTACTTAAAAGATAATAAAGGCTATGTGGCAGCTACTCAGCTGATCGGTGGTACTAATTATGCTACTGCTGATCTGCCCTCTGATGTGCTAAAGCAAATTGCTGATGAAGCAGGAGCTCAGATGGTAGCTCTTATGATTGTGCACCAGATGGATGAGTATATTATGCATGGCGGTATTTGGGGTTATGATGATGGGCCGGAAATGTATGTGCGTGTTTTAAGCTCAGCTGATTTGTATATGTACAGAAAAGATGCAGACTATATGAAGAAATTAATTGTTCGTGATTCCGATTGGGCAGATATGGGAAACCAAACTCATCCCTACGAAATCATTGGTGAAGCAATGCACAAATTAGCAAAGAAGATGGACTACTAAGCTAAAAGTTACCAATGGGACGAGTTCCCATTTGGGGAGGTCGAAAAGTGGTAACACCAAGTTAAAATGAATATATTACTTAATGAAATAAAATACTTACATTTTGCCGTAGGTATTTGCAAGGTTCTCAAAATATGCTAGAATGATGACAACAAAAGTTCATATGGTAAACTAGTCCTATAGTAGAACATAAGGAGTGTGCCTCATGTATACTAATAGTCCGGCGATTACCACAGCTTTATAAGAAAAAACCGTGCAGTCTTTTTTCAGGCAGAGCCTGATGTTAGACTGGACGGTTTTGTTGTGCTTAAAAGAATTAATCTGAATATTGATAGAGGAGTGTGTATTGTGACTAAAATAATTTTACCATTGCAGCAGCATGTAGGCAGACCTTGTAAGCCTATTGTGCAACAGGGCGAGAAAGTAAAACGTGGTCAGCTTTTAGCTATACCGGCAGGCTTAGGAGCCAATCTTCATGCCAGTTTCACCGGCAAAATTAGTGAAATAGCAGAAACTCATATTGCAATTGAAACTGAACAAGAAGAAAATCTTACCACCTATTTACCTTTGCCTAAAAATCTTAATAAGCTGGAAACTATTGCTTCTGCCGGCATTGTAGGCGCAGGGGGAGCAGGGTTTCCTACTGCTGTAAAATTAAGCAGGCAACTGCCACAGGGAGTTTTTATTGCCAATGGTGCTGAATGTGAGGCTCTGTTTGGCCACAATGTTCGACTGATGCAAGAAGAGGCAGCAAAATTAGTCAGAGGAATTAAATACTGTATGGAAATTACCAAGGCGCCACGTGGCTTTATAGCGCTTAAAGAAAAACATAAGGACCAGGTTAAGGCGCTTCAAAAGCTGGTGGCTCAAGAAAATAATCTTGAGCTTTTCTTTTTGCCTGATTTATACCCGGAGGGTGATGAAAGGGTATTGGTAAGAGAAATCCTAGGCATCGAACTGCAACCTGGTCAATTGCCAGGGGAAGTAAATGCCGTAATTGATAATGTAGAAACCATTAAACATATTGTAGAGGCCATTGAAGATGGCAAGCCTTTTATTGATAAGGATTTGACCATTGCCGGTCGCGTAGCAAAATCAGGATTGGTTCTATTTAATGTTCCCCTTGGAACACCTGTAGAACTTTTGCTTCATAAAGCAGGTGGGCTTATTGAGCCATCCGGAGAAATTATTCTAGGTGGACCGATGACAGGAAAGACCGGTAGTCTTACTTCACCCTTGCTAAAAACCATGGGTGGAGTACTGGTGGCTATGCCCTTTCCTCAGGAAAAAAGAAAAATGGGAATACTGGTTTGCGAGTGTGGTGGTTCTGAAGCAAGGCTGCAACAAATTGCTGTGGCAATGGGAGCAGAAGTAGTTGCCCAAAAACTATGTAAACGTATGGTTAAAGTGCAAGACAGATATAGATGTGACAAGCCAGGTGTATGTCCGGGTCAGGCCGGTGCCGTGCTGGAGCTGAAAAAGCAAGGCGCACAAGTACTGCTGGTGGGAAGCTGTTCGCAGTGAACCAACACCCTGATGGGTGTAGCTCCTAGGCTAGGAGTGCCGGTTTATCATCATACGGATCATATATTGCGGGCTGCAGGTCATAGACTTTATCGCACTTTACCAACAGAAAAGGAGGAATGAGCGATGTCTATTACAGATGAAATGGCCCAAAAACACAAAAATGATCCAGCAATATTATGTTGCCGTACGGAAGTAGGAACTATTCTAAAAGCTAGTTATTTAGAGGATCCTGTTATTTTCCCGGATTTGGAGGAGTCAGGGCTTTTGACTATTCCCAAGGATGTATTAACCATTGGACAAGTGCTAGGTGGTAGGCTTTTAGCCACTGTTGAGTCTCTGGTGCCTCTTACACCTGCTTTGGTAGAAAATTTTTCAATGCCGGAGAAAGACAGCTTAAGTCAAGAAGAGAACTTGCAAGTTAAAGCAGCAAGTCCCATATCTCCTAAGGGTATTGCAAACAGCTCCGGTAGTTCTAAACAGGTAAAAATCCATATTGCCAAAGGTGAGAATATTACTTTGGAAATACCCTTTGTGATGCCTGTTGGTAGGCAAGGTGAGAATGAGCCTGTCACGACAATAAGCTCTTCGCCGTCAGGAACTGCTACTCAAAAGACTGAGACGGAGGCAGAGCCACGTAAGATTCATAGTGTTCGCCATGATCATTATCTTGTTAAGGAAGTTGTTTTTGGTGAGGAAACCAAGCTGGAAGGTACAACCCTTACCCTGCGGCAGATACCTGAAAACTTATGCAATGATTTACCTGATACCATGCAGCTGGTAGAGAAAATAGAAGTAAACATAATTACTCCTCAGCAGTATGGACAGTATAGCGATACCATTATGGATGTGCAGCCTATTGCTACCAAGGAAGCAGGAGAGGTAGGCGAGGGCGTTACCAGAGTTTTGGATGGTGTCATTTTTTTAGTGACAGGTATAGACCATAATGGAGTACAAGTTGGTGAATTCGGTTCCTGCGAGGGGGAACTAAACAGGAATATTATGTGGGGCAGGCCGGGAGCGCCTGATGAAGGAGAAATATTCATTAAGACAAAGGTTACCATTAAAGCCCATGCTAATATGGAGCGTCCCGGACCTTTGGCTGTACACAGAGCCTCTGACTATGTTTGTGAGGAAATACGGAGAGCTTTGCAAAAGGTAGATAACAAGCTTTGCATAAGGTCGGAGGAAATAACTCACTATAGAAGACCTGGCAAACCTAAAGTCTTAATTGTGAAAGAGATAATGGGGCAAGGAGCAATGCACGATAATTTATTGCTGCCGGTGGAACCGGTAGGAACGTTAGGCGCAAAGGCCAATGTGGACCTGGGCAATCTGCCTATTATGTTTTCTCCTACAGAAATACGGGACGGTGGCATACACGCTTTGACTTGTATAGGACCTGCGTCTAAGGAAACCTCCCGGCATTATTGGCGGGAACCATTGGTGAAACTGGCTATGGAAGATGACGAAATAGATCTAGTAGGCGTTATGCTGATAGGGTCTCCTCAGGCCAATACAGATAAATTCTATGTTTCCAAGAGACTGGGCATGGCTATAGAGACCATGGACATAGCTGGGGCTATTGTTACTACAGAGGGTTTTGGGAATAATCACGTAGATTTTGCTTCCCATATAGAGCAAATTGGCCAAAGGGGCATTAAGGTAGTAGGTGTTTCTTATAGCGCTGTACAAGGTGCCTTAGTTGTAGGTAATCAGTATATGAACGCTATGTGTGATAACAATAAGTCTGCCCAAGGCATTGAAAATGAAATTCTGGCTAATAATACTTTGTGCCCAGAGGATGCCATCAGGCAGCTGGCTATGCTGAAAACCCTTATAGGCGGTGGAGCGATTAAGCCGGCAGAGCGGAAATGGAGTAATACTGTGAAACTGAATAACTTGAAAATTATTGAAGATAAATTAAATGAGAAGATTGCCACTGTTGCTAATGAACAGATTCTGCCTAAGAGCAAAAAGAGACAAGAAATTTATGAGGTAGAAGCATAAGATGAACGAAATGAAACTTAAATATATTTCTAGTGAAACCTTCTATCAAGGGCGTATCGTAGAAATACATGCCGGTAGTGTCATTATTGATTTACTTGGCAGGTTAGGGCAATTACGTTTGCCAAAACGCATGATTATTTCCCAAAACGATTTGCAGATTGGGCAGAAAGTCGGTCTGCTCATGACTTATCCGGAAGTATTACCGGAGGACAATTAAAGGAGGTAGGACAAATGAAATTAACAACTTTTAGTGGCTTACAATCAGAAATTTATGTGCCTATAACGCCCAAAGCCGTCTTTACTCAAGCAACCAAGGATTTAAAGAAGATGCGTATTGCCCTAGTATCAGCTTGTGGTGCTCATTTGAAAACAGATAAGCGTTTTAATCTGGCAGGCGATACTTCTTATCGCTGTATCCCTAATGAGGCTAACACCAGTGATTTAATGATTTCTCATGGTGGCTATGACAATACAGATGCCAATAAGGACATTAACTGCATGTTTCCTCTAGATCGGTTAAGGGAATTAGCACAAGAAGGTTTAATTAAGAGCTGTGCCCCTGTGCACTATACCTTCATGGGAGGAGGCGGCGACCAGGAGGCTTTTCAACATCAAACCGGACCGGAGATTGCCAAAAAATTATTAGAAGAACAAGTAGATGGTGTTATTTTAACAGCTGGGTGAGGCACCTGTCATAGAACTGCCGTGATTGTGCAGCGCGTAATCGAAGAAGCAGGTATCCCAACCGTTATCATTGCTGCTTTGCCTCCTGTTGTAAGGAAAAACGGCACTCCCAGAGCAGTGGCACCGCGAGTTCCGATGGGGGCTAATGCCGGAGAACCTAATAATAAGGCTATGCAACTAGGCATCGTAAAAAATGCATTGGATGCTATTAAGAGTATAACAACACCGGGACAGATACTTCCTCTGCCTTATGAATACATAGCTAAAATCTAAGCTGCTGTAAGGAAAATATATTTTAGAGGAAACAAGGAGAAAGTAACATGAAATTTTCAAGAATGATTGCAGCTGTTGATACCCATACTTTGGGCGAAGCAGCTAGGATTATTATAGGTGGCATACCAAAGTTTCCCGGCAAAACCATGGCTGAAAAGAAATTATATTTGGAAAGAGAAAATGATGATTTACGGCGTAGCTTAATGCATGAACCCCGTGGACATAATGATATGTTTGGGGCTTTCATCTGTGAGCCGGTTCATGATGAGGCTGACTACGGCATTATTTTTATGGATGGTGGTGGCTATCTGTCCATGTGCGGACATAATACCGTAGCAGCAATGACTGCTGCAGTGGAGTGCGGCTGGGTGAAGATACCAAAGGATGCTGAAAAAGTAAAGGTTATCCAGGATACTCCGGCTGGTTTAATAAAAGGACAGGTCTTAATCAAAGATGATAGGGTGCAATCTGTAGCTTTTGAAAATGTGCCATCTTTTTTGTATCAGGAGAATGTTGCTGTCCATGTTCCTAACTGCGGAAACTATCATGTAGATATTGCTTTTGGGGGAAATTTTTTTGCACTTTTGCCGGCTACCGAACTAGGCCTGGAAATTTTACCGGCCAATAAAGGCAAAATTACGGAAATTGCTTTGGAAATACGTAAGGCAATAAACCAGCAACTTCATATTCAACATCCGACTTTGCCGCATATGCAAACAGTTGATCTGGTAGAAATATATGGCCAGGCTAAAAGTTCCAAGGCCAATCTGCAGAATATAGTAATTTTTGGTGATGGGCAAACCGACCGGTCACCTTGTGGTACAGGAACCAGTGCTAAACTGGCAGCTCTTTATGCTAAGGGCAAGCTGGGAGTGGGAGATAGTTTTGTCTATGAAAGCATTATTGGTACAAGGTTTAAAGGAGAAATAGTTAAAACTGTTGATTTAAACGGATACAAGGCTATTATCCCACGCATCACAGGGTCAGCTTTTATCACTGGCTTTAATTCGTTTTTAGTTGATCCACATGACCCTCTCAAAGATGGCTTTTGCCTGAATTAGGGGGGAGATAGATGGTTAATTGTATATTGGGCTTTTTACTGCTTTTGACCCTTTATTATTCCTGGTATTTTGTACGTGATTTATATTCAACTAGAGGAGCGTGGGGCACGGGAAGCTGGCATATTAATTTTTTAATAGGCTGGATTACCAATTTCCTAGATACATTAGGTATTGGTAGTTTTGCTACGACAACAATGGCACTTAATGTAACCAAACAAATGCCTAATGATAAATTATTGCCCGGTACCTTGCTGGTAGCAGATACAATTCCTGTTATGCTGGAGGCATTTATCTTTATTGTGTCTGTGGAGGTAGAGAGTGTGACTCTGTGTGCCTTGCTCTTAGCTGCTATTAGTGGAGCCAAGCTTGGTGCCAAATTCGTACCACGGCTGCCGGAACGAAAAGTGCAGTTGTATTTAGGCTGTGCCTTATTAATTACGGCGGTTTTTATGGCAGGAAAACAATTAGGCCTTATGACCTTTTTGGGCACGGGCAATATGGCAGTAGAATTGACTGGCTGGAGATTGTTTGTAGGAATTATTGGAAACTTTGTTTTGGGTGGACTTATGACAGTAGGATGTGGCTTGTATGCTCCATGTATGGCCATGGTATATTTATTGGGACTTAGCCCCAAAATTGCTTTTCCCGTCATGATGGGTTCTTGTGCGGCACTTATGCCTGTTGCTGCCACAGAATTTATTGTTGCAGGAGATTACGCTCGTAAAAATAGTGTTGCAATATTACTGGGCGGTATTGCAGGTGTTTATATTGCAGCAAAATATGTAATTGGTATGGATATAAACCTTCTCATTTGGCTAGTTATTTCAGTGGTTACTTACACTGGTTGCATTTATATCAAGAAAAGTAAAAAGAAAAACTAGACATAAAGAAGAATTTACCATTGGGGACGGAGAAAAGTGGTAAATGAAATTAAACTTTTTAGAGAGAAGAAGGGCTTGATGAAAATTCAAGCCTTTCTTTTTTTTTGTAAGCAAAAATTATTCAACGCTAGATATTAATATGTATACGAAAGACATATTAACAAAATATTGTAAAACGCATAGGCTCTTTGCTACAATGAAAAAAATAAAGCTGTAGCGAGGTATATGCAGTGGCAAGACAAAATAGAAAGATTAGTAGAACAAGATGTTATCATATTATGTTGCGAGGAAATAATAGAATGGATATTTTTTTAGACAATCGGGATAGGCTTTTCTTTTTAACACTCCTCAAAATAAACAAGGAACAGTCGGACTTTCAAATATATGCTTACTGTCTTATGGATAATCATATACACTTGGTTTTGCAAGAAAGTTCAGTGGCAAGTTCAGAGAACAATGTTTCCGCTATAATGAAAAAGTTAGGTGTTTCATATGTTAAGTACTTTAACAAAAAATATTCTCGGATAGGGACATTGTTTCAAGATAGATTTAAAAGCGAAAGTGTTGAAAATGACAGTTATTTGTTAGCCGTAATAAGATATGTATTATGTAATCCGTGCAAAGCTATGATAACTGATACACCCTGGAAATATCGGTGGAGTAGTGCTGGTGAATATTTAACTGGCTGTGGTGGGCTTACAGATGTTGCAACTGTTTTGCCAATGTTTAACGATGATATTGAATCGGTTAAAATGTTTATGGGCGATGCCATGAAACTAAATGAAGAAGAGTCGTTTTTAGAATTGGATAATAAGCAAGATGAAAAGGAAGCTAATTTGAAAGAGCAATGGAAGAGGCTAGGGTTCTTATCATTAGAAGAAAAATTAAAGATTTTATATTATGAAAAAGGGAATTCGTTAAGGATGTTGGAAAAAATAAGTGGACTTAGTCGATTTAAAATAAAAAGTCATTTGGATTTCAATCGATTTTTATAACTTTTTCCTACTACTAACAGCTTTATTACTTGTCATATTTTCAAAACAACAGAAAGAAGCACCTAATGCTAAGCATTAGGTGCTTCTTTCTGTTGTTTTGTTCAATGCTACCATAAAAATTTACCACTTTTCTCCGTCCCCAATGGTAAATTATCTCATGTTAATAAATTGTAAATCAATACCGTAGTCACCGTTTCTGAGCAGTTGAATAACGGCTTGTAAATCATCTTTCTTAGCTCCGGAAACGCGAACCTGGTTTTCTTGCTGTTGAGCAGAAACCTTTAGCTTGGATGCTTTGATTGCAGCAACGATTTGTTTAGCAACTTCTTTGGAAATACCTTGTTTTAGCTTAACGGTTTGACGAACGGTGCCTTTGGCAGCGTCTTCAATCTTGCCTGGATCCAGGCTGCGTAGGGAAAGGCCACGCTTAGCCATTCTTTGTCTTAGCATGTCCAGCATAGCACCTAGCTTGTATTCGTCTTCCGCAGCAAATTTCAAATCACCTTCCACTAATTCGATTTCTGCCACAGAACCGCGAAAGTCATAACGTTGAGAAATTTCTTTGCGGGTTTGGTTAAGGGCATTGTCTAATTCCTGCATATCGATTTGGGATACTACATCAAAAGAACTGTCTTTAGCCATTTTACTTCCTCCTTATTTGTCTACCTTTACGTTAACTTCGAATAATCTGTTCCAAGGAAATTCTACACTAAAATTGATATTTGTTAAATAGGGTTCATCAGCAATATATTTAGTAAATAATCTATTCGTACCACTTAAAACCTGATTGTAATATTTGCCCAAGTCGTATTTTAACTTAAAGTCATGTTTTTCGATTTCCAGGGCTACCCGGTAGCGAATGTTGGCTTGGTAGAGCCAATCATCTAAATAACGAGTTTTTAATAAGCGGGTAATATCGTTAGGATGCATTTTTTTGGACAAAAGGCCTTGAGCCAGGGCAAAGCCGATGCTATTGTCAGCGGTGTTCCAGCCGGAGTAAGCTACAAAGCGAGGCAGAACCTTACGTTGACTTAATTCATACATGAAGCCGTTGTCAGCGCCATTAGCGTAGGAAATGTCTGCTAAGGCTACAGGTGTAGTTTTCGTTAAGGAAGCCAGCAGTTTAGCAAATTCTTTATTGGCTTCGTTAGCGTAGGGAGCATTCTCATCAGAGGTAGAGTCTAAGCACTTGCCATCATCAGGAGTGTTCACAGCCAAAACCAGATTGGCTTTATCACGATATTCAGTGGACACAGCGCCAATAGCGGCAATTTGCTTAGCTACGGAATTGGTTACTGTTTCGTCGGAATACAGTGGAATGGTTTCGCCACCCTTGCCGGGAGCATAGGTAACGAAAATCTTAGGCGTATTGCCTTCCATTTCGTTAATGGCACGGGTAAGCAGGACGATGCCCACTTGATCTACGCCGGGCATGATTTCAAAATGTTGTTTATTGATACCGTCGGCATAATGCTGCAAATGACGAGCTTCCATATGAGTCTGGGAAAGGGGAGCGTTGTCATCCTTGCCAATGGCCAAATAGTAAAAGGTTTTATCTTTACAAAGATCAATAAGTCTTTCGTTAGTTTTAAAGTTAATGGTTCTGCGCATTTTCCAGTCATGCAGCAAATCCTCGGGAATAAAGGAAAGCAGCTTGGCTTTTTCTGCAGCTTCCTTGCCGGAGAGAATAGCGGTATCTTCCTTATCGTCTAATTGAGAAAGACGGAAGATGCTAGGTCCGAAATAGCGGTAATAGTCAGGTTCTACCTTACCGATACTTTCTTTTGGGGTACGCATGATAGTGGAGAATGCGTAAATTCTAAGACCCGGGAAGCTGGTCTTTAAAGCTTGCATTCTTTCTATCTTATGTTTTAAGGAGCGTTCGGTAAGCCGGTGGGTACGAGAAGCAACCAATCCGCCGTAGTTTAGGCTGTCAGTAGAAATTACCGCTGCCTTGGCTTTGGGGGCGTTGGCTTCCAGCCATTTCCACAGACCATTGTTGTCGCCGCTGGTGCGGTTGTTGGCAATGAATTTAGCCGGAGGCACGTTAAGCTCATAGCCTGCCGCTTTGGCTGTTGCAGTAACATAGCCAAGGCAAACGGGACGGTTGTCCAGCGGTATATAAATTATTGGTTGGGCAGCTTGTGCTAAGCCGGTTAAGCTAGAGATAAGTAGTACGTTTAAAATGAAAATGTGTTTGAGTAGTGTGTTCATAGGCCTCTCCTTTGAATAAGCGTAACTATTATACACTATTTTGTAACTTTGTTCAAAATTACGACAGCACCTAGCCAGATATGATATAATTATATTTCCAAGTAATAGAGGAGAAAAACCATGAAATTTAAAATTAAAGCTCCCTTTGCCCCTGCCGGTGACCAACCGGAAGCCATTAAGGAATTGGTGCAAGGCGTGAAGGATAATTTACATACACAGGTTTTATTGGGTGCTACCGGCACCGGCAAAACTTATACCGTGGCTCAGGTGATTAATCAGGTGCAAAAGCCTACCTTGGTCATTGCCCATAATAAGACTTTAGCAGCTCAGCTAGCTAGCGAGCTGAAGGAATTTTTTCCGGATAATGCGGTGGAGTATTTTGTGTCCTACTATGATTATTATCAACCGGAGGCCTATATTCCTTCTACCGATACCTATATTGAGAAGGATTCTTCCATTAATGATGAAATTGATAAGCTGCGCCACTCTGCAACCAGTGCCTTGTGTGAGCGCAAGGACGTTATCATTGTAGCCAGCGTTTCCTGTATTTTTGGTTTAGGAGCGCCCCAGGACTACTATGATATGGTTTTGTCTTTGCGGGTGGGCCAAAAGATGGACCGTCAGGATATTTTGCGTAAGTTGGTGGAAATTCAGTACAATCGTAATGATATTGCTTTCGAAAGAGGTACTTTTAGAGTACGTGGCGATGTTATAGAGGTAATTCCTGCCAGCTATACGGAAAAAGGTATTCGTATTGAACTTTTTGGCGACGAAGTAGATAGCATTACAGAAATAGATGTTTTGACAGGTGAGGTTATTGATAAGCGTTCCCATGTAGCAATTTTCCCGGCTTCCCATTATGTTACTAGCAGGGAAAATTTGGAAAGAGCCATGGAGGACATTAAGGTAGAATTGGCACAGCGCCTGGAAGTATTGAAAAAAGCAGGAAAGCTTTTGGAAGCAGAGCGTCTGGAGCAAAGAACTAATTATGATCTGGAAATGATGGGAGAGCTAGGCTACTGCAGTGGCATTGAAAACTATTCCCGGCATTTAACAGCCAGACATCCGGGCGAGCCACCTTTTACTCTGGTAAATTATTTTCCCAAGGATTTCCTTACCGTCATCGATGAGTGTCATGTAACCCTGCCTCAAATCAGGGCTATGTTTGCCGGTGATCGGTCTAGAAAAAACATGCTGGTGGATTATGGCTTCAGGTTACCATCCGCCATTGATAATCGTCCTCTTACCTTTGACGAGTTTCAGAGTCAGAGAGGACAGGCTATCTATGTGTCGGCTACGCCTTCTGAGTATGAATTAAAAGAAGCGGACAAGGTAGTGGAGCAGATTATTCGTCCTACCGGTTTGTTAGATCCACAGATTGAAGTAAGGTCTATTAAAGGGCAGATAGATGATTTGCTAGGTGAGATTCACAAGGTAACTGCCAAGGGTGAGCGCATTCTGGTGACCACCTTAACCAAGAAGATGGCAGAAGACCTGACGGATTACTTAACTAACGAAGGAGTGCGGGTGCGTTATTTGCATTCTGACATTGTGACTATTGAAAGAGCAGAAATCATTCACGACCTGAGGGCCGGAGAATTTGATGTACTGGTAGGTATTAACTTGTTAAGAGAAGGTTTGGATTTGCCGGAGGTTTCCTTGATTGCAATCTTGGATGCTGACAAGGAAGGCTTCCTCCGCAGTGATACTGCCATGATTCAAACTATTGGCAGAGCTGCCCGCAATGCCCATGGCCGGGTTATCATGTATGCGGATGTTATTACGGGCTCCATGCGGCGAGCCATTGACGAAACCAATCGGCGCCGGGAAAAACAGGAAGCCTACAATAAGGCTCATGGTATTACACCGAAGACCATCGAGAAGAAGGTCGTTGATTTAATCAAGCTGACCAAAATTTCAGAAGACGATACCACCTTGGATTATTCTGCCAAGAAGCTAAAGAAGCTGTCCAAGGCTTCCATAGCAAAGCAGACCAAGGATTTAGAAACGAAGATGAAAGCAGCTGCTAAGCAGCTAGACTTTGAAAGAGCAGCAGAATATAGAGATAAAATCATTCTGCTTAAAGGAGAATTAGGCAAGAGACATGGCGAACGAAGACAAGCTCATAATTAAAGGTGCCAGACAGCACAATTTGAAAAATATAAATTTAGAAATTCCCCGAGATAAGTTGGTAGTAATTACCGGTTTATCAGGGTCAGGAAAATCTTCCCTGGCTTTTGATACCATTTATGCAGAAGGGCAGAGACGCTACGTAGAATCTCTGTCTTCCTATGCTCGTCAGTTCTTAGGGCAGATGGACAAGCCTGACCTGGACTACATTGAAGGACTAAGTCCGGCTATTTCCATTGATCAGAAAACTACCAGTCATAATCCTCGTTCTACCGTAGGTACGGTAACGGAGATTTATGATTATTTGCGTTTGCTATTTGCTCGTATTGGCATTCCCCATTGCCCTAACTGTGGCAAGGTTATTGAGAAGCAATCTGTAGAGCAAATTGCTGACAAGGTGAAAGCCTTGCCGGAAGGCACCAAGTTCATGATTCTTGCTCCCCTGATTTGGGGTAGGAAGGGTGAACACAAGAATATTTTTGAGCAGGTAAAAAAAGCCGGTTATGTACGTGTGAAGGTGGATGGCAAGGTACAAACCCTGGATGAAGAAATAAAACTAGATAAGAAGAAAAAGCATTTTATTTCGGTAGTAGTAGATAGATTAGTTGCCAGGCCTGATTTGGGACAACGCTTAAGCGATTCCCTGGAAACAGCTCTTAATTTATCTGAGGGCATTGTGGAAATAGAAGAACTGGACGGCAAGAGCACAGTGTTCAGTGAGCATTTTGCCTGCCCGGATTGCGGTATCAGTTTGCCGGAAATTGAACCAAGACTATTTTCCTTTAACGCTCCTTATGGTGCTTGTCCTGATTGCACAGGCCTTGGCATGCATATGGAATTTGATGTGGACTTAATTATCCCGGACAAGAAACTTTCGTTTAGTGATGGCTGTATTGCAGCTGTTAGCTCCAACCCCAAGTCTTTCTTCATGAAATTATTTGCGGCAGTGCTCAAGACCCGCAAGTTAACCTTGGAGAATACTTGGCAAGATGTACCAAAGAAAATACAGAACGAATTATTAAACGGTATTCCGGGAGAAGAATTTTCCTTCTATTATGAAAACCTGATGGGTGAAACTCATTTGCACAAGCTGGAATTTGAGGGTATCATTCCTATTCTGCAAAGACGGCACAGAGAGTCTATGAGCGAAAGCCAAAGACTGGATTATGAAACCTTCATGACCTCCATTCCTTGCCCTACCTGTCATGGCGCCCGCTTAAAGCCAGAAGTCTTGGCTATCACCGTAGGAGACAAGAATATTCAACAGGTTACCGCCTTTACCGTGAGCAAGGCTATTGCTTTTTTCCAGAATTTAAAGCTGACTAAACGGGAAGAGATTATTGCTAAGCAAGTACTAAAGGAAATTCTAGCTCGTTTGAATTTTTTAAATAATGTGGGTTTGGAATATTTAACCCTGGATCGTTCCGCCGGCACCTTGTCCGGTGGTGAAGCTCAGCGTATCAGACTGGCTACGCAAATCGGTTCCGGTCTGGTGGGTGTGCTGTACATCCTGGATGAACCAAGTATCGGTTTACACCAAAGAGATAATGCTAAGCTGTTGGATACCTTGAAGCATCTGAGAGATTTGGGAAATACCTTGCTGGTGGTAGAGCATGATGAAGAAACAATGTATGCTGCCGACCAAATCATTGATATTGGCCCGGGTGCCGGTGAGCACGGTGGCGAAGTAGTGGCTCAAGGCACTGTAGAAGAAATTAAGAAAGTGCCGGAATCCATTACCGGACAATATTTAAGCGGTAAGAAATTTATTCCCGTACCGAAAACCAGACGTAAGGGTAATGGCAAGAAGCTGACCATTAAAGGCGCTAAGGCTAATAACCTGAAAAACATAGATGTGACTATTCCTCTGGGAACCTTTACCGTGGTTACCGGTGTTAGCGGCAGCGGCAAGAGTACCTTGGTAAATGATATTCTTTATCAGGCTCTGGCTCATGACCTATATGGCTCCAGAACTCATCCAGGTGCTCATGACAAAATTGTTGGCATTAACAACATCGACAAGGTCATTAACATTGACCAGTCTCCTATTGGCAGAACACCACGTTCTAATCCTGCTACCTATACAGGTGTGTTTGATTTCATTCGTACTTTGTTTAGCACCACTAATGAAGCCAAGCTGCGTGGCTACAAGCCCGGTCGCTTTAGCTTTAACGTGAAGGGCGGCCGCTGTGAAGCCTGTAGCGGTGATGGCATGAACAAGATTGAAATGAATTTCCTGCCGGACGTATATGTGCCCTGCGAGGTTTGTCACGGTGCACGGTTCAACAAAGATACCTTGGAGGTTCATTACAAGGGCAAAAACATTGCCGATGTTTTGGGCATGACGGTTAGCGAAGCTTGTGAATATTTTAAGAATCAAAATAGAATTTTAAACAAGCTGCAGGTGCTGGAGGATGTAGGTCTTGGCTATATTCGTTTAGGTCAGGCTGCTACTACCTTATCCGGTGGCGAGGCTCAGAGAGTAAAACTGGCAACAGAGTTGTCCAAGCGAGGTACAGGACGTACCTTGTATATTCTGGACGAACCTACTACCGGTTTGCATATTGCCGATGTTGCTAAGCTGCTCCAGGTGTTGGAGCGTTTGGTAGATGCTGGTGATACAGTAGTGGTTATCGAGCATAATCTGGATGTAATCAAGACAGCAGATTATCTTATTGATTTAGGACCGGAGGGTGGCGACAAGGGTGGCACTATCGTGGCTACCGGTACTCCGGAGGAAGTTGCTAAAGTGAAGAAGTCCTATACGGGACAATATGTGAAGAAGGTTCTGAAATGAAAGAGGCAATTGCCCAGGCTTTAGCTGTCTTGCCTAATGCCCCCGGCGTGTATATCATGCACGACGCTACCGGTAAGGTAATTTATGTTGGCAAGGCCATAATTTTAAAAAACCGAGTCCGCAGTTACTTCCGGGAATCTAGCAAGGTTGCACCTAAGGTGCAGGCCTTGGTTAATCATGTGGAGAATATCGAAACCATTGTTACGGCCAACGAAATGGAAGCACTGGTTTTGGAATGTAACCTGATTAAGAAATACCGGCCTCGTTACAACATCAGCTTAAAGGACGATAAGACCTATCCCTATCTAAAAATAACTTTGCAGGAAGAGTTTCCCAGAATGTTCATTACCAGGAAAGTTCTGCGGGATGGGGCTAAGTATTACGGACCGTATCCTGATGCCGGTGCTTTGCATGCCAATTTAAAGTTAATCAGGCAGCTTTTTCCTTTGCGGCATTGTCGCAACATGAATGTGAAACGGCCCTGTCTGCAATATCATTTAAAGAGATGCTTGGCGCCCTGCACGGGTAAAGTAAATCCGGAAGAGTATAGGGCTATGATTAATTCTGTCTTATTGCTAATGGACGGAAAAATAACTGATCTGGAAAAAGAGTTAAAGGCTAAGATGCTAGCAGCTTCTGAGAATCTGGAGTTTGAAGCAGCAGGCAGATATCGAGATGCCATTAGTAGCTTAAAATATTTGCAGGAGGAACAGAAGGCTGCCACCGACAGCGATGACAGAGATGTTGTGGCTTTGGCCGGGGACGATACCGGCAACTGTGTGCAGGTTTTCTATATTCGCAAGGGCAAGATTTTAGGCAGAGACGATTTCTTCTTTAGGCAGGAAGTGGAAGAGAGCAAGGAAGAAGTGTTGGCTGCTTTTCTGAAACAATATTATGATACAGATCGTTTCATTCCTAAGGAAATTCTTTTGAATATGAATTTAGAGCAAGGCCAGCAGGAGCTTTTAAGTACTTGGTTGACTAACAAGGCTCAGCGTAAGGTGGATATTGTAGAGCCGCAGCGTGGCCTTAAGCATGACCTGGTCTTGATGGCTCAGGCCAATGCACAAAAGAATTTGGACGAGCGCAAACGCAAAGGCAAGCTGGAGCAGGCCAGTGGTGAAGACGCAGCGGAACAATTGCAGAAGGCATTAGGACTTACAGAGCCCCTAGCGCGGATGGATTGCTTTGATATTTCTCATACCCAGGGCAAAGAAACTGTTGCCTCCATGGTGGTGTTTAGAAATGGCGAACCTAGTAAGAAGGATTACCGTCGCTATAAGATTCGTTCGGCAGAAGGTAAGCCGGATGACTTTAAGTCCATGCAGGAGGTAGTGTACCGTCGCTATCGGGATGGGGAAGATTTGCCCAGCCTGGTAGTAATTGATGGTGGCAAGGGTCAATTAAGCTCTGCCTTGGAGATTATTCGTGGCTTAGGTTTAGAGGAATTACCGGTAATCGGCTTAGCGAAGAGAGAAGAGGAAATCTTCAAGGAAGGGGCTCATACCAGCATTATGCTGGATAAAATGTCTCCGGCTCTGCACCTCATCCAGCATATTAGAGATGAAGCCCATCGCTTTGCCATCACTTACCATAGGAAGCTGAGAGCTAAACGTAATCTTGTCTCTGTACTGGACCATATAGAAGGAATTGGTCCCAAGCGACGCACGGCTTTGTGGCAGCGGTTCGCTTCTTTAGACGCCATGAAAGCAGCTTCTATCGAAGATATTGCTGCCGTACCGGGCATGACTAAACCGGCAGCCGAGAAGCTCCATGAATTTCTCACAGCTGACCTGGTAGAAAAACAAGATCAACTAAAAAAATAATAGTGGAATGTATTGCTGATATTTTTTCGGAAAGAATTGATAATAATTATTGATTATGGTATAATAATTAATCATAGAAAAGATAGGAGTGTATAGATATGAAAAAATACGTTTGTGAAATTTGTGGTCACGTTTATGATGAAGCAGTAGGCGATCCTGAGCATGGTGTTGCTGCCGGAACTAAATTTGAAGATTTGCCGGCTGATTGGTGCTGCCCTACTTGTGGCGTAGATAAGAGCCATTTTAAACCTCAAGAATAAAAAAGTTAAAGGCTGCTTCGAAAAGTGCATCTGTCAAGAGAAAGTAGACACCAATAAAAACGAAACTCAGAACCCTGATTCAGTTTTAAACTGAATCGGGGTTTTGTAGTTTAAAGCCGAAGCATGCCTTTTGTAATTGAAATAATGTACATATTCATCTAATGTTCTGCTTATGTCTTCTGCCTTGGATACATTAAAGTCCAATGCTAGCTCAGCTTTCATCCAGCCGTTAAGAGATTCAATAATTGGATTGTCTGTTGGAGTTCCGGCTCGTGACATTGAGCGAATTATGTTATAATGTTTATGAGCTAATGCAAAGGCTCTGGAGGAGTAGACCGAACCCTGATCTGTGTGTAAAACTGTCTGGGGCGCCTGCTCCTTCTTCTTGTCTATCATGCTGCACAGCCTTTCCAGGCAAGCAAAATATGGTTTCGAATCTCCTCTCTGCCCGGAAAGGGAGTGCGCAATAATCTCGTTGTTAAAGGTATCGACAAAAAGTGTCCATTCGTACAGCTTTCCTTTGTTCCTGATGCAGGTCATGTCTGAAACTACAACGCGTAACGGTTCATTGGCTGCCCAGTTGCCATGGACAAGGTTGGGATAGAAGATGCTTTCGTTTCCTGGCTTTCTGTATCTGTAATGCTTGGCCATGGATTTTATTCCCGCTGCCTTGCAACACTTATGTGCCAGATTGTCAGAAAATACCCAGCCGGTTTCCTCCCTGATACATTTGGCAAGGGCATGGTAGCCAAAGGCTTTGTGTTCGGCATGAGTTTCTTCCAGCAGAGCTGTAAGGTCTATCCTGTCTTGCATATACCGGTTAGGCTTACCCAGCCTTTGGCGCCATTTGTAATATCCAGACCTGTTAAGTCCTAACGCCTTACACAGGGCTTTTATGGGATACTTAATCCTCAGCTCTTCGACAATTTGAAAGTCTTGCCTCTGCCAGTAACGTATTCCTTCTGGGAACCACTTCCTTTCACAAGGTATCCTTTTTTTAGGCGGGCCAGGTCGGCTTCCAGCTTGAGCATCCTGAGCTCAAGTTTCCCCATTTCATCAAGGGAATTGCCGATGTGCAAGGCTGCATACCTGTTGCCACATTTATCTCTGTGTGAAGCCAATCCTTCTTCTCCTAATTCGCCGTATTTTCTTATCCAATTCTTTAAAACGCTACTATGCAGATTATGCTCAATTGCAAATTTATTAACTGTTTCGTGTGTCTTAAGATAATCTTTTACGATTCTTAGCTTTTCTTCCTTGGAAAACACCCTGTGCTTTTTACCTTTTGGCGAACCCATTCGTATCATCTCCTTGATTTCAGTATAGCAAAAAGTAGACACTATCAAAAACTTTCGTTTTTAATAGTGTCTACTTTTATTTTACCAATGCAATTCGTATGGATGATGGTAGTTTTTTGTTTACAAATGGTTATGTAGGCAAACTGAAAGTTATAAAACCAGCTGGAAAACAGACGAAAAGTATGGTATATTTAATAAGTAATCAGTAATTATTTAGGAAAGTGTGGCTGAACAGGATGATTGATTTCCGAAATGTGGAGAGACAAATAAAATTTGAAAATAATGTTGATTTTAAGTTCTTTTTACGTTTTGCCGATGGTTTACAAAGATTCTTGGGGGACCAGTGCGAAGTAGTCGTGCATGATTTTCGTAAGGGTTTTGAGCATGCAATTGTTTATATTTTTAATGGTAAGGTAAGTGGGCGTACTGTAGGTGGACAACCTAGAGGAGCTATGAGCTCCCATGCCGGAGAAGATATTGATAAATTTATAGATAGTCGTATTTATTTCTTTACAGGAACAGGTGATAGAAAAGGACAAATTTTCAAATCTTGTACTACTATGATTTGTGATCCTGATAATAAAATCATTGGCTCAGTATGCTTAAATTTAAACGTTACGAATTTATTGTCCGCGCAGCATACACTGCAGGATTTTGTCAAATATTCTATGCCTTCCCTTTCTGCAATGAAAGAAGAAGATGTCTCCTTTGCCAATGTTGACGATGTGTTGACCTATTATATGAAGAAAAGTGAAGAACTTATTGGTAAGCCTATGTCTATGATGAATAAGGAAGAAAAGATTAAGACACTGAAATATCTAAATGATAAGGGCGTATTTAAAATAACCAGAGCCGGAGTTCTTTTGTGCCAAGCCTTTCAAGTGTCCAAATATACATTGTATACGTATTTAGAAGAAGCAAAGGGCATGGATCAAGTAATCGCTGATAATGAAAAGCCATAATTAGATTAACGGCTGAAAAAGGACATTGTTATGATAGCAATATGAAGCGCAGATTTTCCTATGGAAAACCTGCGCTTTATTTTAACAAGTTGGTGTTCTTAAGGTCTTATGTTATAATTTAAGTGTTTTTATAAATATGACAAGGCAGGAAATGAAAGAAAACGAATAGGAAGTATTGGAGGGGAAAAAATGGGGCAGAGATTTTTCTTAATTCTATTGAGTTTGGCTTTGCTGCTGGGAAATGTGCCAAAAATAGGGGCAGAGCCAGCTAAGGATAGTTGGACGGTATATGTATATATTTGTGGCAGCGATTTAGAGTCAAAATCGAAAGCGGCCACAGCTGATATGACTGAGATTATTACTACGCCGCTTCCTGAGAATGTAAAAGTTTTGATGCAAACAGGCGGTTCTACCGTATGGCACAACAATGCGGTACAAAATAATGCGATACAGCGCTTTGTTCATACCGGAGCCAGTGGTAATTTGGCCAAGGTAGATCAGCAACCTGATGCTATGATGAGTAATCCGGCAACCTTGGTAAGCTTTTTGGAATACGGAAAGCAAAATTTCCCTGCTGCCCACAATGCCTTTATTTTTTGGGATCACGGCGGCGGCAGTGTAGCTGGAGCCATGGTAGATGAGCGTGCTCAGGGAAAAGCTATGACGTTAAAAGAAATGCAAGAGGCTTTTAACTCTGTTTATCCTCCTGTCAAAGGTAAGAAGGCTTTTGATTTTATTGGTTTTGATGCTTGCCTGATGGCGACTATTGATGTGGCTGCCAACTTTTCGTCCTATACTGATTATCTGGTGGCTTCGGAGGAAACAGAACCTGGCAATGGCTGGAACTACACTCCTTGGTTAACTGAATTGGGGCAGAACCCCAGTATGAATATTGAGCTTATTGGTAAAAATATTTGCGATAGTTATTTAGCAGGTTGCCAAGCTTATGGTACGGCGGGAGCTGCCACTCTATCGGTAACAAACTTGAAAAATACGGAAGAATTGACAGCAGCATATGCTGCCTTTGGTCAAGAAGCATTGAAGAAAGCGGCTGCCAATGTTAATGATTTTTTGCCTAAATATGGCCGCAGTGCTATGTCATCAGAAAATTATGGCGGCAATACACCAAATACCGGCTATTCCAACATGGTGGATTTAGGGGATTTGGCTCAAAATACCCTGGATTTGTTGCCTAATTCTGCACCGAAGGTGCTTAGTAGTTTGGAAAATAGTGTGGTTTATAAGGTCAATGGGCCTTATAGGCAGAAATCGCATGGTCTTTCCGGCTTCTATCTGTACGGAATCAACGAGCAAAATTTGCAAGGTTACTTTTCCTTGGAAACTACGCCGGAACCTTTTAAATATCTTTATTCCTACATGGCATCAGGACCATCCATGGAAAGTACGGTAAAAAATTATGTAGCAGCCCAAAAGGGGTCTAAATCTATTCCCCAGCTTGCTACTTTGAAGAATAACCCGCTGGAAGATACACCGGTAACTATTTTACCGGATGGTACAGCACAAATGCAATTGTCTCAGAAACAGGCTGCTATGCTAAAAAGTGTCCGTTTTAATTTATTAAATGTGGATCGTAAGCAGGATACTATCATTGCTATGGGTACTGACAATGACTTGCTTGCAGATTGGGACAAGGGTATTTTCAAGGATAACTTTCAAGGTAACTGGGGCAATTTAGACGGACATTTTGTGTTCATGGAAGTACTGCAGGAGGAAGATAATTATACATTATACTCGATACCAATTAATCTTAATGGCGAGCGTGTTTCCCTGTTGGTTGGCTACAACTATGATAACAGTACCTATAACATTTTAGGTGCTCGTAAAGATATTGAAAATTATGGTAGTTCTGCCAAGAGCATGATTAAGCTGAAAAAGGGAGATAAAATAGATACTATTTTCTATGGTGCCAAATTATCCAAGCCTGAATTATTGGTAGAGGTAGTGGGAGAGAGCTTTGCTTTAAGTGAAAATCCTGTTTTTCAGGATAGGCCGATGATGGAAGGCGAAGATAAAGGGGCTACCGAGCATTTTGCTTTTCTGTTTGAAATGACAGACATGCAGAATAATACAGCAACCTCCAAAATAGTTTTCTTCACGATTAAGGATAATAAGATTTCCGTTTCTGATTATTTAGAATAAAGCTTGAACAAAATAAAAATGCCGAAGTAGATAGAGAGAACATCTACTTCGGCATTTTTTTACTTATTTAAACGTTTTCCTATTTCTCTGGCAACAGAAACGCCGGAGGCACTAGCCTGGGACAGGCCTCTGGTAATACCTGCTCCATCGCCGACGGCGAAAAGATTGGGCAAGGCTGTTTCTAAATGAGGTGTTAGCTCAATACGGGCACTGTAGAATTTTACTTCTACACCATAGAGCAAGGTATCTGCGTTGGCAGTACCTGGTGCTACTTTGTCTAAAGCATAAATCATTTCGATAATATTATCTAAATGTCTCTTGGGAAGTACTAGGCTCAAGTCTCCCGGAATGGCGGACAGAGTAGGTTTTAGCCAACCTTTTTTCAGGCGGCTGGCATCAGTACGGCGTCCCCTGATTAAATCGCCAAAGCGTTGTACCAGGACACCGCCTCCCAACATATTGGAAAGGGAAGCAATATGCTTACCATATTTATGAGGCTCTTTAAAGGGCTCAGTAAATCTATTGCTAACTAAAAGAGCGAAGTTGGTGTTGCCACTGTTGCGCTTGGGATCACTAAAGCTGTGGCCGTTTACTGTGACAATGCCGTCAGTGTTTTCGGCAACTACGTAGCCATTGGGGTTCATACAGAAGGTCCGCACCAAATCACCATATTGCTTGGTTCTATACATTAGTTTAGCTTCATACACCTCGTCTGTGATGGGCTTAAAAACCTGAGCGGGAACTTCTACCCGCACACCTATGTCAACTTGATTGCTGACGTAGTTTAAGCCAAGAGCCTTGCATTGCTCCAAAAACCACTCTGAGCCGGCACGGCCGGGGGCGGCAATAACATAAGGCGCAGAAATTTTATCTCCGCCCTTTAGAGACAGCATATATTTTTTCTTTTCCTTCTGAATGTTTTCTACCTGGGTATTGCATTTTATTTCTATACCTTGCTCAACTAAATAGTCATGGATAGCGGACATGATCTTTAAATTGTTTTCTGTGCCTAGATGGCGTACCTTGGCGTTTAATAGGTGTAAATCAAAACCAAGGGCAATTCTACCTATCTGGCAATCTTTGGTGGTAAAAGCTTCACCAGGTGCACCAAATTGGCAATTGATACTGTCTACATAATCAATTAAATCCACAACTTCCTTTTCGGGTAAATATTCCTTGAGCCATCCACCAAATTCTGTAGTCAAGTTATATTTGCCGTCGGAGAAGGCACCTGCACCACCAAAACCACGCATAATGCTACAGGGCTGGCAGAGCAGACAATGATCTGCTTTGCCCTCAATCATGGGACACTTGCGATATTTTAAGGGATTACCTTCTTCTAAGATTACTACTTTCACTTTAGGATATTTTACGGTAAATTCATAGGCAGCAAAAATTGCTGCAGGGCCGCCGCCAATAATGGCTACATCATAAGTACTCATAGAGCTTTCCTCCGTTTGCCAGTGTGGTTAAAACCAATTTATTTTAACATGTTATAGGGGTTTTGCAAACACTACAAGTAATAGTTATGACTATTTTGTGAACTCTTTGAATATTATGCTGTTATTTTTTTTATTTGTGCTATAATCACTAATTGTTGCGTTTTTTAGTAGAAGGAGTGATAAATATGGCTTTTGATATGCTTTGTTGGTTGACGGGTATTTTGACAATAGTTATTGTTGTAAATTACCTGAATGAAAAATTTTTTAAAATTCCGGTGGAGATAGCTTTGCTGGTTTCCGGTGTCGTTATAGGAACCATTGCCTGGTACATTGATAGAAAATATGGCATCATCAATGACCCTTTGCATCCTAATAGTTTCTTCCTTAATGACTATTTGATGAACGGGGTACTGTGTTTTATGCTTTTTGCCGGTGCTTCTCGGTTACGCTTTGGTGCATTGCGGAGCGAAATGTCTTTGGTTATGGCGCTTTCGTTAGTAACAACAGTGCTGACCAGTTTCTTTTATGGCCTTATTTTTTATGGCATTTTGCAATTACTGGGTATTAATTTCGGACTTTATTATTGTCTGTTATTAGGTGCTATTATTGGACCTACAGATCCTATTGCCGCAATGAGTATTCTGCATAAAATAGGCCTGCCGAAGGATACGGCTTTGGTTATTGAAGGTGAGTCGCTTTTTAATGATGGTGTAGGTGTGGCTGTTTTTGTTTTGATATCAGGGATTGTTACAGGGCAAGCCAGCGGTAACTTCTTTACTATTATGGGTAGAGAGCTTTTGGGTGCTATTGTTTTAGGTATAGCCTTTTCTTTGATTAGTTATTTCTTTTTTGCTAAAACCAAGGATTGCTATGCCAGAGTTTGTAGCAGTATTGTAGCGGTGGGAGCAGCCTATATCTTTAGTGATTTTTTTGCTTGTTCCGGTGCTATTGCCTCTGTAGTGGTTGGTATTTTTTATGCTACACGTGTTGCTAATTTGGAAGATATTGAAGGCCGGGATTACACAATTTTCAGAAGCTTTTGGGATGCTATGGATATCATGCTCAACAATATGCTTTATGTTATGATTGGCTTAAGTATCATCAATATAAAGAATGTTACCAATATTGTTTATTTCGTAGTTGTAGCTTTGCTAGTAAATTTACTGGCCAGATATTTGGGCGTTTTAGCTGTAGCGGTGCCTTTTATCAAAAAGCTGCCGGATGGCTACACTCCCGTACCATTCACCAATTTACTTACCTGGGCAGGCCTAAAAGGTGGTTTGTGCGTGGCTTTGGCAATGGGGACACACCAAATGTTGCCGTATGGTGTTTTTAATGTTATTCTGGTTTGCACAATGGCCATCGTGCTTTTTACTACTTGTATTCAAGGTATTACGGTTGGTAAGGTTTATCTGTTGCAAAAAGAACAACATGCTACAAAAAATTCCGTTCTTAACATAAGTTAAGAACGGAATTTTTTTATTTCGTTTCCAAAGCAGCTTGCACTAAAGCTGTAAGAATATGGGCTCCGTGTAGTAGCTGACTGTGGTCAAAATGCATATTTCTGTCATGAAGGCAAGGCTCTAAATCACAGCCCAGCCCAATAAAACCAGTTTTTAGGTTGGGACGGAATTTTTTGTAGAAATTAAAATCTTCTCCTACAGTAGTGGTTACTTCCGGTATTAAGCCGGCTTGGCCCATTTCTGTGAGGATGACTTTTTTTATCATGGTAAGTACGGTGGAATCTGCTTCCGTGCCGGGACAATCACCTATTTCCTTGATTTTTACCTTGGCACCATAGGCTTTGGCGGTGGCTTTAATCACAGTAGCAACCTTAGTCTTTAATTCTTCCATGGAAGAATTAAAAGTAGTACGCAAATCAAAGGAAATTTCGGCATGGTCACAAATAGCGTTAATGGCACCTGTACCGGTATTAAAGCGAGTTGCTTTGACGCTCCACCCTTCCAATGGATTTAGATGAATGGCATTGATAGCATTAACAATAGCACAGCCTGTGTCTAAAGCACTGATACCCAAATGAGGCATGGAACCATGGGCGCTTAGCCCGGTAATCTCAGCAGTAATGAGGGTACAGGCCATCCAATTTACCTGGGCAGCTACTTGACCTGATTTGGCAAGCTCTTTGGGCATCAAATGCACACCAAAAAGATAATCCAAATCATCTAATAAGCCGGTAGAAAGCATTGCTTTTGCGCCCAAGCCAATTTCTTCAGCAGGTTGGAAAACAATTTTTACCTGACCTTTTTTTAAGGGGCTTTGAGCTAAGGCTTCTGCGGCGGCAAGAACCATGGACATATGACCGTCGTGACCACAGGCATGGATAGGCACTTCCTTATTATTTTCGGCAAACATGAGGCAATCCATGTCGGAGCGCAATCCTACCAGAGGACCCTTCTTGCCACTGTCTAAGGTAGCAAGTATACCGGTATGGCTAGGCGTCAAACCATCCTGTACTTGATAGCCAAGCTTACGTAAATAAGCTGCTAAATATTGTGATGTTTTAATTTCTTTAAAAGCAGGTTCAGGAATAGCATGTAAATCCTGCCATATTTTTTCTATATTGTTCATTATTCTTTCCAGCCCAAATAAACACTACCGGGGAATTCTTTCTTAATAAATTCAGCATTTTCTTTGGATTGATATGCTTCTTGGAAAATCTTCAGTCTGGGATCGTTTAAAGTAGCTTTTTGCACAGCTACGATGTTCACATAGAAAGAATCAGCTGTTTCGCGAATAATAGGATCCTTGGCCGGGTCCAAGCCGGCACTCATGGCATAAGTGGTATTGATAGCCGCAGCGGCCACATCGTCCAAGCTTCTGGGAATAGCGGCAGCCTCCAATTCTACAATCTTATAGTTATGAGGATTATCGGTAATATCTTGAATAGTAGTGGTAATATCTTTATCATTTTTTACTTTAAAGAGACCTGCCTTAGCCATCATTAGCAGAGAACGACCACCGTTGGTAGGGTCATTGGGAATAGCGATGGTGGAGCCATCAGGAATTTTATCGCCGGGCTTTAATTTCTTGGAATAAACGTTGATCGGGAATAAAGCGGTGTTGAAGGCTTTAACAATATCAAACTTGGGTTCCTTCTTTAAGGTTGCTTTTAAGAAAGGTTCATGTTGGAAGCAGTTGGCCCAAATTTCACCTTGTGCCAAAGCGGTGTTGGGGGTAACGAAATCACTAAATTCCACAACTTCTATTTTTAAACCTTTTTTAGCGGCAATTTTTACCACATTATCCATGATTTTAGCATGGGGGCCTGGGTTAACGCCGATTTTTACCGGTTTGGAAGTATCTGCCTTTCCGGGTTCAGCTTTCTTTTCTCCACCACAACCGGCCACTAGGGAGGTAAGGCATAGAGCTGCAATAACAACTAACTTTACATATTTTTTCATCAAAATCATCTCTCCTTTACAAAGTATAGTACTATACTAGGCATTTTTTAGGGGAAAGTCAACAGGAAAAACCAAAAAACAGTTTAAAGTGTACAATGATAAAAGACAAATGTAGTAGAAATTACTACCACTAAAACGTAAATTCATGTTATAATCTCACTAAATGAGGGGAGGTGAAGAAAACGAGTAAGGATGATTTAAAGAAAAAGGTTTGTGACGCTATTGATGCATCTAAGACAGACATTCAGGCTTATGCTGATAGTGTATTTAACGAACCGGAATTGGGTTTTAAGGAAGTAAAGACAGCGGCAAAACTAGCTGCAGAATTTGACAAGCTGGGAATTAGCTATGAAAGTGGTTTGGCTATTACCGGCGTCAAGGCAAGACTCAAAGGCGGTAAACCCGGACCTACCATAGCTATTTTAGGTGAATTGGACGCCATTGGTTCTCCTGAGCATCCTCATGCTGATCCAACTACGGGAGCAGCGCATGCTTGCGGACATCATGTGCAACAAAGCGCCATGCTGGCAGCAGCGTATGGCTTGGCTAAATCCGGTGTTATGCAAGAAATGGCAGGGGATGTGGTATTCTTTGGTGTGCCTGCTGAAGAATATGTAGAGTTGGCTTATCGAAAAAAATTGGTTGCCGAAGGCAAACTCCACTTTCTTCATGGTAAGGGTGAATTGATTTATCGTGGTCAATTTGATGATATTGATATGGCTATGCAAATTCACTCTGATAAGAATATGCCAAAGCCTACCGTTTCAATTGGTCAATCCAGTAATGGTTTTATCGGCAAGACAATTCAGTATGTGGGTAAGGCGGCTCATGCTGCAGATGCACCTGACCAGGGTATTAATGCTTTGAATGCTGCTATGCTTGGCATTATGGGTATCAACGCCTTAAGGGAAACGTTTAGGGATCAGGACGTCATAAGGGTACATCCTATTATCACTAAAGGCGGCGATTTGGTAAATAATGTGCCAAGTGATGTACGTATTGAAACTTATGTAAGAGCAAAAACTATGGAGGCCATCGACAAAACCAATGCCAAGGTTGACGCGGCTCTGCGGGCCGGTGGTGCAGCTATTGGGGCTAAGGTCATCATTGATACTATGCCCGGTCAATTGCCCTTGATTTGCAATGCTACCTTAAATGAACTTTTTGTAGCTAATGCCAAAGTGGCAAATCCTCAAGTAGAAATCAAGGATGCCGGACATTTTGGCGCCTCTACTGATATGGGAGACGTGTCCCATTTAATGCCGGCTATTCATCCCTTTATCGGTGGTACTAATGGACTTTTGCACAGCAAGGATTTTGAAGTAGTTGATTTTGATGCAGCAGTTTTATTGCCGGGAAAATGTTTTGCCATGGTGGTGATTGATCTTTTAACTGACGAAGCAAGTGAAGCTAAGGAAGTACTTGCTAGCTTTACGCCGGCGCTGACTAAGGAAGCGTATATAAAGAAACTGGATGGCTATTTCACAAAGGGGGAAGAACATGAAGAACTTTAAACTACACATCATGGTAGCTGTTTTTATTGCTATCGCGGAGCTTATTGGTGTAAAGACCTTTAAGCTGGGACCTGGTACGGTAGTACTGCTCCCCATGTTGTATGCTTTGATTTTTGGAATATTTTCGGCACCGCGTTTTTTGAAATTATCTAAACAACAAGATATGGAAGATGCATCTGCTTTGCTGGGTATTACCTTAATGCTTTTAATGGCTCGTTATGGTACTTTGGTGGGGCCAACCTTACCTAAGATCATTAGTGCATCTCCTGCCTTGATTCTGCAAGAATTTGGTAATTTGGGGACATGTTTCTTTGGTGTTCCGTTAGCAGTGTATTTTGGTTTGAAGCGTGAAACTATAGGTGCCGCTCACTCCATTGCCCGTGAACCAAACGTAGCTTTGATCGGTGAACGTTTCGGGTTAGCTTCTGCTGAAGGCCGTGGTGTTATGGGTGTTTACATTAGTGGTACAGTTTTTGGCACCATTTTCTTTGGTATTTTGTCCAGCTTTGCTGCAGCTTCCGGAATTTTCCACCCCTATGCTTTAGCTATGGCTTCCGGTGTAGGTAGCGCCAGCATGATGACAGCTGCAGTTGGTTCCCTGACTGTAATGTATCCTCAGATGGCTGACCAGTTAGCTGCCTTCGGTGCAGCCAGCAATATGCTTTCCGGTTTGGATGGTTTGTATATGTCCATCTGGATGGCATTGCCATTGTCTGAATGGCTGTATAAGAAGTTTTATAAAATTAAATATGGTGTAGAACCGGAAAAGGAGGCTGCTAATAATGAAAACGTATAATTTGGTAGAGACTTTTCTTATTCTTTGCATCGTTGGCGTCCTTTCTTTGATTAGTAATACTTTGGGCAGTAAAATACCCTTTGTAGAGGCTATTCCTGGTTTGCTCATTTTGTTTGCCATCTCTATGGTTGGTATTGCCATGGGTAAGTATTTACCGGGTGGGATTCCCGGTGTTGCTTATGTAGTGACTTTAGGATGTATATTGACTGTGCCCGGTGTGCCAGGCGCTGAATTTATTAATGCTTGCATGAAAAAAGTGGGCTTCGTTTCCTTGTGCACGCCTATCTTAGCTTATGCCGGCGTAGCTATTGGTAAGGATCTGGATGCTTTTGCTAAAACAGGGTGGCGTATTGTAGTTTTGTCTTGTTCTATTTTCATAGGTACTTATGTTGGTTCTGCTGTTATTGCACAACTCATTCTCAAAGCTATGGGACAAATCTAAGCCACGAGATTTTCCGAAAAAGTATAAAAAAACAAAAACAATTCAAGTGCCCTAGTGCACTTGAATTGTTTTTCTATTCTTGTTACAATGAGGGACGTACTATGAAAGTAAGGTGGCGTGGATATGCGAGCAAGAAATGTTTGGGCAGAGGTAGATTTATCTGCTATCGCCCATAATGTACAAGTAACCAAGAAATCTTTAGAGGCCGGCACTAAATTGTGTGCAGTAGTTAAGGCTGATGCCTATGGTCATGGAGCAGTACCGGTTGCTGCCGCAGCAGTGGCGGCAGGAGCCGATTATTTAGCAGTATCCATGACGCAGGAGGCCATAGAGCTGAGAGAAGCAGGTATTGTGGCTCCTATTTTAATTTTAGGGGCTATGACTCCTGGGCATGAAAAAGCTTTGATAGAAAACAATGTAACTCAAGCCGTTTTTTCCATTGATACTGCCAAGTCTCTTTCGGCAGTGGCTGTTTTAGAAAACAAGATTGCTAAGGTACATTTAGCTGTGGATACCGGTATGAACAGAATAGGCTGCAGACCCGGTGAAGCAGGTGAATTGGCTGCTGCGATTGCGGCTCTTCCTCATATAGAGCTGGAGGGTGTTTTTTCTCACTTTGCTCGTGCTGATGAGGCCGACAAGACCTATAGCAGGTTGCAGCAAGCACGTTTTGCTGAGGCTTTGAAAAATATTGCAGCGCAGGGTATCGATATTCCTATTAAACATTTAGATAATAGTGCCGGTATTACAGAAATACCGGAGTGCCATTACAACATGGTACGTCAGGGCATTACTCTTTATGGATGGTGGCCTTCTCAGGAGGTTAAGCAATGTCTGGATATAAAGCCTGTTATGACCCTAAAGGCTGAAATAGTTTTTATCAAGGATGTACCGGTAGGTGAAAAGGTAAGTTATGGTGGTACCTTTACCACAGAACGTCCTACTAAATTGGCAACCTTGCCACTGGGCTATGCTGATGGTATTAGCAGAAAACTTTCCAACAAGGGCTATGTCTCTATTAGAGGTTGTAAAGCTCCTATTGTTGGCAGGGTTTGTATGGACCAAATGATGGTTGATGTGACGGATATACCCGATGCAACGGTGGGTGATGAGGTTATTATTTTTGGCGAGGGCGTTATTTCCCTGGATACGGTAGCTGCCTGGATGGAAACCATTAACTATGAAGTGGTGTGTCTGCTCAGTACCAGAATCCCCAGAAAATATACATACCAATATACGATTAAGCATTACACAGAAAAAGCTGTTACAAGTCCAAAGTAGAAAGGTAGAATAGTAGCCATGAAAAGATACAATGAGGTATCACAGGAATTAGTTGAAGAATTAACACAGGTTGTAGGTGCAGAAAATATTCACACGGACGCAGGAACACTGGATCGCTATAAAACTGATGAAGAACAGGACCCACGTTTATTTCATGTACCGGAGGTAGTAATTGCACCGGGCTCTACCGAAGAAGTGGCAGCCATTATGAAACTGGCTAACAAGTACTTGGTGCCAGTGACGCCAAGAGGCGGCGGCACCAGTGTATCCGATGGTGCTATTCCGGTTTTTGGAGGCATAGTTCTTCTTCTGGAGAGAATGAATAAGATTATTGAAATTAATGAGGCCGGCATGTATATGGTGGTAGAAGCAGGTGTACCTACTATCGTGGTGCAACAAAAGGCCAGAGAGAAAGGTCTATTTTATGCCGGAGATCCTTGTAGTGCGGAAAGCTGCTTGATTGGCGGCAATCTGGCTACCAATGCAGGTGGCAATAAAGCCGTCCGTTATGGCACAACTCGTCATCAGGTCTATGCCTTGGAAGCGGTAACACCGACAGGAGATATCGTTGAACTGGGTGCACGTTTGAAAAAATGCAGTACAGGTTATTGCCTGGACCAATTAATTATGGGCAGTGAAGGAACTTTAGGTATTATTACCCAGGCTACCTTAAAGCTTTTGCCTTTAGCTCCTTGCAGGTTGGATGTTTTGACGATTTTCACCGATGTAGAAAAAGCTACCGGTATTGTGCCAATTTTAATTAAGGCGGGTTTAAATCCTACCAGTGTAGAATTTATGGACAACAGCTTTGTACAGGCTTCTAGTGACTATTCTGAGCTTAAATTGCCACATTATGAGGATGGTAGCTATGTTATTATTTCCATTGAGACCTTTGATGAGGGTGAATTGGAAAGCAAGATGGAAAAACTGGAAGCTTTGGCTAGAGCCAATGGTGCTACCGACGTGCTGGTGGCAGATGACAGGGTTTGGACAATCCGTAAGAATTGTCTGGAATCCACCAGAGCCATGAGCAGTGTTAGTACCTCTGATGATTTGGTAGTGCCGGTAAACGAAATTGCTTCGACCATTAACCATTTGTGTGAAGTTGCCAGCCATTATCCTTTTAAGGTATTTACCTTGGCCCATGCCGGCGATGGCAATTTGCATTTCCAGATTTTAAAGGGTAAACTTTCTGATGAGGAATGGGAAGAAAATTTAAATAGTTTCCACAGCAAGGCTTATGCATATATTTATAGCTTAGGTGGTCGTCTCAGTGGTGAGCATGGTATTGGGGCTAAAAAGGTTAACCAATTAGAGAAATACACCAATCCTGTTGAGCTGAAGATGATGAAGGCTATTAAAAATGCTCTGGATCCCAATGGTGTTTTAAATCCCGGTAAAGTATTTAACATTTAATATTTACAAGAAAGGCGAGCGGTTTATTACCGAGGGCATGCTGCCCTTAGGTGAATAAATCTGTTCGCCTTATTTTTTTTGCCGTACAAAAAAGAAAACAAAGAGGCACAAAAACATAAAGTCGGCAAAATAATTATATTTTTTTGCTGTTTTATTATATGAAAGCATTGAAATTCATGCAAAAATTAAGAATGGAGGAGAAAATCCAAACGAAGGAGAGGATGAAATTGGTAAAGAACATACTTAGTGACAAAAATAATCTGACAGAAATAAAAAAAATGCAACCACAACTTGTAACTTGGTTTCATGCCCTGCATCAAATACCGGAGATAGAATTGTCTCTACCTAAAACAGTAGCCTATGTCAGTGCCCAACTTACTGCCATGGGAGTGAAGCACCAAATACTTCCAAATTCTACGGGAATTATTGCTTTAATTGGTAAACAAGGGCCTGTTATAGCTGTTAGGGGAGATATGGACGCTTTAGACATCTGCGAAAATACCCAACTTTCTTTTGCTTCTAAGAACGGTCATATGCATGCCTGTGGTCATGATAGTCACGCTGCTATTTTGTTGACTATAGCAAAATATTTGCAGGCACATGAAAATGAATTAAAGGGAAGGGTAAAGCTCCTCTTTCAAACAGCTGAAGAGGTTTTACGCGGTGCTAAATATATGATAGAGCAAGGGGCTCTGGAAAATCCCAAGCCTATCGCAATTTTGGCTCTGCATTCAGGTGGTTTCCAACAGACCTATCCAACAGGGCATCTTACTATTGCCGAATCCGTTGGCTTTTATTCCAGTGATTCCTTTGAAATAACTGTCAAGGGGAAGGGCGGACATGCTGCTTCACCACAAGCTGCCGTTGACCCTATTGTCATAGCTGCTGACATCATTGAAAATCTGCAACAATTAATAAGCCGGGAGGTTCATCCTGGGATACCGGCGGTTCTCAGTGTTACTCATATTCATGCCGGAAATGAGACCTATAATGTTATTCCGGATGAAGCTTTTTTGATGGGTGGTATTCGTACTACTAACGCGGCAACTCGTCAGATGTTGTTAAAGAGAGCTAAAGAAATATGTGAAAAAACGGCAGCTGTCATGCGCGCTGAGGCTACTTTTAAGCTGACGGATGGAGCGCCGCCTCTCGTTAATGACAAAGCTGTTTCTGAGCAGGTTTATGCATCTATTCAAAAACTTTTTCCTCAGGAGGTCCATTGGATTAAAGAACCAAATAATTGTAGTGAGGATGCTGCTTACTTTTTTGAAAAAGTACCTGGCTGTTATATTTCCCTCTGTAGTTTGGGACAGGAGAATAAGGTCTTTTATCCCCATCATAATGCTAAATTCAGGTTGGAAGAGGATGTTTTATGGAAAGGTGCTGCTGCTTTGGTACAGGCTGCCCTGGATTTAATGGAGAGCAATAGCTAGGGCAATTTTAAAACTATAGTATTATACACAGTAAATTGCTTGCAGTATTTAGCCACGCCTTCCGGTTGGCTCGGCCTGCACCAAGGAGCATAACTTGTTTTTTGGCAGGCCTCCCCAAAGTCAGGCTTAGGCTAAAACACTGCAAGCCTCACAACCTGGCAACTTCAATAGTGAGCAGGTTTATTTGCCTAAGGGCGACATTGCCGAGGACCGGCCAAAAATAAGTTTATTCCGTAAAGCCGGCCGCATGGCACCGGAGCCCGTGGCAATAAACTGCGAACGATATAAGTAGTATATCTTAAGCTATAAGCATAAAAAATACAAAAAAGGCAACTTTGGGAGCATTTCAGGCTCCCAAAATTGCCTTTTTTCTTTGTGTATTAAGCTCGGCTAAGATACCTTTGTTTTCCTAGCGGGCTGCACTTATAGGCACCCCCGCGGCACATCCAAGTATCCGCTTATCGCTGCTTCCTTCCGGACCTGACGAGGTTCACAGGCTCAAATTGCGCAGGACCAACAAATGCAGTCCGCTAGAAAAACAAAAACCGGCATAGCCGGATATTATCATATGGCGGAGAGTGAGGGATTCGAACCCTCGATACGGTTTCCCGTATACACGCTTTCCAGGCGTGCTCCTTCAACCACTCGGACAACTCTCCAGGTTGAAAAGATGGTAATCATGAAATTGGACAGCCTTTTTAAAGGACTGCGTTAATTAGTATACATAAAATGATAGGGGTTTGTCAAGAATATAGTTGAATTGACTTTGGGAAAAAGGGTATAATAATATGTAAAATTAATCTAGAAGGGGGACAACTAAATTGGATACAGTTGCCAACAAAATTTCAGAAACAGCTGGACTGGCTCCCGGGACAACAGTACCTATAGGTATTGACGAGACAGCCCCTTCTAAGTTTATTGTTTCTGTTATAAAAGAGGGAGATGTGCAGGTGGAGCGTTTAGGCTCCCTGCCGGAGGATTTTGCTGCTTTTCCTGATGATACTACGTTGTGGATAGATGTGCAAGGCTATGCAGGTCTTATTTCTATCAAACGTATTTTTAAAACATTAGACGTACATCCGCTTTTACAAGCTGATATACTTAATACTAAGAAAAGAACTGCTATGGAGAAGCTGGAAGATACGCTGTTTATCAATCTCAGCCGCTTGTTTTACGCTGCCAATAACAGAATGAGGAAGGAAAATGTTTCTTTTCTCATGAAGAAAAATTACGTTATCACTTTCCAAAACAGCGAAAGAGACAGTTTTGCCGGTGTGCGTAAGCGGATAAATACTTTTAAGGGCAGACAGACTAAGCCGGATTATGTTCTCTATGCATTAATAGATAATTTTGTGGATAACTACTTTGATGTCATAGAAAAGCTATCAGCCAATATAGAAAAAACGGAAAAACATCTTTTAATGGACGATAATACCATTGATAGGCCGGCTTTGGCAGCCCTAAGACATGATGCCAGCCTGGCTAGACATGTTATTTGGCCCTTAAAAAATATTCTCAGCACAGCAGCCGAAGATAGAGCAGATATCTTTGCGGACGATTTGGCTCCCTATTTCCATGATTTACGAGATCATGTCTGGCAGATAGATGAAGTCTGCGATATGGCGGAAGAGAATGTTATTACCATAGTGCAGTTGAATATGGATAACATGAATAATAAAACTAATGAGATTATGAAGACTTTGGGCCTTATTTCTACCATATTTTTGCCTTTGACCTTTATTGCAGGAGTGTATGGCATGAATTTCAAGTTTATGCCGGAGCTGAATTCGCCATGGGGTTATCCTTTTGTCATTGGCTTGATGGCGATTATTGCGTTGCTGCTATATAAATCATTCAAGAATAAACACTGGGTGTAAGAGTTTTCGGAAAGGAAGACAGCCATGTCTTATGTTGCATTATACCGTACCTGGCGTCCCCAAGATTTTGATGCGCTGGTAGGCCAGGATCATATTAAGACTGCTCTGACCAATGCCTTGGAAATGGGGAAGATTGCCCATGCCTATTTGTTTACAGGTCCTCGTGGCACAGGTAAGACCAGTACTGCCAGAATTTTGGCAAAAGCTTTAAATTGTGAGAAAGGGACCACGGCTCATCCCTGCAACGTCTGCGAAAACTGCCGGCAAATCACGGAAGGCTCTTCTATGGATGTTATAGAAATAGATGCTGCCTCCAACAGGGGTATTGATGAGATACGTCAATTAAGGGAGCGGGTAGCTTTTGCTCCGGTTAACAGCAGATACAAGGTTTATATTATCGATGAAGTACATATGATTACCACAGATGCTTTTAATGCGTTGTTAAAAACATTGGAAGAACCACCGGAGCATGTGGTGTTTATCTTGGCAACTACGGAACCACATAAGATTCCGGCCACTATTCATTCCCGCTGCCAACGCTATGATTTTCACAGGGTAACGGTGGATGATATTACCGAACATTTGAAAAAAGTAGCAGCAGGTAGTGGTATTGAAGCTGATAATGATGCCTTACATCTGATGGCCATTCAGGCTGATGGTGGTATGCGCGATGCAGTAAGCCTTTTGGATCAATGTGGCGTTATGGACAAGCACGTAACCGCGCAAACAGTTCGTCAGGTCTTGGGCATCGTAGGCAGAGAAAGCTTGCAGCAGATGGTTACCCTTATTGGCAAAAATGATTTATCAGGTGCGTTGGAAAGCTTAAATACTTTATCTGCGCAAGGCAAGGACATTAAACAGGTTCTTTTGGAGGTCACTGAATACCTACGGGCCTTGCTTCTGTATAAGGCCAAGATTAAATATGAAGATATCTATCTTACTGATACGAAGGATGCTTTTGAGCGTATAGCTCCACTTTATACGGAAGAGAGAATTTTAGCTGCTACTAAAAGATTGCATGAGGCGTTAGAAGAGCTGAGATTTTCTTCTCGTGGTAAAATAGTAGCTGAGTTGTGTCTCTTTGATTTGTGTCATATTGCAGGAGATACAATAGAGGCTTTGGCGGCGCGAGTCGCGCAGCTAGAGGCACAAATAAATTCCGGAGCCCGGCCGCAGGCTGGGGCAGCTGCTACAATCAAAGCAGCACCTACTACGCCGGGAGAAAGTGTTAAAGCACCACCTCCTGTACCGGTGACAGCTTTTGCGCCACAGACAGAGGCGCCTGCTCAACAAGAACCGGTGCAACCAAATCCAGAGCCGGTAGGGGCAGTAGCGGAAGCGACAGCTCCGGAGGGAGAAAAACTCTGGCAGGTTGTGTGTACCGGCCTTAACCAAAAAAAGAAAAGAACAATTATGGCCTATGCCCATATGGCAGGAGTAGTCAGCTATGATGACAAGGGTCTGACCATGGGAGTTTCGTCTCCTACAGCACAGGAAAAGCTGGATTCAGCTGATTATAAAAAAATAATGGAAGAAATACTGTTGGAAGTAACCGGTAAAAAAATACCGATTTATTTTGAAGTAAAAAAAGATATACAGCCGAAGATTGCCAAATTGCAGGTGAAAAGCGAGCCGATAGTAACCAGTAAAGCTAAAGCTGAAGAACTGTCGCCTTTTGCTAAACGGGCAGAAGCAGTTTTTGGCGGAAAAATTGAGAAAGAATAAAAGGAGAGAAAAATTATGTATAGAGGCGGCGGAATGAACAACATGCAAGGTATGTTGAAAAAGGTACAAAAAATGCAAGCTGATATGGCTAAACTGCAAGAGGATTTAAAGACTAGGACAGTGGAAGCAACAGCCGGTGGTGGAGTAGTTACAGTAGTGGCTAATGGCAGTAAAGAATTGGTTAGCGTAACTGTTAAACCGGAAGCTGTTGATCCTGACGATGTAGAAATGTTGCAGGATTTAATTGTAACGGCAGTTAATGATGCCTTGAAGAAAATTGATGAAATGACAGAAACAGAAATGAATAAAATTACCGGTGGTATGAAAATGCCTGGTATTTTCTAAGAAGAGGTAAATTATGCGGATGATAAAACCGCTGGCTAGGCTTTATGAGCAGTTGCGAAGATTGCCGGGCGTTGGTTCTAAGACAGCTATGCGTTTGGCCTATCATGTTTTGGATATGTCGCAGGAAGACGTGTCCCTCTTAGCTAAGGCGCTTTTGGAAGCAAAGCAGGCCATCCATTATTGTTCCCGGTGCTTTAATTTATGTGATAGTGAGCTATGTGAAATTTGCCAGGATGAGGGACGGGATCAGTCTGTAATCTGCGTGGTAGAACAACCACAAGATCTTATGGCCATGGAAAAAACGCAGGGCTTTAAGGGTGTGTACCATGTATTGCACGGAGTATTGTCTCCTTTGGATGGCATCGGCCCTGAACAATTAAAAATAAAAGAGTTGCTTTATAGGTTGCAAGGTGGTAAAGTGCAGGAGATAATCGTGGCGACTAACTCCGACGTGGAGGGAGAAGCTACGGCAGCTTATTTGGCACAGCTGATTAAGCCGTTGGGTATTAAGGTGAGTCGACTTGCCCATGGACTTCCCATAGGGGGAGACTTGGAATATGCAGATGAAATAACCTTGTACAAAGCTTTGGAAAATAGAAGGGATATGTAGAAAGGTGATAAGCATGGACATACTAATTAGTGGTTTAATTGCAGTTGTAGTGCTGTATGTAGTGGTAAAATTTTTTGTTTTGCCTTTCAAACTGGTTTGGAATGGTGTTTGTGGTGTAGTTGTACTTTGGCTGGTTAATTTGTTGGGTGGTGTGATTGGACTGCATTTAGATATTTCCATTATTTCAGCTTTGATTGCCGGTTTTTTTGGTATTCCCGGTGTGTTTATTCTGATCATATACCAACTGCTAGTCCAATAATATTGCTATGAGTAAACAAATTTTTGGTTATGATTATAGTAATAATGAAAAAGTTAAACTTTTCTTTTACTTAATGGTAGGCGGAACAGGAGCATTAATTGAGTGGGCCTTGGTTTATGTTTTTACCGAACAGTGCGGCATAAACTATCTGCTATCTACAGCCTTGGCTTATTTTTGCTCTACCGTGTGCCATTATTTTGCCACTAATGCTTTGGTTTTTGAAAGTGGCAAACGCTATACTAAAGGCAAAGAATTTTCGTTAGTCCTTTTTGTTTCCACAATTGGGCTGCTTTTAAATGTACTTTTAATGAGAATTTTTGTAGGTGGATTTGGTTGGCCACTCATGCCATCTAAGGTATTGGCTACGGCTTTTGTGACTGTTTGGAATTATTTATCCAGAAAGAAGTTTATTTATTAGGTGGGAGGTGTAACGTGGTCTGGAAAAAAGTTAATATTAAGGACTTCAAGAAGGTCCTCCTTGTGCATAATACAAGCTCCGGGCCCAGGGCTTTTTCGCTTGCTACCAAGCAACATGTGAGAATCATAGAGGCCGATTTAAAACTGGCTTACGGAGAAGAAAGATTTCAAAAAATCAGACTTAAAACTTATGAAGAGATGTTGGAAGCAGGACAAAAAATCTGTGATGAAAAATATGATTGGGTCATTGTGGCAGGTGGGGATGGCTCTTTGCGCGCTCTGGTAGAAACATTTATCAAGAGGGATTATTATCCTTATGTCAGTGTCTTTCCGGCTGGTACGGTTAATTTGGTAGCTAAGGAGTTATCTCAGCAAACGGATAGTGCAGCTTGGTTTGCCAATGTACAGGAAGGAAATGTTCTTCCTGTTTGGTTGGGAAAGGGCAATGATAGAATCTTTTTAACCGTAGCAGGAGTTGGTGTTGATTCCCTGGTAGTTGATAATGTGAAAGCCAGTGAGAAAAAATATTTGTCCTCCCTGGCTTATTTAAAACAAGGGGGCATTGTGGCTGGTCAAGAGTTATTGCTCAGACGTTGGAAATATAAATTCCAGGTTATGATTGATAATGATGGCAAGTGGCGCAGTGCTACTTCTGTTATTGTAACTAAAAGTAAGTATTATGCCGGAAGATTTTCCCTGGCTAAGGGAGGGTCCATTTCTAAACCGGTTTTGTATGTGTGCATTTTTACAGGTGGTAAAGTTGTTGATTTCCTCAGGTATACTGCTCTAATTGCCGCAGACCTTTTAAGGCTGGACAAGACAGTAAAGATTATTGAAGCCCAACAGGTACAAATAAAATGTAATGTGAAAAATTTCGCTGCTGAATTAGACGGCGATTCTGTAGCAACATCTCCTTTGGATATCAGCATTTTGCCTACACCAATAAATTTCATTTCCTGAGGGACGCTTTATGAAAAAAGTGCTATTTGTGTTAGTTGTACTCTTGGCTTTTTATGGAGCTGAATATACAACAGCCTGGAACTTTCAAAAAAATATTGTTCCTTTTCCCTATGCTGAATTTTGGCTCAATACGCTTAACGGCTTTTTGCGTGATGCATTGCTGGTGGGTGTATTGGGCTTGCTTTATGCTAAAAGGCATAGAATTGTAGATCGAACCAAAAGGTATTTTCCGGTAGTGGTAGTGGGGATAAGCTATTTGCTTTTGGCGGCCTTTATGATTCGCTACGTGGAACTGGATAAGGGATTCTTAACTGCTCTTAGCGTGTGCACAGGACTGTTTGATAATATTGTCATAGTGCTTATAGCAGCTATGTGCTATCACCATTGGCCTACCAAGGCCATGAAGCTGGTTTATTTTTTGGTTTATTATCTGACCTGCTTGATATTTATTTTCGATGGCATTTATTTTTGGACTACCTCCATGCATGTGGAAAGTATTGTTTTCGAGAATTTAAATATTTATGCTTTCCAGGGTTTTACTGCTACCATGGCCCTTTGGCAAAAAGTGGCTGTTGTGGCTGTTCTGCTTATTTATGCTCTGCTTTTTCGTGTACAATCAAATCTGAGATCCAAGCCTAATTTTACCTGGTCTTTAATTTGCGTTTTGCTTTTTGGCTTTGGTCTAAACTTATCTTATAATCTTCTGAGCAGTGCTGTTTACTTTGGCATTGATCAGGTACCGGGCTTAGACTTGGAGGTTGACTTGGAAAAAAGTCGCAAGCCTGCCAGGGACATGGTGGTTATGCCGGTGAATGTAAACTTCTTCACCAAGGCATTTTTTCATACTGATAAGGTTATGAAAAATGCCAAGGATTTTAAACCTCGTATTTTAACTGCTCGGGATAAAGAGGCCCTTAATACGATGGGTATTGTGCCTGATCCAGTTTATGCAAAACCGGGTGAAGCTAGTTATGATAGGATAATACTTATTGTCTTGGAATCTGTGCATAGAGATTACATAAGCTATTACAATCCCAAGATTACGGCAGAAGCCACACCTTTCTTAAATGGTTTGCTAAAAAAGTATAAGAAACTCAACCATTATTATTCTTCAGCGGTGCCCACTACTCAGGGGCTTAATGCTACCTTTAGGTCACAGTTGATTTATGATGGGGATTTACCGGGAGAAAAGCAAGGCTCTATTTACCGTGCTGCTCAGGAAGCCGGCTGGAAGGGAATCTTCCTGAATGCTTCCAGTCGTTATTACAATAAGGAATATTTGGAATATCCCAAGCAGTTTGGCATGGAAAAATATATGGCCAAGGAAGAATTGGAAGAGATGGGGTATAAAGGAGCCAGTGGCTGGGGTTTCCACAATGACGTACTTTATGATGCTACTTTAAAAATTTTGACTGAGCACCGCAGCGATAAGCTCCTTATGACTACCAAAACCTTGGATATGCATCAGCCTTATCCCTATTATGGCTTTTCTTATGATGAGATGCCGGAAACGGTGGCGGGACAGGGTACTATTACGGTATGTGGCATGTATTGGGTAGATAAGACCTTAGAGCATTTCTTCACAGAAGCGGAAAAGCAAGGCTTAATGGATGAGCGAACTCTCTTTGTTGTTACTTCTGATCACAATCCTCATTCCGGTGGAGAATACAAGGACTTGGTAGAGGAAGAAATAGATAAGCAACCTATTTCACCTATTCCGCTGATTTTTATAAGCAAAAATATGGCACCATTGCAGGAAATTGATGAGGATGCTTATGCCAGCCAGGAGGATTTGGCACCCACCCTGCTTAATTTGATGGGATTAAAGACTCCTCGGGATTTTATTGGCCGAGACCTTCTTGCCAGTGTGGAACATCCGTATGCATTAGGCTATTTTGGTGGCAAAGGCTATTATTATTCTGCAGACCTGAATTTTATTGCCAATCTGAATGAACCGGAACCTGATACTGTAGAAAAAGATGCTTTGGCCAACTATATAATGCATAATTATATTAAGCGTCATATTACTAACCTGAAATAAAAATAATTACACAGGGGGAGGTTGACAAATGGCTATTCAAGCCACCGTTTGCCGGCCTCCCTTTTGGTAGCCCATTTTCTTGTAGTATTGTTAAATTTGTAATATAATGATAGCGGTGAAGTTTGTACTTAATTGAAAGGCGGTTTTTCCGCAGGAAGGTGTATTTGTGAGATCATACTTAATGGCTTTTGCCATTGGATTACTGATAAGCTGGGCTTTAACGCCTTCCGTAAAACGGTTGGCATTTCGCTTGGGAGCTATAGATAAGCCTAACAAAAGAAAAGTCCATCATAGTATTATGCCCAGGTTGGGTGGTTTGGCTATTTATTTTGGCTTTACCATTGCTACCATTACCTGTATGCAATTGACCCGAGATGTAGTAGGTATTTTGCTGGGAGGTACAGTTATTACTGCTATTGGCGTGTTGGATGATATTTTTCAGCTGACGGCTAAGGCTAAGCTTTTGGGCCAAATAGTCGCTGCTTTAGTGTTGGTGTTCTTTGGCATACGAATTGAATGGCTTAATAATCCCTGGGGAGGCTATCTATATTTAGATTATCTTTCCATTCCTTTTACAGTTTTTTGGGTTATAAGTTTTACCAATGTAGTCAACTTAATGGATGGCTTGGATGGTTTAGCTGCCGGTGTTTCAGCCATTGCTTCTGTTACGGTAATTCTGGTGGCACTCCAGCAGGGCTTTTATTCTGTAGCGGTTGTTACAGCTGCCTTGGCAGGCGCTACCATAGGCTTTATTCGTTACAATTTTAATCCGGCTACAATTTTCATGGGAGATACGGGAAGCTTGTTCCTTGGCTATATTTTGGCGGCAATTTCAATTTTTGGTGCAGTAAAAAGCGCTGCTACCATTGCTCTTATTGTGCCGGCTATTGCTTTGGGGTTGCCTATTATGGATACAGCCTTTGCCATTATTAGGCGCTATCTAAACGGCAAACCTATTTTTCAACCGGACAAGGGACATTTGCACCACAGACTTTTAGCAATGGGCTTTAGCCAGAAGCAGGCTGTTATTTTAATGTATTTAATCAGTGCCGGCCTTTGTCTGGCAGCAGTTTTATTTACTGAGATAGATGGCATGTATGCGGGTATACTTTTGGCAGTATTAGTGATTGGTATTTTTGTGGGAGCTAAGAAAATTGGTATTTTGAAAGATAAATAAAAGAGGCGCTTGCGATGAAAAAGCTTAAAGTAATGACTATTTTTGGGACTCGCCCGGAAGCAATTAAAATGTGCCCGGTGATCCAAGAGCTGAAAAAACAAGTTGAATATGTGGAAACAATTGTAGCAGTGACTGCTCAGCATAGAGAGATGCTGGATCAGGTTATGTCTTTGTTTCGGATTGTTCCTGATTATGATTTAAATATCATGACAGCCGGTCAAACTCTGTATGATGTGACGGACCGGGCTTTGATGGGCTTGAAGGACGTGCTGGAGAAGGTTCAGCCTGATTTGGTTTTGGTTCATGGTGATACTACAACTACTTTTGTGGGTGCTTTGGCTGCTTTTTATAAGCAAATACCTATTGGTCATGTGGAGGCAGGACTGCGTACGGGAGATAAATATTCTCCTTTTCCTGAGGAAATGAATAGAAAATTGACAGGTGCTATGGCTGATTTTAATTTTGCGCCGACCTCCGTAGCTAAAGCTAATTTGCTGAAGGAAAATGTTAATCCCCAGAGCATTTATGTTACCGGTAATACGGTTATTGATGCTCTCCATGCCACAGTGCAGGATAATTTTATCTTTTTGGATAAGGGCCTGCAAAAAGCACTGGCTAGCGGACATAAGCTGATCTTGATGACCACTCACCGTCGTGAAAACTTGGGTGAGCCTATGCGTCATGTTTATCAGGCGCTAAGGAAAGTGGTTGCTAAAAATCCTAACGTGGAGGCCATTTTCCCTATGCATATGAATCCCAAGGTAAGGGAAGTAGCAGAAGCTGTTTTGGGTGATATGGATAGAGTGCATTTGGTAGAACCTATGGAATATGAGCCTTTTGCCAATTTAATGGCTAAGGTAGATATTGTGCTTACAGATTCAGGCGGCATTCAGGAAGAAGCGCCTGCTTTGGGTAAGCCTGTTTTGGTGCTGCGTGACACTACGGAACGTCCTGAGGCAGTAACAGCAGGAACTGTAAAGCTGATTGGTACCAACAAAGAAGATGTTTTAGCGGCTACTACCAGGCTGTTGGAAGATCAGGCCTACTATAAAAGTATGGCTGAGGCAGTAAATCCTTATGGTGATGGTAAGGCAGCTAAAAGAATAGTAAGCTTTATTTTGAAACATTATGGTTTTAAGGTGGAAGAATATTCTGAGTTTTTACCACAAGGTTAAATTTTGTTGTTTTAGTTTGAGTTTCGTATTAAAATAGGAAGATAAAGTTGTTGTAATCAACAGAATGCTGAGGAAATAGTGGACATAAAAGCATATACTCATAAGTTGTTTTTACGTCAATTGATAGTGGGGGCTGTTTTAGCCACAGGATACGGCTTTTATAGCAGGACTATTCCTTGGTCTTTGTTGTGGGGACTATTAATCGGGTGGAGTGATAACCTTTTGGTTTTAAGAGGTATAAATAAAGGCATGGAAAAAGCTATGCCCGCTGCTGCCGGTCAGATGCACGGTATGTTGTTCCCACGTTTAGGATTACTGCTTACAGCCGTAGTCCTGGGACTATACCTGGGATTTACGGCTTATAGTATATTTGGGGCATATGTTTTTTTGCATGTTAGTTTACTCGTAAATATGGTTTTTCTGGCACAAAAAAATACAAAGTGAGGTGGGAAAAATGGGAGTAGCAGAAGCTGCCGGTTCTGAAATAATTCATTATGCACCAACGCAGATTATGCCTGGTGTAGTTGTTAATATGCAGACGGTTTATATGTCCTGGCTCACTATGGCAATTGTTGCCGCAATAGTGTTTGCTGCTACGAGAAACGTACAAAAAATTCCTAGCGGTATTCAAAATTTGGTAGAAATGTTTGTAGAGTGGCTCAATGGCCTAATGGAAAGAAACTTGGGAGTAGAGGGACGGAGAGTAGTTGCTCCTTTTGTTATTACCTTGTTTTTGTATATTTTCATAGGTAACGAATTGGGCCTTCTGCCTCAGGTAGGTATGCATTTTTCTTCTCCCACCAATGACATAAACGTGGCCTTTGGTTTATCCATTATGGTCTCCGTTGTTGTGTACATTATTGGTGTTATGCAGCAGGGACCGAAATATTTTAGACATTTCATCACTCCCTTTGCGGCAATGCTACCACTCAATATCCTTGAAGAGCTGTCCAAGCCTTTAACTATGGCCCTGCGTCTTTTTGGTAATATTTTAGCAGGTGAGATTCTTTTGGGGGTACTAAATGAACTGGTACCATATTTACTACCGAATTTATGGATTGGCTTCAGTTTGGTTGTAGGTTTTCTTCAGGCATTTATTTTCACCATGTTAGCGGTTATTGCGCTAGCTCCGGTATTTAAGGTAAAACATTAAGTTAAAATTTTAGACAAGTAGAAAGGATGTATCGCAAATGGCAGACAACACAGTGATTATAGTGGCATCAGTTTTGGGAGCAGCAATTATTGGAGCATGTGCTTCTATAGCTGCATCTAAGGGAGACTCCGCAGTAGCTAGTAAGGCTTTGGAATGTATGGCCAGACAACCTGAGCAGGCAAGTAATTTCCAGATTAACATGTTAATCGGTATTGGTATGGTTGAATCCATTCCTATTATTGCTTCCGTTATTGCTATTGTATTGGTTTTCGCCAATCCCTTCGTAAAATAATCCGGTTATACCACCCTAGCTAGAAAGGAAGTCAGGATAAATGGTAGATATTAACTTTACAATTGTTGCTCAAGTGATTAACTTCATTATCTTGCTGGGAATATTGGCAAAATTTGCTTATAAACCACTGCTTAAAGCTATGGAAGATAGACGCTTGCGTATTATTAAAGACATGGATACAGCCGAACATACCCGCCTTGATGCTGAAGCATTGAAGAAAGAATATAGTGAGCAATTGGCCAATGCTAGGAAAGAAGCTAGCGGGATTGTGGAAAAGGCTAACAAAATTGCTCAAAATACCCATGATGAAATGCTGGAACAGGTACAACAGGAAAAAGAGGCTATGATGGTCGCTGCTCAGGATAAAATAGAGCAGGAAAGACAGAAGGCTTTGGCTGATGTACGCGATGAAGTCATTGAATTAAGTACAAAAATAGCCGGCAAGATCTTGGAACAAAAATTAGATACGCCTGAGGATCAAGCTTTGGTAGCTAAGATTGCCGATGCTACCATGGCAGAGCGTAATAGACATGACAATTTGGAGGCGTAGTGAGAGTATGGACACCAAGGAAAATCTGGCGTTAATCACTAATGCTATTAATAAGCTTAAGATTGATACCAAAAACTTAAGTGCATATAAAGAAAATGAGGTTTTGCCGGTCGTTATTACTACAGCCAGGCAACTGACAGAAGACGAAATGCAGGGCCTGCAAGAAAGTTTGACTGTAAAGTTTGGCAGAGAGATTTACATTACCAAGGCAAAAGTTGATAACGCCATTATTGGTGGTATTATTGTTACTTTGCAGGATGAAGTCTATGATGCCAGTCTTAAACGTCAGCTGGAAAAAGTTGATGGCTTGATGCAAAAAATTCAGTTTGCCAATTCCTCACTTAAGGGCACTAAAGAAATGACTAAGGCTCTTAGTGACGGAGTGGATAAATTCCAAACTGATGTAGATTTGGAAGAAATTGGTACTGTGGAAAAAGTTGGCGATGGTATTGCCACTGTTGCCGGTATGCGTGGCGTCATGAGTGGAGAGCTGGTAGAGCTTCATGATGGTGTCATGGGGATGGTGCAGAACCTGCGCCCTGATGAAGTAGGCGTAGTGTTGATGGGCGGTACTACAGAAATAAAAGAAGGAGATACTGTGCGCCGGACAGGGTATGTTATGGAAGTACCTGTAGGCGAAGAGCTTTTAGGGCGTGTGGTAGATCCTTTGGGTAAACCTTTGGATGGACGTGGTAATTTTAAGCCTGCAGGCTATCGTCCTGTAGAGTCTCCTGCGCCCGGCATTGCTGCCAGAGAGCCGGTTACTGTGCCTTTGCAGACAGGTCTTAAGGCCATTGATGCCTTGGTGCCTATCGGCCGTGGCCAAAGGGAACTTATTATTGGTGATAGGGGTACGGGCAAAACTGCTATTGCTTTGGATACTATCCTCAATCAAAAGGACACAGGAGTAATTTGTATTTATGTGGCCATTGGACAGAAGACTTCTTCTGTGGCAAGGCTTACCAAGATTTTGGAAGATTATGGTGCTATGAGTTATACCATTGTGGTAGCAGCAACCGCTGCAGACACAGCACCTCTTCAATATTTAGCTCCTTATTCCGGGGCGGCCATGGGTGAGTATTTTATGGACCAGGGCAAGGATGTGCTGATAGTCTATGACGATTTATCCAAACATGCCGTAGCGTATAGAGCTATGAGCCTTTTGCTTCGTCGTCCGCCCGGACGTGAAGCTTATCCCGGCGATGTTTTCTATCTGCATTCCCGTTTGCTGGAAAGAGCTGCCAGAAGAAATAAGCAGTATGGCGGCGGTTCCATGACGGCTTTGCCTATTATTGAAACTATGGCCGGCGATGTCAGTGGTTATATTCCTACTAACGTTATTTCTATTACTGATGGACAGATTTATTTGGAAAGTGAATTGTTTTATGCAGGTACCAGACCGGCAATCAATGCAGGTTTGTCCGTATCCAGAGTAGGCGGCGCTGCTCAGGTAAAGGCTATGAAGTCGGTAGCAGGAACCTTGCGTTTGGATTTGGCTCAGTACCGTGAATTGGCAGCTTTTGCCCAATTCGGCAGTGACTTGGATAAAGCTACGAAAGCCCAGTTGGATCGTGGTGCCAGAATGACGGAGATTTTAAAACAGGTTCAATATGCTCCCCTGTCCGTAGACAAGCAGGTTATGATTTTGTATGCGGCAACTCAGGGACATTTAGATGACATAGAGGTTCATGATGTAGCTCGTTTTGAAAAAGACTTTTACAGTTATATGAGCGTTAATCATCCGGATATTGGCGCAGATATTGCCAAGGAAAAACAACTTACGGATGATATTAGAAAGCGCTTAGATGGAGCTATTACCACTTTCTTGGATAATTTTGCGCCATCAGAAGCAAGGTAGTTGGCAAGGAGGAATAAACGTTGGCTAAGACAAGTGGTATTCGTATCCACATGAAAAGTGTAGGGAATATCCAAAAGATTACCAGTGCCATGCAGATGGTTGCAGCTGCCAAACTCCATAGAGCCAAAACCAGTGCTCTATCCAGCGTTCCTTTCTCAGATAAAGTCAAAGAGATGTTGCACCTAGCTGTCAGTGATAGGGCGGCTATCGAGGGACTTAATTTAGAGGATAATCCTCTTTTGGAAGATAGACCGGTTTACAAATCAGCATACATTATTGTGGGGTCTGACAAAGGTTTGGCAGGCTCTTACAATTCCAATGTCCTAAAACATGCTGAAGTAGAATTGAAAAATAAAAACTGTGTTATCGTCGCTGTAGGACGGCAAATTGAAACAGGGTTAAAACATTTTGGGTACACCTTTGTACATGGTTTTTCCGGTTTTTCGGATAAGCCGACCTTTGAAGAAGCTGATTCTATTGCTACATATGCGGAAAAGCTTTTTATTCATGGAGAGGTGGATGAAGTAAATTTAATTTTTACTCATTTTAAATCTGCTTTGGATTTGGAGCCTAAAACTTTGCAACTGCTCCCGGTACGACCTTTTGAAAGTGAAAACCAGGATTTAGAGCCTGTTTCAGGTAGTGCGGTGCACAATACTCATAGCAAAGATGATTTTACTGCGGTGCTTTATGAACCAAAGCCGGAGGAAATGCTCAAGTATTTGGTCTACTATTATGTTCGAAGCTTAATTTATACGGCGCTTATTGAAGGAGCAGCCTGCGAATTGGCCTCCAGGATGACGGCCATGTCATCGGCTACTGATAATGCCAGGGATTTACTGGATAAGTTAAGCGTTCGTTATAACAAAGAAAGACAGTCCGGAATCACCAATGAAATCAACGAGATTGTAAGTGGTGCTGCGGCACTGGAGTAATGGAGGGACAAGCGTGGCTAGTTTAGAAGAGGGAAAAAGCAATGCTAATAATGCCAAACTTTCAGTTAAAGACCGGGGAGTTATGGGCAAGGTAGTGCAAGTAACAGGACCTGTTGTGGATATACGCTTTCCTGCCAAACATTTACCGAAGATTTATAATGCCATCAAAATTGATGGTATCAGTGGGAAAAACATAAAAATTCATTTAACTACTGAAGTGATGCAGCACATTGGTGAAGATACGGTAAGAACAGTAGCCATGAGCTCCACAGATGGACTTAGACGTGACATGGATGCCTTAGATACAGGTGCGCCCATTACGGTGCCGGTTGGTCCGGGTTGTTTAGGCCGTATTTTTAATGTGCTGGGTGAAACTGTGGATGATGATCCTACGCCGGTTAAGGCGGTGGATCATTGGCCTATTCATAGACCGTCTCCCACCTTTGCTCAACAGGCTACCACTGCCAAGATTATGGAAACGGGCATTAAGGTAGTAGACTTAATTGCTCCGTATTCTTTAGGCGGAAAAATAGGTTTGTTTGGTGGTGCCGGTGTAGGTAAAACCGTTTTGATTATGGAGTTGATTCACAATGTTGCTACTGCTCACGGTGGTTATTCCGTGTTTAGTGGTGTAGGAGAAAGAACTCGTGAAGGTAATGACCTCTGGGGAGAAATGAAAGAATCCGGAGTTATTGATAAAACAGCATTGGTTTACGGGCAGATGAATGAACCGCCCGGAGCTCGTATGAGAGTAGGCTTGACCGGCCTTACCATGGCAGAATATTTCCGTGATGTAGGTGGACAGGATGTGCTGCTTTTCATAGATAATATATTTAGATTTATTCAGGCAGGCTCTGAAGTTTCAGCTATGCTGGGACGTATGCCTTCTGCAGTTGGCTATCAGCCTACTTTGGCAACGGATATTGGTGCCTTGGAGGAAAGAATTACATCTACCAAGACAGGTTCCATTACTTCTGTACAGGCTGTTTATGTACCGGCCGATGACTTAACTGACCCTGCTCCGGCAGGCACCTTTGCCCATTTGGATGCTACTACGGTTTTGTCCAGACAAATTTCTGAACTAGGTATTTACCCTGCTGTGGATCCGTTGGATTCCACCAGTAGAATTCTTGATCCTTTGATTATTGGACAAGAGCATTATAAGGTGGCTAGAGGTGTACAGGAAATTTTGCAGCGTTATAAGGAGCTGCAGGATATTATCGCCATTTTAGGTATGGAAGAATTAAGCGAAGAGGATAAGACCACGGTAACCAGAGCCAGAAAGATTCAAAAGTTCCTTAGCCAGTCTTTCTTTGTAGCTGAGCAGTTTACAGGACACAAGGGACAATATGTACCTTTGTCAGAAACCATAAGGGGTTTCAAGGAAATCTTGGAAGGCAAGCATGATAATTTGCCGGAAAACGCCTTTTATATGGTTGGCACCATTGATGAAGCTATTGCTAAGGCCAAGACTTTGAAAGTAGAGTGATACTATGGCAAAATTAATGGAGCTGGAGGTATTATCTCCTTCTAAAACATTGGTATCAAGAGATGATGTGGCTTATGTTCTTTTAGATACAGTTAATGGTGGCATAGGGGTTTTGGCGAACCACGCACCTCTTTTGGCCGCTTTAAAGGAAGGACCCTTGAAAATCCAAGCGTCAGGAGGAGCAATTACCATTGCTTATCTGGAAGGCGGTTTTGCGGAGGTTAAGGATAACAAAATTGTTATCATAACGCCTTGTGCAGAACTGGCAGCCAATATAGATGTGGAACATTACCAACAATTGCAGCAAGAAGCTCTGAGCAGATTGGAAAATCCGGATGAGTTAACAGATATTGAGCATACGGAGAAAATCCTGCGTAGAGCCAAGGCTCGCTTGAAAACGGTAGAGCTGGCCCAAAACCCAAAGGGCCTGGCAATTTAGGCGAACTTGTTGAATATAGTTAAGGGGGCATGCTAAGGTGGATTTTATTGCAAAGGTAGCAGCAAGTAAAATGGGACAGATAAAGGCAGAAATTATTACCCTAAGGGAAAGGCTGTCAGCATGCTCAGACGCTAAACAACAAGAACAATTGCGCAAAACAATTAGAGAAAAAGAAACTTATTACTATATTTTGGCAGACAGAATAAAACAACGAACCAGGTTTTAAGACAAGCTCCATGTCTCCACTTAAGAGAACATGGAGCTTTATTTATTTTGCGGGGCTAATATGTTATAATTAACCTATTAAGAGAGTAAGGAGAGTGCTTATGCTTACACACCCGACTTTGTTGACCAAAATCGTAGTAAATATTGCTATTGGTTGTATAATGACATATATAGTTTATAGAGATGCCAAAAAGAATGATATTCCCCATAAAGACATTTGGATTGTGGGAACCTTTTTGATACCTGCCGTTATAGCTGTCTATTTTTTATACACCAGGGTCATCAGGAAAGGCGTGAGACTCACTAAAAGGCAATCCTTGCTTGCTGCTCGCAGGCATGCCCAAAAGGCTCGCCAAAAGGAACTTCGGGCAGAAAAAGAGCATATAGCGAAAACGCAACGTGGCCAGACTTCAGAAGAGAAGGCACAAGAAGAGGCCTTAAGAACACAAAAACTTAAAGAGTTAGAAGAGCAAAGACGATATAAGCATGATTTGATAGCAAAAAAGATGAAAGTGAAAAAATAACCAACGGACTAGGCAGATAGTCTGCACAGGAAGCTGAGGGAAACTTGTGGAAAAATTAGTTGTTAAGGGTGGAAATAAGTTACATGGAAGAGTACGGGTCAGCGGTGCCAAGAATGCCGTTCTCCCCATTATTGCTGCGGCTATATTAGGTTCTAACAAGAGCAGCATTTTTGAAGTACCACAATTAAATGATGTGGTAACCATTTGTAAGGTTTTAGAATGTCTTGGCATGAAGATAGATTATAGCGAGCCCCATGTCCTGCATATTGACAGCAGAGAGGTAACTTCTTGCGAAGCACCTTATGAATTGGTGTCTACCATGCGTGCGTCTTTTCTGGTGATGGGTTCTCTTTTGGCAAGAGTGGGCAAGGCCAGGATTTCTCAGCCGGGTGGCTGTGCTATTGGTACCAGGCCGATTGATATCCACTTAAAGGGCTTTGAAGCTTTAGGAGCAAAAATTGAACAGGGACATGGTTATATCGAGGCTACTGCTCCTCAGGGTTTGGTAGGGACTACCATTTATTTAGATTTTCCCAGTGTAGGTGCTACCGAGAATATTATGATGGCTGCTTCTATGGCTAGGGGTACTACTATTATTGAAAATGCGGCCCAAGAACCTGAAATCGTTGATTTGGCCAACTATATTAATGTGATGGGTGGCAAGGTGCGTGGCGCCGGGACTACGGCAATAAAAATTGAGGGCGTGAAGGAAATGCCCGGTGGTGAGCATACGGTTATTCCTGATCGTATTGAAGCCGGTACTTTTTTAGTAGCCGGTGCGATGACTCAGGGTGATATTGTGGTGGAGAATGCTCTGTGCGAGCACTTGAAGCCTTTAATTGCCAAGCTGCGCGAAGCAGGAGCTACCATTGAAGAAAATATTGATGATATTCACGTAAAGGGTCCTGAAGTAATTAAAGGCATTACCATTAAGACCTTGCCTTATCCCGGTTTTCCTACCGATATGCAGGCTCAGGTTATGGCTATGATGTGTATTGCCAAAGGCCAAAGCGAAGTAACGGAAACGGTTTTTGAGAATAGGTTTATGCATGTGGATGAATTGGTTCGCATGGGAGCCAACATCAGAATTAGCGGTCGAGCAGCTATGCTGGACGGCGTACCCAAGCTTTTAGGCTGCAAAGTAAGAGCTACCGACTTAAGGGCCGGGGCAGCCATGATTTTGGCAGGCTTGGTAGCTGAAGGAACTACGGAAATCACTGATATTTATCATATAGATAGAGGCTACGAAGGCATTGTAGCTAAGCTGCAAAATTTGGGTGGCGATATTATCAGAGTGAAGGAAGAGTAATAAATGGATTTTTTTACAGAGGATTTTTTTGGTAAATTATTTACCAGTGTAGATATTGGTGTGGATTTAGGCACTGCCAACATTCTAGTCTTTCTGCAAGGTAGAGGTATTGTGTTGCGTGAGCCGTCTGTAGTAGCTATGGACAAAACTACCGGTAAGGTGGTGGCGATGGGTAAGGAAGCCAAAGAAATGCTGGGCAGAACTTCTGAGAATATTGTGGCAGTAAGGCCTTTGAGACAAGGCGTTGTTGCTGACTATGATATAACGCAGATGTTGCTGGAAAGTATTATTAAAAGAGTCGCCGGCAAAAGTATCTTTTTTAAACCCAGGGTCATGATTTGTATTCCTTCGGGGGTTACTACTGTAGAAAAACGTGCTGTTTTGGAAGCGGCTACGCAAGCCGGGGCTGCCAAAACTTTTCTTATAGAAGAACCTATGGCGGCTGCCATGGGAGCAGGTCTGGATGTAGATGATTGTCATGGTTGCATGGTGATTGATATTGGCGGCGGGACAAGTGATGCTGCTATTATAAGCCTGGGCGGTGTGGTGGTATCTGAAGCACTGCGGATTGGCGGGGATGATTTTGATGAAGCAATTGTCCGTTATGTGAAAAAAGAGCATAATGTACTATTGGGTGAAGGCACTGCCGAAGAAATTAAGATGAAAATTGGTACGGTTAGTAGGAATATTGGAAAGCAGGGCGAGGAGTATGTGAAGGGAAGAGACCTGACAACAGGCATGCCCACCACGGTAAGGGTCACAGCTCAGGAAACAGCAAGAGCTTTGGCTGAGCCTATGAATATGCTACTGGCTTGTATAAAAAGAGTCTTAGAAAAGGCACCGCCGGAATTGGCTGCGGATATAGTGGAGAGCGGCATTGTTGTAACCGGTGGGGGAGCACTTTTAGATGGTATAGCAGAGTTGATACAGGACACTACCGGACTTGCCACAAAAGTGGCAGAAAGTCCCTTAGAGTGCGTGGCTCTTGGTACTGGTAAGGCTTTAACCAATATGGGTATGTTAAAGAATAGTTCATCTATGCAGAAATATAAATTCTAATGGGGACGATGAAGCCATCGTCCTTTGTCTTTTCTAAGGAGTCAAGATGTTGAATAAATTACGCAAAGTTTATACATGGGTCTTATTATTTACTTTTATTTTTTTACCCTTTAAGATATCTTACGCTTCTGTAGAGAATCTGCGGGCAGGCATTAAGGAAGATAGAATCCGTTTAGCTGTTGATTTGGACAAGCCATATACTTTTAAGGAACAGGCTATGGGGCCCAGATTAGTGGTAGAAATACCTACAAAAACAGCAAGGACGGAGAGAGTTTTAGTTCGCGATCCTCTAATCCGTAGAGCTTATTTGGAACCCTATGGCAACATTAGCAGATTGGTGGTATTTTTTAGTGGCAAGGTTCCGGAACATAAAACTTTTCTGGTAAAGAACCCCGATAGGTTAGTTGTCGATGTCACCAGAGAAAAGAAATCGGCCAAGGAAGAAACACCCTCTAGTGAGGGCTTAACGCTGGGACAAGGTCTTACTTATCGACAGGATACCACTGATTTAGGTGGCGGTGAAGTTAATGCCTATGTCCTGGAAATGGCACCCAAGAGTGCTTTTAAATTAGATTTTATACCAGGTTATGGCCGTTTTATTCAAAAGGGTACATTAACAAACATTATCAAACGTTCCGGGGCAGTGGCAGCTGTTAATGCTTCCTATTTTGATAGTTCTGTTTGGGTTATTGGCAACCTGGTTATTAATAAAAAATTCCTGGGCGCAGAACCAACACCGCGTACCGCTTTGGTGTTAGGGCCCGGGGAGAAAGTGCAAATCCTACCACAGATTGCCTATGACGGAACAGTGGTAGATGGGCAGGGTAGAAAAGCGGAAATTACCGGTATTAACAGAATGAGATTGACTGATGACCTGATTTACTACAATGATGCTTTTGATACAGATACCTGTACTAATGCTTTCGGTGTGGAAGTAAAGGTTAAAAATGACAAGGTTGTGGATATTTCTTCCAAAGGAAGCATGGCTCTGGATAGCAATTCTTATGTTCTTTCCGGTAATGGTCAGGCAGCCGGTTACCTAAGAGCCTTGAAAATAGGTGATTATGTCAGGGTAGACCATTCTTTGGGTAATAGCGTGGCTGAGGCAGCAGACTCTGTGGGCAGTGCCGGACCGTTGCTGGTCAATAATGGTCAGGTACAGGTTAACAGCGAAGCAGAGGGTATTGCTCCTGATATTGCCTATGGCAGGGCGCCCAGAACCGGTATTGGTATTAAGGCTGACGGCACGGTACTGATTGTAGTGGCTGATGGTCGCTCCAGTAACAGTGTAGGGATGAGTCTTACGGAACTGGCACGCTATTTTGTGAAATTGGGCGCTCAAAAGGCCATGAATTTTGACGGCGGTGGTTCCAGTGAAATGGTAGTAGGTTCAGATATAATGAATGCTCCATCTGACGGAGACGAAAGACCAATCAGGGTAGCGTTGGGAATTTTTCGCAAATAGCTTTTTGCCAAACTTTTGCCACAAATGTTTGCCATAATAAGCTCAGGGAAAACAACCTCCTTGTCTTGCATAAAGCTTCGTGTTAGTATTATAATATATGAGCAATATGAGCCACTTGTGTTTTGGAAAGGAGTGGGTAAAATGTTAAAAAATCTTAGAAAAAGATATATAGTTATTTTTACTTTAGCTTTATTGGTGCTTGCTACGGGAATAGCTTTTGCAGCAGGTACACAGGGCCAAATCAGTAGCATGTCCGGTCAGGTAGTGTACGCTATTGCTACCGGTACCAGAGTGACTGAAGGCACCGTTTTGGTAAAGGTTAAAACCTTAGCCGGGGCTGCTGCTGCTGCTCGAGCTAATTGCAGTGGGACAGTTGTATCTGTAGTTTCTAATGGTAGCAATATCTCTGCAGGTCAGACTGTGGCGCAGATTCAACCTTAAGAGGGATGAATATAACCGGCGTGGTATTTGGCACGCCGGTTTTCTAATATGTGAAGGAGTTCGTGATGAAATTTAAAAGAAGCTTTTTTTTAGTGCTGTGTTTTTGCCTTATAACCCAAGTGGTTTGCGCGGCTGTTCCTACTATCGCAGTAGAAGAGCTGCGTCCCGGTATGACCGGCTATGCGAAGACAGTTATTGAAGGCGCAACGATAGAAACTTTTGATGTGGAGATTTTAGGTGTTACCGGTTCAGAGACTATGGGTCACAGTATCTTGATCAAGGCATCCGGCCCGCTTCTGCAAAAAAGTGGCGGTATTGCACAAGGTATGAGCGGCAGTCCTGTGTACATTAATGGTAGATTGGCTGGCGCCGTAGCCTATGGTAAGGCCTTTTCTGATCCTAACTATTGCTTTTTAACTCCAATTGATGAAATGCTGAAATTGTTTGATAGTCCTGATCCCAGGCCTTCTGTATTTTTACCTAAGAATACGCCCTTGATGGTGTCTGGATTTACTAGTGCGGGTTTGGCATATTTAAATGAACAGCTGGCTCCCTTTGCACTTAACGCTTACGCTGCACCGGGCGGACAAGGTGATTTTTCTTATGTGAAATTAGAACCGGGTAGTTCTATAGGTGTGGAATTGGTTAAGGGAGATATTAATCTGGGAGCTATTGGTACGGTAACCTGGACAGATGACGATGGAAAGATTTTGGCTTTTGGTCATCCTTTTCTCCAAAATGGCAATAGCGATTATTTTATGACTAACGCCTGGATTTTTGCTTCTGTGCCTAACATGCAAAGTGCTTTTAAGGTTGGTGCCTTAGGCAATGTGGTTGGCAATATTACCCAAGATAGATCTGCAGGCATTGCAGGTAAAGTTGGCGGCAACTCCAGAATTATTCCTGTTTACGTATCTGTTACCGATAAGGATACCGGAGAGCATAAAAGTTCATCCGTGCAAGTTGTAACTGATGAAGATCTGGCACCTGCTCTTATTGACAGCGTTTGCTACAATACTTTGGCTAAAGCTGCCGACCGTAAGGGTGGCGGTACCAGTAGGCTAAGTTTTACTATTTCGGCCAGAGGTGAAAAGGAAGGCGAAATTCACTTAAAGCGGGACAATATGTTTAGCAGTACTACAGATATTGCCAAAGCTACAGACGGAGAATTACAGTACGCTTGCAAGATGCTCTTAAATAATCGATTTGATAATGTTACTATTTTTGATGTAAATATAGATGCAGAGATGTCTTCTGCCTATGAAGTAGCTGAAATAGTAAGTGCCACAGCTTTAAAGACCAGTGTGGCACAGGGTGAAGCTTTACCTATTGAAATAACCTTTAAGCCCTATCGTTCTAAAAATATTACGAGAAAAATCAATTTTAAGGTACCGGACAAACAACCGGTAGGTCCTATGAGCATTATTGTGAGAAGTGGTAATTCTGTGGGTTGGCTTAAGACGGCCTTGGAAAATATGAAAACCAAGGAAAAAGAGCCTGGTCAGGAACAACTGCTGACTCAAAAGAAAACTTTTAAGAATTTTATCGACGAATTTAATGAAGCTGATAGTAACAATGAAATTGTAGTAGATATTATGTCAGGAGCACCGCGAAGAGGTGCAAATGACGGAGCGGCAGCGCCCCAGCAGGTTAATTCGTTTGCCCAAGGTTTAAGGACGCTTTTAAAAGGCAGCAAGTATAAACAAAAATATCCCATGGATTTTATAAGCACGGGAGAAGTTAATCTGAAGGTATCCGTTACAGCCAAATGAGAAATATGAAATAAATAAAGTAAAATTAAGAAAAATTAAGAAAATTGCGGTATAATGAAAAGATAGCTTAAAAGAGGCAGATATGATAGAAGGTATGGTTCATAGCTTTTGCAAGCAAACAGGCAACTTAATAATTAAGAGCTGTGCCAGCACCGGACGTATTGTCAATTTGCTACGGTCAACACTTAGGATGTTGCCTATGGCAAGCAGCAAAGAAGTGATTAGACAGATGTCCAAGTTGGGTGCTGACTCTTTGCCCATTGTGACTATGACTATTATGTGTACAGGTATGGTTTTTTCTGTGCAAACAGCCAAGGAGTTTGTACGTTTTGGTGCAGCGGCCTCTGTTGGAGGTATCGTGGCCATTGCCATGGGCAGGGAACTGGCGCCTATTCTTACCGGTGTTGTAGTGGCGGGACGTATTGGCGCGGCTATTGCCGCAGAAATTGGTACCATGAAGGTTACGGAACAAATTGATGCTTTGAAAGTTATGGCTACCAGCCCGGTTTCCTATTTGGTAGTGCCGCGTTTTATAGCGATTTGCCTTATGCTGCCGGTACTTATCCTTTACGCTAACATAGTAGGTAATCTGGGCGGCTGGGTGGTTGCAACAAATTATGCTGATATCAGCAGCTATACTTATATAGATTCTATCAAGCAGTTTGCCGAGCTGTGGGATATGACAGCCGGTATGATCAAGGGTATTTTCTTTGGTGGCATTATTGCCATTGTTGGTTGTCATAAAGGACTTTTGGCTAAGCAAGGTGCTGAAGGTGTTGGCCTTGCTACTACTGCTTCTGTAGTTTTATCCATTATTCTAATTTTTGTTTCTAATTATTTTCTTTCTGTAATATTGTTTGTCCAAGGAGGATAAGCTGTGGAAGTGCCGGTTATCCAATTTAAAAACGTAAATAAAGCCTTTGGTGAGAAAGTAATTCTCGATGACCTTAGTTTCCAAATTAACAAGGGGGAGACTCTGGCAGTTATTGGCCCCAGTGGTATAGGCAAGAGTACTGTTTTAAAACTGATGATTGGACTTTTGACTCCTGATAGTGGGGAAATTATCATTAAGGGTAAAAATGTAGTGGATTTTAATGAAGATGAGTGGAATGAGTTACGCTGTGATATGGGTATGGTTTTTCAGTATTCTGCTCTTTTCGATTTTTTAAATGTGGGAGAAAATGTAGCTTTTGGTCTTAGGCAACATACCAAAAAAAGCGAAGAGGAAATAGAAAAAAGAGTGGAAGAACTTTTAGCCATGGTTGGTCTGCCGGGTACAGAAAAGTCTTTCCCGGTGGAACTTTCCGGTGGTATGAAAAAAAGAGTAGGGTTAGCGAGAGCTTTGGCCTTGCAGCCTGATATAGTATTTTATGATGAACCTACAGCTGGGCTGGATCCTATTATGGCCAACAACATCAGCCGCTTGATTCTACAAACCAAGAAAAAGTTGGGAGTTACTTCTGTATTGGTGACTCATGATATGACCTCAGCTTTCTTAGCAGCAGATAGGGTCATGCTTTTGAATAAAGGAAAGATTGCTTTTATGGGAACGGTGGAAGAAACTAAGGCAACAACTAATCCTATGGTAAGAGAATTTATCAGAGGAGAGGATGTAATCTTGGAAAATATAAATGATAAGGAGGGATGATAATGAAGCTCAATACGAAAAATATACCAAGTTTAAAAAGCACAGAAGAAGTAAAAGTTGGAGCACTGACATTGGGCGGTCTCGTTATTTTCCTTTTTGTTATTTCTTTTCTGGGCATATTCAACTTTGCGGGGAAAGGATATACCCTAAATGTTCTCTACGACGAGGTTAATGGCTTGAAAATAGGCAACGAGGTCAGATACGCCGGCGTGCCCATTGGCAAAGTAGAAGACATCATGGTTGAAGGTAGTAAGGTAAAAACAATTTTGAAAATTAACAAGAAAAATGGTGTACCGTTGGGTTCTAAGTTTTCCATTGGTATGGATGGTGTGCTGGGCACAAAATTTGTTACCATTGAACCACCTTCCTTGTCAGATGGGAACAACTATAAGGACGGAGATAAAATTAACGGTGTTCAGGCTCAGGGTCTTGATCAATTTATGGCTTCTTCCACTAAAGTGTTGAGTAAGCTGGAAGATATTGCAGATGCGTTTAATAATGTTTTAGGTGATAAAGAGGTACAAAATTCCATGCGCAAGGGTTTTGTACAGCTAGGTGAAGTGACTGAAAACCTTAATACTTTTACCAAGGTAATGGCTAGCTCGGCGGTGGCCAATCAACAAGAAATAAATGGTATGGTTCAACAATTACATGCTATGAGCGTACACATGAACAGTATTATGGCTACTACAGATAATAACGGTGCCACAGGGAGTCATGTAGCGGAAATGGCCAGCAACATGGCAACAGCTAGTAAGAGAATTGAGGAAGTTGCTACATCTCTGCAAAAGGTAGCTACTGACCCCAAAGTGACCAAAGATCTTAAGGATACCATTCACAATGCACAGGAAACCAGTGATAAGGCCAATAAGATTTTAGGTATAGTAACGGACGCCAAACTGCAGGCAGACGTTATGTATAATAATAAAAAAGATGATTGGCGTACTGATCTTGGGGCAATGCTTCCTCTGAAAAAAGGTAATTCGATTTATTTAGGAGGAGCAGATATAGGTGATGATACTAAACTTGATTTTTATTACAACAAGAATGTCAACAAACGTCTTTTAGTTAAGGCGGGTGTCATGGAAGGAGAGTTTGGTATTGGTGCCAAATATTTGGTGATCCCCAAATTAAGCTTGTTTACAGATGTTTATGATTTCAATGATTTTAAGGTACGTATGGGTGCAGAGTGGGCTTTGAATAAGAACTTCTCCATCATTGGACAAACCATGAATGTCAGGAAGGATGCTTCTGATACCGCTTATTTAGGTGTTAAGGCATATTTTTAATTGTTCAGGAAGTAAGTTGACTTTACCAGATGAAAACATTATAATTAGCTATGCTGACTTGACAGTCAGAGTATGGGAGGCAGTAACATGAGAAAGCAACAAATATTAAAAAAAGCTTTATTGGGAGCTTTGATTATAAGCGCGTTGTCCGTAGAATCTGTTTTTGCGGCTACAGTAGATTTAAATTTGGAAAAGGCTGTTAATATGGCTTTGAAAAACAATTCTGCAGTGAAGATTTCTAATGCGGAACTAGCCAATGCCAAAGCTCAGGTAGATCAAGCACAAGGCGCACGTTGGGGTTCTATTACGGCCACTCATCAAAGCGTTAGAAATGATAATTACAAATATGATAGCTCCTATCAAAGAGTAAATAATGATTTTACAAACAAGGTAGCAATTACCGTTCCTATTTATACCGGTGGACAATTGGAAGGTGCTATTAGACAAGCTAAAAAGAATTATGAGTATTATCAATATGGTATGGATAGTTCCTACCAAACGACTAAGTATAATGCCACCGAAGGCTATTATAATGTTTTGCAAGCAAGCAACACTGTTACCCTGAGTAAGGAGACTGTCGATAGACTGGCAGATCATTTAAAGAATACAGAAGCTCAATTTAATGTAGGTGTTGTAGCTAAGGCCGATGTATTGCGTAGCCAGGTAGAGCTTGCTGATGCACAGCAGACCTTGACTAAAGCACAAAATGCCTATGATGTGGCCATTGCCAACTTGGATAACATTGTAGGTCTTTCTCATGATACTAAATTAAATTTAAGCGAGGGCTTGGAGTACAAGGGTTATAAAAATAACTTGGAAAACTGCATGACCTATGCTATGGCGAATAGACCTGAGATCCACCAGGCAGAAGCTGCTGTAGAGATGGCAAAAGCTGCTCAACAGATCGCTAATGGCGGTAATTTGCCGCAAGTAGCCGTAACCGGGTCTAATGCTTGGAGTAAGGATAAATTCCCCGGTGGTGATCGTGATAATTGGACTGTGGGAGTAGGGGTTTCCCTGAATGTTTGGGACTATGGTGTAACCGCTGCTAAGGTTGCTGCAGCTAAGGCTAATGTGGTAAAGGCTCAAGAAACTTACCGTCAAACCGTGGATTCCGTGCAATTGGCAGTACGTAGCGATTATCTGGGCCTTAGAGAAGCAGAAAAGAGAATCGGGACTGCTTCCGTGGCAGTAAGCCAAGCTGAAGAAGACTACAGAATTGCCGTTATTCGTTATCAGGCAGGCGTAGGCACCAATACTGATGTAATTGATGCTTCCGTGGCTTTGACGCAAGCCAAGAACAATTATATTCAAGCTTTGTATGACTACAATACTTATCGTGCTTTACTGGAGCAAGCAATGGGCGTTCCTGTAAATCAAGAATGAAATTAAATAAAACAGAAAACACCGCTGAAAAGCGGTGTTTTTTTGTGTAAAATTTGGTATACTATTATAGATAAAATGGTATATCTGTAGCCATTTTCCTTTTAAAGGAGATCCTCCTAAGCATGTCTAAAATTTTTAAAATATTTGGGGTTCTTATAGCAGTTTTGGCAGTTGTATATGGAGTGATGATGAAGTTGGTTTTGCCCTCCTATTTAACAACTGTTATTCCTGCTGTGGAAAATTTAACGACTAATTATATAAATGGCAAAGTAAATATTGGACAGATTTCTCTTGCTCCTGACTTAACTCTCCAAGCAGGGGATATTTCTGTTGTCAACACTAAGGGCGACGAGATTGCCACAGTTCCGGTTTTGAAAATTGGTATTAACCCACTGCAGGGGCTAACTGCTCAGAGCGCCCTGGGTGCAGTAAGTTCTATTACCGTTAATAATCCTGTACTCAAATTGAGCATGGATAAGAAGGACAAATGGAATTTCACCGGCTTGATTAAGCCTAGCGAAGAGAAGAGTACTGCGTTTAAGGGAAAGATATATGTGAACAACGGCAACCTGTTAGTTAATACACCCTATGGCAATTGGGAGGCAGGACTTACCGGAAAAATTGACGCCGCTGATGATCCTGAATACAGCTTTAATTCTGACTTATTGATAAACAATGAAACTGTTAATGCGGCAGGCGTGATTAACACCGATATGGAAGGTAAAATCAATGTTAAGACCAGCAGTCTAAGACTGGATTCCTTTGCTCAATTGCTGGCGCATTACTTGCCGGTAAAAGAAATAGGCGGTTCAGTGGCAGATGTAGATTTGTCCTGGGAAAATAACGGAACGGTTGCCATGAGTGGCAGTGGCAAGTTTGCCGGTACCAAGGGAAGAGTAGTTAGTGCCGGTTACGATGTGCCGGTTGTTTTAAATGGCAAGATATATTTTAAGGGCATGGATGTGCAGGCTGATAACTTACAAGCGTTGGTGAATCAGCAGGAATGTCGCATTAAAGGTGGTTTGGATGTTTCGGATACCAGTAATCCGAAGGCTGAAGAACTTACCATAAGCTTCCGTAAGTTTGATCTTAATAAGGCAGAGGCCTCTTTGCCGGTAGCAGGCATCATTGATGGCCAGGTTGTGGCTAATGGTACTAAGGATGATTATTCCTTAGACGGCAAGCTTGTGTCTGATAGTCTGACAGTTGAAGGCTACACTTTTGACAATGTGCAGCTTCCTATTGCTACTAGCGAAGGCAAGCTGTTGCTTCAGGGAGCTAAAGCTGAATATGGTGGTGGCAATATTTATGTAGTTGGTGAATATGATATTCATAGCAAGGACGCTGCCATAGGGGTTGATGCCAACAATGTTGATTTAACGGCTATTACAGGCTCGCGGCTTGGCAAGCTTAAAGTCGATGGTACTATGCTGCTGGCCGGCAACGTAGATAACGACCATCTCAAGTTGAGCTCTGCCGGGGATTTTATGACTGTTACCTGGCAAAATATGCAATTCCATAATTTGGAAGTAGATGTGGATATTGATAGAGATAATATTACTATCAACAATTTCTCCGGCTACACAGGTAACCAAGGTGTGCTTCTGGGTGAGGGTAAGCTTAACAATGGCCAGATTGCCGGCAGGGTGCAGCTGGTAAGGTTGCCTATTGCTGACTTCTTGCCTTTGGCAGGACAGAGCGGCAGCGGCGAGCTGTCCGGTGAGTTCAAATTGCATGGTACTACCGCTGATATGAATGTTACAGGTCCTTTCTCTTTGGAGAATGGGGATATTAATGGCGTGCAAATAAGTGAAGCCCATGGCTTTGCCGGGTGGGAAAACAGAGTGCTTACCATGCGCCGGGCAGAAGTGAATATGAAGCAAGGTAGACATACCATAGATGGTACTGTCAATATGCAGGGCGCAGAACCTGTGTTGGATTTGAGTGCAAAAACTGATAATGTACGTATTGAGCCTTTGTGGCAATTGGGCAAATTTAGCTTCCCTGCTACAGGCAATTTAAGTAATACAGTAACGCTTTCCGGTCCGCTTTCCCATCTTTTGGTTAATGGTAATGTTCATGCCTGGGATGGCAGCGTGAATAAATTCCTGGTAGACGATGTAAAAGGTGATTATTCTTATGATGGCGGCACCTTGGTTTTACATAATTTCCTGATTAATACCTTGACGACGACTATTAAGGTGGACGGTAAAATGCTACCTAATGGAACCTTGGCAATCGGCATGGATGCACAAAATGTTCACTTGGCCAGAATACCGGGTATTAATAATTATGCTCAGGTAGAAGGTATAGTTAACTTTAGCGGAACTATTGCCGGTACCTATCAGCAACCACTCTTTGACGGAGTTTTGTCTTCGGATAATGTGATTATTAATGGTGAGGGCTTCACCGGTATTGCCTGCGCTTTGGAAAGCCAGGGTGGTACCGTTAACAAAATAAATGGTACCTTCCAGCAAACCGCAGGCGGCGATTACGCTGTAAATCTTTTAATGGATTTCTCCCAACATATGCTGCAGGGTGATATTGATGTGCAAAAAGGCAATGTAAAATCATTGCTGAAAATTGCCAAAGAAGATTTGGATATCAGCGGTCTGCTTACCGGACACATTGCTTTGAATAAAGGTGGTAACAATTCCGGTATAACTATTAAAGGCAATATTGACCAGGCCAGCGTAAGAGGTATTGGTTTCAATACAGCCGAATTTGATGTATTTAGCAATAGGGGATACTGGAAGATTAATAATCTGAGAGCTGTTGAAGCTGATGGCGGTCTCATGGTGGCGCAAGGCGAGATTGATACTCGTAAGCAAGCAAGAACTATCGATTTGGAAGTAGATGCTAATAATGCCAGTGCCAAATTGCTAACTGCCTTTATGACTCATCCGGTGAACTTGGATGGCAGAATGGATATTGGCGCGCAAATAAAAGGCAGTCTGGATAATCCGGAGGGCAACTTCTCACTGCAGGTTAGTCCGGGCAGTATTGAAACGGTAGCCTTTGACAACCTGTATGGCATGGTTACGCTGCGCAATGACCGGTTTAAGCTGGAGCAGGTACTTATTCAAAAGGGTGAATACAAGATAAGTGCTTATGGTACCTTCCCGCAAGATTTGCTGAGAAGAGTTGAGGATAGACGCAATAAACAGGCTAAGATGGATCTGGAGATTAAATTGGATAATGCCAACTTGGCCATTATGCCTTCTCTTAGCAAGCTGGTGGAAAGTGCTACCGGCGATGTTAATGGCGGTATCGTCATTACGGGAACTTTGGAAGACTATTATGTTAATGGCAAGGTGGAAGTACCTAAGGGAAGCGTAAAGCTTAAGAAAGTAAAAACTACCTTGGATAATATTAAGCTGGATGTTGACTTTGGTGGTAAGCAAGTAAATCTGAAGGAATTGTCGGCCACAACAGGCAAAAAAGGCAAAATACTGGTTTATGGCAACTTTGCTTTGACTCAAGCTGATGAGGCACCCTATCTGTTGGCCTTTTCTACTCAAGATGTACAAATTGATTCGTCCATGTTCAAGGGCACTATTAATTGTCAGGGCGAGGTTGAGCAAAAGAGAAACAGACCACAGATCACTGCCTATGTTCGTTTGGACGACGTATTGCTGGATGTAACCTCAGTACCTGAACTGGGCGAGGGCGAATCAAACCTGGGCTTTAATATTAGCCTGGAACTTGGTCCCAAGATTCATATGCACAATAGTCGCTTCTATAACCTCTGGTTGGCAGGCGGCTTACAGGTGTTGGGCAGCAGTAAACATCCTAGAATTACCGGAGATATTCATGCTACGAAAGGTACCATTACCTACATAAGTACACCATTTGATATCGACCATGCTGAGCTAAATTGGCCGAGACGGGAGTTCACTCCCAATGTAAGCTTTGAAGCTAATACCAGATTCCGTGGTTACAGTATCAAAGCCAAAGCTAATGGGCCCTTGAATTTGGATACCTTACATGTTTCCTTAACTAGTGAGCCTTCCAGAAGTGAGAAGGAAATTATGAGAATGCTGACCTTAAGGACGGATAGCAGCAATACGGATAACGATGCACAAAGTCTGTTGGATGCCAGCTTGCAGATGGCTTTCCTTTCCGATATTGAGGATTTTGTAAAACGAAACCTGTCCCTGGACGAATTTAGAGTTTATAGCGGTAATACGCGCAGTGGCTTGGGCTTTGATTTGGATACTTTAAGAGCCAATAGTGCTTCCGGTGAAGAACGAAAACAATACAATGTGCTCTTTAGTAAGTATATTGGCAAGAATGTCATGGTTGGCTATACAAGCAGCTTTGACCAACAATACCACAGTGTTTTTGCTGAATACACCCTAAATCGTCATTTGAGCCTAAATTATTCTATCAATGAAAAGTCGGACAACTGGTTTGGAATTCAATATAAAACCACATTCTAAAGTCGAAATAAAAAAAAAGGGGGAAAAACACGAATATTTTACAATTAAAAGGGGTAATTTACTGGAAAATGCCAGTAATAAAAGGTATAATATAAAGCGTGTAACTATGATTATGTCAGTTTTTGCCATTCTTAAAAATTGACAATATGATTGGTATTTTGAATTTTAGGGGGTTTATTATGACAAAGAAATTAGCTTGGCATTCTTTGACGGTAGCTGTGTTGGCATCGGTTGTCTTCGCAACGCCTGTCTATGCAGAAGTTTCTCGTAGCCAGGAGATAGATATGAAGGGTAGAACTATTGCCACAGATAAAATGAAAATCGAGACAGGGACAGAAGTAACAACTCCTACCACGACTAAGACTACTACTACCAAGCAGGAAGAACCCAAAGAATATAGGTTGGTCAGGAAAAATGGCGTGACCTTTATACAAAAGGTAAGTCCGGAGACTATTGCCAAGGAAAAGGCTGCGGCTAAAGAGGCGGCAGATAAGGCGGCTAAACTAAAGGCCGCTGAGGAAGAGCGAAATAGAATTAAACCGGGCCGCAGTGTGCTTAGTCAAAGTGTTTTACCGGAGGGCGAACTCAATAAAGAGGAAAATAAGTTAAACAATATTCAAACTAAGGTAACACCTTATATCGGCTCTACGGTTACCAAGGTAGATTTGGTAGGACCAATGACTAAGGATAAGGAAAAGATTAAAGAAGTCCTGAAAATGCGCGCCGGTTCCAAGATTACCATGGCAGGCTTGGAAGATGATTTAAAATCATTGTATGAGACAGGGTGGTTCTATGAAATTACCCCCAATTTCAACTCAGTACCGGAAGGTACCCAGGTGTTCTACAATGTGCAGGAAAATCCTGTCTTGAAGCAGCTTGATGTAGAGGGTAATACTAAGATTTCTACGGTACAGATTAAAAAGCTGATGGATTTGCCGGAGAATGAAGTCTTAAATACTAAAACAGTTAATGAAGGTGCTCGTAAGGTAGAAAGCGAGTATAGTCAACAGGGTTACATCCTGGCTAAGGTAAGTGATGTAAGAATGCTGCCGGATGGTCATTTGGCTATGCAAGTTAGCGAAGGAGTAATAGAGGACTTTAGAGTCAAGGGTAATACCAAGACTAAGGATAAGGTTATTTTGAGAGAATTAAAGCTGAAGAAAGGTGAACCCTTTAATGCTAAGCTGGCTCGCCGTAGTATGCAGCGTATTTTTAACTTGGGCTATTTTGAAGATGTTAATATTAAATTAAATCCCGGTCAGTTCCCTAATACGGTGTCTGTGGAAGTTACTGTAGTAGAGCAATCTACCGGTACCTTTGGTATTGGTGCGGGTTATTCCAGCGCTGATGGTTTTATTGGTATGGTCAGTGTTGGCGATAAAAACCTTTTTGGCACCGGCGACAGCGTGAATGTGCGTTGGGAATTTGGTGCTGATGACGAAATTGATAGAAACTTTGAAGTATCCTATGTCAGACCTTGGATTGATAACAAGGAAACCAAGGCTAGTATTACTTTCTATAGGATGACCAATGAGTACATTGACTATGATAGAAATGCCGATGAAATTGCTCGTTACTATAAGAAGAGAACCGGCGAAGAGGTAGGCTTTAGCCGTGTTACCGATAATGAATTTATTACAAATACGATACTCTTAAAGAACAGAGACGATAAATACGTTAAACCAGTGGATGGCTATGGCTATGCTCAATACTATGAAGGCATTGATAATGGCAGTGCTGCTAATGCTGCATTAGCAGCCTCCAGACAGGCCAGAAACTTTGGTACCACCAGAAGTATTACCATTGGTAGAGCACTAGATACCAGAGATAATATTTATGATCCAAAAGAAGGCAAGCGTAATGCTTACTCTGTTGAAGTAGCAAGCTTTGGCGGCGACTTTAGTTTCCAAAAATATATGGCCGATTACCGGTATTACTATCGTGTTGGTAAAAACAATGTCTTTGCCTTTAACTGGGCAGTTGGTTATGCTAACGGCGATATGCCATTGTCTCAACGCTTTGCCTTGGGTGGCAGTGATACTTTGCGTGGTTACAAAGATGATCAGTTTAAAGGTAATAGTATGCTTAGAGCCAGCCTGGAGTATAGGGTTCCTATTATAAAGAAGGTTGAAGGAGTTCTGTTCTCTGATGGAGGCTACGCATGGAGCAAGGATTATGATGAAAGGAACTTTGCTTTAGGCGATATGAAATATAGTATGGGTCTTGGCCTGCGTGTAAATTCTCCTCTTGGTCCATTGCGTCTGGATTATGGTTTCCCACTAAGAGGCGACAATCGTCATGGTCGTTTCCACTTTAGCTTTGGTGGTCAGTTCTAATATGCCTACAGCTCCTTTAGAGGAGCTGTAGCGTAATAAGTTTTGTAAAAAAAAGAGAGTAGGGATAGGAAAATGATGGAGTTGGCAAACAAGAAAAATGTTAAGGTGGTGTCCTTAACAATTGCTGCAATTTTTATCGTCGGCCTGTTTATTGTAGGCTTGCAGCAAAGCAGTTTCTCACAGGTAGGAGAAAGTGACCCTCTGAATTCTGCTATAGGTACCGTAAATTACAATGAACTTATGCAAAATGTTCCCGGTATTTTCGATGCTCAAAACACCATGCGTCAGGCTGTGGATGATAGCAAGAAAGATTTTGATGAAAAAAGCAAGGACCTAAAGGAAGAAGAAAAAGCTAAAATGCTGCAGGAACACCAAAAGCAGTTGCAAGATAAGGAACAAGAGCTCTTGGAACCGTTGAAGAAAAAGGTAAATGATGCTATTACTTCTGTGGGTAAAAGCAAGGGCTTGGCTGTGGTAGTAGATAAGAGCACTGTTGTTTATGGTGGATTGGATGTTACCAATGATGTGGTAAACGCTTTGAAAAAAATGAAATAAAGTAGTGGAAGACAGGCTACTGTAGGAGGGATATTTTGCGTGGGCTAATTTGTGTATTGATGGCTATGGCCATGCTGGTGTCCGCCTGTGGTAAAATGCCTATAATGCCTTGGCAGAAGTCTCAACCCAAGTTTGCCGTGGTGGATTGGCAAAAGCTAATGAAGGAGCATCCTAAATATAAGGAACTGATTGTCAGTGGCGAAAGTGTAGAAAATGTTATGCGTATGCGCGATCGTCAATTGCAAGTAGGGCAACAGCAGTTAAATCTTTTAGCAAGGATGAAAACCTTTAAAAATCAGGGCAAGCAAAAGTTTAAACAGGCTGAATTTGCTGCTAAGATGGCGGAGCAAGAAGCTATTGAAAATGATAAATTTAAGAAGCTGCAAGAAGCCGCCGGTGCTGAGGTAGAAAGTCAGGTAGCTAAAGACAGAGCCAATGTTGAAGAAAGCTTTAGATTGCCTCTGCTTAACCTCAGAATGAAATTGCAGAGTGTAAAAATGACTAAGACGGCCAAGGATCAGGTGCTGAGAGAACTGGAAGAGGTAATACAGGCTAGGAAAGCAGCTTTGGCCGGAGTAGAAAATAAAAAGCAGCAATTGATTAACGAGAAATTATCAGGTGAATATAAAGCTGCTCAGGAAAGACTGAATGCCTATGCAAAGTCATTGGGACAGTCAGGACCGTCAAACGGACCGGTAGAGGTAGAAGGTCAAAAGGTTGACGTCAAAGAAGGTAGCGAAGAGCTTGACCAACTAATTGAATCAATGGATAAACAAATTAGGATCAAGCAGGAGACTCATGATAAAATCTTAAGCAACATCAATAGTGATATTGAAAGTGCTATAAAAAAGGTTAATTTAGGAAAGAAATATGTTTTGGTATTAAGAGATGTCAGAACCAACATTTCGGCAACAGACATTACTGACGAGGTCAGTGCCGAAGTTAAAAAAATAGCAAATTAAATTGTGAGGGAAAAAAATGAAAAAAGCATTAGTGTTAGGCATGATTTTAGCAGTGGCAATTACTTGTGGTTGTGGTCGTAATGCTCAGTTTGGCGTAGTTGATATGAACAAGGTACAAACTGAGAGTCAGGTATTTAAGGATGCTACTAAGGACTTACAGACAAAAGGACAGGCCTTGCAAGAAGAATTAGCAAAGGAAACTGCCGGTAAGAGCCAAGAAGAAGCACAAAAGGTTATGCAGGATAAATCTGCTAAAATGCAAGCTTTACAGGCAGAAGCTCAAAGCAAGATTAAAGGTAGCTTTGAAGCTGCAGCTGCTACCGTAGCTAAGGAAAAGAAACTTAGCGCTATTTTAGTTAAAGACGCAGTACCCCAAGGTGGTACTGATGTAACTGAAGATATTATTAAAAACATGAAATAATGATGAGGCGGACTTTTTGCGGTCCGCCTTTTTCCCATTTTGCAAAACAAGAAGAGGATGCGACACTATGGAAAAAACTGTTAAGGAATTAGCGGAAATTTTACATGGAACCTTAGAAACCGATAATCCCGGATTAATCATTTCGGGTGTAAATGGTTTGCAGGAAGCGAAAGAAGGGCAAATTTCTTTTGCTGTGCCACCGTATGTAGAGGTGGCCGGACAATCTAAGGCCAGCGCGCTTGTCCTTCCCCAAAACGAAAAATTTGTTGGCAGGCAGGCAGTTATCAGGGTCGACAACCCTAGGGCTGCTTTTGCTGAATTACTACTGCTCTTTAGACCACCTGAAGAGGTAGAAAAGGGTATCAGCCAATATGCTTTTGTGCACCCTACTGCCAAAATAGGTAAAGAAGTGGCGATATTGCCTTTTGCCTATATTGCTGCCGATGCTACTATTGGTGATGGCACTGTTATTTATCCTCATGTTTACGTAGGTCGCCACGTGCAGCTAGGTACCAATTGTGTTGTTTATGCCAATGCCTCTATCCGGGAAAAGTGTGTAATAGGCAACAATGTTATACTGCAATCTGGTTGTGTTATCGGTGGTGATGGTTTCGGTTTTGTCACTACAGATGGCAAGCATACCAAGGTTTTGCAAACCGGTAATGTGGTTATTGGTGATGATGTAGAGGTGGGCTGCAATACTTGTATTGATCGTGCTACGGTAGATAGTACTATTGTCGGCAAGGGTACGAAGATTGATAACCTTGTGCATCTTGGCCACAATGACATCATTGGGGAGAACTGCCTTCTGGTAGCTCATGTGGGAATTTCCGGCAGTGTGACTGTGGGTAATAATTGTACCTTTGGTGGTCAGGCTGCTACGGTTGGACATATTAAAATAGGCAATAATTGCGTTTTTGCCGGCAGAACAGGCATTATTGGGAATGTTGGTGATAATGCTTTTATGTCAGGTTTCCCGGCTCAGCCCCATACCGAGTGGCTGCGTGAAGTTGCTAACTTGAGAAAAGTAGGCGATCTGGTTAAGAAAGTAAAGGAACTGGAAAAACAAATTAACGCATTGAAATCCAAGGATTAGTTGAGGATGAAAAGATGAAGAAACAAGTTTTATTTTTCACTATGCTTGCTTTGGTAGGCACCATGGGTACTTGCCAAGCCAAACTTTTACCAAGTGGTACCTCAGGCGTTATCAATGTGCCAAGTGCACATGTACGTTCTATGGGACATGTATCAGTAGGTTATCAATGGACTGATGACGGTTATTTTGTGGCTGCCAATGCTGCGTTGATTCGCGGGCTGGAGGTTGCAGCCAGTCACATAGAACCGAACCACGGCGACGAAAAAAATGTCTTTAGTGCCAAGCTGGAATTTTTACCTGAAACTATGGCAAGTCCTGCTGTGGCCATAGGAGTAGAGGATGCTACTGACCAGTTTAAAAGAGTTGGTTATGTGGTAGCCTCCAAGGATGCACCGTGGGGACTGAGGCTTCATGCCGGTGTAGGTACGGAACGTTTAAAAAATGGTTTTGTAGCCTTGGAAAAACAATTTAAATTAAACAGCGCGGATTTAAATCTTAGTCTGGCTGCAGAATATGATGGTAAGCATTTTAATTATGGAGCAGCTTTGCCTTTGGGGAAATTTCTCCAAGGGGAAGTGGGTGTACGTTCTAAAACTATGTATGCCGGTGTTAGCTGCACCTTTTAATTTTGGCGGAAAGAAGGGAAAACACAGATGTTAAGTTATTGGGCAATGAAAGTTTTAGGCAGTATAGTTTGCCTTTTGCCCGATTTTATGTGCCGCCTTTTTGCTAAAGGGTTGGGAGAATTTGCCTGGCTGGTTGTGCCCGCCTGGCGAAAATATATGGCAGCAGAAAATATTAAGGACTGCTTGGGAGTTGATCAAAAAAGAGCAGACGAAATCGCCAAGGAAAGCGTTACTCGTTTTGGTAGGATGATTGTTGAAGTGTTGCGCTTCCCTTTGCTTAATAAAGATAATTTTCGCAGGATAGTAAAGTTTGAAGGCTTGGAATATCTGGAGGCAGCTTTTAGGGCACACAAGGGCGTGGTTATGGCCACAGCTCACTATGGTAACTGGGAAATGCTGGGAGGTTCTCTGGCTCTTTTGGGTTACCCTATCCTGTCTATTACCAGAAAACAGAACAATGGTGGCATGGACAAGTTTATTAACGATTATAGGATGATGCTGGGACAACAGGTTGCCTATAATCACGGTGGCAATAGCATGCTGGCTATTGGTCATATTTTAAAAGCAAAGAATTTGGTAGGTATTTTATACGACCAGGATACAGGGCGAGATGGTGAGCATTTGACTTTTTTTGGCAAGCCATCAGTTGTTCCGCAGGGAGCCGCATTTTTATCTAGAATGTTTGGAGCGCCCATAATTCCTCTGTTTATACATAATAATCCGGACGGAACCATGACTACTAAAATATATCCTCCCTTATATACTCCTAAAACAACTAACCGAAATGCCGATGTAAGTGGTATAATGAAAGAGTTAGTAGTGATAGTAGAGCAAGAAATTGTAAGAGACCCTGCCATGTGGTTCTGGGTACATGACCGCTGGAAAGACGGCAGGGGGAAATACAAGAAGTTTAAGGAAGGAAAATCTCCTAATGACAACAAATAAGCAAACAACTCTAAAAAAAGAAGTTGAGTGCAATGGCATAGGGCTGCATTCCGGTAAACCGGTGGAAATGAAATTGCGACCGGCACCGGTAGATACCGGTATTGTTTTTGTACGGACAGATTTACCTGGCAAGCCCAAGGTAAGAGCGATTACAGAAAATATTACAGGAACGTTGAGAGCTACTACTTTAAAAGAAAATGGGGCCGAAGTTTCTACCATCGAACATTTGATGGCGGCCTTGGCAATGAAGCATGTAGATAATTGCTTTGTGGAAATGTCTTCCATTGAACCTCCGGTAGGTGATGGCAGTGCTCAAACCTTTGTGGAAGCCATTGATAAAGCCGAAATAGAAGAACAAGCTGCTGACAGAGCTGTTTATGTGGTAGATAAGGAGTTTGCCTATACCAATGGTGATAGATATATCAAGGTTGAGCCTTATGATGGTTTTAAGGTTTCCTTTACTTCCATCAATCCTCATCCTCTGCTGGGAAGGCAAGAGCTGGTCATTGAAGATAAAAATGATGATTTTCTGAAAGAAATTGCCCCGGCTAGGACAGTGGCTTTTGAAGATGAAATAGCTAAAATGCAGAAAATGGGTTTAGGTTTGGGTGGAAATATAGACAATGTCGTTGTTTTTGGTAAAGACAGGATTCTTTCCAAACCAAGATTTGATAATGAGCTGATTAGACATAAAATCCTGGATGTCATAGGTGATATGTATTTGCTGGGACCCATTAAGGGCCATGTCATTGGCATGAAATCAGGACATGCGTTTAATGATAATATTTCCAGGCAAATAGCCAATTATCGTAACGAGAAAGCAGGTAAGGTAACTAGTACCGAAGCCAAATCTAAAGAAGTTGGGAGTAACCAAATGATTACCTTAGATATTCACGAAATTCAAAACATACTTCCCCATCGTTATCCCATGCTTTTAGTGGATCGTGTAGTAGAATTGGATCCTATGAAGAGAGCGGTGGGCATTAAAAATATTAGCTTTAATGAACCACAATTTATGGGACATTTTCCCGGCAATCCTATTATGCCTGGTGTGCTTTTAATTGAGGCCATGGCACAAGTGGGTGGCGTAACGCTCTTATATCCTCAAGAAAATCGGGGCAAGATTGCAGTCTTTGCTAAAATTGATAATGTACGTTTCAGAAGACCGGTTGTTCCCGGTGATCAATTGAGAACTACAGCAGTTATCACTAAAATTAAAGGAACCATGGGTATTGCGCATTGTGAAGGAACCGTAGATGGAGAACCAGCTTGTGAAGGAGATTTCTTCTTCGCGCTGATGGAAAATAAAAAACAATTCTAATTAGGAGTGAAAAAAATGGCCACTGATTCCAAAGTGTTAAAGATGTGTAAGATTCACGAAACTGCCATTGTTGCCCCGGGCGCTCAAATAGGAGCTAATGTACAAATTGGGCCCTACAGTGTTATTGGAGAACATGTGAAAATTGGTGATGGCACTATTATTCATCCGCATGTGGTTCTTACCGGACGAACTGTGGTTGGCAAAAATTGTGAGTTCTTCCAAGGTGCCAGCATTGGTGAAGCTCCTCAAGATTTAAAATATAAGGGTGAAGACACTGTGACCATCCTAGGTGATGGCGTGGTAGTTAGGGAGTGCGCTACCGTACATAGGGCTGTAGGTGAGGGCAACGAAACCCGTATCGGTAATAATGTACTGATGATGGCATATACACATGTAGCTCATAACTGCATAGTAGGCAACAATGTGATTATGTCCAACTGTGCTACCTTGGCAGGCCATGTTATTGTGGAGGACAGAGCTGTTATTGGTGGTTTGACTGCCGTACACCAATTCACTAAAATTGGCCGCAATTGTATGTGTGGCGGCATGAGCCGCATTTCTCAGGATGTACCTCCTTTTGTTATCGTAGCAGGCAATCCTGCCCATGTTTCCGGCTTAAATAGTGTGGGTATTTCCAGAGCCGGTATTTCTTTGGATGTGCGGAAGGAATTAAAAAAAGCTTATAAGATTTTGTATAATAGCGGCTTGTCTTTGCCGGATGCTATTGATGCTATGGAACAGGAATTGGATAGCTGCGAAGAAGTAGAACATTTTATGCGTTTCTTACGTTCTGTGGAAAGAGGCATTTGCCGTACTACAACACGCTATAGTAGGGAAGGACGAGAAGAATAATGGAAAAGACCCTAGGCATTCTGGCCGGAGTAGGCCATTTACCGGTGGATCTTACTTTGGGAGCAAAAGCTGCCGGCTACACAACCGTAGCTATTGGCGTAGTGCCTGGTGTAGATCAGGAGTTGAACAAAGTAGCTGATTTCTATTATGATATTCATGTAGGTAAAATAGGCAAGATATTTGATGCTTTAAAAAAACATGATGTCAAAGAAGTAACTATGATTGGTAAGGTTACCAAAGAAATCCTTTATAGCGAAGGTAAGATTGTCCCGGACTGGCAAGCTGTGAAGCTGCTGATGTCGTTGCCTGACAGGCATGATGATACTATCATGAATGCCATTGTGGCAAAGTTAGAATCCTTAGGTATGCGTGTACAGAATCAGACTATTTTTTTAAAAGACTTGTTACCGGAGCCGGGTGTTCTGACAACCAGAAAACCTACTGCTGATGAAGCAGCGGACATGGAATATGGCTTTGCCATGGCCAAAAAAATCGGCGGCTTGGATATTGGCCAGACTGTTGTGGTAAAAAACAAGGCCATTATGGCTGTGGAAGCTATTGAAGGTACAGATGCCTGTATTTTGCGCGGTGGCAGTTTGGGCAAAGGCGTGATTGTGGCTAAAACGGCTAAACCGGCTCAAGATAATCGCTTTGACATGCCCAGCGTCGGCACAAAAACTTTGGAATCTATGATTAAGGCAGGCGCTGTAGGTCTAGTTATGGAGGCTGGTCAGACTCTTCTGGTAGAACGGGAGAGAACTTTGGCCTTGGCCAATGAGCATAATATTACTATTGTGGCAAAATAAAGAAAACTTCAATAATATTGTAGAGTAGGCGAGCGCCTACTCTTTTTTTATGGTATAATAAACTTGTGTATCTATGGCCTTATGAGAATACACGAAGGAGTGCTTTTAGTGACCAAGATATTTATTTCAGCGGGAGAAGCTTCCGGAGACTTACATGCGGCGGCTATTACCAAGGAAATATTGGCTTTAAATCCAACAGCTCAGGTATTCGGTATGGGCGGCGATGCCTTAAGAGCCGCCGGTGGCGAAGTTATTTTTGATTTTAAACAATACAGCATTATGGGTATTGTAGAAATCATTAAGGCTTTGCCTATGTTCTTTGCCCTGAGAGATAGTTTTCGTAAGGTTATGGAAGAAAGACAGCCGGATTGTTTTGTTACGGTGGATTATCCGGAATTTAACATGCGGGCAGCTAAAGTAGCTAAAGAGCTCCATATTCCTGTTTTATCATATATTCCACCCTCTGCCTGGGTTTGGCGGAAGGGGCGGGCCAAGATGGTGGCGGGACTTGCTACGAAGGTGGCCTGTATTTATCCTTTTTCCTACGCTGTATATAAGGCGGCAGGTGCCAATGTGGATTTTGTAGGTAATCCTTTGGTAGATATTGTGCATACCAGCTTGCCTGTGGAAGAGGCAAAGGTCAAGGCAGGGAAGGTAGAGGGTCGTCCTCTGATTTTGCTTTTACCAGGTAGCAGAGTTAAGGAAATAACAAATGTTTTGCCGGTTATGCTAGCTGCGTTACCTTTAATTAAGGCTAAGCTGCCTAACGCTGACTTCGTTTTGCAGAAGGCAGCTACGATTGATTTGCCGTTAATGCAAAGCATTTTGCAAGCAGCTGCTTTTCCGGTTAAAGTGGTGGAAGGAAATAACTATGACATTATGAGTGTTTGTGATGCAGCTATTGCCACCAGTGGTACTGTTACTTTGGAGGCAGCTTTGTGTGGCTTGCCAAGTGTTATTTGTTATAAAGCCAATAGCCTTACAGTGGCTATTGCTAAAATGATGGTACAGGTTAAATATATTGGTCTTCCCAACCTAATAGCAGGTAAAGAAATTTTACCTGAACTTATTCAGGAAAAAATGACGGCAGATAATATTGCTCAAGGTGTGCTGAACTTTTTGACTCCTGACAAGCATGAGCTTATAAAACAAGAATTACAAGCGGTAGCAAAAAAACTGGGAGAGCCGGGAGCAACCAAAAGAATAGCAGAATTAATTTTACGAGTTGCTGGAGAGAATAAATGAGACTATACTTAAGAATTTTAAGCTACATAAAACCTTATATACACCGTCTACTGGCTGCAGGTTTTTGCACGGCTATGGCGGCGGCGGCAAACCTATATGTGCCTTGGATAGTCAAGGATGTTATTGATAAGGTTTTCCAAAATAAGGACCAGGATTTGTTGAATCTTATCTGTTTTGGCATAGTTGTTATTTTCTTTGCCAGAGGCTTGTTTTACTATGGACAAAATTATTTGATGAGTTATGTAGGTGAAAAAGTAGTTATTGATGTGAGAGGGGCAGTATTTCGTAAGCTGCAAAGATTGAGCACATCCTTCTATGACAGAAATAAGCTGGGAACTATAATGAGCTATGTAACCAATGACGTAGCTGCTTTGCAGATGGCTATGGTTACCAACACTATCGAAATGATTACGGAAAGCTGCGTGCTGATAGGTTCTATCGTAGCTATGATTGTTTTAGACTGGAAACTTACTGCTTTTACTTTCTGTACTTTCCCCGTGGTACTGTACTTCATGGATTTCTTCGGCAAGAAGATTAGAAAAGCCGGACACAGGATTCAAGAAGCTACTGCGGATATTACTTCCGTACTTCAAGAGAGCTTGTCCTCGGTGCGAGTTGTCAAATCTTTCGTCAGAGAAAGTTATGAAATAGAACGTTTTGATAAACAAAATGAATTAAATTTTAATGCGAATATGAAGGCTGCCCAATTAATGGCTACCTTGACACCGGTCATTGAGTTTACTGCAGCTTTAGGTGTTACAGCAATCATTTGGTTTGGTGGTCGTAGTGTTATTAATGGCGATGTTACGGCAGGCTCATTGGTTGCTTTCCTGGTTTATGCTATTAATATTTCCAATCCGGTAAAACGGCTCACTCGTGCTATTGGTACAGTGCAAAGAGCCTTGGCGGCAGCTCAGAGGGTGTTTTACATATTGGATTTAGATGAAAAAATTTCTGAGAAACCTAATGCTTTAACGTTGCCACCTGCTAAGGGCAAGGTAAACTTTAATCACGTTAACTTTTCTTATAATCCCCAGGAGCTTATTTTAAAGGATATTACCTTTGAAGCGGCTCCGGGACAAGTAGTAGCTTTGGTAGGCCCTAGTGGCGCAGGAAAATCAACCATAGCCAACCTCTTGCCGCGCTTTTATGATGTGGACAGTGGATCTATTACCATAGATGATTATAATATTGCTGATGTTACGCTCAATTCCTTAAGGGAACAGGTTGGTATAGTTCCTCAAGAAACTACGCTGTTTAACGGTAGCGTTTATGATAATATCCTTTATGGCAGATTGGATGCCTCCAAGGAAGAAGTAGAAGAGGCGGCCAAGGCGGCCAATGCGCATGAATTTATTATGGAATTGCCCGATGGATATGAAACGAAACTGGGAGATAGGGGAATAAATATTTCCGGTGGCCAACGACAAAGGATTGCTATTGCCAGAGCTATCTTAAAAGATCCTCAAATCTTGGTTTTGGATGAGGCAACCTCCGCTTTGGATACTGAAAGCGAAAGAATAGTACAAGAGGCCTTAGATAGACTAATGGTGGGAAGAACATCTTTTGTTATTGCACACAGACTTTCCACTGTGCAGAATGCTGATCAGATTCTGGTCTTGGACAAAGGAGGGATTGTGGAGTCAGGCAGTCATCAGGAGCTTATGGCTAAACAAGGCCTTTATGCCAGATTGCATGATATTCAGTTTAAAACTGCAGAATTACAAAGGGGTTAAGCATGTATTATATAATTTATAATTTTTTGGCAGTGCTCTTATTTATTTTTGTGATACTTCCTTATTTTATCTGGAGATACTTTAGAGAGAATGGTTTCCCTCGCAGGTTTAGACAGAGTTTAGGCTTTATCAGAGATGATGAGATTGCTGCAGTGGCACATAAAAATTGCATATGGATTCACGGAGCTTCCGTAGGTGAAATTGTAGCAACTAGTCCTTTGGTCAAAGAAATTAAGAAGGCGATGCCGGAGGCCAAGGTTTTGGTGTCAGCTGTAACCAGTGGTGGTTATAATATGGCTCATCAAATTATCCCGGAAGCTGATGCCATCATTTATTTCCCTATAGATTTGCCTTTTGTTTCTGAATCCTTTGTAAAAAGAATTATGCCCCGTATTTTTATGCCGGTAGAAACAGAATTGTGGCCAAATTTTTTAAGAGCTATGAAGCTGCGGAAGATTCCGGTAATGATGGTTAACGGACGTATTTCTGACCGGTCGGTAAAAACATACCATTATTTGTTTGGTATTTTAGCTGACATGATGGGCAGTGTTACCAGGTTCTGTATGCAGTCTACCATTGATGCGGCCTACATTGAGCATTTGGGCGCAGAAAAGCGCAGAATATTTGTAACGGGTAACACCAAGTTTGATCAGACCTATGCGGAAGTAACTCCTGAGGACTTGGCTAACTATAAGTTGGAAATGGGCTTGAGTGATGACTTCCCTGTGTTGGTAGCAGGCAGTACTCATCCTACCGAAGAGGAAGCTTTATTCAAAGCCTTTAACGTCATTAAAGAAGAATTTCCCAAGGCAAGACTTATTATTGCTCCCCGTAAACCGGGCAGAGTAGACGAAATTACTCATCTTGCCAAAAATTATGGCTTGGAGGTAGGTCTGAGAAGCGTGCTGAAAAAGCTGCAAGGACAAAGACCTGCTTATCCCGTAGTTCTCATTGATACCATCGGTGAGCTGGGGCGTATCTATGCTGTAGGTGATGCAGTGTATGTAGGTGGCAGCTTGGTGAACCACGGCGGACACAATGCTTTGGAGCCTGCAGCCCATGCCAAGCCTATTGTGGTTGGTCCCAGCATGAGCAACTTTAAAGATACTTTTAATTTGCTTACTAAGGTAGGCGCCTTAAGACAGGTTAGCAATGGCGATGAATTGGCCGGCGTATTCTTAGAAATATTTAAGGATGATGCCTTAAGAGCTAAAATGGGAGCAGCCTCTTTCCAGGTTATTACAGAAAATAGAGGAGCAGCTGTACGTACGATTAAGTATTTGCAGGAAGTATTGGCGATTACGGCAACTGAGAGTATGGTCAATACGCACTACAAGGTTAATACCAGAAATATTAATGATGAAATCAGTCCCAGGATGCGCACCGGCGATGCCGTAACGCAGTATTTGATTAAATTATCCCACGGCGATGATAATGGCCCGGTGGATTGGATGGTATTGGCTATTCTAAGGGTATTCTCTGTTTTGTATGAAATAGGCGTGAGGGTAAAGCTTAGCTGCTATACACAAGGGCTTTTGCCGCAGAACAAGCTTAAGTGTTGTGTTATTAGTATTGGAAACATTACTGTAGGTGGTACCGGAAAAACTCCTACCGCTCAAAAGGTAGCAGTAATGATTCAAAAAATGGGCTACAAGGTTGTTATCCTAAACCGTGGTTATCGTTCTCATTGGGAAGAAGAGATTGGTGTTGTTTCCGATGGCAATAAGATTTACATGACTGCCTATGAGGCAGGCGATGAGGCTTTCCTTTTGGCTAAGACCTTGCCGGGTATTCCGGTAGTCATTGGTAAGGAAAGGTCAGTAACAGGCAAGTTTGCAGTAGAAAAATTGCAAGCAGAAGTTATTATCTTGGATGATGGTTATCAACATTGGCAGCTGGACAGGGATCTGGATGTAGTTTTGGTAGATACCTTGAATATGTTTGGCAATGGCAGCATTCTTCCGAGAGGAACCCTGCGCGAACCCTTGGCCAACTTAAAAAGGGCGGGTTTGTTCTTGTTGACGAAGTGTGACCAAAGCTCTTCTATTTCCAGAGCAACCCTGTGTGATACTCTTCACAAATATGCACCCAAGGCACCGATTATTGAAAGCACCCACAAACCCTGTGATTATGTAGAAATTGCTGATTGGTACAAGAGTGATAATTCGCATACTGTTTCCTTGGAGGCTTTGCGAGGACAAGCTGTAATGGTGTTCTCGGCAATAGGTAATCCTGCTTCCTTTGAGCAAACCATCGCTTCCGAGGGTCTTAATATTGAAGAAGCAATTCGTTATCCTGACCATCATGATTATGGCATGGTAGAAATGCAATATATCATGGACCGGGCGGTAAATAAAGGCGTGAAGGCTTTGATTACTACCGGTAAAGATGCCGTAAAAATTCCAACAGAGTTTATTTATTTAAAGAGAGAAGTCCCTCTCTATATTTTGGATATGGAAATCCAAATTACTTCCGGAGAGGAAGTATTTGAACAAACAGTCAAAGCAGCGATTGAAAAGGAGATAAAGAAAGTATGAAAGTCTTATGTGTGATTCCTGCTCGTTATGCTTCTACCAGATTGCCGGGTAAGCCTTTACTTCTGCTTGCCGGTAAGCCGGTGATTCAAAGGGTCTATGAACGCGCCTTGTTGGCAAAAAAGCCAGAGAAGGTTTTGGTTGCTACGGATGATAAGAGAATTGAAGAGGCAGTACGAGGCTTCGGTGGTGAAGCCATGATGACATCGCCTGATCATCCCAGTGGTACAGATCGTTTGGCAGAGGTAGCCTTAAACTTTCCTGATGTAGATGTTATTGTTAATGTGCAAGGTGATGAGCCCTTAATTCCGCCTGAGGTTATTGATGATTTGGCGGAGGTCTTTGAAAAGGAACCTGAGGTACAAATGGCTACGGTGAGAAGCAAAATGCATGAGGAGGATTATGACAATCCTAATGCAGTGAAAATCGTGACTAACTTAAATGGTTTCGCAATGTATTTTTCTCGTAGCTTGATGCCTTACCCCAGAAAGAAACCGGATGATTATGTTGTTTATAAGCATGTGGGAATTTATGCTTACCGGCGTGAATTCTTACTGAAGTTTGCGGCTCTTCCTCCTACTCCTCTGGAAATGATTGAGTCCCTGGAGCAATTGAGAGCCTTGGAAAATGGCATCAAAATCAAGGTTATTACCAACAACTTTGAAGGAGTTGGTATTGATACCAAAGAAGATTTAGAAGCAGCAAATGCTTTGTTTGAAAAGCTGGTGAAAGAAGGAAAGGAGAAATAAGATGCATATTGTATCGGTTGGTGGTAAATACCAAGTAGGACAAGGCCATCCTCTGATGGTTATGGCAGGTCCTTGTGTACTGGAGGGCTATGAACATAGCTTGGCTATTGGCAAGAGGGCCAAAGCAATTTGTGAGAAGCTGGGTTTGCCCTATGTTTTTAAGGCCTCTTTTGATAAAGCCAATCGTTCTTCTGTACATTCCTTCCGGGGACCGGGCCTGAAAGAGGGCTTGGCCATCTTGGCTCAAATCAAAAAAGATTTACAGGTACCGATTGTCAGCGACATTCATGAAACCATTCAAGTAGAACCGGCAGCAGAGGTACTGGATATTTTGCAAATACCTGCTTTTTTGTGCCGGCAGACAGATTTGGTTTTTCAGGCTGCCAAAACAGGTAAAACCATTAACGTGAAAAAAGGACAGTTTTTAGCACCCTGGGATATGAAAAATGTTATTACCAAGGTGGAGGAAGCAGGCAATCATAATTTGCTTTTAACAGAACGTGGTGCCAGCTTCGGCTATAATGCTTTAGTTACTGATATGCGGTCTTTGCCTATCATGAGAGCACTTGGTTATCCGGTGGTAATGGATGCTACGCATAGTGTGCAGATTCCGGGTGGACAAGGTACCTCTTCCGGTGGTCAGCGACAATATGTACCGCATATGGCCAGAGCAGCTGCGGCAGTAGGTATTGATGCGCTGTTCCTGGAAGTGCATGATGATCCGGACAAGGGTTTGTCCGATGGACCTAATATGCTGGCCCTGGACAACTTAGAACAATTGCTAACAGATGTCATTGCTATAGATAAAATTGGCCGTAGGGAGTGACGTGTAATGCTAGAAAAAGCTAAGGAAGCTTTAAAGCTGGAATCAGAAGCAATTTTAGAATTAATTCCCAGAGTAGATGAGAATTTTGAAGCTGCACTAAAAATGATTATGGCCTGTCAAGGCAGAACTGTAATCACAGGCATGGGCAAGTCCGGACTGATAGGACGTAAGATTTCCGCTACCCTTGCAAGTACCGGAACACCTTCTTTTTACCTGCATCCGGCTGAGGGTATTCATGGTGACTTAGGTATGGTAACCCAGGATGATGTGGTAATTGCTCTTTCCAATAGTGGCGAAACAGCAGAGGTATTACATATACTTCCTTCTTTACGCCGTATTGGCGCCAAAGTCATCGCTATGGTTGGCAACAAGAATTCCACTCTGGCCAAAAACGCCGATGTGGTTCTTGATGTAAGTGTCAGCAAGGAAGCTTGTCCTTTGGGCTTGGCTCCTACTTCCAGTACTACGGCGGCTTTAGCTTTTGGGGATGCCTTGGCTATGGAGCTTTTATCTGCCAAGAATTTTACAGCCAAACAATTTGCTGTATTTCATCCCGGCGGAAGCTTGGGCAGAAAACTGCTCTTGACTGTAGACGATATTATGCATAAAGATAAGGAAAATCCTTTAGTTACAGGCGAAATGAGTGTAAAGGATGCTCTCTTTGTAATTACCGATAAGGGCTTAGGTGCAGTTTCGGTAGTAGATGATAAGGAACATAAACATTTAGTAGGTCTTTTGACTGATGGTGATATCCGGAGAGGGTTAAGCAAGGGCTTTGCTTTCCTGGATAGGCCGGTGGTAGAAATTATGACTAAAACCCCGAAAACCATCACTGCCAATAAACTGGCGGCAGAAGCTCTGCATTTGATGGAAAGTAATAAACCAAGACCGATTACAGTCCTACCAGTTATTGATGAAAACCGTTGTGTAGTAGGTCTCCTGCATATGACTGACCTGGTGCACCAGGGGGTAGTGTAATGGTAGAGGCAAAAAAACTGGCAGCACTTAAAATTTTGGCGATGGATGTGGACGGAGTTCTTACTGATGGGAGTCTGGTCATTGGTAAGGAGGGGGAATTCACCAAACGCTTTGATGTGAAGGATGGCCTGGGGATGAGTATTGCCCAGCGCCAAGGCCTGGAGATAATTTTCATTACCGGCCGTGTTAGTCCCCTTGCTGTACGCAGAGCTCAAGAGCTGGGTGTGAAAACAGTAATTGAACAGGCCAAGGATAAAGCCAAGGTCCTCAGAACACTAGCTGCTGACAGGAAGATTCCTTTAAGTGAAATTGGTTATATCGGTGATGATTTAATTGATTTACCTGCTCTACAAATAGCAGGTGTGAGCTTTGCTCCTGCTGATGCAGCTCCCGATGTTTTAGCCAGAGTTGGTTATGTGGCTGCAAAGCAAGGTGGCAGGGGTGCAGTAAGAGAAATAGTTGAAAAAATTCTTACAGCCAAGGGCTTGTGGGAACAGGTAGTAAGTAATTATTTACAAGCAGGACAGGGAGATAAACAGTAATGTGGTTGTATTATCTATTAAAAGCCATTTGTTTCCTGGTGTGCCTTTTACCTTATAAATTGGTGGTAGTAATAGGGCGTAACTGTGGTAAACTATACTGGTATATAGCAAAAAAACAGCGTATCAGAGCAGAGAAGACTATGGTGGAAAGAATGGGGGTTTCTGAAGAAGAGGCCTCCGGCCATATTCACAAGCTCTTTCTGAATTTGGGCATGACCTTTATGGAAATGCTATATCTTCCAGCTTTAAATAAGGACAACATTAGAGGTTTAGTGTCCTTTGACAAGCCGGAAATCCTTTGGGAAGCTTTGGCCCAAAAACATGGCGTGGTGATGCTGGCTTGCCATATGGACAATTGGGAATGGTTGGGAGCAGCCTTGGCCTTGTATGGTTTTCCCCTCAGTGCGGTAGAAAAACCTCAACCCAATAGGGTATATAGTGATTTTATGAATGAGTTAAGAAGAGGTGTGGGACAGGAAATTTTTTCCCGAGGTACCAGTGAAATATTAGGCTGTGCCAGAGCTATGAAACGTGGTAGAATGCTAGGGCTGATTGCGGATCAAGACGGTGGCTACGATGGCATTTTTGTTCCTTTTTTGGGTAAGATGGCTTCTACACCGCCGGGACCGGCCTATTTTGCCAGAAAGTTCAAGGCGCCTATTATTCCAATTTTCATTATTAGAAAGCCCAATGATTACGGTCATCAGGTTTTTGTCAATGAGCCCATTTATTATGAGAACACCGGCGATCAAAAACAAGACGATTACAATGTAACTTTAAAAATGACTCAGGCAGTAGAAAAAATTATTAAGCAGTATCCGGACAACTGGATTTGGTTCCAGCACCGTTGGAATACACCATATGAAGAAAAGAAATAGAAAGGGCGTGCGCAGCCTATGACAGGAAATAGAAAACTCATAGTTGTGATTTTAGGCTGTCTATGTATATTAGGCGGTATTATCTTTTGGCTGACTCGTGGCAGCACAGTTCCTGAAAATCAAAGTGCGGCGCCTCCTAAGGTAGCAAATAGAGCAGTGGCCAATTCAACCTTGGAAGAATCAAAGGATGGCAAAAAGAGCTGGGAACTAAAAATTACTTCATTAGAGTATGATGATAAAAAAGAAAATGCTGTAATGAAAGGTATTGATGGCAAGTTCTATGCTGAGGATGGCAGAATTATGACGGTAACTGCCGATGAAGGTACAGTTAATATGTCAAGTAAGAATATTGTCCTTATTAAAAATCCCAAGGGTATAACCTCCGACGGTGGAACGGTTGTGGCAGATAAAGTTACCTGGCTGAATAAGGAAAGGCTGGTCTTGGCCGAAGGCCATGCCCGCATTACCAAGGGTGATGTAGTGGCCACAGCAGATAAGGCCACTATGGATGTGGCGATTGATAAAGCTAAACTGGAAAGTAATGCTAAGGTTACGAAAGGAGAGCAATAATCATGAAGAAAAAGACATTTATATTTATTGTTACCATGCTAAGCACCCTGGCCTATGCTACTGTTGCTTTTGCAGCTTCTTCCGTAACAGGCGATACTGTAGAATATGATTTTAGAAATGGTCAGGCTATTGCCAAGGGAAACGTAACGATAACTAACGATGATGGCAAGGCAACTTCCAAAGAAGCAAATTACAACACCAAATCCGGCGAAGGCAAACTAACCGGTAGTGTTGTAGCGAATAAAAAAGATACTAAGGTGACCTGTCATACCTTGAATATTGCTCAGGCAGGCAATCATCTTACGGCTATTGGCAATGCCGTCTTGAAGCAACAGGATAAGACCCTGCGAGCTGATCAGGTGGAGTATGATTCTAATCGTCAGTATGCCGAGACCGTGGGAGACTGGGCTCAGTTGGCTCTTGATGATGGTAGTACTATGGATGCAGCTAATATGAATTACAACATGAAGGATGGCGTGGCCAATGCTCATGGCAATGTACGTGTTATCAGCCCACCTCGCAAGCTGACAGCCAGAGGCGACAATGCCATTTATAATACTAAGCAAGAGGACGGTACTGTTCAATTGATTGGACATGCTACTGCCACTCAAGATGGCAACACTGTAAACGGTGAAACCTTGACCTTGAAGGGTGCAGGGGGGAAAATTGCTATTGCAGAAGGTAATGTAAAATTAGTGTATGTGCCTAAAGCCTCGCCTGCAGCATTACCGCCTATTGCGGATATTCAGGGCAAGGATAATTATCAGGAACTGAAAATCTACAACTGGCCGGGAGATGTTATCCAAGTAGCTAGTGCAGATACAACCACATCTATTGCTTAAGAGGAGATAAAGTTGAAGATACAAGCCAAAAATTTGATAAAAGAATATGGCGGCCGCAGGGTAGTAGACTCAGCGTGCATTGAGGTAGAGCAGGGTAGTATTGTAGGCCTTTTGGGACCTAATGGCGCAGGGAAGACCACTACCTTCTACATGATTGTAGGTATTGAGCACCCGGATAGCGGACAGGTTTTTATAGACAATGATGATATTTCACAAATGCCTATGTACCAAAGAGCTTTAAGGGGGATAGGGTATTTGCCACAGGAAGCATCTATTTTTAGAAAGCTTAGTGTGGAAGATAATATTCTTTCTATTTTGGAAACGGTAGAGCCTGATGCCGCGCAACGTCAGGAAAAAATGAACAAGCTTATTCAGGAATTTCATATTGAACATATTCGCAAAAGTATGGGCAGTGCGCTATCAGGCGGTGAAAGACGCAGGGTAGAAATTGCCAGGTCACTGGCTACCGATCCTGCCTTCATTCTTTTGGATGAACCCTTTGCCGGTATTGATCCCCTGGCGGTAAATGATATTCAAAATATGGTTGCTCATTTGTCCAAAAGAGGCATTGGTGTCTTGATTACTGATCACAATGTGCGGGAAACCCTGAGCATTGTAGATAAAGCCTATATTCTAAATAATGGTCAAATCTTGGTGGAAGGTAATAGCGAGGAAGTTGCTAATGATCCTATAGCCAAGAAATTTTACCTAGGCGAAAACTTTAAAATGTGAGGGAGAGCACATGCGTATTTTAGATAAATATATTCTTAAACAAATGCTGGCACCCTTTACTTTTGGTGTAGCTGCCTTTTCCACGATTTTCGTGGCTAGCTCATTTTTGTTTAGAGTAGTCCAGTATGTAACTCAATATGGTGCAACGGCATCCTCCTTGATACGATTGTTCCTGTGTCTCATGCCGGAAGTGATTAACTATACCTTCCCTATGTCCATGCTGCTGTCTTCTCTTTTGACCATGGGGCAATTGTCCGGGAATAGTGAGATTGTAGCTATGCGTAGCGGCGGTATTAGCTTTAGACGCATTGCTGCACCTATTTTGATGGCAGGCTTTGTTATAAGCTTGTTTTCCGTTATTTGGGCCGAGAAGGTTGTGCCTCCTGCTAAAACGGAATACGAAAGAATCGTCAGCTTTGAAATAAAGCATGACTCCAAGCCTAAAAGTCAAAGCCATATTATTTTAAAAACCATTGATAAAGGTGAGCTGACTCGCTTAACCTACGCTAAATCCTTTGATGAGACAAAGGGCTTGATGAAGGATATTACTGTAGAGGAATGGCAAAACGGGCAGATAGTACGTATTCAAAAAACACCGGAAGCTAAATGGGAGAATGGTACCTGGATTATGGAAAATGGTACTATTACAGATTTAACCGGACAAAATGGCGTAACTCGTAACATGACTTTTGATAAACAGGTCCTGCCTGTGACAGAGGCTCCTAAGGCTATCACCATGGAGCAAAAGACACCGGATCAAATGACTATTGGAGAACTAAAGGCCTATAGTGATATTCTGAAAAAGCAGGGACAGCCTATTACTAAATATGTTATGGAAATGTATTCCCGCTTTTCCATTCCCCTGGCTTGCTTCTTCTTTGCCCTTATTGGTACGCCCTTGGGCGTGCAGGGTCAAAGAACAGGAGCTTCCATGGGCTTAGGTTTTAGCGTTATAATTATTTTCGTTTATTATTCTTTTATGACCTTTATGCAAGGCTTGGGACAAGGTGGAGCTGTTCCACCGCTTTTGGCAGCAGTTTTGCCGAATTTGGTTTGCGGTATTTTTGGTTGCTGGATGATTTGGCGGAAAGATAGATAAAAATATTTGTAATGGAGAAAGGAGGGTGTACAATGGTCGGCGTAAGAATAATTGTTCTTCTGGCAATTATGGGTGGAGCAATTGCCTTTATGGGAGATAAGCTGGGCAGCAAAATAGGTAAACGACGTTTAACTATTTTTGGACTAAGGCCCCATTATACATCTGTCCTCATTACTATTTTGACAGGCATCTTAGTTGCGGCAATTACCATGGCGGTGATTACCGCTTCTTCACAAGAAGCACGTACTGCGCTATTTGGTATGAAACAAATCCGCGCTGAAATTCAAACTCTGACAGAAGAGAAGAAAACTATTTTAGTAGAGCTGGAAGAGAAGAACAAGCAAATTAAGGCTTCTGAAGAGAAGATACAAGAATTAGATGAGCAGATTAAAAAGACCAATGTAGATTTGGAAGAGGCTAAAAAACAAAGGGAGGCTGCTGTAGCGCAAAAAGCTCAGGCAGAAAGTGAGCTGGCATCCTTGCAACAACGTTACTCGGCAGCACAGGCTCAGGTAGCAAGTGCAGAGCAAGCTAAAACCAAGCTGCAAGGTGAAGTAAGCGAGCTGGAAAAAGCGACCAAGACGTTACGGGACAGTATGGTTGCCATTCGTGAGGGCAATGTAATCTACCGCAACGGTGAAATTATTTTTGCCGGCGTTTTAAAATCAGGATTGAACAACGATGATAACAAGAGACAGCTGGACACCTTCCTGTCAGCAGCGAATAGCCAGGTGCTGGCTAGGATGAATGCTAAAAAGGAAGTGCAGGCTATCTGGCTGTCCAAGGATACGGTAGAAGCGGCCCTAAAGCATCTGCATGAGGGTAAAGGAGATATGTATGTGAGGGTCTGTGCTTCCGGTAACGTGGTATCAGGAGAACTTGCTCCTGCTGTTGTAGAAATGGTACCGAATAGAAAGATTTATGATAATGGCGATATTATTCTAAAACAAAGTATTACCGTTGTGCCTCATAGTGAGCAAGTAGACTTGGCTGTTATGGCGGCTTTGAAGGATGTTAATAGAGAGGCGCAGAGGGCAGGTGTAGTACCTGATCCCCTGACCGGCAAGGTAGGAGCCATTGAAAGTGGTGACCTAAGTAGAATTAGCCAGGAAATCAGCAAAAAGGGTGGCAAGGTAGAACTTATTGCCAAAGCTCGCGGTGACATTATGATTGCCGGACCGGTACTTTTGGACTTTACGGTGGTACAGCGCCTATGAGTAGTGAAAAAATGATTTTAGGTGTGGATCCGGGACGCAGTAAAACCGGCTTAGCCTTGGTAACAGGAACAGGAGAGGTTCTTAAAACCCAGGTTGCTTTGATGACAGAGTTTGCCGAGGAGCTGCAGGTGTTTCTAGCTGATGTTAGTATTGATACTATTGTACTAGGCAATGGTACCACTTCTCAGGCTATGACAGATACTTTAAAAAAGCTTTTGCCGGGGCTTGCCATTAACGTGGTGGAAGAGAGTTATAGTACGGAAGAGGCAAGGAAGCTCTACTGGGAACTTCACCCGCCCAGAGGTTTAAAAAGGCTATTGCCTTTAGGGCTGCAGGTACCGCCGGAAAATCTGGATGGCTTGGCAGCGGTGGTGCTGGTGAGAAGGTTTATAGGCAGATGAAAGCGCAGCTTATTACCACGGGCTTGCTTATGGCAAGAATAAGAATTGGTCTTGCTTTAGGGTAGGTTAGACTAGCTAAGGCAAGGCTGGGACTAAATGATTTCACAAAAAACTTGCAATTTTGCCGTAGTTATGCTACTATAAACCCGTGGGAAACCACAGAATTTATAATGCCAATGAGTAAGAGGTTGGGTAATTGACTGGAAGATGAGTAGAGGAAACAAGGTGACTCGCACGAATTGACCGGCTGATTGCAAAGCTGATTCCCCATGAGCATTATAAAAATATAATCCTTAAAAGGGGGATTTTTGTAATGAAAAAGACTTTAGTTTTTGCAATGGCAATGGCTTTGGGCGTTTCTGCAACCGCATTTGCAGCTAACCCATTTTCTGATTTGCCCGCTGGCCACTGGGCATATGCTTCCGTAGCTAAATTAGCTGCTGCTGGCATTGTTGATGGTTATCCTGATGGAAGCTTCCGCGGCGACCGTACCATGACTCGTTATGAAATGGCACAAATCGTTGCTAAGGCTTTGGCAAAGGGCGCTATCGGTGCTGATGACAAATTAGTTGGCGAATTCGCTGACGAATTGGACAACTTGGGCGTTCGCGTTGCTAAGTTGGAAAAGAAAGCTGATAACGTTAAGATTGCTGGTTATGTTCGTGCTGCTTACCAAGATGTTCGTGGCGATACCGGCAGCAAGGGCAACAACGGTGGTCAACTTCGTTCCCGTTTATTCTTCAACGGCCAAATCAACGACAACTGGACTTACACCGGAATGTTACACAATGATCAATACATGAACGATGAAAACGGTAACAGCGTTACTCGTTTCCAACGCGCTTTCTTGACCGGTAACATGGGCGCTGTAAAGATGACTGCTGGTCGTTATAACGAAACCTTAGTTGATGCTAACGTTTATGATGATCGTGTTGATGGCGTTAAATTAGAAGTTGGTAAGAATGTTAAATTCACTGCTGCTTATGGCAAGATGAGCAACAATGACGGCGCATTTGATAACTATAAGATTAGCGATACTGGTACCCTTACTGCTGGTCATTCTGATGCTGGCAAGTATTGGAGACTTGGTTTGGATGGTAAGGTTGGCAAGAACTTCACTTTAGGCTTTGATTATATCAACCCTGATGAAGTTTACAATGACAAAGGCTTGAATATGAGTCTTAAAGCTTTCAAAGCTGGTTATGTTGCTAAGGATTGGAAATTAGCTGCTGACTACATTCTTGGAGATAGCGATGTTGCTGATATTGCTGGTCTTAAAGGCAAGAACGGTTACGTTGTTATGTTAGGTATTGGCGGCGCTAGCGCTGCTAAACCCGGTTCCATTGGTTTCTGGGCTAACTACTACAACCAACCTGCAGCTACTTTCGTTAATAACACCTTCAATGCTAGCTACAAGAAGGGTCTTGGCTTCAAGGGCTATGGCGTTGGTATCGACTACACCTTGTTGAAGAACATGGTTGCCGGTGTTCAATACTTTGATCTGAAAGATAAGGATACAACCGAATTAAGAAGAAAGACTCTTTGGTCTCAATTAGTAATCACTTTCTAATTTTGAACAAACTTAAAAGACACTCTCTTAGGAGGGTGTCTTTTTTTTGTGTTTTTTGCCATTTTTTTGCCATAAATGAGGAATATACTATAAGCATAGTAAAAATTTTGTAGTACAAGGGAGAGATAGTAATGATAGGTAAAAATTTAAAAAAGGCATTAGTGGCAACAGTATTAGCAGCAGTAATAGGCGCACCCCTTTTTACAGAGCCTTCTGTAGTGTTGGCTCAAGAGGCATCGGCAAGGATTATTAACAAGGATAATCAAAAGCAAGAGAGAACCTTCAACAAGGATAATCAAAAGCAAGAGAGAACCTTTAACAAGGGCAATCAAAAGCAAGAGAGAACCTTCAACAAGGACAATAACAAAAGCAGTGATATGAGAAATATAGAACGAGATAGTCATGCTCGCAACTCAAATGGAAATTATCAAACGATAAAAAAGAATCATCAAAACCAAAATTCTTCTGAGCAACAATTTTCCAAGAGAACGCAAAAACCCAATAACGATAATAAGGGTATGCAAACTATCAATAGAACGCAGAACAGAGTAATAGAATAAAAAATAAATGGCGGACTTTTAAAAGTCCGCCATTTTTATGTCATTATTTATAACTATTTGCCTTGGTCATTTGCATCATCAGGCTGGTACCGCTACCGCCTCGCAGATATACATCGCTGACTACAACTTGTAAGATTCTATTTTTATAGAAGCCGCCGTTACCGTCAGGAGCACCGTAGGAACCCAAAGCGTGAATCATATAGGGCCTATTTTTATAGAGACCCAGATAAATCATTACATGGTAAGGAGTAAAGAACAAAGTGCCGGTAGGCAAGGTTTTAATAATCTTATCTCTGTCATTCCAGCCCAGGCCCTTTAAATTGGTACCATGCCAAGCGTTTTCTTGCTCATCGCCGTTTCTGGGAAGCTCTATGCCCATGGTTTTATATACATCCTGCGCGAAAGCAGAGCAATCTACGCTATTATGCATGCCACCCCAACCGTAAGGTGCGCCTAAGTGTTTAAAAGCCATGGTAACAAGGTTGTTGGAGGTATAAGGCAGATAACCCTTATGCAATCCTTCGTTCCAGGGAGCAGGCATTTCTACAGGGGAAAGTTGGCCTGAGCTGCTACGGAAGGGTAATAGCACTCTTCCTTTGGGAGAAAGAGGAATTTTACTGCCCATTTGGTACAGCCATGAGCTGCTGCCGGCGCCGCTGACCGTTAAAAGCTTTTCGGTTACCACACCAAAGTCTTTGGGATCGGCGAATTCTAAGAAGGTTTTTCTGTCGGTAAGGGCAACTTTGTTGGCAGGCAGCCAACCGCGGTAGCTTTTTAGTTGTACGAAATAGAAATTGCCTTTAGCATTCTGATGCAGGATAAGAGCAGCTTCACCGGGGTCTACAGCAGTTTCCTGCCAGTTATCAAAATTTACATCGCCGGGAGAATCAAAGGCTCTGAGCAAAGTAGGAAAGCTCCGCAAATCGCTGCGGGCAGAAACGACACCATATCTTACGGTAGTGCTGGCAGGGATAGTGCCCTTGGCATCAGCCAGTAAAGCATCTGCGGTAGAGCGGCTTAAAGAACTGCCATTAACGTATTGGTCATAATTCATTTCATAGTGATTGATATATTTGCTTAAGGTACTGCCACTGATAGTGGTAGGATAAGTAGTCAAATCACACATGGTGTCTGACAGCATGGTTTTGTTCATAGCTTTAATTCTGGCCGGAGTGGCAATAACTGTATCGCCATTAGCCTTTAGCCAGGTTTGCACATTATTACATTCCGGCGGTGTATTGGGCAGAAGAGTTGCTGCCAGGGTCAGCTGTGCACCACATACCAATGACACCAATGTTGCCAATAAAAAACGTTTTTTCATAGAATAACCCCTTCCTTACATAATGGCTTGCAGTGTATTTTTTCGCTCCTAAGAAAATATGAAACAGCGAATCAATCACACTACAATCATATAGACTTTTTCAGCATTTGTAAAGTTGGGGACAAGCTCTATTTATGGTATAATTAGGTGACTTGTAAGGAGCGCTTATGAATAAATATACAATTTTTGAGTCAACAAGAAAAGAAATCGTCATAGAAAAGTCACGATTTATATGTACACTAAGTAAAGTACATAACGACGCAGAAGCTCAAGAATTTATTAAAAAAATAAAAAAACAATATTGGGATGCTACCCACAATTGCAGTGCCTACGTGATAGGTCAAAATTCTGTAGCAGAAAGATCCAATGATGATGGAGAACCTAGCGGTACAGCGGGATTGCCCATGCTGGAGGTTTTGCGAAAAAATAGCTTGTATGATGTAGCTGCAGTAGTAACCAGATATTTTGGCGGGGTGAAGCTGGGGGCAGGCGGATTGATTCGCGCCTATACCATGAGCGTAGCTGAAGCTGTGAAAAAAGCGGGCTTGGCTGAAGTGGTGGAGATGGGACATTTTTCTTTTTTGTGGAATGTAGCAGACGTGGGAAAAGTATTAAATGTTATTTATAGACAACAACTTTTTACTGTAGAAGATGTGGTATATGAACAACGGGCAAAGCTAAAGCTGCTTTTACCGGTAGGAGAAAAAGACAGAGTGGAAGAGTGGCTTACGGAAGCAGTACAACAAAAAATAGAGCTTACAGAGGAGAGTCGTTATGGTGAAGAACGGAAAGTGGCAAAGGTTTAAGGCCTATGGACTATATGTTTTTTGCTTAACCCTGGTGCTGGTGGCAGTAGGCTGTAAGCAGGAAGCGGTGAAGGCTGAATCACCGAAGCCCAGCCATGGTGAGCTTTTAGCCGCTTATGTGGCTAAAATGCCATTGGAGGAACGCCTCGGACAGATGCTCTTTGTGGGTATTCCAGGTACGGAATACGATGCTGTAGCGCAAAAATTGGTGGAGGAATGTCATGCCGGCGGGGTTATTCATTTTGACAGAAACTTAGCTGACAGTGCCCAGGTAAAGGCCTTGAACAAGGCTTTGCAGGCAGGAGCACAAGGTACAGGTGCTAAGATTCCTCTTTTTATTAGTATAGACCAGGAGGGCGGGCAAGTAGCCCGCATGAGGGATACTTTGGTAGTTGCTCCTTCTGCCGCTACGCTGGGAGAAGCAGGGAAGCCGGAGGCTGTGAAGGAATGGGCAGTTAAGACAGCACAAAGCCTAAAAGAGCATGGCTTTAATACCAATTTTGCTCCAGTGGCTGATTTAGGCCTTACAGCTAATCGAAGCTATGGCAATACTCCCAAGCAGGTCATACCGATGGTAGAGGCGGCTATGGAAGGCTATGCGGGTGAAAAAATGATGTGTTCACTTAAACATTTTCCCGGTCTTGGTAAAATGCAGGTGGATCCACATTATGATACCTCAGCTATTAATGCCGGCAGGGAAGAACTGCTGAGTAATGACATGCTACCTTTTTTAACTATGGTAAACAAGAGGCCTGCGGATACCTATATGATTATGGTTTCTCATCCTGTTTATCCGGCCTTTGATAAGGAACCGGCCAGTGTTTCCAAGGTCTTGCTGACAGATGTGCTGCGCAATGAGTGGCAATACCGTGGTATCATTATTACGGATGATATGGCCATGGGTGGTTTATCCAGGGTATACTCTAATGAAGAAATGGGCCCTAAGGCAGTGGAGGCAGGCGTAGATATTCTCTTGTCCTGTGACAGCAATCCAACGATGTCTTATACCATTTACAATGCCGTTTTAAATGCTGTGCGCCAAGGCAAAATTAAAGAAGAAAAGATTAATGCCAGTGTGGTGAGAATACTGGCAGCCAAGGAAGCTATAGGCATTTGGCATCTTGACACTGGCAGTGGTATAAAGTAAACTTAACTTGCACGCTTAAACTGGGTAATTGTGTGCCCTAAGATGAAAGGATAGATAGTTATGTGGAAAAAAATAGGTGTTTTGTTAACGTGTTTAGCCGTTTTAAATATTCCCGCCCTTGCTTTTGCCGGACCGGAAGAAGTCAAAACGGTAACCAGGACGGAAAAGAAGGTTTCCGTAGAATGTCCTCAGGTGATTAGCGGGGATAAAACAGCAACCAGCAAGATTAATGCAGCGCTTAGCAGTCAGGTGGCCAGCTATGTTAGCGAAGCAGCTACTTTGGGTGGCGGTACCGTACACTATGATATACATAAATGCGATGCTGAGCTAATGAGCTTTACCATTGTGATGACTCCTAAGCAGGGTGTGGAGGAAAGTACCGGCATGACCTTTGATCGTAAAACCGGTGCGCAAAGACCTTTAAGCTATTATTACAAAGAACAAGAGCTTTTAAACAGAGCTGCTGATGGCTTAAAATATTTATACGATATTGATAATTCCAAAGTAAAGACAGCTCCGGATACTTATTATGTAGACAGCGATAATAATATTATTGGTATTTATCATGCCGGTGCCGTGTTGGATAAGAATGAAGGAGAAATAGAGGTTAACCTTTCTGCAGCAGATCCGGTAATTGTGAAAGAATCTCCTACTCCGCCTCCTGCTTATAAAGGCAGTGGCAATAAAGGAACTATCACAGGTACAGAAGTGCGGATGAGAAGTGGTGCAGGTACGGCAACAGATATTTTGGGCTACTTTGAAAAAGGCGAAGTTGTAGAAGTATTAAAGAGTGATGTAGTTGGTGGACAGAAATGGTACCAGGTAACCAGAGCTAATGGTGCTACCGGCTGGGTAAGTGGAGACTATTGCTCAGTAGCAGATGGCAGCAATGTTCCTTCTGCAACTACCAGCGGCGAAAAGAAAGGTAAGATTACCGGGACAGAGGTTCGTTTAAGAAGTGATCCCAGCTTGGATGCGGATATACTGAATTACTTTAATAATGGTGAGGAGGTTACGATTCTTGATGCAACCAGCACCGACCGCAACTGGACTAAGGTAAAACGTGCCAGTGGTGAAATTGGCTGGGTAGCCTCTGATTATTGCAAGGAAGTCAAATAAGCAGGTCCTCTGGTTTTAAAATAAGCTGTTTTATGTTAAAATACTAATAGATTTTCTAGGAGGTAGTAGAATGAAAAAAATATTGAAATATGCATTAATGGCTGTTTTGGCAGTAGCAGTGGTGTTGCCTATGGCAAGCAAGGTAGAAGCTGCTACGGTAGCAATTGTTCCTTTGATTGTGGATGAGAGCGTTAAAGACGAAGATGGTATGAATTCCATGCTGTTTAGTGATGCTGTATCTCAAGTTATTAAGTTCCCTGAGTATCAACTAGTTTCTGATACTGACCTGGTAAGACAAGCTGCCTTGGCTCAACAAGACAAATTATTTACCAAGGAAGGCGCTAAAGCAGTGGCAGATGCTACTAAAGCAGATATTGTTATTGCCATGAGCTTGGATAAGTTCGTTTGGATTGAGGATCGTATGGCTCGTCATGACCCCTTTACCATCTGTGATTTTAGAGGCAAATTCCTTTATTACAACAAGCTAAATGATAAGTTTAAATTTAAAAAGTGGATAGATGATGCCCAAAGAGAAAGCGCATCTATTTCTCCTAAGGAAGATTGGCCACATGACGAATTTGGCCGCTATTGCAGAATTACCTTAAGATCCGTTATAAAATAACAAACTAAACGAGGGGCGGTCATTATGGCCGCCCCTTTTTGCAATGAGGCGATTGTATGGATTACGCAGCACTGAAGGAAATAGGCAAAAGTCTTTATCAAACTAATATTCCCAAAGAGATGAAACGTTATTTAGTTTTTTTGGGACGCTGTTGTTTGCATAAACAAGAAATAGAAAAGCTGCAAAAATTTTTTGCAGCTACTGCCTTGCGCCAAAAAATACTGCAGGGCACACCTAGTTTTTTAGAGCAAACTACCAGAAGTTTCTTTTATGCCGGTGCCAGCTGGAGTGATAGAATTACCATAGTAAAGCAGCATGTTAAATATTTGGAAAAGGTCACTAAGCCGGCGTTTATGGAACAATTATATTGTGAACATAAACCTATAGTGCTTTGGCAACAGGATGTACAGGAGAAGCCCTTAACCATGGAGCTGAGTTTCCACGGTGGACAGAGAAAAGAAGGCTGCTTGTGCCTGGTGCTTAATTGGGGAGAGAAACCCTTTTATCAACTAATGTTTTGGCTGGCTCCTGGCTTTGCCAAGGAAAGTGCTCTTTGGGTAGGAGCTTTGCAGGGAACCAGCTTGGGTAATGATGCTGTAAAAGCTATGACTAAACAGTTCTTTGGTTACAGGACTAAAAACCTGATTTTCTATGGCCTTAGAAATGTTGCTCATGTTTTAGGTTGTAAGAGTATTTATGCCGTAACAAATGAAGGCTACTACACCATGAACCATTTGCGTCTGAACAGAAAGCTGAAAACTAATTTTGGTGCTTTTTGGGAAGAATGTGAAGGAGTTTTGTGTGAGGACAAAAGGTTTTACAAAATACCCATTGCAGAGACCCGCAAGGAAATGTCAGAAATGAAGCCGTCCAAAAGGGCTAATCATAGGCGTCGTTACGAGCTGATGGATGCGATTACTGCTGACATTGAGAAACAGCTTGCTCCTTATTTACAGGATTAATTAGAGAAAATTACCCTGAAAAGGCAATTTTATGATAGAATAATAAAGTAATGAATCTTGACGGAGGTGTTTTTCTTGAAAAAGTTAACCAGTATCTTTTTAGCTTTAACTCTATGCTTGAGCTGCATGGCTACGGTATTTGCAGATGAAGCATCAGTCCCGACGGTTTCAGAAAAACTGGAGCAGGTGGAGAAATACATCTATGGTACTTCTCAAACAGGAGCTTTGGTAGGCCGTGTGGATGCTATGGAAAAAGAATTATTTGGTAAGACTAGTTCCGGTGCTGTAATGTCCAGGGTGGACAATATTTACACTGCTGTAGAAGGTAGTTCCACAGGAGTTCCTTCTTTGGCAACCAAGCTAAATGCTGTAGAGTGGCAATTGGCTCCCAGAATGTCAGGGGATTCTGCCAAGAGCAGAATTGAGACTTTGGAACAGACATTGAATGGTACTAACACAACTAAGCTACCTCTTATTGAAAGATTGGACAGATTGACCAATCAAGCCTTTCCTTCCGGTAGTCTTACAACCAGTTCTGTAATTTTGCCCAAGGATTCCTTGGTAAAGGTTAAGTTCATGGAAGAAATAAGCAGTAAGACCAACAAGGCCGGCGATGCTGTTGATTTCATAGTGGATGATAATGTTTATGTAGGCGAGACTTTGGTTTTGCCTAAAGGTGCTCGTGGCTATGGTACCATTAAGAAGGTTGTTCCACCTCGTATTTTTGGTAGAGATGCCAGAATTGACCTGGATTTTTCTCACGTGGTAGCTATTGATGGCACGAAGGTTCCCGTTTATATTGGCGATTTGGCAAAGCAACAAGCCAAAACTGCGGCCGGTGCTGCAGGTGCTTCTATTGGTGGCATGATTTTATTTGGACCTGTTGGTATTGTAGGCGGTGCATTTGTAAAGGGTCAGTCCGTTACTATTCCTGCTGAGTCAAATACCTATGTACAAGTTACCAGAGATATTGCTGTCAACGGTATCGTACAAGGCTCAGGTGAAAAGGTAGCGTCAACCAATGCTACTACTGAAGCCAATGTTTCTGATAAGGTTTCTACAGAAACTACCAAGCTGGAAAGTGAAGCTGCAGGGAAGGCAACTAAAGAACAAGCCAAGCTGGACAAAGAAGCTAAAGAGCAGGCTGCTGCCGAAAAGGCTGCTTTAGCAAAAGAAGCTAAGACACAAGCTGCTGCTGAAAAGGCTGCCCTCAAAAAAGCTGCCAACAGCAAATAAATAAAAACAAGAATAATTTTAATTAAACACCCCTCCTTTTGGCTAAGGAGGGGTGTTTTGTGGTATAATGGAAAATAGGGATTTGTGTGTATAATTTTAAATTTCAGGTTACATACAGTAAGGAGATAAAAGATGAAGAAACGTGTCCTGGCTTTAGCTGTAGTTACATCTTTAAGTGTGCCGTCTATAGCGATGGCAGCAATTAATTATGACGGCACTAAGCTAAGCAGTCATTATGGTCCTACTTATGCACCTCAGACTTTGGAGCAGGTGGAGGCTTCCAGCAAAGAGGACAATCGGGCTGTGAGCTTACAGGATTTACCTAATGCCAAAGCCGAGCAGCAAAAAGCAGCTTTGCAAGATAAAGATAAAAATAAAAAGAAAAAGAACGCCAAGACAACTACGGAAGCTGCCAATCAATCTGCCTTACCGGTGACTATTTTTGGTGATAAGGTAACTTATCATCAAGACACGGGAGATTTTGAGGCAGAGGGCAAGGTAAGAGTTTATCAGGGCACCCAAAGGCTGTATACTACCAAGGCTACCGGTAATGTAAACACGGGAGACGTTTATTTACGGCAAGGTGGTCGTTTGGTAGATGGCCCGACTACTACTAACGGTAAATGGGCGCATTATAACTTCCTGGATAAAACCGGCACAATTGAAGATATTGCAGGAACTAATGGCCAGGATATTTATAAGGCCGATGTAGGCAGGATTTATCCCGATCGTATTGAGCTAACGGAAGGGGCTGCAACCTCCAGATGTCCGGCTGTACAGCATGTTAAGTGCGTTGATGTTCATTCGGAGAGAGTTGTCATTTATCCCAATGATAAAATTATTGCTTATAAAGTGAAGGTTTACGTTAAGGGCAAACATATTTACTCCAGAGACAGATGGATTAATGATTTAACTAAAACGACGCCAGGTAATAGTCTTGTGCCGCATTTAGGTTATTCCAAGGAGCATGGCCTGGAGATTACCTATGATTATAAGCAAGTACTTAGCGATAAGAACGTAGCTACTGCCGAGCTGAAATGGTATAAGAAGATTGGTTGGCGGCCCTTGTTCTATGATGTGCAGGATGAGAGAAATTTCTACGTTAAGATTCAAAATGGCCACACCGAGGACTCAGATAATAACTGGATTAAGAAGGAAAGCGATATTACACTGGGCTACAAGTCCCATAAGTTTAATAAGAAGTGGCCCTTGAACTATAGCGCCTATGTAAGTCATGGCTTATGGTCTGCTACAAACTACAAGAGCTGGCATACTGAAAAAGGTGTGTTTGTTAATCATGACACTATTACTTTTGGTAAAGTCAGACCGCTTACCTTAAACCTGGGTACCGGCTATAAGATTACTAATGAAAGTATGAATTCTTCTACTACTACCAGTATGCTTTATAGCATAGTTTTAGGTAAACCCATTATAGGAGGGTGGAATTCCTGGCTGGGTTATTATTGGGATAAATCGCAAAGCAATCTTTTTGCTTATAATTTGCCTGATATGGCTAGAGAGCTGCAGTTTGGTGTTACTAAAACCTTTGATAACAGAAATAATATGACCTTTATTGCCAGATATGATGAAGGCAAACACAGTATTTATGAGTATGTGTGGCGCCTGACTCATGACTTCTGTTGCTGGCGCATTAATTTTGAGCTTAGAGATAAACGCTATAATAATGACAAAGAATGGAGCGTACATTATGACTTGTTCCGTTGGTAATTTAGACAACGAAATTATTACCGCCCGTTTTACGGACCATGCCAAGTTGGTACACAAGGTTATGGGCAGTAAGAAGCTGCTGAAAAATATTGCTTTAGCCGGAGCTCTTTGGAAGGTAGCCATTGGTACCGGTCATAAAATACTCTTTTGTGGTAATGGTGGCAGTGCTGCTGATTCTCAGCATTGGGCGGCGGAAATTGTGGGCAGGTTCCAAAAAGAAAGAGCGGGACTTCCTGCTATTGCCTTGACTACCGATACTTCTATTTTGACGGCTATCGGCAACGACTATGGTTTTGACCGCATTTTTGCCAGACAAGTGGAAGCCTTGGGCCAACAGGGTGATTTGCTGGTAGCCATATCTACTTCCGGCAATAGTGCTAACGTCCTGGCGGCCGTAGAGGTTGCCAAGGGCAAAGGAATGAAAATCGTGGGTTTGACTGCCCAGGGTGGCGGGAAACTGGCAGAAGTGAGTGATGTAATTTTGGCTATTCCCAGCAAGACCACAGCCCGGGCGCAAGAGATACATAGTTTGATTGGACATATTTTGTGTGAAATGGTGGAGGCATAATGGGAACTTCTTTAAGTGCAGAATTTTTAACCGAGCAGGTTCAGAAGTTAAAAATTGCAGTTATCGGCGATGTTATGCTGGATAGGTATTTTTACGGCGAAGTGAAACGTATTTCACCTGAGGCACCGGTACCTGTCAATAAGGTTAACAAGATTACTTCTGTGATAGGTGGAGCAGGCAACGTAGCGGCCAACCTAGCTAATTTAGGCTGCCAGGTTTATGTGGGCGGTGTTACCGGAAAAGATGAGAACAGAACCATCCTGGAAGGTAAGCTCAGAGAAATTAATATTGATTGCAGTGGACTTTTGGCGGTTAAAGACAGGGAAACTATTACTAAGCTAAGAGTCATTGGTGCTCGTCAGCAAATGCTTCGTCTGGATTTTGAAAAAGTTCAGGACTTAACACCGGAAGAGGTGGCTAAGGAAGAAGAGTGGCTACAGAGCTTATTAGCCAAGGGACTTCACGGGATTATAATTTCTGACTATGCCAAGGGTATGTGTGGTGATGCTTTTTGCCAAAAGGTGATTACTATTGCCAGGGAACATAATATCCCTGTGCTGGTTGATCCTAAGGGCAGCGACTGGACTAAATACAGGGGATGCAGTTTCATTACCCCCAACGTCAAGGAAATGTGCGAAGCTGCAGGCAAGGTAGTACCTAATGAGGACGAGCCTTTGATAGAGTTGGCTTGTGCCGCAGGAGAAAAATTTAATATTGCAAATGTGGTGGTAACACGTTCTGAAAAAGGTGTTACTCTGGTTAATAAAACTTTGGTACTCAATGAACCTGCCACTGCCCAAGAGGTATTTGATGTGTCCGGTGCAGGTGATACTGTGGCAGCGGTGCTTTTAGCTGCCGTGGCAGGCGGCCTTTCCAGGGAAGAAGCCTTGCGTCTTTCCAACAAGGCTGCCGGTATTGTCGTCTCCAAGGTGGGCACATATCCTGTACATAGAGAAGAACTCCTCAAGGAGATTTTGGCCGACAACAGAAAGCATGGCAATGGCTACAGGCCCTTGTCTTGGGAAGAGGTTTTCAGCTTGTCCAAGGCTTGGCATGCAGCTGACGAAAAAATTGTTTTTACCAATGGCTGCTTTGACATTCTTCATGTAGGACACGTGACCTATCTGGAGCAGGCTGCCAATCTGGGCAAGCATTTAATTGTGGGTGTTAACACCGATGCTTCTGTGAAGAGACTAAAGGGCGAGAATAGGCCTTTGGTTAATGAAAAGGATAGAGCCAGGATACTGGCTTCTTTAGGCTGCGTTGATGCAGTAGTACTTTTTGACGAGGATACGCCGGCTAAATTAATTGCCGGCATTAAACCGGATATTTTGGTTAAGGGTGGCGACTACAAGCCGGAAGAGGTAGCAGGCAGAGAATCTGCGGGAGAGGTAAGAATACTTCCTTTCGAAGAGGGTTATTCTACTACCGGCATTATTCAAAAGATTGTAGCAATGGTTAAGGAGGGCAAACTATGATTATTGTAACAGGCGGTGCCGGTTTTATTGGCAGCAATATTGTTAAAGCCTTAAATGACAAGGGCCGCAAGGATATTTTGATTGTAGACAATTTGACTAATATGGTTAAATTTAAAAACATTCAAGCTTTGCAGGCTTATGATTACATTGATAAAGAAGATTTTCTCAAGGCCGTAGAAGCCGGAAAATTTGATCGTGAACCTATTGACGTTATTTTCCACGAGGGCGCCTGCTCTGATACAATGGAATATAACGGTAAGTACATGATGCTAAATAACTTTGAATATACCAAGACTCTTATGCATTTTGCTTTGCGTAAGAAAGTACAGTTTCTCTATGCGTCTTCTGCTTCTACCTATGGTAGCGGCAAACATGGTTTTGCAGAGAAGCCTGAGTGTGAGGAAGCTTTGAATGTGTATGCTTTCTCTAAATTGTTTTTTGATAACTATGCCAGAAGATTTTTCTCCGGTGCAGAAAGTCAGATTGCCGGTTTTAGATATTTTAATGTTTTTGGACCGCAGGAAAATCATAAGGGCAAAATGGCCTCCATGGTTAAGCAAATGTTTGATCAATGGCAGGCTGAAGGCAAGGTTAAACTTTTCCAGGGCTATGATGGCTATGGCCCCGGCGAGCAAACCAGAGACTTTGTTTATGTCAAGGACGTTGTTAAGATATTGTTCTATTTCTGGCATCATCCGGAACTAAAAGGTATTTACAATTGTGGTACAGGTCATGCTCATCAATTCAATGCTATGGCTAAAGCCGTGCTAAAATATTTTGGCACGGGCGAATTGGTTTATGTACCGTTCCCGGAAGTTTTAAAGGGCAAGTATCAAAGCTTTACCCAGGCTGATACCACGCATTTGCTGGCAGCCGGTTATGACGGTGGCTTTACTGATTTTGACCAGGCAGTGGGTGAATACTGCGCAGTGTTGGACAAGAGCGGCGGTTATTACACTAATAAATAGGAGTGAGACTGTGGCAGACAAAGCAGTTTTTTTCGATAGAGATGGCGTTTTAGATGTTGATGAAGGTTATCTTTTTCGACCCGAGGAACTGAAATGGATACCCGGAGCCAGAGAGAGTGTGGTTTATTTAACCAAGCTGGGTTACAAGGTTTTTGTCGTAACTAATCAAAGCGGTATTGCCCGTGGCTTTTACACTGTTGAACAGATGAATAAGCTACATGATTTTATGCAGGCAGAGCTTCAAAAACTGGGTGGCAGTATTACCAAGTTTTACTATTGCCCTCATCATCCTACTAAGGGTACTGTTCCCCAATATTCCATTGAGTGTAATTGCCGGAAACCCAAGCCGGGCATGATCTTGAAGGCTTTCGCCGAATATGACCTTGATAAAGACAATTCCTTTTTGGTGGGAGATATGCCCAAGGATTTAGCGGCAGCAAAGGCTGCCGGTTTGCGTGGTTATCAATTTGCCGGTGGTGACCTTTTAGAATTTATAAAACATATTTTGGCAAAATAGTGGCGGTGAGCTGATTGGAATACAAAAATATCCTAATTATAAAAATGAGTTCCGTAGGGGACATCATTCATGCCCTGCCGTTTGCGGCAGCTTTACGGGAGCGCTATCCTGAGGCTAAAATATCCTGGCTGGTGCACCCGCAATTCGCCGGTTTTATTCCCGAAGCACCTACCATTGATCAGGTGCTTTATTTTGATAAAGAGGCTTTTAAAAAAATGTCCTGGGGGGAGAAGTTTTCCTTTATTAAAGCTTTTCGTCAGGAATTACAGGCCAGACATTTTGATTTGGTAGTAGATTTGCAGGGCTTATTTAAAAGCGGAGCAGTAGCTTTCTTAACCGGCGCTCCCAACAAGATAGGTTATTGGGAAATGCGGGAGGGCAGTGGCCTTGTTTCCAGACCTATTAAAGGTGCTCATGCCCATGACCATGTGATAGAGCGCTACCTTGATGTAGCTCGCTATTTAGGTGCAGAGGTTAAAGATATTGTTTTCCCTTTGCCCAGGTTTGATGTAGAAAGTGACAAGGTCAAGGCTATGCTGCTGGCAGCAGGGCTGGGTGAGAAGGAGCCTTATATCACCATGGCACCCGGTGCCAGATGGGAAACGAAGCAGTGGCCGAAGGAAAACTTTGCCAAACTGGCGCAGCTTTTTATGGCAGAAGGTTTTTCGGTGGTCTTAGTGGGTGGCAAGGCAGATGAGCCATTGGGACAAGCTATTTGTGCCATGGTCAATAGTCCTCAGCGCCTAATTAATCTGGTAGGTAAGACCAATTTAAGCGAATTGGCGGCTTTGCTCAAAGATACGTATTTTTATGTTAGTGCTGATACGGGGCCCTTGCATATTGCCAATGCGTATGGTAAGCCTCTTATTGCTATCTATGGGCCGACTCGTCCCAATAGGACCGGTCCCTATGGTAATCCTCGGGCAACAGTGTTGCAGGCCAAAGCTACCTGTGTGGGCTGTTTGAAGAAACACTGTGACGATTGGCATTGTATGCAGACTATTACCCCCGGACAAGTACTGGTGGTTTTTAAGCAGATGATGGGAGTAGTTCACGTTGGAGCTAGATGGTAAAAGAATCATAGTTACCTTTTTGATGCACTTGGGAGATTTAATCCTCACTACACCTTTCCTTCATGCTTTGCGAAAAGCGGCTCCTCATAGCCATATTGTTTATCTGGTAGATGAGAAGCTGAAAGAAATTGTAGAGCATAATCCCAACATTGATGAAGTGTGGACCATCGACAAAAAAGGTAAGGACAATAATTTAAGAGCCTTAATGGCAGCAGCAGGGCGCATCTCCAGAGGAAAATTTGATGTGCTTATTAATTTGCACCCTAATGAAAGATGCTCCTTTATTGATGCCTGGGCCAAGGTACCTATGAAGGTAGGTGCCTCCCATTTGGTATTTAGGGCATTTTTTCAGAAGTACATGAAGCTTAATAGAAAGATACATGCTGCTGATATGTATTTGGATGTGTTAAAAAGGCTGGGGGTGGAGGATCTAAGTAACAATGGCTTGGAAGTGTACCCCGGCTCAGAAGCAGAAAGAATAGCCGCAGATTTTTGGCAACAGCAGGGTTTACTACCTGAGGAAAAGCTGATTGGTTTTAATATTGGCAGCGCCGTGGTAACCAAACGGTGGGCGCCGGAGCGTTTTGCCCTAGTGGCTGACTCCCTGGCCAGGGAAGGCTATCGAACAGTATTTTTTGGTGGCACTATGGATGAAGAGATGGTGAGGGAAGCTGTGGCACATATGCAGTCCAAACCTATTGTTGCCACCGGAAAGCTTTCCTTAGGAGTTTTGGCGGCAGCGATGGGTAGATGTTCTTTAATTATCACCAATGATAGCGGACCTATGCATGTGGCTATTAGCCGCAAGGTGCCTATTGTAGCTATGTACGGACCAAGCCATACGGATTTGTATGGGCCTTATACTAAGAAAGCGACTATTGTCAGAGCCAATCCGCCTTGCAATGGTTGTGCCAAACGGATGCGTCATCAATGTGATGACATGCGCTGCATGAGAGATTTAAAACCGGAACAGGTATTGACCGCAGCACATTTGTGGCTATTTAGAAAAGGACCTAAAAAGAACTTTGTAGTTTAGCTCCGGTTTGCCAGGGTACGAAAAAATTTATATAACAAGCCTTTTATTTAAAAGCTTCAAAGGAGAAGCACCATGAATCTTCAACAGCTCTATTATTTTAAAACAGTTGCCGAATTAAAACATTTTACCAAGGCTGCCAACAAGCTTTTAGTTGCACAGCCAAGTCTTAGTCATGCTATTAGTGAACTTGAAGCAGAGCTGGGAGTCAGCTTGTTTGAACGTGGCAGAGGTGGTGTTACTCTGACTCGCTATGGAGCGATTTTTCTTGAATATGTAGAAAAATCCCTGGCCATTTTAGATGAGGGCAAAGAAAAGCTATCGGATTTAATTGATCCGTCAGGCGGCACTATTTCTTTTGCTTATTTAAGCTCGTTGGAAATTTTTATTTCCAACATTATGTCCAAGTATTATGCTGATAAAAGCGGTGTTTACACCTTGTTCCATTTGACTCAGAAGATTAATCGGGAGATAAAAAAATCTGTGCTGGACGGCAGCGTAGATCTGGGCTTGGGGACTTTTATGGATGATGTAAATATGGGGTATCAAAAAGTGGGCGAATATGAGCTGGCCCTGATTGTACCCTCCAATCACCGCTTAGCCAAGCAGGACAGCGTAGATTTAAAAGAACTGGACAAGGAAAAATTTATTACTTACAGTGGTAACTGCGATTTGCGGGATTATATGGATACGCTGTTTAAACGGCTGGGTATTTCTCCCAGTGTTATCATGGAATCTACCCATGATACGGTAATTTACAGCTCGGTAGCTGCTAATTATGGTGTAGCCATGGTACCAGCCTTGCATGGGATGAGCCAGTATGATGTTAAAATGTTAAAAATAAATGACGATATTCCTAAAAGGGAAGTTTTCCTGACTTGGAAAAATGACAAATATATTTCTCCTGCGGTTGCAAATTTCCGTGATTATATTATTGGTCACCCAACTTCCTTTGATACCTGCAAAAGGAAATTGCCCTAAAAATAAAAAAAATAAAAGGTACTTCTTGCTTCTTAAACTTAGGTTGAAGAGCAAGAAGTACCTTTTTTTTGAGTAAAGTGTAAAGAGAGAAACGAAAAAATAAAGGTATAGATAAAAACTATGCTGCGATAATTTTTTTCTAATTCTACCATGAAAATTAAATATTGGCATTTGTCTGATAATTCACTTATATTGAAGATAGAGACAGAGTAAGCGATTAAAAAAAGAAAAAACATTGAGAACGAAGGGAAGGGTAATTATGAAGAACAGAATTTTGGCGGCTTTATTAGTTGGTATTTTAGCATTGTCAGTAACGGCTTGCGTTAAGAAGGCTGACAACAAGCAAGCAGCTGCGCCTGCCGGTGGCAAGTATCCTGCTCAAAACTTGAGCGGCGTTGTACAATGGGGTGCCGGTGGCGGTACTGATTCCCTGATGAGACCGTTATCTGCTTTAGCAGAAAAGAAATTAGGCAAATCCATCGTTATCCAAAATATGACCGGTGCAACAGGCTCCATTGCTACTCAATTTGTTAATGATGCCAAAAATGATGGCTATACCTTGCTGATGGGTGCTGAAAACCCAGCTTTGTATCAAGCTCTGAATATCAGTAAGCTAACCTATAATGATTTTGATTGCGTATATCTGATCGGCGATGAAACAGTTGGTATTATCGTTGGTAAGGACTCTAAATATAAGAGCTTTAAAGAAATCATAGAGGCTGCTAAAGCTGCTCCCGACAAAATTAAACTATCTACTACCGGTAAGGGCGGACTTCCTTGGGAAGTAAGTGCTTTTATTAAACAAGTAACCGGTGCTTCCTTCAGCCAAATTCCTTATGACAGTGATGCTGCTGCCAAAACCGCTGTTATCAACGGTGAGTGTGATTTTACTGTTTGCAAGGTACAATCCGGTATTGAAGATTTTAAGGCCGGCACCATTAAATTTTTAACCATGCTAGCTCTTAAACCTGTACCTGGTTTAGAAAAAGTTTCTTTGATTACTGCTGATTATCCTGACTTTAAAAAATTCTTGCCTTGGGGTCCTTTCTACGGCGTATTTGTTAAGAAGGGCACTGATCCTACTGTTGAAAAGACCATAAGTGATGCTTTCATTGCAGCAGGTAAGGATGAAAACTATCAAAAAGTTTTAAAGAACTTCAACATTAACTTTAAGGGTGTTGCCGGCAAGGAAGCTCAAGATTATATTGCAGGCTGGCAGAAAAATACTATTGACGCTTTAAAGGCTAGTGGCGCAGTTAAATAAAGGAGAATGACAAATGGACGAAGATAGAGAAAAAATGGCGGAGGAGACTACTACCCCGGCCGTGGCTTCAGATGTCCAACTACACGAAGGCGAGAAGGGCTTTCAAATTATCTTGTTTTTAACAGGCCTGATTGCCTTCGGCCTTTCCTTAAATCTTTTGGGAGAAATTACCGGACCCAAGATTTCTTCGGCAGCGGCTTTACCATTGTTTGTGAGTGGCAGCTGGACAATTTTGGCATTACAGATTATCTGGGAAAACCGTAAATTAAAGACACCTTTAAGCGACTCCCATGATACAAACAAAAATTTTAAAACAGCGATTAATTATGCTATGCCCATGGACACCATGGTATTGATTGGTTGCATTATTGGTTACTGTGTACTTCTTTATGCAGGGCTTAACTTTTACATTGCTACTGCCATTTTCCTGTTTGGTGGCATGTGTTACCTGCACAGAGGGTATATAGTCAGAAATGCTCTTTATACAGTTATGATTTTGGCGTTTATCTTTGGTGTATTTGAAATGCTGTTTGGTGTTGTGTTCCCATAATAAAACGAAGGAGAGAAAAATATGGATATTCTTAGTCATATGTTGATAGTTTTTCAAGAGCCCATGCTTATCTTCCTAGTTGCGGTGGGAACTTTTGCCGGTATTTATGTCGGTGCCATTCCGGGACTTTCCGGTACCATGGCGGTATCTTTACTAGTTTCTTTTACCTTTGCTTGGCCTACCAACGAGGCCTTGGCCATCATGGTAGGTATTTACGTAGGAGCAGTATTTGGTGGTTCACGTTCAGCTATTTTGCTTAACGTACCTGGCGCACCTGCTGCTGTAGCTACCACGCTGGATGGTTATCAGCTGGCTAAAAAAGGCTTGGCAGGCAAGGCTATGGGTGTTGCTACCATGCAATCTGTTATTGGTACTGTGCTGGGTGTTATTGTTTTGTGTGTAGGCGCCCCGGTAGTGGCTAAGCTAGCCTTGGGTTTCCATTCTGTGGACTATCTGATGCTGGCAATTATGGGCCTGATGATGGTTGGCTCCCTGGGAGCCAAATCTATTGGCCGTGGCTTAATAGCCGGTTGTATCGGACTTTTTCTGGGCACGGTTGGTGTGGATCCTCAAAGTGCTGTTAGCAGATTTACCTTTGGTATCGTGTATCTAAATTCCGGTATAGATTTCGTTGTAGCCATGATCGGGCTCTTTGGTGTATCTGAAGCCCTGGTGCAATTGTGTGATATGGATGCCATCGTTATCAAACAAAAGGTAGATAAGATTGTGCCTTCTTTTGATGAAACCATTAAACATTTGCCTCTTACCTTAAAGTCAGCAGTTATTGGTGTCTTAGTTGGAGCCTTACCTGGTGCAGGTGGCGATATTGCGGCTCTTTTAAGCTACGATGTGGCTAAGCGTTCTACCAAGCACCCCACAGTACCCTTTGGTACCGGGGCAGTAGAAGGTATTATTGCTCCTGAGACAGCCAACAATGCAGCTATCGGTGGTGCTTTTATTCCCATGCTGACCTTAGGTATTCCCGGTGATGCTATTACCGCTATTTTAATCAGTGCTCTGACCATTCATGGCATGAGACCTGGTCCTAATATGATTAATACTACACCTAATCTGTTTTATCTGATTGTTGCTTGTCTGGCTTTTGCTTCTGTGTTCCTACTGATTTTTGGTATGACCGGTATTAAGATTTTCACGAAAATCGTAGAAATTCCTAAAGGTGTGTTAATGCCTTTAATTATCGTACTTTCTGTTATAGGTTCTTTTGCTATCAGAAACAGCTTGTTTGATATTTTCTGGATGTTCGGATTTGGTTTGATCGGTTATTTCTTAAAGCGTTATGATTTCCCCATTGCTCCAATAGTTTTGGGTGTTATCCTTACAACACTTTTTGAAAACAACTATCGCCGTGGTGTTATGTTAGAGGGTTCTATTTCAGGTATGATCCTTAGCATTTTCAAGAATCCCATTTCCATTTTCCTTTTTGTGTTAATCATTGTTTTGACGGTTACCCAAACAGAAACCTACAAAAAATGGCAGGCTAAACGAGATGCCAAACACGAGGCGCAAGCAGCAAAAAATTAAAGGAGTCAACGAATATGAACGCAATTAAAGTTCGTAATGTGGAGATTGGGGCAGGCAGGCCGAAAATTATTGTTCCTATTGTAGAAAAAACTATAGAAGCCATTGCTGCCCAAGGCAGAAAATTAACAGGCGAAAACTTGGATGTTGTAGAATGGCGTGTTGATTTTTTTGATGATGTTTTTGACACGGCAAAAGTTTTAATGGCTGCTAAGGGACTGCGTGAAGCTTTAGGTGATATTCCTATTCTCTTTACTTTCAGAACCAAAAAAGAAGGCGGCGAAAAAGCCATCACCATGGCTGCTTACACCCAGTTGAATAAGGCCGTAGCAGAATCAGGTCTTGTAGATTTGGTGGATGTGGAGATCTTCTCCGGAGATGCAATTGTAGCAGAAAATATTACCAATATTCATCGGGCCGGAGCTAAAGTGGTAGGGTCCAATCACGACTTCTTCGGTACGCCTAAAGAGGCAGATTTGATTTATCGCTTAAGAAAAATGCAGGACATGGGCGCAGATATTCCTAAAATTGCGGTAATGCCCAAATGTAAGAAAGATGTTTTGACACTACTATGTGCTACAGAAGAAATGTACACAAATTACGCTGATAGACCAATTATTACCATGTCTATGGCAGGTACTGGTTCTATCAGCCGTTTGGCAGGAGAAGTTTTTGGCTCCGCCATGACCTTTGGTTGCGTGGGCAAAGGCTCGGCACCGGGACAAATTGGAGCTAAGGATTTAAGCCAGGTGTTGGATATTATTCACGGAGCACTTTAATGAACAAAAGAAGGGTGAGATAAATGACAAGAAAATATTCTTTGGCACATTTAACTGCCTTAAAATGCTCTACACCTGAACTAATTCGTATTGCTGCCCAAGCCGGCTATGATTTTATCAGCCCTCGGCTGGTCAACATGGGTGTAAAGGGTGAAATGGATTATGATTTGACCAAGCAGCCAAAACTGTTTCAGGAAACAGTGGATGCAATGCGGGAAACAGGTGTTGGTGTGCACGACATTGAATTGTTCAGAATCATTGATAATGTAGATTTAAAAAGCTATGAGCCTGCTATGGAAGCAGGTAAAAAACTAGGCGCCAAGCATATACTTAGCAGTGTTTGGACTGCGAACAAGGAGTACTATACAGAGAAGTTTGCCCAGCTTTGCGATTTGGCAGCACAATATGATATGACTGTCAACGTAGAATTCGTTACCTGGGCGGATGTACGTGATCTAAAGACAGTACTGGCGCTTTTAAATACTGTGCAGAGAAAAAATGTTGGTGTGATGATTGACACGTTGCATGCGTATCGTTCCAGAGTGGCGCCGGAAGAATTAAGGCAAATCCCCAGGGAATGGTTCAACTTCTGTCACATTTGCGATGGCCCTGCAGAAATACCTGTTAGCAAAGAGGAACTGATTTATGTTGGACGGGATGCCAGGGAGTATGTAGGCGAAGGAGCAATTGATATTGCAGCCTATGTTGCGCAAATGCCTAAAGATACGGTTTGTTCCATTGAGTTACCCAATTTGGCCAATGTTGCCAAAAATGGCTACGCTGAGCATGTTAAATATTGTATTGACAGTGCCAAGAAGTATTTTGCCGAAAAAAACTTATAAATGAAAATTAAATGGGGGCCTATACACTATTATGCAAATAGATATCAACACGAAAATGATTACACTAATAGGAAAACCATTGGCACAATCTTTTTCGGCAAGAATGCAAAATAAAGCTTATGAGGCAGCCGGCCTTAACATGGTGTTTTTTTACACAGAACCGGAAAAAGAGCAACTGGGGGATATTATAAAGGGACTGCGTTATATGAATATAGCCGGTTTTTCCGTGACGAAACCCTACAAGGTGGATGTTATTCCTTATCTGGATGAGCTGGATCCGCTCTGTGCAAAAATGGGTGCCACCAATACTGTGGTAAAAACAGCAACCGGTAAGTTAATTGGCTACAATACAGATGGAATAGGATTTTATACGGGCCTAATTGAGGAAACCAATATCAAAGTGGATCAATGCGTGTTCTTCTGTTTTGGTGGTGGTGGAGCAGGGCGGGCCATGTGCTCAATTTTGGCTCATAAGGGTGCTAAAAAGATTTATATTACGGATATTTTTGAAACAAGCTCCAGAGCGTTGGTAGAAGATATTAATGCTAAATTTGCGCCGGTGGCTGAATGGGTACCCTATGGTGATTTTTCTAAGGTGGCTGCCTGTGATGTGGTTTTAAATGCCAGTGGCATTGGCATGGGCCATTCCTTGGGAGAAACGCCTTTGCCAAGTAAATTCGTCAAACGTAGCCAAATTTATTTTGATGCTTGCTATAATCCCAATAAAACCCAATTCTTATTGAATGCAGAAGAGAAGGGCTGTAAAATAGTAAATGGGTTGTCCATGCTTTTGTATCAGGGTGCTGTACAGCTGGAATTGTGGGCCGGTGTTAAGCCGCCTATCAAGGTTATGCGCCAGGAATTGCTGAATATTATTGCTGAAGAGGGCGAACCGATGCCTGTGCAGAAGAAGCAGCTTGCTTAATTAGCTTGTTTTACAACCAACTAAGGCCTCCGAGCTTCACTTTCGGGGGCTTTCCCATTTTGAAAAAAATAAGTACCAGAGCTATTTTTATAGCTTTTCTGTAAAAACATATTGACTTTTTGCTCTAGTTAATGTATATTATTTCAGTACCGCCTTTTGAATAAAGGTACCGTGTCTATGTGGTCCGCTAGCTCAGCTGGTAGAGCACCTGACTCTTAATCAGGGTGTCCGGAGTTCGATCCTCCGGCGGATCACCATTTTTTATGGCCGGTTGGTCAAGTGGTTAAGACACCGCCCTTTCACGGCGGTATCATGGGTTCGAATCCCGTACCGGTCACCATTTGACGGGCGATTAGCTCAGCTGGGAGAGCGCCTGCCTTACAAGCAGGATGTCGGCAGTTCGATCCTGTCATCGCCCACCATGTTTTACGAAAGAACACTCCTAATAAGGGGTGTTTTTTTATTTTAAAAGAGTAAAAAGCCGGTTTATTGCTATGCCAAGCACCAGGTTGTCAATACCGGGCTTTGGCAAAGAAGACAGGGAGGCAATACCTAGCTTGTCTTTTACGCATTTTTCTTGCATAGATAGGTACTTATAAGATATAATATTAGATAAACTTTCCATATAATAAGGAAGAAAAAAAGCATTCAATGAAAGGGAATTAATATGTTATTTACAGATAGAGCCAGAATATATGTAGAAGCAGGATCAGGCGGAGACGGAGCCTCCAGCTTTAGAAGAGAAAAATATGTAGCCTGCGGCGGTCCTGATGGAGGAAACGGCGGCAGAGGTGGCAGCGTGATTTTGGTTGCCGACAAAAATTTAAATACTTTGGTGGATTTTCGTTATAGGCGCAAATATGTGGCTAGACGAGGTGCTAATGGTGCGGCTAAAAACTGTACAGGTGCTAAGGCGGCTGACGTGGTGGTGAGAGTGCCCTTGGGAACTGTGGTGAGAGATGATGTTACCAGAGTACCACTGGCTGACCTGACTAAAGACGGCGACCAATACGTAGCGGCCAGAGGCGGCAGAGGTGGTAAGGGCAATGCTTGTTACGTTACCAGTACCAAGCAGGGTGTTACCTTTGCGGAAAAAGGTGAACCGGGAGCCTCACATTGGCTCAGATTGGAATTAAAACTTTTGGCAGATGTAGGCCTGGTAGGATATCCCAGCGTAGGAAAATCCAGCATTGTAGCTCAAGTCTCTGCGGCAAGACCGGAGATTGCGGCCTACCACTTCACTACTTTGATTCCTGTTTTAGGTGTAGTAAGAATAGATCAGGATAGTAGCTTTGTCATTGCCGATTTACCGGGTCTTATTGACGGAGCTTCTAAAGGAGTGGGCTTAGGTCATGACTTCCTAAGACATATTGAACGTACTAAGGTTATTCTTCATGTTATAGATGTAGCCGGGCTAGAGGGCCGTGATCCCATTGATGATTTTGAGAAGATTAATAATGAGCTGAAGCTATATAGTGAAAAGCTGTCTCACAGGCCGCAGTTGGTAGTAGCCAATAAAATGGACCTGCCGGAAAGCGCTGAAAACTATGCAAGGCTGGAAAAATATGTGACAGCGAAAGGTTATCCCATTATGAAGGCCTCGGCAGCAACAGGTGAAGGTCTTAGAGATGTAATGAACAAGCTGTATCAGATGCTGCAGGAATACAAAGAAGAAAGCACTGATGAAATTGTTATGGGTAGGCCTAATGAGGATCCGGACAAGTTTGAGGTCATTGCACCAGGCGAAGATACAGATTTCGAAATTAAGGGTAAAAATATTGAGCGTCTGGTAGCTATGACTAATTTTGATAACGATGAAGCTACGTATCGTTTCCAGCTTATTTGGAAGAGATTGGGCATTGAAGACGCCCTTAAAGCTAAGGGCATCAAGGAAGGCCAAAGCGTCAGAATCAGGGATATGGTGTTTGATTACAAGGAACAATAAGGTGACATCATGAGTAGAGAGATATTGAAAAAAGCAAAAAGAATAGTGGTTAAGGTTGGTACCAGTACTATTACTTATCCTAACTGGAAGACCAACTACGGGAAAATAGAAAGACTGGCCAGAGAACTCACTGACCTGGCTAATCAAGGCAAGGAGATTATTTTGGTTTCCTCCGGTGCCGGGGCTGTAGGCAGGGATAGATTGGGCTTAAAGACTAAGCCAAAGACTATTCCCGGCAAGCAGGCTGCAGCGGCTGTAGGTCAAGGTGTTCTCATGCATACCTATGAGAGAATTTTTGGCGAATATGGTCAGATGGTAGCGCAAATACTTTTAACCAAAGCAGATGCTATTGACCGACATCGCTACACTAATTGCCGCAATACCTTTCAAGCTCTTTTGGATCAGCATGTTATTCCTATTGTCAATGAAAACGATGTTATAGCCTTGGACGAATTGAAAATAGGTGATAATGATAATTTGTCAGCGATTGTGGCAGGAATCGTAGATGCTGACGTGGATATTCTTTTATCGGATGTGGACGGACTGTATACAGACAATCCTCAGCTTAACAAGAAAGCCAAGCTTATTCACGAGGTGGAAGAGATTACCCCTGAAATAGAAGCTATGGCAGGTGATGTAGGCTCCAGCGGCGGTACAGGCGGTATGTATACCAAGATGCAGGCTGCGGTAGCGGCTGTCAGCACAGGCATCAACCTGGTGATTGCTTCCGGTGATGAGCCACATGTGGTAAGTCGTATTTTGGAAGGTGAGGATTTAGGAACCTTCTTCATTTCCAAAGAAAATAGATTGCAGTTTAGAAAGAGATGGTTGGCTTTTGGTGCCCGCATTCTCGGTACTATTACAGTAGATGTGGGACTGGCTAAAGCTGTGAAGCGCAAGGGCAGCTGCAGTATTTTGCCGGTGGGTATGACTAAGGTGGATGGTGTCTTTGACAGTGGTGCCACAGTAAGCGTAGTTGACCAAGAGGGGCATGAGCTGGCTAGAGGGTTGGTGAACTATCCTTCTGATGATTTGCAAAAGCTTATTGGTGCCAAAACCTCTGCTATAGAAAAAATTTTAGGACATGACAAGCATTCTGATGAAGTTATTCATAGAGACAATCTGGTAGTACTCTAGGAGGCAGGCAAATGTATCAAAAAGGCGATGTAAGAAAACAAGCAGTGCTGGCAAAAAATGCCGGCGTGGAGCTTAGCTTGATAAAGTCAGATGTAAAAGCCAATATTTTATTGGCGATGGCGGATGGCATCTTGGCCGAAAAAGATTTTATCCTGCAAGCTAATGCCGCTGATATGAAAAATGGTAAGGCAAAAGGGTTGAAGGAGTCGTTTCTGGATAGGCTGCTTCTGACGGAAGACAGGCTAAAGGGCATTGCAGAAGGCCTTAGACAGGTAGCAGCATTACCTGATCCGGTGGGAGAAATTTTAAGCGGCTGCACCAGACCTAATGGACTTACTATTACTAAAGTGCGTGTTCCTATTGGTCTGATAGGCATTATTTATGAGGCTAGGCCCAATGTTACTGCTGATGCCATTGCCTTGTGTATCAGAAGCGGCAATAGTGTCATTTTAAAAGGCGGTAGTGAGGCACTGAGCTCTAATAAGGCTATCAGCGATGTATTGATTCGCTTTGGTGAAAAGGTGGGCCTGCCTAAAGGCGCAGTCCAATTTGTCAACACTTCAGACCGCAGCGCAGTAGATGAGCTGATTCATTTGGATAAAATAGTGGATGTAGTTATTCCCAGAGGTAGTGCCGGTCTTATCCAATCTGTACTGAAGAATGCTTCGGTACCGGTTATCGAAACCGGTGCGGGGGTATGCCACACCTATGTGGATTCTGATGCTGACGTAGCTATGGCGGTGGAGATTGCTTACAACGCCAAGGTTAATCGTCCCTCTACTTGCAATGCCATGGAAACCCTTTTGGTGCATAAAGATATTGCGGACAAGTTTATGCCGGTAATGTTGGCTAAATACCAAGAGGCCAAGGTGACCATTATTGGTGATGAGCCTACCCAAAAATTTGGGAAGGACATTCAACCGGCTACGGAAGAAGATTGGGCCACAGAATATGATGATTTGCGTTTAAGTGTAAAAATTGTTGCTAGTATGGAGGAAGCTATTGCTCATATTAGAAAATATAGCACGGGACATTCCGAAGCTATTGTTACAGATAACTATGAAAAGGCCAGAAAATTCCAAAGCCTGATAGATGCGGCAGCTGTTTACGTGAATGCGTCTACCCGCTTTACAGATGGCTTCGAATTTGGTTTTGGTGCGGAGATAGGTATTAGTACTCAAAAACTCCACGCCAGAGGTCCTATGGCGCTACCTGAGCTTACCACAGTAAAATATTTAATTAATGGCAATGGACAAATAAGAAAATAAAAAACACAAAATTGCCATTTTTGTGGTATATACTGGCAAACAGAAATAAGAGCGTGAGTTAAATAGGAAGGCTTGGCTAAACACCAGGAGCTTGCACATAGCACTTTTAACTCATTGGTTTGTGAAAGGGGATTAGACAAGTGAATTTCTTCAAGAAACATATGGCTTTAATTGTTACCTTGATAATTATTGCTGCCGCTTGTGGAGGCGGGTATAAATATTATCAAAATAAGAAAGCCCAAACTGCAGCAGCTAGTATTAAAACGGCAGATGTACAGCGTGGCGATATTCAATCTACAGTATCGGCAACAGGTGCTTTAACTGCTGTAGACAGTGTTGATATCAGCTCCAAGATTACCGGTAGGATTGTGGCCGTCTACGTTAAAGAAAACGATCCTGTTACTTCCGGTGAGCTTTTGGTCAAGCTGGACGATACTTCTCTTAAAGCTACCGAAGTGCAGAAACAGGCTACCATGGACGATGCTAAGCTGACCATGGATAGAGATGCGACTTTGGTTGGTTCAGGAGCTATTTCCCAACAGACCTATGATACTGCTTATAACAATTATCGTGTGGCAAAGGCTGCGTATGAACAAGCTGTTTCCAATACCAACGATACCAATATTTATTCTCCTATTGCCGGTTATGTTATTGGTAAGCCTACTCCGGTAGGACAAACCATTAGCTCCGGTATTAGTACACCTCAGGTTATTATGTCTGTGGCAACCTTGGATAGGATGCAGATTTATCTGAAGGTAGATGAATCCGATATCGGCCAAATTAAAGTAGGACAAAAGGTTAATTTTACGGTAGATGCTTATCCTGATAAGACCTTTACCGGCGATGTTACTTTGATTTCTCGCAGTGCTACTACTACCAACAACGTTAACTATTACACCTGCTATGTAGATGTAGATAATGCAGATGGACTTTTGTTCCCTACCATGACCGCCAGATCTACAGTTATTATTGGCGAAACCAAGGATGCGTTAACGGTACCTATTACCTGTCTGAGAACCAAGGGCAAGGATAAATATGTACAGGTTTATGATGAGAAGACCGGTCAAAGCAAGGATGTTACTGTGCAGGTAGTTATGACCGGTGACGATAGAGTAGCTGTAAAGGGTGACTTGCAGGAAGGTCAGAAGCTGCTGGTGAAAGAAGTAAAGGGTACAAGTAACGCTAATAACAATAGGGGACCGATGGGTCCGATGTAAGAGAAAGGGCAAGCTGCTATATGGACGTAATTGTATTGCAAGATATTATGAAAACATATGTGATGGGTGATACAGTAGTTAATGCCTTGGATCATGTATCCGTTTCTTTTGAAAAGGGCGTTTTTACCTCTATTGTAGGACCTTCCGGTAGCGGTAAGTCCACTATGATGAATATTTTAGGCTGTCTGGACAGGCCTACCTCCGGACATTATTTCCTGGAGGGTAAGGACGTGGCCGGCTATACTGATGATGAATATGCGGTAACCAGAAACCAAAAAATAGGTTTCGTTTTCCAGAATTTTAACCTGTTGGCTCGTATTACGGCGCTGGATAATGTAGCCCTGCCTTTGATTTATGCAGGGGTGAGCTACTCAGAGCGTTGTGAAAGAGCCAAAAAGGCCTTGGAAAGCGTAGGCTTGGGTGAAAGAATTATGCACAAGCCTAACGAGATGAGCGGTGGTCAGAGACAAAGAGTGGCTATTGCCAGGGCTCTTATTAATGACCCGGCTATCATTATGGCCGATGAACCTACCGGTAACCTGGATACCAAGTCCACTTTGGAAATTATCGATATTTTTAAGAGGCTCAACGCCTCCGGTAAGACTGTTATTATGGTAACTCACGAGCCGGATATTGCTGCCATGACCAGACGCATTATTACTATGCGGGATGGTCGGGTAGTGGACGATGAGCATAAGCAAGAGGGAGGTAGCACAATTGTTTCGGGAGTGTGTTAAAATGGCCTTCGAAGGTATGCTGGCCAGTAAGCTCAGAACCTTCCTTACCATGCTGGGTATTATCATCGGCGTTGGTGCAGTAATTGCCATGGTATCCCTGGGCTTTGGTATGCAAGAAAAAGTAACCTCCAATATTGCCAGTATGGGTAGTAATCTACTCATTGTCATGAGCGGCGGTCGTACTGCTTCCGGGCAGAGGATTGCCAGCGGCAGCGGCGCCCATTTGACCTATGAGGATGCCAAGGCTATTGAGAAAAATGTTGACGGCATCAAATATGTGGCACCCGGTGTGCAAAATACCTATCAAATGGTAGAAGGCAACCAAAACTGGAATACCCAGATACAGGGTTCTACACCTAATATTATTGACATAAGAGATTATAAGATTACCGACGGCAGAATGTTTACAGATAAGGACATGAATGCCAGAGCCAGAGTCTGCGTACTGGGCCAAACCGTAGTAGACAATCTTTTCCCGGAAGGCAATCCGGTAGGCAAGGTTGTACGTATCAATAAACAGCCTTTCCAGGTTATTGGCTTGCTTTCTTCCAAAGGCCAGTCTTCCATGGGCCAGGATCAGGACGATATTGTTTATATACCATTGACTACTGCTATGCAGAGATTGATGGGCCAAACCTATATTAGAAACATTACTATCCAATGTGACAATGAAAACACCATTGATGCTGCTCAAAGCGATATTATCAGTCTGCTGAGAGTCAGACATAAAATAAAAGAAGGAGCGGACGATGATTTTACTGTCCGTAACCTGGCTGCCCTTTTGGAAACGGTACAGGAAACAGCCGGAACTATTACCCTGCTTTTAGCTATTATTGCTGCTATTAGCTTGGTAGTAGGCGGTATCGGCATTATGAACATCATGCTGGTATCTGTGACAGAGCGTACCAGGGAAATTGGTATCAGAAAGGCCCTAGGTGCTACCTATAAAAATATCCTGCTTCAGTTCCTGATTGAAGCTGTGGTTATTGGTGTATCCGGTGGCATTGTGGGTACGGGCTTTGGTATCGTAGCTTCTCAGATTATTTCTAAGTTTGCCGGGTGGAACGCAGTTATTTCTGTTTGGTCTATTATCATTGCGGTAGTGTTCTCTGTGGGCATTGGACTGTTCTTTGGTATTTATCCCGCCAAGAAGGCAGCCCTGCTAGACCCTATTGATGCCTTGCGCTATGAATAAAGAAAAGGTTACCTGGCACCAAAGATGGCAGGTCTTGAAAGAATATTGCCACAGAGAAAAAACAATTTTTGATTTTAAGGATAGGGCAAAAGCTCTCTTAGGGTTTGTAATCATTTGTTACTGCCTATTTAAGCTTGTAGAATGGCTTGTAAATTGATATAATACAAACGTAAACGGAGGAGCACCATATGACAAGAAAAAAGCTGGGCCTCATGGGTGGAAGCTTTGATCCTATCCATAATGGACATCTTGGTATTGCCAGGTTTATTCAAAAAAACCTGGGCTTGACCGGGCTGTTGTTTATTCCTGCCTATGTTTCTCCTTTTAAAACCTGGAAAGAGGCGGCACCTGCTGCTGACCGTTTGGCTATGGTCCGGCTGGCTGTAGCTAATGAGCCCGGCTGGGAGGCTTCTGACTGGGAAATTAACAAGACAGGTATTTCTTATACCTATGACACGCTGTTGTATTTTAAAGAAAAATACGGAGCCGAATATGATTTGTACTTCATCATAGGTGCTGATTCCGCTTTGGAATTGGATAAATGGTATAGGATAGCTGATGCTTTGTGTCTGTGCACCTTTGTGGTAGCCTCCAGACCAGGTAGCACAGGCAAGGAAGCTTCTGTAAGGAAAGCCTTGGCTGAAAAACATTTAACTAATATTATTTGGATGCAAACTCCGGAGATTTCGATTTCTTCAACTGAAATAAGAGAGAAAATTCAAAAGGGTTTATCCATAGACGGATTAGTGCCACAGGCAATAGTAGAGTATATTAGACAGAGAGACCTCTACCGCCGGTAGGGGCTTCTCTGTTTTTGCATTGGGAGGAATTTTATGAAATTGGAAGCTATGAGAGAACTGCTACAAAAATCTCTTGATAATAAGCGTTACCGCCATTCTGTGGCGGTGTATGAAACTGCTCTAAAGCTGGCTAAAATTCATGGCCTGGCTGAGGAAAAGATTGGTATATCAGCCCTGCTCCACGATTGTGGGCGAGAGATTGCCAGTCGTGATAATTTGGCAAAGTCGGAAGAATTGGGTCTTAAGATTGATAAGGTGGAAAAGAATCAGCCTATTTTGCTGCATGCTAAGCTGGGAGTGTATTACGCTCAGCATAAATATGGCGTTACTGATAAAGAAATTCTGGAAGGCATTCGTTACCATACCACAGGGGCTGCTCATATGAGTAAGCTGGCACAAGTGGTATATCTGGCAGATATGCTGGAGCCGGCGAGAGACTTTCCCGGCGTTGACAAGCTACGTCAGCTGGCTAAAGAAGACCTGGAACGCTGCCTTTTCGAAGGGTTTGCACAGACAATCAGATATCTGCTGGATGGTGAACTGCTCATTCACCCAGATTGCCTGGAAGGATATAACGAAATTGCCACTAAATATAAAAAAGCTAAGTTTAATCGATAGGAGATACTCATGACGGAAATGGAAGCACAAGTACCAAAACATACAGTTAAACGGCGCCTCAGAGTAGGTAGGCTGTTACTTTTTGTCCTGATTGCTATTATAGTTTTAGTAGGCTGCTTTGTTGGCGGCCAGATGGCTTATAATGCTTTCTTTAAGCCGCCGACGCCTGTAGTGGCGGCCACAGAAGAGATTGGCAAGGATGAAATTTTAAATAAGAGAATAAATGTTTTACTTTTGGGAACTGATGATGGTGACAGTGAGGATATTGCAGCCGATGTACCAAAACGTACTGATGCCATGCTGGTTGTCAGCTTTGACCCAGAGCATAATGATGTGGCTATCCTGTCCTTGCCCAGAGATACCAGGGTAAGTATTCCGGGACGTCGTTGGCCGGATAAGATTAATGCTGCCTATGCTTATGGCGGCGTTACCATGGCTAAACAGACTGTGGCAAATTTATTGCAAATTCCTATTCACTATTATATGAAAGTGGATTGGCAAGGTTTTATTGAGGTAGTGGATATTTTGGGCGGCGTAGACATGTATGTAGAGCACAACATGGATTACGAGGATCCTTATGCAAACCTCAAAATACATATCAAACAAGGTTATCAACACTTAGATGGTGAAAAATCAGGTGAATATGTACGATTCCGTCATGATGAATTGGGCGATATCGGCAGAGTGCAACGTCAACAGAAATTCTTGAAGACTCTGGCTTCAGAGTTCTTTACGGTAGGCAATATTATAAAGATTCCTGCCCTGGTTGCTACGGTTACCAAATACGTAGATACTGATATGGATGCCTTGACCATGATTAAATCCGCCAATACCTTCAAGATTTTTGGCGGCGATAAGGTAAAGTCAACCATGTTATACGGCGATTTTAAGACTATTGATGATATTAGCTACTGGGCAACTAGTCCCAGTCAGATAACGAGAACTCTGGATGAGCTCAAAATACCACATGGAAAAATAACAAAATTTTAAGGAGAGTGATTTGTGCATGACCAATGGAAAAAAATTAGCATTAAGCATTGCCTCTGCTGCAGATGATAAGAAGGCGGCAGATATCTTGTTACTAAATATGGAGAAGCTTTCTCCTATGACGGATTATTTTGTTATTTGCTCAGCTCGTAACACTACACAGGTACAAGCTATTGCAGATAACATTGAAGATAAATTAGCCGAAAAAGATATTCAGCTTATGCATAAAGAAGGTTTCACAGAAGGCAGATGGATTTTATTGGATTATGGTGATTGTGTGGCTCATGTCTTTTTGGAAGCAGAGCGAAGTTTTTATAATCTAGAACAATTGTGGGCGGATGCGCCTTCGGAAAGTTATACGGGGACAGAAGATTGATGAATGTAGAGAAACATAAAGCGGAAGTTAAAAAGGTAGGAACTCACAGAGTAGGCGATGTGTGCGAGCTTACGGCAGTGCGGGAAAACGAGAATGGTGCTTTCCTGGATGCGGGGACAGGTTCTACCAGTGATGATATTTTGTTACATAAATTGCAGCAGACTGCACCGGTAAAAATTGGCGATAAGGTGAAGGTTTATTTGTATCTGGATCCTCAAGGCCGAATGACAGCCAGTCAAAAGCTTCCCAAAATGCGGGAAGGTCAAATTGGCTATGTTAAGGTTTTATCCATTACTAAAAATGGCGGCTTCGTGGATATTGGAGCAGAACGCGGTGTGTTTTTGCCCTATAGCGAAATGCAGGGACATGTATCTCCCAATCAACTGGTTTGGGTGAAGCTGTACAGGGATAAAAGCGGTCGTCAGGCAGTGAGTATGAGGGTTCATGAAGAAATGCTAAAGGCCTCGGTTCCTGCCAAGGGGATAAAACTGGGCACAGAATTAACCGGTACGATTTATAATATTTTGCCGGAAGGCTTTTTCCTTATTACTAAGGAGCGTTATATTGGCTTTATTCACCGCTCAGAGGTACCGGGCGGCAGATTGGATTTTGGTCAACAGGTGACAGGCAGGGTGACCTTTGTAAGAGAAGACGGCAGGGTAGATATGTCCCTGCGCCAACAAAAAGAGAAGGCTCGTATTACGGATGCAGAAGTGATTTTGGCCTTGTTGAAAAAACGCCAGGGTACCATGCCCTATGGTGATGATACGCCGGCAGAAATTATTTCTGATGTTTTTGGCATTAGCAAAAGTGCGTTTAAACGTGCTTTGGGCAAGCTGATGAAGGATGGACAAATTGTGCAGGAAAACGGCTGGACGACTCTGAAGGATGCTGTAGAAACAGTTGAAGAAAATACTGAAAAATAATTATTGACACTGGGTGAGAAAGTGTTATACTTTGCCCAAAAGAAATGGAACAGTGGTTAAAAAACTATTTAAGAAGTGTGGCAATTCAGAAGGGACGTGAAGGCCTGTGAAAAAATTATTGCTGGTTTTAGTGTCCTTATTCTGTTTCTGTTCTATAGCTTGGGCAGAGGATGCAGCGCCATCTGTTGTACAAAAAAGTGATGGCACGCCGCTTATAACCTCTGTGCCGGAGCGCAAAGCACCCAGTACTCTTAAGGATGTTTTGACTGCCTCTGATGCTCAAAAGGTACAAAAACTTGTTGCTGACATGATTGTAGATTACAATGCTAACCGCAATAAGCTGACCTTGGAGGCTTGGTCACAACAGGTCTTAAAGGCACGAATGGTGGGCGTTTCTGATAAGCGTATTAAAGAAATTACCGATGAAGTTGCCGGTGCCATTAAGCTGAATGCCGAAAAACAAAAATCCTTGGAAAAAGCAATTAAGGATGGTACTTCCAAGAAAAGCTGGCTGGATGGCCAACTAAAGAAATATATTACCAAAGCAGTAGATGCTACAACAGACGGCCCCGAGGAGGGCAGCAAAAGCCAGATTGCCGGATTTTCTCTGGCAGCAGTGGACTGGGGCGGTAAAGCTCTTGCCGATGGCGAATCAGATGCCCTCAAAGCAGAATTGGTAGCGAATAGATACGAAGGCCTAAAAACTGCTGTGACCTTGGCTCTTGTGCTGGCAGCCAATGATCCAAGCATTGCCGTGGTGGGTAACGCTGCACCGCGCCTTTTGGCAACTATCGCTATTAACTCTGTGGAAGAAGCTAAAACTGTTCTTAAAGTAAAAAGCGGCAGTATTAGCGGCAAAGAAGGTGCTGTTCGTTTGGCTGACACAGCCATGGCCTCGATTGTAGGCCTGCTGGCCGGTTTTGATTATAAGCAAATTGGCTTTGTGGCCGGGACTGCGGCAGGAACTGCGGCCGGTGGAGCCATAGACGGTGCAACAGGCGGTATTAGCCTGGGTACTATTACTATTAATGGCGCTTTGATAGGTGCATATTTAGGAGAAAAAATTGGTACCAAATTGGGAGCTACTTTAAATGCTACCTTGGACGCAAAGCTTCATGCCAAAATCGTAGCTGAATTTGAAGGCTTTCTGGGCAGTACTATTTTGACGGTGCTTAATGTTCATGATATTAAACCTGCGGTGGAAGAGATTGACAAGGCTGACGCTCAGGAAACTCCGGCCCCTGCCCCTGAAGTAAAAAGAACTACCTTGCCGGAAAATGCCGGCTGGTGGGATAAAGCAGTCTTTTATACCAAGAAGGCCGGCAGCTGGTGTGCTGAGAAAGCAAGCGCTGCCTGGAACGGTTTTATGCATCTGGCCAAGTCAGCTTGGCAGACCGTAAGTATTTAAAAAATGGGACAAAAGGATGGTACCTTTTGTCCCATTTTTTTTTGCTTGCTGACCTCAAAGGGCCACTTCAGAACCAGCTGCCAATGGCTTTGTAAGCAGTAAATTTTTTGTTTTATCTTCTTGCTACAATTAAGCAACCATTATATAATATTAAGTATCTTTATTCTGAGGGGACGGGGTGTCGTTATGCATATAGAAACTGGTACATTGGTAGCGCTCATACTTTATTTTGTATTATTGATTGGTGTCGGTCTGGGAACCTTTAATAAAAAGGAAAGTCTGGAAGGTTATGTCTTAGGCGGACGGCAGCTGGGACCATGGGTCACTTCTATGAGTGCTGAGGCTTCTGATATGAGCGGCTGGATGCTGATGGGGTTACCAGGGTATGCATATATGTCTGGTATCAGTGCCTTTTGGATTGCCATTGGTCTTACCTTGGGTACCTTGGTAAATTGGGTGGTTATTGCCAGAAGGTTGCGTATTTTTACGCAGGAAATGAATAATTCTATTACCCTGTCAGAGTACTTTGAAAATCGTTTTCACGATTCATCTAAGCGTTTACGTATGATTTCCGCTGTTTTTATTATTATTTTCTTCGTGATTTATACTTCCTCCAGTTTCGTAGCAGGTGCCAAGCTTTTTAATACAGCCTTTGGTATGGACTATGTCATGGGCCTATTTATTTCTGCTGGTATCGTGGTATTTTATACCTTGATGGGTGGTTTCGCTGCTGTGTGCTGGACGGATTTGTTTCAGGGCTTTTTGATGTTCTTTTCAGTACTGATTGTGCCTGTTACCGGAGTGTATCTGGTAGGCGGTGTTGGCGAGACTATAGCACGCCTAAGCAGCATCAACCCTAATTATTTTAGTATGTTTACCGAAGCAACCTCTAAGGATTTAAGCATCATTTCCATCGTTTCCCTGTTGGCCTGGGGCCTTGGCTATTTTGGACAGCCGCATATTTTGGTACGCTTCATGGCCATTAGTTCTCCTAAGGAAATCAAGCAAGCTACCCATATCGCAATGACCTGGGTTATAATCTCCCTGGCTATGGCAGTAGGCGTTGGTTTGGTTGGTCGTGTTTATCTGGGAGATTCCTTGGTGGGAACAGCGGCAGAAACAGTATTTCTGCACATGAGTTCTATGTTCTATAATCCTTTTGTTGCAGGTATCGTTACTTCCGGTATTTTGGGTGCTATTATGAGTACCTCAGATAGCCAATTGCTAGTGGCAGCCTCTTCCTTTACCACGGACTTTTATTCCACTCTTATTCATAAAGATGCTTCTGATGCAGAGCTGGTTAATGTGAGCCGCGGAATGATTATCGTCGTTTCTGCTATATCCATGGTTTTGGCTCTTAACCCCAATAGTATGATTCTTACCATTGTAGCCTATGCTTGGGCAGGCTTTGGTGCTGCTTTTGGACCCTTGGTAGTGTTTTCCCTCTTCTGGCGCCGTATGACTCTAAATGGAGCCATGGCAGGCATTATTGTGGGGGGCGTTACCGTGCTGCTCTGGAAAAATTTCCTTGCTTTTACGAATTTATATGAAATAGTTCCCGGCTTCTTCCTTTCTGCTCTTGCCATTTACGTGGTTAGTATCATGGATAAGGAACCTAGTAAAGAAGTTACTGATGACTTTGACAAAGCCATCGCAATGTGTCAAAAGGTAGATTAATAGTGTCATTCGTCGTAACCTAAGCAACCGCTAACAATGTTGTTCAAGAAGGGCAAGTAGGGCTCTGAAGATAACACCGTTAGCGGTTTTTTTTACCACTTTTTACAAAAAACGACCACTTTTGTCAAAAAATGATTAATTTTTCCCAAAAAAGAATATAATAAAGACGGTTATATGTTAGCTAATAAATCTGCTTTTACCGATTGGGGACGGTACTAACTGGCAAGTACTGCTTAACCTGTTACCAATTGGGGACGGTACTAACTGGTAAGTCCATGCTATTTACCAGTTGACGATATTGCCAAAGGGTAAAACATTTACCGGTTGACGATATCCCCAAGGGCAAATGCCAAATTCAGATTTTAAGGGGAAGAAAACATGCAAACATCCAAAAAAGCTTTAATTATCGCAGCTCTTTTCACGCTGCCGGTTTTGGCAGCGTCACAATTAACCTGGGCAGCTTCAGCTATACCTGATACCCATGGAGCAGTGAAAGAGCAAATGCCTAAAAATGAGGCCAAGGTAGAGAATGAACTGCCCAGTGAACAGGCAGGTCAGAGTACTAAGAGCTTTACCTTGCAGAAACTGACAGTAGATAAGGAAGACTTAAAAGTAAATGAAGCTGCTCTAAATAAGCTTGCGCAAAATTATGTTGGCAAGCCCATTACCATGGCTGACCTGAACAAGGCTGTAGGCGAAGTGACCATGTATTGCCGTACCCACGGCTATCCGGCTGCGGCAGCCTATCTGCCTAGCCAGTCTACGGGGGATGGTGCGCTGGTAATCAAAATATTGCCGGGACGTTATGGCAATATTAATCTGGAAAACCAAAGCGGTATCAAGGACGCACAGGCTGAGAGTTATCTCAGAGGCCTGAAAACCGGGGACATCATTACCGGTACCAAGCTGGAAACAGCATTGTATAAGCTTAGTGATTTAGGCGGTGTGCAAGCTACAGGACTATTAAGTCCCGGTGCCCAAATAGGTACCAGTGATGTAACTGTAAAACTAGCCAAGGGCAAGAAGAACGTGGCTATTGTTTACGCTGAGAACTATGGCAGCAAGTCAAGTGGACGCTACCGTTATGGTGTCCAGGATACTCTTAACAACCTGAGTGGCAGAGGCGATAAGCTGAGTCTTGGTGCCCTTATCTCCAATCATGATTTGCGCAACTATGCAGTGAACTATGAAACACCTACCGGACCTAGCGGTACCATCGTAGGCATCGGCTACAGCCACATGAACTATGAGCTGGGCGGGATATTCAGCAACCTGGGAGCCAAGGGTAAGGCGGATACATACAGCCTGTATGGCAAGACACCTTTCTATGTAACTACGGAGAAGAGCCTGTATGCTAACTATGGTTACAATTATCGTAAATTGAAGGATGACTTGGACTTCTTTAACCAAAGCTCCAAGAAGCATTCTCACTCCATCTTTGTGGGAGTAAGCGGGCATAACAGGAATGGCAAGGCCCTGGTGCAATATGACCTGACAGGCTATCAGGGCAAACTTGGCTTGGATTCTGACTATGCCAGACTGATAGATACCATTGCTGATGTGGAAGGCTCCTATACTAAGGGAGTACTAAACTTTAAATACGTACAAGGCTTTGACAACCGTTGGGATCTCTTAGTAAAGGGTCAGGGCCAAGTAGCAAGTCGCAATCTGGACAGCTCCGAAGATATTTATCTGGGTGGTGCCAATGCCATCAGGGCTTATCCTCAGGGCGAGGCCAGCGGTGACCGGGGCGTGGTAGGTACAGCTGAGCTGCGTTACAAGACCGGTGTGCCGGGCTTAGTGCTGAGTACTTACTTGGATGCAGGTCACGTGCAGCTGAGCAAGGACGGCAGTTCTGGTAGCGAGACCTTAAAAGGCTATGGTTTTGCGGTCAGCTATACCAGGCCTGACGACTGGTTTGCAAGACTAGACTATGCCCGTCGTATCGGTGGCGATAGCAAGATGAGCGATGATGCCCAAGCTAAGGGACGCTTGTGGTTCTTGCTGGGTAAAGTGTTCTAAAAAAGTAAAAAATTCCCCTCTTTGTCTGGTTTTGTGACTAAGAGGGGAATTTTTTTGAGTGAAGTAAATTCTACCTGCAAGCTAAATAATTCTTGACAACAATACCTTATTTGTTATAATTGATTTACAAAACTTCATAGGCTACGCGGAACTGACGGATAAGTGGAAAAAACCACATGGACCGCGGCGCTAGTTTTTCCAGTCGACCGTCTGGGCAGAGAGATTGTACCCGGATGGCTTTTTTATTTCCTGATAAAATCTCCCATCAGTGTATTATGCTTCAAGCATAAAAAAGGAGACATGACGATGAAAAACAAATGGCTCATTGCCTTAGCTGCCGTAGGAATCCATATCTGTATAGGCATTGTGTACGCGTGGAGCGTGCTAGTGAAACCAATTATGGCGCAAATGGGCTTTACCCTGAAGCAAACTACTTGGACTTTTTCACTGGCTATTTTATTTTTAGGACTAAGCGCTGGTTTTTTAGGCGACTATGTTGAGAAATATGGCCCCCGGAAAAGCGGGCTGACTTCTACCTGCTTCTTTGGTCTTGGCATGTTGGGCACAGCTTTGGCACTGCATTTGCACAGCCTTTCCTTGCTCTATGTTTTCTATGGCTTTATAGGTGGTATTGGGTTAGGCACAGGCTACATTACTCCTGTTTCTACACTGGTTAAATATTTTCCTAACAACCGTGGTTTTGCTACGGGCCTTGCCATTATGGGATTTGGTTTTGCCAGCCTTATTGCCGGTCCCGTTATGCAACAATTAGTAGCACGCTTTGGTTTGGTGCAAAACTTTATTATCTTAGGCTGCGTTTATATGTGCATCATGGCAGCTGCCTCGTTGTATCTGGCACCGCCTCCGAAAGAAGTGGTGGCTGCTCAACAAAAAGCAGCTACTTTAGCTGTGCATCCCGTACGTCAGTACAAAGCCAGAGAAGCTTTGTGCACTTGGCAGTTTGGTTGTTTGTGGTGGATATTCTTCACCAATATTACTTGTGGCATTGCTCTTTTGGCTGTGGCAAGTCCTATGGCGCAGGAAGTTGTGCGCATGACTCCTGTGGCCGCAGCTTCTATGGTTGGCATTATCGGCCTCATCAATGGGGCAGGGCGTATTTTCTGGTCAACTATTTCCGATTATATTGGCCGGCGCAATGTTTATATTGTTTTCTTCACTATTGAAATTTTAGCTTTTTATACTTTGGCAACTACCACTACGGCCTTCTTATTCCAAGCGTTGGTATTAGTTATCATCTCTTGCTATGGTGGTGGTTTCTCCTGCATGCCTGCATATTTAAGCGATCTTTTCGGCACTAAGGAGCTGAGCGCTATTCATGGCAAAATTTTAACAGCTTGGGGTTTGGCTGGTATTGCAGGACCTCTACTTTTGTCCTGGATTAAAGAGACTACCGGCAGCTACACCACAACTCTCTATTTTTTTGCGGCTTGCTTTGTTCTCAGCTTAGTTATTGCCATAGTTTTAAAATGGCGCACTTCCATGGCCAAACCTCAGGTTTAGAAGTCGAATAATGGTGTTTTTAGGGATGAGTCTAAAGATGAGCAATGCTTCTCAGGACAGGGGAAGATTATGGTTCCTGTTGGGTGAGTTGCGCTAAAAAGTCATAAAATAATCAAGTGTTTTCTCTGTGTTTAAAAGGCCTGGTAAGAGTCTCTTGACAAAGGAGGGGCCAAACCCTTATAATATCCACACATCAGACTTTGGGGGCGTAGCTCAGCTGGGAGAGCGCTTGAATGGCATTCAAGAGGTCATGAGTTCGATTCTCACCGTCTCCACCAATAATAAATTAAGGCAGTTTCTCATAAAAGAGAAGCTGCCTTTTTTCATAGCTTACCTCTCCAGCGTAATGGTTTGATTCAGGGGAGTTTTTTGTAATATAAAATTTACAGCTCTGCTAAATTGGGCTGTTCAGGAATGAATTCTGCTTCCACTCCTAAGTTGTTAAAGAAAGGAAGCATAGACATAAGAGCAAATTTTTCTGTTGAGTAGTGGGTTCCTCCTAAAAGGTTGATGTGATGCTCTTTGGCTGCCGCATGTATTTTTATGGACCAGTCTACGGTGGGAGCAGTAACGCCTACGACGAGAGTATTTATTTTATTGTGCTCTAAAAATTCATAGGCTTCAATACTTTTGCCAATGCCAGCCATGATAGCAAATTTGCCATTAAGCAATTCCTCCTCGCCATAATGATACATACTTGCCTTATGACCTATGGTGGACGTCAGACAATGGTGTAATTCTGTCAAAGTGGCATATTTGCTTTGACAGAGGGCGCCTAACATGGCACCATTTTGTGGATACCAGCTGGCATAGGGATTCGTCCCCATAGCTTTGGACAGCGTGTTACCGGGAGAATAGGGACCGGCAACATCCAAAGGAATATGAAAGGAGAAAAAATTCATCTTTTGTTCTTGCATTTTGGTAAAATATTTTTCGGGAATATTGCCATAGCCTTCTTGCAAACTAGGCATAGGTGGTAGAGGATGGTGGGTAAACAGCATAACGTTTTCTTCATTTCTAGCCAAAATGTTATCGAATACTTCAGGACTGGCAAAGGTTGCCGTATAAACCTTTGCTATGACGTCAGTATTATGTACCTGTACGCCTACTGTTTTAAAAACATCTGTGCATTTATCCGGCCGAAACTGTTCTGTTAGTCGATCATAAATAAATTTTGCTGCTTTTAACTTTGTACTCATGGTTATCAGCACCTTTCTTTATTTTACAAAAATTATAGCAAATACTATAAAAATGTCAATTTATTAATTGTTTGCTAAAACAAGAAATATTCCATGACAATAAGGCTTTCTAGATGTAAACTATAAACATAAAAGATTTTAGACTTTGGAAGAAAAAGAGGTAAACCATGGAAATAATCTTGGAAATTCAGAAGAAATATGCTTCTTTTAACAGTACGCAACGCAAAATTGCTGACTATATCAGCAATCATATTGACGTCTGTTGTTTTGCCACGTTGAGGCAGCTGGCCAAGGATACCAAGACAACAGAGGTAACAATTATTAATTTTTCTCGCAAGCTGGGTTTTACAGGCTTTGCAGATATGAAAATGGCTATCCAAAATGGGGTGGCTCAACGCATTTCTCCTAATGCGAAAATTGAAGAATCCATCAGTCATGTAAAACACCTGAGTAATCTGGATAAGGAGGTTGTAGATTCAGAAATCAAGGCTTTAAATAAAGTGTATGCTACAATTCATAAAGAGCAATTATTAAAGGCAGCTTCTTTAATCAAGCATGCTAAAAAGGTTTATTTGCTTGCCTATGATTATGCGGCCACGGTTTCCTCAGTATTTGAGGATCGTTTTATTAGGCTGGGAGTTGATGTGGTTAATTTAGGCGGGATGGACATGCCTAATGTGCTGTATCGCTTGGCTTTAAGTACGGAGGATGACTTGCTTATCCTCTTTTCTTATAAGCCCTATACACAGCTATCTATTAATCTGGCCAAATGCTTGCAGGCGAATTATAAGGCGAAAATACTCTGCTTTTCTGATAATGAAAATACGCCTATGCACAAGCAGGCAGATTTGATTTTTCTCAGCCCTACTGCTCATTTAATCTTCGCCAATTCTATGACAGCTCCTTTTTCTTTGATTACGTTACTAGCCTCCCTGTATATATCTAAATACAGGGAAGATTATCGTGCTTTTAATAAGAAGCTTAATGAGTTGCAACAAGTAGTGGAAAAAACAGGATTTAAATAATTTTAACAATAAAAAAGATAATACAATAAATAAAGTAAATGATATAGATATTGACCAATTTTATAGTATTTGATATAATTTATCTAACAGCAGTGTTAGATTTACCAGCCATGGTGGTCTAGTCCTACATAAAAGTCGTTATGAATTCTATTCTAACGCTGGACTGATCAGCGTGGCTTTTTGTATATAACAGCAACAAAGGAGAAAGAAATGGACAAAATAACCGCTCTACTCTTGAAAAATGCAGATGTTTATGCTCCCGAGCACTTGGGCTACAAGGATATTCTTGTGGTAGGCAGTAAGATTGTTGCAGTAGAGGAAGCTCAGGATGTTAAGCTGCCTAATCTTACGACCCTTGATTTGGAAGGGGCTATAGTTGGTCCGGGAATAGTTGATCACCACAATCATTTTAATGGTGCAGGTGGTGAAGGCGGTTGCAATTTCCGTACTCCACCTGCGCAGCTTTCCACCTTTATTAAAGCAGGCATTACTTCGACTGTGGGACTTTTAGGTACCGATGGCTATGGCAGATCTTTGGTAGAGCTTTTACAAAAGGCCAAGGCTCTGGAGATAGAGGGTCTTAGTACGTGGATATACACAGGCTCCTACCAGATTCCAGGTCCGACCATTACAGGAACAGTCGGTAAGGATATTATGTTACTGGACAAAGTTATAGGTTGTAAGATGGCGCTGTCTGATCACCGTTCAGCCCATCCCAATATCGATATGATAAGAGCGCTTGTTTCTGAGGTAAGAGTGGCTGGCATGCTGGCAGGAAAACGTGGTGTTGTTTGTGTGCATATGGGTACGGAAACAGATGGGCTCAATCTTTTGCGGGAAGCGGTAAAAGCTACGCAGATTCCTTTAACCCATTTCATGCCAACCCATGTTAGTCGCAGTGATGCATTATTGACAGATGCTATAGCTTGGGTTAAAGAGGGCGGTGTAGCTGATATTACGGCTAATAAAAATACTCCGGCGGCAGTGGATAAATTTATAACAGGTGGCGCTAACTTGGAGAATCTTTGCTTTAGTTCAGACGGCAATGGTAGCATGCCTAAATTCAATGCGGCAGGAGAATGTATTGGTGTTGGGGTGGGAGATCCATCTACTATTCTGCAAGCCATTAAGGCTTGTGCACAAGCCAAAATTGCAGAACTAGATAAATTATTTGCTTGCGCTAGTACTAATCCGGCTAAATGGTTGTTCCTCCCTGGTAAAGGAAAGCTGGAGGCAGGCTATGATGGGGATTTAATGATTCTGGACAAAGAACTAAATCTTACCGGTCTTTTAGCAAAGGGAAGAATAATGTTGCACGCTGGCAAGCTTTTGGCAAAAGGAACTTTTGAATAGCAAGGGAGCTATTAATTAGGAGGTGTTTAGAAGCAAGAACAAGTTCGGGTGTTACTGCGGGTTAAGTTAGAAAAGGGGGGATTTTTATGAATATCTTTAGTAATGGTTTTGAAAAGAAATGGGCGTTGATTTTTGGTTTCATGTTTTTCCTCATTATGGTTCCACTACCATTTTTCTTTGCCACGAATTATATCCCTAGTATCTGTGGTTTACCAAGCTTTATTATAGGGTGGACTATTCATACGATAATAACAATGCTTTTAATTGTTGTATTCTACCTGCAAGCTATGAAACGACCGGAATATCACGAATTTGATGACGAGAAGGGGAGTGAAAAATAATGGATAACTTATCTTCTATGATTAAACCGATTCCCTTGGTCTTTTATTCTATTCTTATTTTTTATTTTATTGTTATGGCGTGGATAGGTTATATTTCCTCCAAAGAAACCAATAACCTAAAAGACTTTTTCGTTATGAGCGGCAAAGCCGGTGCTATTGTCAGTGGTTTCGCATATTTTGCTACCCAGTATAGCATGAGTACCTTTATGGGCTGTCCGGCTACCTGTTACAAGGTCGGTTTTGCAGGATTATCTATTTCTGTGCCTGGACTTGTTTTTTCCATGATCATTCCTGTACTCTTAGTGGGGCGTAAATTAATTAAACTAGGTCGTAAAAATAATTTTCTCACCTTGGCAGATTATCTTGGTGACCGCTATGAGTCCAATGGCTTGCGCACGCTGCAAGCAGCTTTAATGATTCTTTTTATGATTCCTATGATGGGTGCCCAAACTATTGGTGCCGGTGTTATTTTGCGTGCTTATACAGGTGCTCCGGAATGGGTTGGTATAGTAGGCATGGGCGTTATTGTTATTTTCTATTGCATGAGCGGTGGTATTCGAGGCGCTATGTTAACTGATGTAATTCAAGGTGGTTTAATGTTGGCTACGGCCATAGTTACCTTCATTGTTTCCGTTAACTTAGGTGGAGACATGGAAGCTATCACAACCAAACTTATGGAGCTAAATCCTGCCTATATGACCCATCCGGGCGTAGGCAATGCTTATAATTGGGGCAACTATGTTTCTATGATTGTGATGTGGAGCTTCTTCTCTATTTCTCAGCCAACCTTGGTAACTAAATTTTTTGCCATGAAGAACTACAAGGTAATGTTTAAGGCTACTATTTTGGGTACTATGGGTATGTGGATTGCGGCTACCCTTATTGAGTGGGCCGGTGTTAATGCCATAGTTTCCATTCCCGGATTGGCAGGCAAAAATATCGACTTTGTAGTACCCATGATTTTACAAAATAGTTTGTCACCTGTTGCCTCTACTATCTTAATTACCGGTATAGTGGCAGCAGGCATGTCTACCATTGATAGCTTACTTATTTCAGCAACCGGTGCAATTACCCGGGATATTTATCAAATGCGGATTAATAAAAGCGCAACTGATGCTGAAATTCTTAACATGTCTCGCTATGTGACTGTTATTATAGGTATAGTTGCTATTATCTTTGGTATTTCTCGCCCCAGCACTATCTTCAAAATTATTCTCTTTGCTTTTGGTGGTTTGGGAATCTGGACTGCTCCTGTTTTATTAGGGCTTTATTGGAAAGGTGCTACCAGTACCGGTGCTTTTGCCGGTGTAATTGTAGGTGAAGTACTGTTTATTCTTATGACCTTAAAATTTAGCAGCTGGTCATTGGGCTTTAATCCATTAATAACATCCTGGTTTTATGCTATGCTTGTTATGCTGGTGGTTAGCTCCTTTACAACTAAAAATTCACAGGAAACGCTGGCTCGCCATTTTGCTGATTAAATAAGTTAGCAGAGTTGTCAGCTTATTATGTGCCGTCCAAGCTAGGAGGAGGAATTACTATGTTTTTAGCATCTTTAACCTGGAGTGAATTTAAGAATATTGCGTCTGATTCCCTTGTTGCTGTGATCCCTTTAGGTAGTACTGAGCAACATGGTTCTATAGGGCCTTTGGGTACAGATTTTACAATTCCTGAGGAATTATGTAAAACAAGTGAGGCAGCGGATCCGTCTCATTTTGTGGTTTTACCAACGATGCCCTATGGAGTTTGTCCTTACCATACAGGTTTTGCCGGTTCTATTGATATTGGATCTGCTACTTTGCAGGCGGTGATGACTAGCATTGTTAAAAATTTGCTAAAACATGGTATTCGCCGGTTTGTTTTTGTTAATGGCCATGGCGGCAATGATCCTGCTTTGGAAGCTGCCTGCCTGTATGCTTTTGAACAGGGTGGTTTGGGAGCGATTATTGACTGGTGGACTATTGTCAGGGAGCTTCAGCCAAGCTGGGGCGGCGGCCATGGCGGTGGTCAGGAGGCTTCTGTAATGATGGCTATTCGCCCTGACTGGGTACATAAAGAAAAGAATTTTGTACCGGAAGAAACCTATCATCTGACCAATGCTTTGCAGAGTACCTATGGGAATGCTATTACGTTTAAAGGTGCTACAGTCAAAATTATTCAACAAACAACAGCTTTTTCTAAAACAGGTACCTTTGGTGGCAACGGCGACAGTTGTCAAACAGCTAATGCCGAACACGGTAAAGAGATTTTTGCGGGGATGTCTCGTTATTTGACCGACTTTTTAGAGGAATTTAGGAAAACACCCCTTCCTGATACCAAATAAGGGCAATACACAAACAGCCGTTAGGATAATTCCTAACGGCTGTTTGTGTATAATGTATGGAGCTGTAGCTTTATTGAAAATATATCTAACAAAATATCGTGAAATGGTGTAAAATGGGTAAATAAAATCATTTTCTATTTGGAGATGTGAAATGCAACAGGTATTGTTATCTAAATTTTTTATTTGTGGATTACTAATGGGCATAGTTAGCTTTGTCAATGGGCAACTGCTGCAAAAATATCATACGAATCAGGCTTTTGGCAATCCTAATCCAACTTTTGTGTTGTTGGATACCTTTCTTGATAAGTACGGTATTTGGTTGATTTTTGCGCTGATTTTTTTTGTAGGAGGATTTTCCTCTCTTATTTTGGCAGTGCTGGGCGAGCTTGTCGGGGCCTTCTTGGGTAGAATGAGTTGCCAGAGAATCTTGCCGATATTTTCATCAGCGACTTACCTGCCTTTTGGTATTGCTATTGCCTGTGTCATTGCCATTCTTCTTTAAGCTTAAAATACATAGATAAAAATTAATCCCATGAGGAGCATTCGCTCTGCATGGGATTATTATTTTGTCTTTTTACTTACCGAAAATATGAGCCAGCTTAATTAGCAACCAACCTACCGGGGTGTTCACAGGAGAAAGCATATTACCTAGCTGAGTAGTACGCATATTTTCGGGCAATACCACAGAGGATTGATGAACTGCCGTTGTGTAAATCGCTGTCAGATCAGTGCTTATGTATAGAGCCAGAGCCATGAGGATAGTACCTGTAACCAGCATCCTAAAGATATTTTTTTGGCAATAGGGAGCTAGCATGGTGATGAAGTAAACCAGTACAGACAAATCAGCAAAAGGCAGCATCCTGTTGCCCGGCAAAACAACGGCTAGCAGCAGGGTAATTGGTATTAAGAGTAGGCCGGTTGCCAAAACACTGGGTTCGCCAATCAAAAGGGAAGTGTCCATGCCAATATAAAACTGGCGGCCTGGAAACCTGGTCTTTAATATTGCTTCAGCACTGTCACGAACGAGCATGACACCTTCCATGAGAATGCCTATCATCTTGGGCAGGATGAGCATTACGGCTGCCATTTTTACGGCCAAAACACAGCATTGTCCCGGACGCCAACCGGCCAAGACGCCTAAGCCGGCTCCTAAAATAGTAGCCAAGGTAACCGGTTCTCCCAGAATACCCAATTTGTTTACTATCTTTTCCTGACTAAGATTAATATCTCTCAGACCGGGCAGCTTTTCCAGCAAGGCATTAACGGCTATACCAAAGGGTACGCAGATGCCGCAGGTAGGATGAATAAAAGCCACGCCCTGCATATTATAGGAGGTCTGCAGGTCTCTGGCAGTCCAATCACCAATCTTAAAGGCTGCTAAATATAGCACCAGGCTACCCATAGTACCTAGGAGAATACTACCGGTGTCCGTATAAATCAAAGTACCCACAATTAAAATGAGCCAATAATTAAACATATCGATGTTTAAAATTTTGGTCTTTTTACAAGCTAATAGCACTATATTTAATACTATGGCACCGGCTACTACAAAGGGTACCAGGGGAGAAGACCAGGCCACGGAAGCACTGGTAGCCCAGCCGGCATCCATAATGGTGAGCTCGACTCCAAGACGCTTGACCATGGCGGCTGTCACAGGCCCCAGGGAATTGAGAAACATGGTAACCATGAGCATTAGGCCTTCAAAACCTACGCCTACGGTCATGGCAGCTTTAAAGGCTTTGCCGAGGGAAAGCTTAAAAACCAGGCCAAGCACGAAGAAAATAATGGGCATTACTACAGTAGGACCAAGCTGTAAAATATTGCTCACAAATTCCATACAGCTCACCCCTTATTCGCTGGCCAGCTGCATGGCTACAACCCGGCAGGGAGAGCCACCGAAGCCTTGCAGTTTCAGCGGGAAGCCTACTATATACCAATCCTTTTCTTCCAGTAAACGCTCATCCATGTAAACTTCTTCAATGATGACAATATGGTTGCCCAATAAGACAAAATGGGGCGGCGCACCAGTGCCCTCCGGCCAGCCACCTGCGCTGAGGCCATCAATGCATACACATTTAATCTTTTGGTCCACCATCCATTGGGCTGCATCTTTGGTGATGTAAGGCCACTGGTAAAGGTACTCTTTGTTAAAGCCGCGCTTTTGGGCCCAGCCGGTATAGAGCAGAAGAATATCCGCGGGCTGCAGGGTGCCCTCCAAAGCTTTTAAATGCTTGGCCTCGATGGCCATGGTATTGATGTTACGCAGGTCAATGACCACGCCACGTCCCTGAAAGTCCTCCAAAGGCATTTTGTCGACGGTAGTGCCGTTGGCAAAGAAATGAAAAGGGGCATCCAGATGTGTACCGGTGTGACTGTTCATATCAATACGTTCGGCATTATAGCCTTGCAGGGCAAACATGGCTTCATAGGTAACATTGGTCAACTTGTAGGTAGGCCAACCTGGGCAGATGTGATAAATGGGTTGAGATAGGTCTAGAAGCTTTTTTACTTTTGGTATCATGGTAGTCCCTCCTTTAGATTTTATTTTAGTACGGCGTGTAAATTCGTTTCGGCCTTGGATAAAGGGCTATTGAAGGCTTTTTCTTCCAGGGCTTGCAGGGTTGCCAAATGTTTTTCCTGCTGTTCCTGATCCCATTCTTTGGTAAAAATGCCTTCCTTGATTCTGGCGTAGCGTTCACGTACAAAGCGGCGTATGACCTCCTTGTCAAAGGCGTCGTAGCCGATTAGCTGACCAAACTGGCTGGTATGGGAATGATAGGGAAGCTGCTTAAATAGTCCCAGTTCGGCAGCTTTTTCCATCATTACAGCAGGCTCCTTAGAAACATACATTTCCATAAGAACTGCTTCAGGAGGATGTCCCATTTCTATTTCGCATTGAAAGACCTCGTTAAAGACATTATAGATAATAGGCCAGGTAGCCTGCTCCGTCATCAAATCAAGGAATGTTTCATCTTGAAATTGCACCTCGATAGCACCCTTCTTGGTGGAACCGATAGCCTTGCACAAGGCTTTGCCATATGCGAGGGCTAGACCGGAAGCATCCTGAGCTACACCAACAAAGGCCGGAAAGCCTTCACCGCTTAAATATAGTTCTCTTACTCCCTTACCAATCATACGAGGCGCGGCCATTACTACATCTACGAATTGGGGTGGTACGATTTTATGGAAGGTGATGTTGTAAGCAGAAGCAAAATTGATAATATTGCCTTGCTTTAAACCGGGAGCGATGCTTTCCTTAAAGACTTGCGGTGCTACCTCATCAGGTAGCAGAAGGAAGATGATATCCGCTTGGTCGGCAGCCTCCTCAATGGTAAATACAGGAAAACCATCTTTAGTAGCTGCCTTAGCGGAATCATCCTGCCGGCTGCCGATAATAATTCGTTTGACACCGGAGTCTCGCATGTTAAGGGCTTGGGCACTGCCTTGGTTACCATAACCTATAATGGCAATGGTTTTGTCTTTGACTAGGTTTAAATCTGCATCTTGGTCATAGTAAATTTTTGCTTTTGTCATGGTAATACCTCCTTTAATCTCTTTATATTTTAGCAGCAACTAGTTGCTGTCTGCTCAATATAACATGCTGTTGGGAGCAGTGTAAACGGCCGGAGAATATAACAATTTTTATTTATTTTCATAAACATTTGTCAACAATTAAGACAGCACTCCGTGTTGCTGGAGGGAAAGAAAAAAGGCCCGGGATTTTTAAAATCCGGGCCTTATATTGCTTTACTTATTTGTTCATAGCCACCAAAGGCAAGAGGATATTGCCGGTAATGGCGAAGAAGGTAATCAGATAGAACATGATACGACCATAAGAAGCGGCATGGTAACAATTACCATCTGCATCAGTTTCCTCGCGACGAATCTCATTGACATTAATAATTACTAAAGTGGAGGATAGGATAGCGCAGATGCCCCATATATTGACATATTCCAAAAGTCCCATTTCCAGCACTTCCGGAAGTAGGCTGGCACCAACCATGATATTGGCTACGCAACCAAAAAGTGCTTCAGGAAGCATTTCCAAAGGATCAACATGATGATAGATATTGATGAAAAGGGTCATTAAAGCCCAAACAATACAAGCGTAGAGAGCAATAAAGCACTTAGCGTACAAACCAAAGCCATCACGCTTTACCTCCACACCGGTAGCTAATTCTGTGACAATGTTCTTATCGGTGGATTGTTCCAGCTCAATATCCCCTCTGGTGTATTTATACTCGTAAGCATAGGTATTAACAGAATGTCTGACTAGTTTATACCCATCAATATCCAAGTTGCGGTTTGTATTGCTTTCCTTAGTGTCAGGCACAAGCACCACTCTTTTGGCGGTGTAGAAGGGCTCAATATAGAACATGAACTGTTGGCCGTCCAGGGGGAAAAGCTTGGTGCCAAAGTTGGTATCCACCACAACTTCCATGCGTACCAGTTGGTAATGGGTATTGCCCAGCTTATAGTCTTTGACGATGCTTTTTTGTTTTACAAAACCACGGTACACACGGAAATGGTTAGCCATATCCTGAATCTCATCACCATCCCAGCGAAACCAGACCAAATAATTGACCCAATAGCCGCCGTGTGCCATGTCTATGTCGTGGATACCTTCCACATAGGTACCGCACAAAACCTTGGTGGCATTTTTGCTGACCTCTGCCAAATCGGCAGTGATTTTTGGATCAGCATTTAATTTTTCGTGCCATCTTCTTTCGCTGTAGGTAATATCTGTTTTTAACATATAAACAAAATAACCCAGTATACAGCAAGCTAATACAGTGAAAACAAGAGCAATATTAAGAATACGCCGCCGTTGCTCCTTCGGCAATTTCGGAAAAAACGGAAATAAGAATTCTTTCATACTAAAACCCCTTATCAAAATAATCTCATAAACAAACTTACCGAACTATTGTAAAACTTTTCAGAAATGAGTGCAACCAAAAAAATAGAGCAGTTCTAAAAGCCCTGGAACTGCTCTAAATATTTATTTAGTTTCTTGTTGAGTCAAACGTTCCATACGCTTTTGCTCATAATGTCCAACAATGGTTGTACCGCACAAATCACCTAGGCAGTTTATCATGGTCATGCCCATATCATTGAAGGCGTGTACGCCGGCTACGATACCAACGATTTCCAGTGGGAAACCCAACGATTCCAATAGGATGGCCAGGATGACCAGCATACCACTGGGAATAGCACCGCTGCCTGTGGTAAGAATAAGGCCCAGTACAAGTACCTTGACCAAAAGACCCAGGTCTACCGGTGCACCAATTGCCTGGGCAGTTAAGATGAACACGGTGGTTAAGCAGACACAAGTACCATCCTTATTCACTTGCGCACCCAAGGGAATAGTAAAGGAAGAAACCTTTCTAGGTACGCCCAGCTTATCAGCGCATTCCATATTCACAGGAATGGAACTGGTGCTGGAACAAGTACTAAAAGCAGTTACCATGATGCTGGAGGCCTTGCGGTAAAATTCTTTGAAGCCGATGCCGGCAAATAAATATACCATCACACCATAAAAGATAGTCATGCAAAGGATGCCAAGATAAACAGAACCAATATATTTTGCCAAGGTTCCGAAAATCTTGCTGCCATATTTACCAACGGAATTGGCAACTAAAGCAAAAATACCATAAGGAGCCAGAATCATGACAATACTCACTATCTTGCTCATCAATTCAGATAAATCCTGAAAAATTTGAGTAAGGCGTTTTCTGGGGCCTTCCGGGAGCAGTAAAACAGCAACGCCGGCAAAAGCACTCATAATAACTACTTGGTCAAAACGACCGGCTTCCATGGCTTTAAAAATATTACCGGGAATAAGATCAATAAGCGTTTCACCTACTGTAGGCAGCTTGCCAACAACTCCCTTGTAGGTACCGGTCAAAGGTAAATTTACACCGGGTTGAATGATAGTTGCGAATATTACACCCACTACCAGAGCTAAAGCACTACTGGCAATGTAGTAAAAGAGGATACGTCCGCCAATACGACCAAAAGCCTGAGGGTCATCCAGGGCTGCCACGCCTGCGATAAGATTAACAATAACTAAGGGTAGGGCAATTGCCTTCAGCAAGGTTAAAAAGAACTTGCCCAAAGGATTGAACCAAACTGCATTGCCACCCATTGTCATACCGATAATGACTCCGCAAATCATGCCTGTTACCATTTTGTAAACTAGAGGGATAGATTGATATTTTTTCCATAAATCTGCCATTTTTTTCATCTCCGTTTCTTTACTTTGCGTATCTCTCTCTGCTCTCTATTTTACTCCTTGTTAACATCTTTTTCTAGTAATACCCATAAAAAAGGACAACTCTGTAAAGTTGTCCTTAAGGTATATTATTTTTATGTTACTTTATCAACTCGTATTTTCTACTTCCCATGCCGATTTTTTCGGCATGCTCTAAACAAGTTTTCCATTCAGAGTCAGGAGTGGTCATTTCAAAATAGTCAGCATCCTTGGCTTTGCTCTTTTTTAGATTTACATCCAGCTGAGAACCGGCGATAGGAGGCGCTGCGTTTACCAAATCAGCACAAGCCTGGTCCAAAGCTACGGGATCACTGGAGGCTAGCATACCAATATCTGCGACGATAGGTACGTCATTTTCGGCATGACAGTCACAATTGGGAGAAACATCCATAATCAGGCTGATATGGAAAGTTGGTCTGTCATGGACAATGGCCCAAGCATATTCTGCCATCTTGCAATTTAATTTTTTAACAGTTGTCTTATAGTCTGTATAAATAGCATCCTCAGGGCAAGCACCGATGCAACGACCACAACCTACACACTTTTGGGGATCAATGGAAGCCTTCTTGTCAGTAACTGTAGGTCCGCCATGAGCACAAATCCTTACGCAGCTGCCACAGCCAATGCAGGCAGCCTTATTCACCTTCGGCTTGCCATCGTTATGCTGCTCCATTTTACCGGCTCTGGAACCACCGCCCATGCCAATATTTTTAATAGCGCCACCGAAGCCGGCCATTTCATGTCCCTTGAAATGCGTAAGAGAAATAACGATATCTGCATCCATTAAAGCTCTGCCAATCTTTGCTTCTTTAACATATTCGCCATTGGGTACCGGCACATAGGCTTCATCAAGCCCTCTTAAACCATCCGCAATGATAATGTGGCAACCGGTGCTAAAAGGGGAGAAACCATTCTCATAGGCTGCAGACAGATGCTCCAGAGCTTCTTTGCGTCGACCTACATACAAAGTGTTACAGTCGGTAAGGAAGGGCTTGCCGCCTCTTTCTTTTACGAAGTCAACTACAACCTTTGCATAGTTGGGACGCAAATAAGAAACATTGCCGGGTTCGCCAAAATGCATTTTAATAGCGACAAATTTGTTTTTAAAATCAATTTTATCCATTCCGGCCTTAATTAATAAATTGTGTAATTTTTTCAGCATGGAAGGACCACCATATGGTGTATGAAAATCTGTAAAATAAACTTTACTCTTCTTTGTAGGCATAATAGCACTCTCCTTGAAAATTCTTGCTTTCACATTATAGCATATTTTTAATGCAATAATTCTGTTAGCTGTTCCTTACCGGTAATCTTTTCCTGACCTTGCTGGTCAGCCTCTGCTCTGTACTTAACATAAACCAGAGGAGAACCGGTGGGAGGCAGGTAGACGATGAAGTTGGCTACAGTAGAGACTCCTTCTGGTTTAGAACCCATTCTGTAAAGGCTGTGGTTTAAACCGTCGTGTTGATCTTGGCTGATATTTATAAAGTCATCCAGTGTAAACTTGCCCTCATGGTTTGTCAGCAGCTCCTCTACTCGAGCATATCTAACCGTACTGCTAGGTCCAATCTTTTTGTTGAAATCAACAGTTTCCGGCTCCACATAATGATTGGTGTGGTACAGGACACCGTTTGTTTGGACACGGACTGCTCTTTGGGCATTATTAGGAGCAACCTCAATATATGCCACTTTAGTGTTGTCAGCCACAATGAAATTCACTGGCTCAGACCAGACATCTTTATTGGCTAGTACTTCATCCACAGAGGCAAAGTAGCGAAGCATATATTCATTTGCCCTTAAGCCCTCGGTGCTTTTAAAAACAGGGTAAGCACGACGTTCTTTAGAAGGGATAGAGCTGGCGGTGGACATCGCTACGAAAAGGCCCTTTTCATTTACTCCGGCAGCATTAAAAGAGGCACTCTTGCCGCTAAAAAGTCCGTAGTAGGTATAGCCATGGGCAGGATGAATGACTTTAAGTTCCTGATGAGAGGGATACCAGTCCCTGTTTTTAGCTACCAAGGTACCACTGCCTTCTACAAAGCCATTGCCGGTGGCAGCGAAAAGTGTGCAGGCACTGGCTTGCAGCTGGATGGTGCAACATAAAATACTTAACAAAAGACTAAATTTTTTCTTTAGCATGATGTTTACCTCCCAGGCAAAGCTATTTCACTTCTGAATTATAAACTATTGTCATAATAAAGTCTATCTTAGTACTAAATATGCATAAGAGCTAGTGCTTAGTGGCAAATTTGCCGGAGAGCTAAAACTGTACTACTTTTTGTCCTGAGTAAAACGAGCTTGACAAAAAAGGCAGTTCCTTACCTGAAGAGTCGGTTGTTTTGTTACAAAATACGACAAATACACAATAGTTTGTATTAAGTAATTATTTTAAACACAACCTATTGTGCTTTTCCCTCTTGCCAGACGTATGAGTTTGGTGTATTATTGTATCATTGAATAATATGCTCATGTTCTAAAAAGGGGTGGTGAAAAACATGAAAGTAATTAAAAGAGATGGTTCAACAGTAGATTTTGACAGAAGCAAAATCGTTATTGCCATTGAGAAGGCTAACAAAGCTGTAGATGCAGCTGATAGAGTGGCTGCTGAAGATATTGAAAAAATTGCTGATTATGTTGAGCAAAAAAAGAGAAACAGATACTTGGTAGAAGATATTCAGGATATGGTTGAGTCCCAGCTGATGGAGCTGGGGAAATTCCAATTGGCGAAGGCCTATATCATTTACCGTTATACCAGGGCGTTGGTGCGCAAGTCCAACACTACGGATGAATCCATTCTTTCCCTTATTCGCAACAGCAATAAGGATGTCATGGAAGAGAACTCCAATAAAAATGCCGTCATGGCCTCTACGCAGAGAGACCTGATTGCCGGAGAAGTTTCTAAGGATTTGACCAGGAGACTCATTTTGCCGGAGAAGATTTCTCGTGCTCATGATGCCGGTGTTTTACATTTCCATGATGCGGATTATTTTATTCAGCCTATTTTTAACTGCTGCCTGATTAATTTGGGCGACATGTTGGATAATGGCACCGTTATGCACGGCAAGCTGATTGAAAGCCCCAAGAGCTTTCAGGTAGCCTGCACGATTATGACCCAGATTATTGCTTCAGTGGCATCTGCTCAATACGGCGGACAATCTGTAGATGTTGCGCATTTGGGCAAATATCTGCGCCGTAGCAGAGAAAAATTTGCCAGAAAATTAAAGGCTGCTACCAAGGGTCAGCTGTCTGATGAACAAATGAAGTCCATTTTGGATTCTCGGATTAAAGACGAGCTGGCTAGCGGTGTACAGACCATTCAATACCAAATAAACACCTTGATGACTACCAATGGTCAGTCTCCTTTTGTGACCTTGTTTATGCATTTGGATCCTAAGGATGAATATATTGAGGAAAACGCTCAAATAATTGAAGAAATCTTAAAGCAAAGGCTGCAAGGCGTGAAGAACGAAGCAGGCGTTTATATTACTCCGGCTTTCCCCAAGCTGGTTTATGTTTTAGACGAGGATAATTGCTTAAAGGGTGGCAAGTACGACTATCTTACCGAGCTGGCAGTGCGCTGCTCCATTAAACGTATGTATCCTGACTACATTTCCGCCAAAAAAATGCGGGAGATTTACCAGGGTAATGTCTTCTCTCCTATGGGGTGCCGTTCTTTTCTGAGTCCTTGGAAGGATAAAGATGGTAATTTCAAGTTCGAGGGTCGTTTTAATCAAGGTGTGGTTTCCATTAACTTGCCGCAAATTGGTATTATTGCCAAAGGCGACGAAGAAAAATTCTGGAAGCTGCTGGATGAGCGCCTGGAGCTGTGCTATGAAGCTTTAATGGTGCGTCACAATTCTCTGGTAGGCGTGAAGTCCGATGTTAGTCCTATTCACTGGCAAAATGGCGCCATTGCCCGCTTAAAGAAGGGTGAGGTTATCGACAAATACCTGATGGATGGCTATTCTACTTTATCCTTGGGCTATATTGGCCTATATGAAGTGACTCTGGCAATGAAAGGTGTGAGCCAGACAACTCCGGAAGGCGAGGAATTTGCTCTTCGGGTGATGAAGAAGCTCCACGAAGCTTGTGCCAAGTGGAAAGCTAAGACCGGGTTAGGCTTTGCTCTTTATGGCACACCTGCAGAGTCCTTGTGCTACCGTTTTGCTCGTATCGATAAGGAACAATTTGGTACTATCAAGGATATAACCGATAAAGGTTATTACACCAATTCCTATCATATTGATGTGCGCGAGCACATTGATGCTTTCTCCAAGTTTAAATTTGAAAGCCAGTTCCAACCTATTTCTTCCGGCGGTTGTATCTCCTATGTGGAAATACCCAATATGAAGAAAAATCCGGGTGCTATTGAAGACGTAGTACGTTTTATCTACGACAATATCCAATATGCCGAATTTAATACCAAGTCCGACTATTGCCAATGCTGTGGCTATGAGGGTGAAATTATCATCAATGACAATATGGAATGGGAATGCCCACAATGTCACAACAAGGATCAGAACAAGATGAATGTTACCAGAAGGACCTGTGGTTATCTAGGCGAGAATTTCTGGAATGTAGGCAAGACTAAAGAAATTAAATCAAGAGTATTACATTTATAATGGGGGCGGCAAAGTGAATTACGCAGCAATAAAAACCCATGATGTAGCTAATGGACCGGGAGTACGCGTGTCGCTGTATGTGAGCGGCTGTACTCACCATTGCAAGGAGTGTTTCAATCCGGAAACCTGGGACTTTAATTATGGTACCTATTTTGACAGCAAGGCAGAGGAGCAAATTCTGCGTGCGTTGGAGCCGAAATATATCAGAGGCTTTTCTCTTTTAGGCGGCGAGCCTTTTGAGCCGGCCAACCAAAAGGTTTTGGTGGGGCTTTTAAGACACGTGAAAGAAACCTATCCGGAGAAAAAAGTTTGGTGCTACAGTGGTTATTTGTTTGATCAGGATATTCTGGCAGGCAAGCTGGGAGACCTTGACATTACTAAAGAAATGTTGGGCTATCTTGATGTGTTGGTGGATGGAGAATTCCACATAGCAGAAAAAGATTTAAATCTGCGTTTTAAAGGTAGCAGCAATCAACGTATCATCAATGTACCTGCTTCCTTGGCTAGTGGCAGCATCAAATTATGGGATGAATCAGAAGTATAAAAAACAGCAGCTTGGCTTTATAGCCAAGCTGCTGTTTTTGTTTGGTAAAGAAATAATTAATTACACCTTGTCACAAACGGGTAGAATTGGTCAGATGCTAGGAAGAACGAGGCTTGCGAGCGAGGCAGGACTTTCCTGGTCCGCTGAGTCGAGCAAACGCAAGTTCTGACAAAGTAGCTGTCAATTATACCCGTTTGTTGTTTTTATATGATAAATTTAGTGGTACTGCCATGCTGGCCGCGGATAATTTCCAATCTGGTGGGAATACGCTCCTCCAAATCAGCCACATGGGAAATGATGCCAACTAAACGACCACCGGCCTGCAATTCGGTTAGGGTATTGATGGCGCTGTCCAAGGTTTCGGGGTCCAGGGAACCAAAACCCTCGTCCACCAAAATAGTATCCAGATGCAAGCCGCCGGCATAGGCCTCCAGAACATCGGATAGGCCTAAGGCCAGCGAAAGGGAGGTAAAGAAGCTTTCGCCACCGGATAAGGTAGAGACGCTGCGACGCTGGCCGGTAAAGGAATCCAGAACCTCTAAAGATAGGCCCTGTTCTTTGCGGGCATCGTTGATATCCTTGCTCCTAAAGAGAGCATAACGACCCTGGCTAATTTTATTTAAACGTAAATTAGCGGTGGTCAGGACATCATCCAATAAGGCTTGCAAAACGAAGGCAGAGAAGGAAAGCTTGTAGGGATTGTCACCCTTGGCAGTGGCAGCTAAAAGGCCAATGGGGCCATATGCATTTTGCAGCTTATCCAACTCTTTTCGGGTAGCAGTTAAAGTGGTCAGCATATTTTTGCTACTGGCAATTTGTTCCTTAAGAGCACCACAGTCAGAAGCAGTTTTAGTCATGGCTTGATCGGCCCGGTCTGCGGCAGCCTCTAGGGGCGCAAGGTCAGGCTTAGTCTTACCTTTGATTTGTTTTAGCGTTAAATCTTCCTTAGCTTGTAGAGCAGCTACCGCTTTTTCATAGTTACTAATGGTATTTTGCCACTGGCTTTTCTGGTCACTTTGTTTTAAGAAGGAACGAAAAACGCTTTGCTCCTTAAAGGGAGAAGCCAGAAAGGCTGTTTTAAATTCGGCAACCATTTGCTGAGAATTTTTTTCGGCAGAGCTTAAAGCATTTTGAGCGGCGGTTACCTTGCCCTTGGTTTCGGATAAATGGGTATTGGCGTCTTCCAAAGCTTTTTGCTGTACCTTCAGCTTGTGAGCCTGAGCTTCAATAGCAGCCAGCTTGGCTTCCAAGTCGGCTTTCGCTTTGGCACTCACAGTAGCCGGATGAGGATGCTCCAAAGAACCGCAGACAGGACAGGCCTCACCTGGTTTTAGACTTTCGGCCAGGCGGGTAGTTTCCCGGGTGGTAGCAGTCATGGTAGCTGCTTGTTCTCTTAAGGCCACAATAGCATTCGTCAAATCTTCACCGGTGCCGGCTTGAGTGAATTGTTTGGCAGCATTTTCCAAAGCAGCTGTGGCAGCCTGCAGATTGGTAGTTTCCTGCTCTAAATAGGCTTGACTGGTTTTGACCTGGGACAAGCTTTGAGAGGCCTTTTCATAGGGTACTTTTAAAACCAGGGCGGCTTCCACTGCCAGAATATTTTTCTTTAAGGTTTCTATTTCTGATTTTTGCTCAGCGAGCTCGGCCTTTTCAGCAGCTAATTGCTCAGCCTGTTCGAAAGCTTCAAACACCAGTCTTTGTTCCTGCAAGGTCTTACTTATTTTTTCCAGCTCATGTTTCTGCTTGGCCAGTAAGGCTTCTTGTGCCACGTTGGCTTGTTCTTTTTCTGTAACAACTGTTTGCAGTTCTTCTATATTGGCAACACCACTATTTTCTAAAAGAGTGGTGAACCGTTTGTTTAATTCCTCATAATGATTTTTGATATCCTTGGCCTTGGCATCCAACAAATCTTCCAGACGCCTGTAGGCTCCGGTTTTAAACAAAGTTTCCAAAATCAGTTTTCGTTCTTTGGAATCAGCCATTAGGAAACGGCGGAATTCTCCCTGGGGAAGAATAACCAATTGCCTGAATTGCTCGGCCTTAAAGCCTAGCAAATCTTCGATGGCTTTGGTGGTATCGCTGTTACCGGAGGCTAAAATCTTCCTATCCTCTTCACCCTTAATTTCTACTAAGGAAGCACCGGCAGGTACGGTCCTGGTCCCTTCGCCACGTTGCTTTTTCAGCTCTTGTTCCGGAGTGCGAGAGATTTCATAGGTCTTATCCTTGTTGGCAAAAAGCAAGGTAACCATGGTCTTGGTTTCTGGGGTAGCATAATCACTGCGCAGAGAGCGATTGTTGCGCAAATCTCCGCTGGCACTGCCGTAGAGGGCAAAGGTCAAAGCATCCAAAATGGAGGTCTTGCCACTACCGGTAGGACCGGTAATAAGGAAAAAGCTTTTGTCACCTAATTTGCGAAAATCAATAACTTCTTTTTGAGCATAGGGGCCAAAGGCCTCCATAGTAAGACAGAGAGGTTTCATCAGGCATGCCTCCCTTCGTCTTCCAGTTGGTTAAGGGCTTTGCGCAAGAGAGTATCTTCCTTTTCTGCCAGCTCTCTTTCATTTACAGCACGGAAAAAATTTGTAAAAAGCTCATGAGCAGTGAGCTTTTTAGCTTGAGCCTCCGCCACGGACAATTCCTTCTGCGCCAGGGCTAAACGTTCGTAGGACAATTCCAAAATCTGGGGATAAACTGTTTCCAGCTTATGTTTAGCATCTAAAATAGGTGCTGTGTCTGTCAAAGTCAGTTGCATGTAGGCCGTAGCAAAATCAGCAGGATCCTTGGCTAACAATTCTTGAAAACTGCCCTTTAAACAAAGCAAATCATGTGGTTGAGCGAGGGCAACAGTTTCTACGGAAATATTGCCTGCGCCATCTAAATCTACTATTTGTACAGCTTTTTTCTGAGTAGCCTCGGCAAAGGAATATTTGAGCAAAGAACCGCTGTAACGCACGCTGGGTGAGCAATTTTGGGCGGCGTGCAAATGTCCCAAAGCGGTATAGTTAAAAGGTGCAAAGTTCTTAATATCTACCGTAGTAGTCCCGCCCACTGCCAAAGGCCTTTCACTGTCAGGCGTCGGAGTGGCTCCGGCTACGAAGGCATGAGCCAAGGCTATCTTCCTGCTGTTCTCCGGAATTTGTGCCAGCATTTGTTCTACCTGCCACGCCAAAGCTGCATCATGGGTAGGCTTTTTTTCACCACTTAATTCGGTGGCAGTTAACGGCTCACAGTAGGTTAAAGGCGCAAAGTAAACTGGTCCGTATTGGTCCTCTAGTTTTAGGGGAACAGCCTTGGTTGTCACGGTGCTATAAATATAGAGCTGTTTTTGCGCAAAAAGAGCCTGACCGAAATTTAACCGGTCAGGATTATCATGATTGCCTGCAATAAGGATAATGGGAATCTGCAACTTTAAAATTAATTCTTCTATGGTACTGTTTAAAAGGCCAACAGCTTCTGTAGGTGGCACAGCTCGGTCGTAAATATCCCCGGCAAGGACCAAGGCATCTACCTTGCTGTTTTTGGCCACATACAAAATATCAGCTAGCACCTTAGCCTGGTCGTCCAAAAGGTGTAAACCGTGAAAAGAACGTCCTAAGTGCCAATCGGAGGTGTGTAAAATTCTCATCTTTTTTGTTTCACCCTCATGTTAAAGTAAATATACGTAGCTAAATAAACAAAGCCTCCCACCGGAGTTCGGGTATAGAGCAGTATGGGAAAAAGGAAAAGAGCTACCAGTAAGAAGACAAAGGAAGGGATACAGGAGAGAAAGAAGGTAGTACTGAAACCGTGCTCCCGAAAAGCGATACGCATTTTGTCAGTGGCTCTAATGCCATAGCGTAAAGCAAACATAGCGAAAAAGAAACCGCTAATGCCATAAAGTATATTTGTTAAAATGTTGTTGACCATAATTTATCTCACATTCTTAGTTGTTTTAGTGGTATTGCTAATTTACAAAATTTTACCATATTATGATAACACTTCCAACTGATAAAGTGAATAAAAATAGTGTATAATAGAAGCTGGAAGGACGGTAAGAACTATGAAAAAAATATTTATTGTGTTGTTTTTCTTTTGGACCATGTTACCGCATCCTCAGGTACAAGCAGCTCTCATTAGTAAACAACAAGAAATCAATATGGGCAAGGATGTGGCAGCCCAGTTGGAAAACCAATATGGACTGGTTCATGATGATGAACTACAGGACCGCATTAATAGGATAGGCCAGAATCTGGTGCAATATTGTGGTCGCAAGGATCTGAAATATACCTTCAAGGTCCTGAATAGCCAGGATGTTAATGCTATGGCCTGCCCGGGTGGTTTTATCTATGTGTTCAAGGGCTTAATTGATTTAATGCCTTCTGACGATGAATTGGCAGGGGTTATCGGCCACGAAATAGGCCACGTGGTGAAAAGGCATACAGTGCACCAGGTGGAAAAACAGCTGGCACTTTCGCTGTTGACCATTATTGCCGCCGCCGGATCCGGTGATGCGGGAGCAGGTCTGGTCCTGGCTACTACAACTTCCCAGGCTTTAATGGCCGGCTATAGCCGCCATGACGAGGGGGAGGCTGATGCGCAGGGTACTGATCTTACTTTGCAGGCAGGGTACAATCCGTATAGTATTTATATTACTATGTGTAAACTGGATGATTTAAGCAAGGAAAAGAATGTACCGGATTATGGTATTTTTGCTTCTCACCCTGATACAGCTACCAGAAAAATGAAGGCACTAAAAGCCTTGGAGCCGCTCCATATTACCCCCACCGTTACTTTGAATGCCAATGGCAGTGCTATAGTAAAAGACACCAATTGGCAGTTTACCTTCAACAACGGTATTGGCAGTGACAAGGTGGAATACAGAGCCAGACTCATGGCAGGAGCCATGTATGTGCTTAAGCAACATAGACCGATTGATGAAACGCATTTTATCACGGCAGATGGAGATAATTATTCCGATGTTTATTATGAAAATACCAGGATTGTCAGAATTTATCCCCAGGATTGTCCGCCCGGACAGAATGTTAGCGATTATGCCAATGTAATAGCTACTCAACTGCAGCAATGGGCTGTTACCGTGAATAAGACAGTGACTATGAATCAACAGGGAGGGAAAGCAGCATGAGCAGGGTTTTGCTAATTGCCTGGTGTTTGGTCTTTGGTTTGTTCAGCACCTGTTTTGGTGCTATAACCTACGATGCCGACAGGATGGATGTGGAGGCCAGAGAAGGCTATTTTACTTTTCGTTATCCTGTTTTTCGTGGTGATACGGCAGAAGAAAAGGCTGTGGTCACGAAAGTAAATAATACTTTAAAACAATTAGCTAAAAATGAAGCAGCTACTCTACAAACCACTTGGGAATCCACTAAAGATGAGGATAAGGCCAATTTTAAATCCAAGGATGTAGATTACAAGGTTACCTATTTGGAAAATAAGCTGGCTAGTATTGTGTTTACCACCACCTTTGCCCAGGGAGACAGGGATGCGCTGTTTTTTCAAGATGGCTGGACCTTTGATTTGATTACTGCAGAGCCGGTGGGGTGGCAGAAAATTCTCAGCAGGGAAGATGCCAACAAGTTGCAGAAGGATTATGTTTTGAGTTTGTTGCGCAAGGGTGCTGCCAGAGAAGATTATGTTATTTATTGGGATACTACTAAATTGAAAGATTTGCCTACCAATTACTATGTGAGTAGCAATGGTCAGGTGCATTTTATTTTTAATCCTTATACAGTGGGGCCGGCTTCTTCCGGTGTCATAGATTTGGATACCAATTGTACAGTTATTAATGGCTAGAAGGAGCCCTGCTGATGTTGGATTTTGTAACAGAAAAAGCTACTGTTTGGGAAAACTTAAAACATGTTACCAAGCCCATTGTCCTTTATGGCATGGGCAATGGTGCGGAGCGAATTTTGAATAAATGTCTCGCCGAGCAAATACCGATAGCGGGTATTTTTGCCAGTGATGAATTCGTAAGAGGACAAACCTTTCGAGGCTATAAGGTGGTGAATTATGACCAGGCCTATGCCCAGTGGGGGGATTTTGTTCTGGTGATAGCGTTTGCCAGCGAGGATTCTGTCATTTTAGACAGGTTTTTTAGCCTGGCTCAAAGGCATGAAACCTATGCGCCTCATGTAGAGCTGTTTGAGGGCGATGAGTTGGTGTCGCCTGAGTGGTTATTAAAATATGAACCGGTTTTGCAAAAAGTTTATGCAGCTTGGTCTGATGACTTTTCAAGAACAGTTATGGCGGCTATCTTAAATTATAAAATCAGTGGAAAAATAGCTTATTTGTCTAAAGTAACCACCAGACTGGACGATTTAGAGCAGCTTTTCGCTTTTACCCAGCAGGAGGCTTATGCTGACGTAGGGGCTTACAATGGTGACACGGTACAAGAATTTCTTAATATTACAAGTGGGCACTACGAACACATTTATGCAATAGAACCGGACAGAAAAAATTACCAAAAACTGAAAATATTTGTTGAACAAAACCAAATTCGTAAATGTACTCTGGTGAACAAAGCAGTTTGGTCCCAGGCTGCCAGCCTTAGCTTTAACCAAAAGGGTGGTAGGATGTCTGCTTTGGCTGAAAACGGCAAAGAGGCTGTAGAGGTGGTGAGCCTGGATGAAGTGGTGGGCAAAGCTCCTTTGACCTATCTAAAAATGGATGTGGAGGGAGCTGAGCAGGAGGCTCTGCTAGGCAGCAAGCAGCTTTTGCAAAACCAAAAGCCCAAGCTTTTTGTGGCGGCCTACCATCATGACAATGATTTATGGCAGCTACCTGAATTGATTGCCAAATTGAACCCTGAGTATCAACTATATCTGAGAAGACACCCTTATGTCCCTTGCTGGGAGATAAATGTCTTCGGAAAAGTGACTGCAGAAAAAAATATTGAAATATTGTAATAATATTGTAGAAAAAAACGTTATATGGTAAAATAACCACATATAGATTTTAGGGGGAGTGCTTTATGAAAAACGTAATTGACGAATTGGCAAAGTGGGGTTGCGATATCCCTTCTGCCTTGGAAAGGTTCGACGGTGATAAAGAGTTATATACAGAATGTCTCAAGATTTTTGCTTCTGATGAAAACTTCGATGCCTTGAAGAAAAACATGGAAGACAAAAATGCTGAGGAAGCTTTTAAAGCTGCACATGCTTTAAAGGGTGTAGCAGGGAATTTGAGCTTGGGTATTTTGTACAAGAACATCTGCACTGTTTCCGATTCCTTGAAGGCAGGCGATTTTAACGCCGCAGCTGCTGTATATCCGGAAGTGGAAAAGGCTAAAAAAGAATACGACAAAATTATAACGGAATAAGGCTGCTAAGCACCTGCTCCTAAGGTAGGTGCTTTTTATATATAAAAAAAAGAAAAGTAGAATGGAAGGAAGCGGTATTATGAAATTGATTAGCAAAAAGTTAGTAAAGATGGTAGCGTTAGCAGCAGCGATGGCTTTGATAGCCGGCTGTGGTGGAGAGCAAAAGAAAGAGGCTCCTAAAGCTGCTAGCAGTAGCAAGAGTGTGAAAGTAGGTATTGTACAATTAGTAGAGCATCCTGCTTTGGATGCTGCCAACAAGGGCTTTGTGGAAGGTTTGGCATCAAGAGGTTATAAGGAAGGTCAAAATATTACCTTTGATAGGCAAAATGCTCAGGCAGACCAATCCAATTTGCAAACTATTGCACAACGTTTCGTAAATAACAAGGTTAACTTGATTTGTGCCATTGCTACACCGGCAGCGCAAACTGTAGCTAATGCCACCAAGGATATTCCTATTGTTGGTACGGCCATTACTGATTATGAGCAAGCCAAGCTGGTAAAGAGCAATGCCAAATCCGGCACTAACGTAACCGGTACCTCTGATATGAACCCGATTAAAGAGCAAATTGATTTACTTATGAAGCTGGTTCCCAATTGCAAGACTATTGGTTATATTTACAGCTCCAGTGAAGTAAACTCTCAGATTCAAGTTAACGAAGCTAAGAAATATGCAGAAAGCAAGGGCATTAAGGCTGTAGAAGCTACTGTTTCTACAGTAAATGATATTCAACAAGCTGCTAATAGCCTGGTAGGCAAGTGCCAAGCTATTTACGTTCCGACGGATAATGTTTTGGCTTCTGCTATGCCGACCTTGTCTGCTATCACCAATGAAGCTAAGCTTCCCGTGGTTTGTGGTGAGGGCAATATGGTTAAGTCAGGCGGCTTGGCTACTTTGGGTATTGATTACCACAAATTGGGCTTCCAAGCAGGGCTAATGGCTGCAGATATTTTGGACGGTAAAAAGAAGGTTCAGGATATGGGCATTGAAACCCAAAAGGAATTCCAAGTAATTGTTAATGAAGACGTTGCTAAGAAGATTGGCGTTAAGATTCCTGCAGATATTTTGAAAAAAGCACAAGAGGGTAAGAAATAATGATAGATTTATTACTACCGACAATTTCTCAGGGCCTCTTGTGGTCTATATTAGCTTTAGGAGTATACATTACCTACAGGGTATTGGATATTGCTGATTTAACAGTAGAAGGTTCTTTTCCCTTGGGTGCTGCGGTAGCAGCCAGTCTTTTGGTCAAGGGCTGGAACCCTTGGACGGCAATCCTTGTTGCAGCTGTGGCCGGCGGCTTGTCCGGCGTTGTTACAGGACTTTTGCATACCAAACTTAAAATACCTGCTCTTTTAGCAGGTATTTTAACTATGATTGCTCTCTATTCTGTGAATTTAAGAATAATGGGAAAAGCCAATTTATCCCTTTTGGGAACGGCTACCATGTTTAATGTAATTAAGGATTTAGGAATTAGCAACAATAATGCCGTGCTTTTGGTAGGCGTGCTTAGCACTTTCATCTTTGGCTGCATCATGTACTGGTTCTTTGGTACGGAAATTGGTTCCGCTATCAGAGCTACCGGTTTTAATCCTCAAATGATTCGTGCCCAGGGTGTGGATACCAATTTGACCATTATTCTGGGCCTGCTGACTAGTAATGCTTTGGTTGCTGTGTCCGGTGCTTTGGTTGGCCAAAGCAATGGCTTTGCTGATGTAGGCATGGGTATTGGTACCATCGTTATTGGTTTGGCATCTGTAATTATAGGCGAGGTACTCTTTGGTACAAGAAGCTTTAAGAATTCTTTGGTTTCCGTTATTTTAGGATCTATTACTTATAGAATTGTTATTGCTGTGGTACTGCAAATGGGTATGCCGCCTAATGATTTGAAACTTTTTACGGCCGTGCTGGTAGCACTGGCTTTAGCGTTACCTTTATTTAAGGGTAAAATGCAGGCAAGGAAGGTGAGCTAAGATGTTGAAAGTCGAACATTTATCCAAAACCTTCTTTCCGGGTAGTGTTAATGAAAAAAAGGCGTTGCTGGATGTCAATCTGGACATGGAGCCGGGTGATTTTATTACGGTTATCGGAGGTAACGGTGCCGGTAAATCTACCTTGTTAAATTCCATTGCAGGAGTTTTTCCCATTGATAAAGGCACGATTGTCATTGATGGTCAAAACATTACGAAATTAGCGGAGCATCAGAGAGCTAAATACATTGGCCGAGTGTTTCAGGATCCGCTTTTGGGAACTGCAGCCGGAATGATGATTGAGGAAAATTTGGGAATTGCAGCCAGACGTGGCAAGAGCCCTGGTTTTGCCTGGGCCTTGCGAGATGAAGAAAGAGAAAAGTATAAAACCATGCTGGCAGAATTGGATCTGGGCTTGGAAGAAAGATTGACAGCCAGGGTTGGTACTTTGTCAGGTGGACAGAGGCAAGCTCTTACCTTGTTGATGGCAACCTTGACCAAACCAAAGCTGTTGCTTTTGGATGAGCACACAGCAGCCCTGGATCCTAAAACTGCGGAAAAGGTTTTGAATTTGACCCAAAGGATCGTAGATAGAAATAAATTAACCACCTTAATGATTACGCACAACATGAAGGACGCCCTGCATTTTGGCAATAGACTGATTATGATGAACGCGGGAAGAATTGTTGTAGATGTGAAGGGTGAAGAGAAATCCAAACTTAACATTAGCGACTTGCTGAATCTGTTTGAAAGAGCCGCCGGGGAAGCCTTGGATAATGATAGGATGCTATTAGGATGAAACGAAATGGTTATTTAGATGCTTACAGGGGATTTTCCCTTGTGAGCATGCTCTTTTTTCACGGCTATTATGATTTAGTTTTTATTTTTAGCCTATGGACCAATTGGTTGGGAAATGACTTTCTCTACTTTTGGCAACAAACCATAGTGCTTAGTTTTATTTTCGTTTCCGGTTCAGCCGTAAATTATACAAAACATTTGGCAAGACATGGCCTGGAATTAAATCTTCTGGGCCTTTTGATTACTGCCATAACATATTTTATTATTCCCAGAGAGCTGATTATTTTTGGTGTTCTTAATTTCCTGGGCACGGCCATGCTGTTGACAGCGGGCTTAAGGTATATTGTGGGAGATAGGGAACTTAGCTCCGTACAACGTACTGCTTTATTTATGCTGTGTTTGGCAGGTTTTGTTTTGACAGAGGGATTACCCTCTGGTTACATCGGCCTTTATGGTTTTAAATTGGTGACGTTTTCCCAGAACTTTTCTCAATGGGGCACTTTTCTATTAGGCTTGCCTACCGTGGGAATCAGTTCAGCGGATTATGTACCGGTGCTGCCACATATCTTTGTTTTCTGGCTAGGTATCTTGCTGTGGCCTAAGGGAAATTCTGAACAATATGATTATCAGGGTTTGTCATTTTTACAAATTCTAGGTCGACACAGCTTGTTCTTTTATCTTTGCCATCAGATAGTGTTGTATGGTGTACTTTGGTGTTTTGTAAATTTATTTAAGTAAGCTTGACAAATAAAGGAAGTAAAGTTTATATTTGTTTTATGTTTAAGAAATTTTGCTAGGAGGATTGCACAGTGAAGAAACCTTTTGTTACTAAAGAACAGGTAGAAGAAATAGTAAAAACTTATCCCACTCCTTTTTATCTATATGATGAAAAACAAATCAGGGAGAATGTCCGTAAGGTGTTGAAGGCGTTTGCCTGGAATAAAGGCTTTAAAGAATATTTTGCGGTTAAAGCTACACCTACACCTAAGATTTTGCAAATTTTACGGGAAGAAGGTTGTGGCACTGATTGCTCTTCCTATACAGAGCTGCTTATGAGTGATGCCTGTGGTTTTAAGGGTAGTGAAATCATGTTCTCTTCTAACGAGACACCTGCGCAGGATTACCAACTGGCTCGTAAATTAAATGTGACTATTAACTTGGACGATATTACCCATATTGCTTTTTTGGAGAAGGTAGCAAGCATTCCTGAAACTATTAGCTGCCGTTTTAATCCCGGCGGGGAGTTTGCTATTGCCAATAATATTATGGATAATCCCGGCGATGCTAAATACGGCATGACCAAGAATCAATTGATAGAGGCTTTTAAAATTTTAAAGACTAAAGGGGTTAAGCATTTTGGTATGCATGCCTTTTTGGCCAGCAATACTGTTACCAATGATTATTATCCGGAGCTGGCTTCTCGTTTGTTTAAAGTAGCCGTGGAACTGAGGGAAAAAACTGGCGTAACTGTAGAATTTATTAATTTATCCGGCGGTGTGGGTATTGCCTATAAGCCTGATCAAAAGGCCAACGATATTGGCGTAATCGGTTCCGGAGTACGGAGAGTATTTAAGAAAATTTTGGAACCGGCCGGTATGGGCGATGTAAAAATTTTCACGGAAATGGGTCGTTTCATTTTAGGACCCTATGGCGCTTTGGTGGCTCAGGCTATTCACGCTAAGCATATTTATAAGGAATACATTGGCCTGGATGCTTGTGCAGCTAACTTGATGCGTCCTGCTATTTATGGCTCTTACCATCATATTACGGTTTTAGGCAAGGAAAATGACCCTTGCACCAATAAGTATGACGTAGTAGGTGGCTTGTGCGAGAACAACGATAAATTTGCCATCGACAGAATGTTGCCGAAGATTGATATAGGTGATTATCTCTTTATCCACGATGCGGGAGCACATGGTTTCTCCATGGGCTACAACTATAATGGCAAGCTTCGTAGTGCTGAGCTGCTTTTGAAGGAAGATGGCAGTGTAGAACTAATGAGGAGGGCAGAAACACCGGCGGATTATTTTGCAACCTTTGATTTCACCGGCCTGTTTAAAAAATAAAGTATGATTGATGACGAGAAAAGAAAAACTTTTTATGCATTGAATGATATGCGACAATTTAAATTTAGATTGGCCATAGAAGGTGTTGTAGTCGGTGTTTTTGTTGGCTGCATTATCGGCTTCTATCGCTTTTGCTTGGAATTTATTGCCCACAATCGGAGTGCGCTTTTTGAGTTTTTCAAAGTCAACAATCCTGTATATTTAGGCGGTTGGGTAGTCGTCTTGCTTTGTGTTGCCTGGCTGATTGATCGTCTGGTTAAATTTGCGCCTTTGTCCGGTAGTAGCGGTATTCCTCAAATCAAAGGCAGTATTATGGGTATTTATAAAACCAACTGGTGGAAAATTATTATTTCCAAGCTTTCCGGTTGCATTATGGCTATTGGGGCAGGACTTTCTCTGGGAAGAGAAGGTCCTTCTATTCAATTGGGTGGTATGGCCGGGCAAGGCGTCAGTCGCTTTTTTGGCCGCAGTAGAATGGAAGAGCGGTGCTTGATTAGTGCCGGAGCAGGAGCCGGCTTGGCAGCAGCGTTTAATGCACCTATTGCCAGTGTGATGTTTACTATGGAAGTATTGCATAGAACCTTGTCACCTATCGTACTCTTGCCTACTCTGGTAGCGGCTCTGGTAAGTACCATGGTGTCCCATGCTATTTTTGGCCGCGGGATGATTTTTGATATACCAAAGCTAATCTTGATGACTTTTGACGTGCTGCCTCATATGGTAGTGCTGGGCGTATTTATTGGTTTGGCCGGAGTATTGTTTAATAAAGCCATGGTTAATGGAGGCAAATTTTACGAACTGTCATTTTTCAAAAATAATTTTATGCGGTATTTGTTTCCCTTGCTTTTAACCATACCTATTGGTTTCCTGTTACCGGAAATCATGGGTGGCGGTGATGCCATGATAGTAACGTTGATCAGCAGAAATGCCACAATCAGATTTTTAGTGATAGTCTTAGTTGGTAAGTTTATTTTCACCATGCTAAGTGCCGGTTCCGGCATACCGGGCGGAACCTTGCAGCCCATGTTGGTAATGGGTGCCTTAGGCGGCTATATTTATGGGGCCATTTGCATCAAAATGGGAATTTTACCGGTGTATTATTTGGACAACTGTATAGTATTTGGCATGGTTGGCTTCTTTGCTGCCACGGTTCGCTGTCCTTTAACCGGTATTTTATTGATACTGGAGTTGACCGGTTCTTTTATGCAGCTCTTCTCGTTGTGCCTGGTGACGCTTTTTGCCAACACTACCGCAGAATTTTTTCACAGTGAACCTATCTACGATGTGATGCTGCGTAGGTCATTGGTAAAAGATAAAAAAATAAACCCGGATGTTCTGGTGAAACCTGGGACAAGAAATGTTATGGAGATACCTATTGAAAGTGGTTCTATGGCAGATGGTAAACTGATAAAGGATATTGCGTGGCCGGAAAATACTTTGGTCGTCGGAGTGAAACGGGGTGGCTTTGATATTGTGCCCGGTGGCAACACCAGACTAATGGCCGGTGACTATATTTATATGGTGGTAAATACCAAAGCCATGTCAGACATACGTAAGATTATGGTTAAGGAATAACAAAACGTGTCAGAGGGACAGTCCTCTGACACGTTTTTCTGTTAAATGTTACTTTTATCCCTTATAATCGCCACGGTCTACTGTTAGATGGTAGGCGTAATCGTTAAGCTGGGAGTTTAGTAGCGCCATATTGGCTACCAATTCTCCGTCCACAGAGGCTTTCTTGTTGTAGAGGGAATAAAGGGCTTGCTCTGCTACGGGAGTAAGATTGGGCATGAGCACATTGGCGCCTGCCAAAATGCCATGGACCCTGCCGTCGGGATGCAAAGTACCCAGGGCTGTTGTGGATGGTATATTGGCGCTGGGCAGCATAATTCTTAGAATGGCAATAAGCCGCAGGGTGTCTTCGATGGTGCCGGGTGGTTGGTTCCTAAAGGGAGTATCTTTATGCGGTATAAAGGGACCGATGCCAACCATGGCAGGAGCTAGTTCTCTGATAAACTGCAAGTCTTCTGTATAATATTCTTTCAGTTGGTAGGGGGAGCCCACCATGAAGCCTGTGCCCACCTGATATCCAATGTTTTTGAGGTTCTTCAGGCATTCCTGTCTTTTGGATAAAGAGTAGGAGGGGGGATGAAGTCTGGAATAGTGAAGGCTGTCAGCGGTTTCGTGCCGCAATAAATACCTGTCTGCACCGGCTTCAAATAGGGCTTTGTAGGAGCGGTAGGAACGCTCGCCCAGAGAGAGGGTAATTGCGCAGTCAGGATACTGGGATTTCATGGAGGAAACTATATCACACATGACCTGGTCATTAAAATACAGGTCTTCGCCACCTTGCAACACAAAGGTCCTAAAACCAGCAGTGTAGCCTGTTTTACAGCAACGTAAAATAGTTTCCTTATCTAGACGGTAACGTTGGACATTTTTATTGGAGCAGCGCAAACCACAGTAAAAACAATCTTTTTGGCAGTGGTTGGTCAGCTCGATTAAACCACGGATATATACCTTATGATGAAAATGCTGGTCAGATAAATGCTGAGCTACCTGGAACAGGTAAGAACGTAAACCGCCATCTTCTGTTGTTAACAGCTCGGTGAATTCCGGTTCTGTTAAAATGCCTTCCTGAGCTAGTTTGGTAACTAAGTCCATATATTTAACCTTCTTTAGGAAATTTCTTATGTTTTGTGCTATCATTATACTATAATTAATGTTTATTGTCAGTAAAATGGACAATAGGGAGCAACTTTCAGCTAGCAAGCAAAGATGCGAGTTTAGACAATTATTTATAGGAAGGAAGAAGAATTATGCTCAAAAAAATAAGCAAGATTTTATCGCTTATGCTGGTGCTTTTCGGTTTGCTAAGTTCTATGGCAATGGCCGTTCCTAAAGAAATGGTAGAGCTGGACATATATGGTATCAACGACTTGAGAGGTGCCTTGCGCCGGGAAAGTGACCAACCGGGTGTGGCAGAACTGGGTGGTGTTATCAACAAGCTGAGAGCGGAAAACCCTACAGGGACTATACTCTTAGGTGGCGGCAACATGGTCTTTGGTAGCGTGGAAAGTGATGATCGCAACGGTATTCCTACTGTTAATGTGATGAATGCCATGGGTTTTGATGCCAATGTTATAGGCAGTCATTTTTTTGATTTTAAGCCGGAGATTTTTAAAGAGCAGACGGCTATTGCCCAGTTCCCTTATTTGGCTTGCAATCTTACTTTTAAAACAGGCGAACCATTTTTTAAGCCCTCTGTGATTTTACGGAAAAAAGGACTGAAGATTGGCGTGGTGGGGATGACTACCGGCAGTATCCAAAGAGAAGCCAATCCGGCTAACATAGCCAACTTTAATGTCTTGGATCCTGTTAAAAGCACGCAGGAAGCTATTGATGAGGTGAAAAGGCAAGGAGCTGATTTGGTAGTTTTGCTTTTGCATTGTGGGGCAACTCAGCGTGTTGCCGATGAAGCAGTGCGAGGAGAAGCAATTGATATTTTGTATCAGCTAAAGGGCGTAGATATTTGCTTTACCGGTGATTCCAAAACGGTGGTTTGCGGTCGTTACAATGATATTTCTGTTTTGCAAGCCGGCAGCCACGGTAAATATATTGCCAAGGTTCATGTTATTTTTGATGCCGACAGCAAAAAGCTGGTTACCAAAAGAGAAGAAATAATCACTGTTGCTGGCAATGTAGCACCTGTGGATGCACAGATTGCTGCCTTGGTTAATCCCATAATTCAGGCAGTAGATGCCAGATATGGTCAGGTACTGGCCTACAATGCCAGTGAGCTTACTAATGATAAGAGTGACCAATCTCCTGTGGCAGAATATTTGACAGATTTATTACGCAGAGATTCCCATGCTGATTTTGTTATTTTAAATGGTGGTGCTTTCCGTAGTGGTATGCCGGAGGGTAAAGTAACTGCCAGAAACATGGAAGAAATTTATCCATATCCGGGACAGGCTGTGCTCTATACCATGAAGGGTATTGATATTTTAGCTGCCCTTGATTATGGCGTTGATAACCCGATGGTGGGTCAGGGAAGATTTTCCGGTATTCGTTTGGCCGTGGAGCCGGATTTGCCGCCGGGAGAAAAGATTGTGGACAATGTCTTGCCTAATGGCGACAAGATTGATGTAAATAAGGAGTACACTGTTTTGACCAATAGCTTTATGGCTTCAGGCGGTGATGGTTATACCATGTTTAAGAATGGTAAGCTGGTGCGGGTTGTAGACCCGGATATTAAGGCCTATCTGAATAGGCTGGTGCAACAGGCAGGTTCTATTAACTATAAAACTGATAATCGTTTCTCCGTAGGAGAATTAAGAAACTAGTTTGCAAAGCGCAGGAAGTGAATTATATGGCAGAGACTAAGGAATTGCACAACAAACAGCTTTCTATTAATTGGAAACCGGACAGGTCCTCTAACGTTCCTTTGTATAGCCAGATAGTAGGGTATTTTACCAACAGGATTTCTCATGGAGATTGGATTAGTGGGCAGAGCTTGCCTTCCCAGAGAGATTTATCTAAGTCCTTTGGTGTTAATCGTTCTACCATAGTAGCAGCAATGGAAGAGCTGATGGCCATGGGCTTGGTAGAAAGCAGTTTTGGTGGCGGTACACGTATTGCTATGGATAGCTGGTCGCTTTTGATTCAGGAAAAGGCTCCAAACTGGCAGGATTACATTATGTCAGGAGCTTTTCGACATAATATTCCTACCGTGCAGGTTATTAATCATCTGGAATTCCAAGAGGGGACTATTCGTTTAAGCACGGGAGAAATGTCTCCTGATTTGGTGCAGACTGAGCTGGTAAAGAAGGTCATGAATAGTCTTTCCCAAAAGGAATTGTTCATGAACTATCCCGACCCTTTGGGTATGCCCAGTCTTAGACGTTCTATACAAAAACTACTGGCCAAGCGTGGTATTAACGTACCGCTTTCTTGTATCCTTATTGTTTCAGGAGCGGTGCAGGCACTGCAGCTTATTGCCAGTGGTATTGTGCGTTCTACGTCTACAGTGTATATGGAGGCACCGTCGTATTTGTGCTCCATGAATATTTTCCAGTCGGCAGGGGCTGTGTTATCTGGTGTGCCCATGGATAAGGATGGTATCATGCCTTGGATGATCAGGAACCAGCAAAGGACTGGCCCCGGTATTTTATATACTATTCCTACCTTCCAGAATCCGACCGGTATTGTTATGCCGGAGTCCAGGAGAAAAGAAGTACTGAAATATTGTATTGAGCATAATATGCCGATTATAGAAGACGATGTATTCTGTGATTTATGGCTGGATAATCCGCCGCCACCACCTTTAAAGGCTTTGGACAATAGTGGCAGTGTGGTGTATATAGGAAGCACCTCGAAATCTTTCTCGCCCGGCCTTCGCTTGGGTTGGCTGGTGGGACCTGAATCTTTGGTAGAACGGTTGGCCGATATTAAGATGCAGGTAGACTACGGTGTCAGCGTATTGCCTCAGCAGGTTGTTACTGAGCTGATGGAGCAGGGCCTTTATGACCAAGGTACAGAGACGGTAAGAAAAGCTTTGCGTCATAGACGGGATTTCATGCTGAAGCTGTTAGAGAAGTATTTCTTTGACATAGCTACGTGGGAAAAGCCGACAGGCGGCTTCTTCATCTGGATTAAGCTGAAAAATCAGGTCCTGGCGGAAAGAGTCTTTAACAAAGCCTTGAAAGAAAAGCTTTTGGTGCCGCCCGGTACCATTTATGGCTCCAAGTCGGTTTCCTGTTTAAGATTGACCTTTGGTTATCTGGATGCGGACATTATGGAAAAAAGTATGTACCAATTGTCACAAGTTATACGTAGTTTTTAGGAAGGTGGAAATATTCCACCTTCTTTTTTTATTTTGGTTGCTTTGACTTAAGGGCTTTGGTGGGTTACGAAAAAATATTATTCGTTATAATAAAAGTAAGGAAATATAAATAATAGATATGCCTGCGGGCGAATATAAAATCAAAGGAGAGAGAACGATGGGAAAATTGGATGGAAGAGTTGCAATCGTAACCGGCGCAGCACAAGGTATTGGCAAAGGGACTTCTAAGGTCTTGGCTAAGCATGGTGCTACTGTTATTCTGGTAGATTTTGCCGAAGGAGTAACTGCTGCTGCAAAAGAGCTTGTGGACCTGGGTTTTAAGGCAGCTGCTAAAAGATGTGATGTAAGCAAACTGGAAGACGTCCAAAAGATGGTAGACGAGGTTGTTACGGAATATGGCAAGGTTGATATTCTTTTTAACAACGCCGGAGTAAACCGTCGTGTCCTTTTTGAAAATGTTGATGTTAAAACTCGTGATTTCATTATGGGCGTAAATATTATAGGTGTTTGGAATGTGGCTAGAGCGGTATATCCTTACATGCTGAAAGCGGGCTATGGCCGGATCATTAACACCTCTTCTGTAACAGGTGTGATGGTAGCAGATTATGGCCAAACCACTTATGGCTTAACCAAGGGTGCTGTTTTAAGCTTTACCAAGTCCTTGGCTTACGAGGCTGGTCCTCACGGCATTACCGTTAATGCTATTTTGCCGGGTTGGGTGCGCACTCCCAAGGTAGAGCAGGTAGCAGCTGACAGCCGTCCTGAGGATCCGGAAGGCGCTTTAAAGGATATGGCTGCTTTTATTCCGTTAAAACGTTTGTGCACCATTGAAGAAATTGGCGATTTAGTAGCCTTCCTGGCTTCTGAAGATGCCAAATATATTACCGGTACAGGCATGATTATTGATGGCGGCAGCACCTTACCGGAAACCTTTGATGTTTTACATGCTTAAGATAAATTAATGGAGGTAATTGGCATGAAACAGTATCCTTATATTCCCAACAGTAATGAAGCTACTCGTAAGGAAATGCTGGATTTCATCGGTGCTAAAACCGTAGAAGAAATCTATGCTTTTATTCCTGAAGAAGTACGTATGAAGAAACCCCTGAATCTTCCTCAGCCTTTCACATCTGAAATGGAATTGAAGAAACACGTAATGGGTATTTTAAATCAAGATACAACCTGCGAAGAAAACATCAGCTTTTTGGGAGCAGGCTGCTACAACCATTATGTCCCGGCAGTTTGTGATGAGATTGCCAATCGTTCTGAATTTTTAACTGCCTACAGCGGTGATACCTATGCAGACCACGGCAAATGCCAGGTTTTCTTTGAATTTACCAGTATGATGGGCGAGCTTTTAAATATGGATGTAGTAAGCTTTCCTACTTATGATGGTGGGCAAGCTGCTTCCACAGCAATCATGATGGCACATCGTATCAATGGTAGAAATACTGCCTTGATTCCGGCCAACATGAATCCCAATATGGTACCCCAGTTGGCTTGCTATTGCGAAGGCGTAAAGCTGGAAAAGGTGGCTGTTACTGCTAACGGGCAATTAGACATAGCAGATTTAAAGAAAAAGCTAAGCAAGGAGGTTGCTTGTGTATTTATTCAAAATCCTGCTTTTCTGGGTTTCTTTGAAGAACAGGCAGAAGCTATTGGCAAGCTGGCCCATGAAGCAGGAGCAGAATATATTGTTTATGCGGATCCTTCTACTTTGGGTATTGTAGCTCCTCCTGCTGATTACGGCGCAGATATTGCCTGCGGTGAAATCCAGCCACTTGGTATTCATATGAGCTATGGCGCTGGGTTGGGCGGTTATTTGGCAACCAGGCAGGAAGAAAAATATGTAATGAACTATCCTCACCATTTATATACTATTTTCCAAAATTCCAAGGGCCAATTTGGTTACAATAGGGCTTTGCCTGAACGTACCAGCTATTATGTCAGGGAAAAGGCTGTAGAGTACCTAGGCACCTGCGTAGGGTTGTGGGCTGTTACGGCTGCTGTTTATTTAGCAATAATGGGACCTGAAGGCATGAAGGAACTGGGCGAGAATATTGTTTACAAGAGCAATTATGCTCAAAAGAAATTAGCTGCCTTGCCCGGCGTAAAATTGCCTTATGCAGGCAGTCACAGTTTTATGGAATTTGTAGTTGATTTTACCGGCACCGGTAAAACAGTAGCTGACATCAACAAGGCACTTTTAAAAGACAAGATTTTTGGTGGCTATGACCTAAGCAAGGTAATGCCTGAGGGCGGACAAGCTATGTTGGTATGCGTTACTGAAAAAACCGAACTCAAGGACATTGATGCCTTAGCTGCAGCCTTGTCCAAGTTGTTGTAAGGAGGCCGTGAATATGACAGACACAAAATTACGTAATTTTCATGAAGCACAATGGGATGAAGATATTATTTTTGAAGAAAGTGTTCCCGGTAGCCGTGGTATCCTTATTCCTGATGTTGCAGGAGAAGCAAAGCCGGTAACAGGCTCTATTGCTACCTTGCTTCCGGAGAATTTAAAGAGAAAAGCAAAGCCGGCTTTGCCAGAAATGGCTCAGCCCCAGGTATTGCGCCATTATTTAAGATTGTCTCAGGAAACTATTGGTCAGGATATTAATATTGATATTGGTCTTGGCACCTGCACAATGAAATATAGCCCCAAGATTAACGAGCAATTTGTCCGTTCTCCCAAGTTCTCTGAAATGCATCCTTATCAGGATGATTCTACGGCTCAAGGCGTACTAAAGATTATTTATGATTTTGAACAAATCATGAAAGAAATCTCCGGCCTGGATGCGGTATCCTTTGAAGCTAGTGGCGGCGGCCAAGGCATTTATGCCAATGCGGCTGTTTTGAAAAAATATTTTAGGGATCGCGGGGAAGAAAAGCAACGTACCCAAATTATTACTACCATTTTGTCTCACCCCTTGGATAGCGCTGCTCCTGCCATGAAGGGCTTTGAGGTTATCAGCCTCTATCCCGATGAGAATGGTTATCCCAGCTTAGAAAATTTAAAAGCTGTTGTATCTGACAAAACTGCAGGTATTTTTATTACCAATCCTGAGGATACCGGTGTATTTAATCCTATCGTGCAACAATTTGTAGAAGTGGTGCACAAAGCCGGCGGCCTTTGCGTTTGTGATATGGCTGACTACAATGGTCTGTTTGGCATCGTAAGGGCTAAAGAGCTGGGTGCAGATATGTGCCATTTCAATTTGCACAAGGCCTTTTCTTCTCCTCATGGTTGCATGGGCCCTGGCTGTGCAGCACAATGCGTTAGTGCTGAACTGGAAAAATTCTTGCCTCGTCCCAGAGTAAGATTTGACGGGAAAAAATATTATACTGACTATGAGGGACCTGCCTCTGTAGGCAAAATTAGACAATTCCAAGGTTCCTTAGCTGCCGTACTGCGCGCTTATGCCTGGGTAATGAGCTTGGGCAAGGATGGTTTGACAGCCGTGGCACAAACAGCTATTTTAAATAACAACTATATGATGAAGAGATTGCTTACCGAGGTAAAAGGTATTTCCATGTCCTGGGCTAAAGAGGCTCCTCATCGTCTGGAACAGGTTCGTTATAGCTTTGAACAATTATTAAAGGATACCGGTGTGGGCGCTGAGCATGTCAACCGTCATATGCTGGATTTTGGTTTCCAACGTTTCTTTGCCAGCCATCATCCTTTGATTGTGCCGGAACCCTATACTCCGGAACCTACCGAGTCTTACTCTAAGGCAGATATTGATGAGTACGTAACTGCTTTAAAGAAAATTAGTGCTGAAGCATATTCTACTCCGGAAATTGTCCTTAACGCTCCGTATAATGGACCTATTTCCAAACTGGAAGTGGACCATATTGAAAAGGTTGAGCAATTAGCTGTAACCTGGAGAGCTTACAAGAAGCAACATGGCAAGAAATAAAGTCTTTGGTTTAATTATTAACCCTATTGCCGGAATGGGGGGTAAGGTGGCCTTAAAGGGTACAGATGGGCAGCAGGTTCTTGCTGCCGCGCTGGCCAGAGGCGCTACCCCGGAGTCCCATTTAAAGGCGGAAAAAGGTTTAAAGGGTTTGCTTCCCTACAAGGACAGGGTGCTGATTTATACAGCAGCAGGCCCTATGGGAGAAGATTCTTGTAAGGAGCTGGGACTTAATTATCAAGTGGCTTATCAGGACCAAGGAGAAACTACGGCGGAGGATACTATGGCGGCAGCTAAAGCTATCCAGGCTAAAGGGGTTGACCTTTTAGTATTTGCCGGTGGCGATGGTACAGCCAGAAATATTTGTCAGGTGGTAGGTGAAAGGCTGGCGGTTTTAGGTATTCCGGCAGGAGTAAAAATCCAGTCTGCGGTATTCGCTCTCAGCCCGGAGGCAGCCGGTTCTGTGCTTGCTACCATTGCTCAAGACATTCCGATGACCAGCTCTAGCCGAGAGGTCGTGGATTTGGATGAGGATGCTTACAGGACAGGACATGTTTCCGCTACTTTATATGGCTCCATGTTGGTTCCTGATCAGCCCAATGCTATCCAATCTATGAAGCAAAGCGGTTTTTCCTCAGAAAATGACCAATTACGAGGCATCGCTACTTATCTAGACGACCATATGGAGCCAGGTTTTTATTACGCCATTGGCTCCGGTTCTACTGCTAAATGTATTTCCAAGCTGCTCAAGGAAGATTTTGAGTTGTTGGGCGTAGATATTATGCTGAATAAAAAGCTCATAGCTAAAGATGTTACAGAAGTACAGCTTTGGGAATACGCTCAAACAGGTAAATTACGCATTATTGTCTCGCCCATTGGTGGACAGGGCTTCCTCTTTGGCAGAGGGAACCATCAATTTAGTGCCAGAGTGCTTCAAGCAGTAGGGAAAACCAATATTATGGTCATTTCTCCAGAATCCAAGCTTTTATCCATACCCAACCATACTATGCATATAGATTGTGGTGATGAAACAGTCAACAGTTCGCTAAATGGCTATTATAACGTGCTATGTGGCTATGGTTACTATCATTCTTTGAAGTGTCGGTAAAAACTTGGTTGGTTGTAACGCCGATGGTTGGTTGTGGCAAAAATATAATAAAATTGTCATAATATATGTGACGAATAATTAATTATAGTAATAAATATAAAATACACATGCTCTGGATAATGCAGTCAGTAAAGCAGTCAGTAAAGCAGTAAAGGGGGTCTTACTCATGAAGACGGCCTATATAAACGGAAACATTTACACGATGAAGACAGAAGGAGATAAATGTAGTGCTTTCGTGGTAGACGAAGGAAAATTTATTTATTGCGGTAGTGATGAAGGTGCTAAGCAGCAGGGTGAAAAGGTCATAGACTTACAGGGAGCTACGGTGCTTCCCGGTATGATTGACACTCACCAACATTTGCTGGCCTATGCCAGGGATTTATTAAAATTAAATCTCAGGGGCGCCGGTAGCTTTCAAGAATTGCTGGCACTGATTAAAGAGCGGGCGGATAAAACTCCGGCCGGTCAATGGATTTTGGGAACAGGCTTTGATCACGAGAAATTTACCGATGAGAAAAAGCTACCTACCAAAGAGGATTTAGACAAGGTGTGTCCCAACAATCCCTTGGTGATTACCAGATATTGCTTACACGTAAATGTTGCCAACTCTCTGGCTTTAAAGGCTGGCGGCGTGGGCAAAGGCTTTAAGGCCAAGGTCGAGGGGACGGTAGAGTTTGGGGCAGATGGTGAGCCTACCGGTACACTAAGAGATCAGGCAGCGGCAGATATTATAGAACTGATTCCGGATCCTTTGGCTACCCAGGAGGGACGCAAGGATGCTTTGGAAAAGGCCTGCCATGAGCTAAACAGCCATGGCCTCACAGGTGTTCATCCTATTAGAGCCAACCATTGCAATCTCCCCGAATATATGGATGTATATCAAGACCTGCAAGAAGAGGGACGTTTAACTGTCCGTGTTTATCTGGGGTTTGATGAATTACCCAATTGCGCCATTCGTTCCAGACTAGGTGATGAGATGGTACAATATGGCTTCTACAAGCTTTTTGTTGATGGCAATATGGGTGGCAGAACGGCCTTGCTCAGCCAACCCTATAGTGATGATCCGTCAACTACCGGCATTCCCAACTATACTCAGGAAAAACTGGATGCAGCCGTTAAGGCCGGCTATGACAGGAATATTCAGGTAGGAGCACATGTTATCGGAGATAAAGCCGCTGATATGTTTGTCACAGCCATTGAGCATGCCATCGCCGGTAAACCTAAGAAGGATGCCCGCTTTAGAGTTATTCATGCCTCTCTTTTAAATAAAAACGTAGTAGAGAGAATGGCTAAGCTACCGGTTATTGTAGATATTCAACCCATGTTCTGCTGCACCAATGTTCATTGGTCAGAGTCCAGAGTAGGACATGAACGTTCCGCTTATCATTACTGCTGGCGGACCTTATTGGACAAGGGTCTGATTTTAACAGGCGGTTCTGATTCTCCTTGTGAATCCTACGATCCCATGGATGCTGCTTATGCCATTACCACCCGTCAAGGTGTGGATGGCTATCCGGAGGGTGGTTGGTTCCCGGAGCAAAGGGTAAGCATTTACGAAGCGCTGGCTATGTTTACCAAGTATGCGGCCTATGCTTCCTTTGAAGAAAAAATTAAGGGAACAATAGAACAGGGCAAGCTGGCCGATTTTGTTATTTTAAATAAAGACGTTTTTCAAACTGAGCCTAAAGATGTAAGAAGTGTTAAGGTAAACAAAACTTATTTAGGCGGCAAGGTTGTTTATACTCGTTCTTAAAACACCGTAGATGCTGTTTTAATGATAAATTATTTACCAAGTAATCCATATTAAAGGAGGAATTAAGATGAAAAAAACGCTGTCTGTACTAATTGCTTTGGTAATGGGGTTAATGATGTTGGTTGGTTGTGGTAGACCTGCTGCCGGTGGCGGTGGTGCTGCTCCTGCAAAATCCGGAGATAGCAAGCCTGCTTCCACTAATGCGGCAGACTATGGCCTAAAAACAAAGGTCACCTCTGATAAAAAAGTTACCATCCGTTTAGCGTATGATGTTGCGGAAGCACATCCTTCTCATGCCGCTTTCGTAGAAAAATTCAAGAAACCTATTGAAGCTTTATCCAAAGGTAATATTACTGTAGAACTATATCCCAACTCCCAGCTAGGTTCCTTAGCTGAAAATCTGGAAGCAATGCGTATAGGCGACCTGGAAATGGCAGCCCTGAACGATGCTGTTATCGGTGCTGTTGTTCCTGAATTTAATCTGGTTGGTCTTCCTTATTTATGGACTTCTATTGATGCCGCTCATAAGGCTTTGGATGGAGATTTTGGCCAATTGCTGGATAAGAAGCTCCAAGAAAAAACCGGTATTAGGAACTTGGCTTGGGGTGATGTTGGTTTCCGTAATATCACCAACAGTGCTCATACTATTAAAAAGCCTGCTGATTTAAAGGGCCTGAAAATCAGAACCATGACCAATGTTTTGCACGTTGAATATTTTACTGCTTTGGGTGCTATTCCTACTCCTATGTCTTTCAGCGAATTGTTCACTGCTTTGCAACAAAAGACTGTAGATGGACAAGAGAACCCCACTGCTTTGATTTACAACAATGCTTTGTATGAAGCACAAAAATACATGAGCATTACTGAGCACGTATTCACTGCTGTAAATATGAATATTGCAGGTAAATTCTTTGATAGCTTGCCAAAAGATTATCAAGAGCTGATTACCGAAGCTGCTAAGAGCTGTATGGCAGAGCAACGCAAGCTGATTACCGAACAAAATTCCAGCTTGGCAGATAAGATTAAGGCCGCAGGCGTAGAAGTCACTCCTTTGACTACTGCTGAAAAAGACGAATTCCAAAAAGTAGCTAGAGATACTGTTTACAAGACTGCCGCCAAAAATTATGGCCAAAACCTAATTGATATGGCTGCTGCTCATAACAAAAAATAAAAATATGTTGCCGCTAAGAGAATCCTGCATAAGGTCAGGAGCTTTGTGCAGGATTCTTATTTACAGAAAGGAGCAATAGTGCTTCTATGAAAATATTGTCATTTCTTAACAATAGAATGGAAGAGGTTTTCCTGGTCATTTTGATGGCATTAGCGGTAATAATAGTTACTGCGCAGGTAGTTACCCGCTATGTACTAAAGGTTCCCCTTCCCTGGAGCGAGGAAATTGCCAGATATTTGTTCTTGTGGCTTACCTGGGTAGGCGCTTCTTATGCCACCAAGGAACGCAAGCATATTAATATCGATGTAGTTTACCAAATGCTTTCTCCTCTGGGCCAAAAATTTTGTTTGATAGTTTCTACTTTGGTTTGGATTGTTTTCCTGGTTATTATGTCTATTTTGTCTGTCCAATTGACTTCCAGCGTTTTTGCAGGAGGACAAATTGCTGTTGGTAGCGGTATTCCCATGTGGATTCCTTATGCAGCTATTCCTACCGGTATGATTTTAATGTTGTTTCGTTTGCTGCAAAATTGCTACCATGATTTGAAAGCAGCCAAGCAAGCTCCTACAGAAGGAGGTGCCGGTAAATGATTATTAAAATAATTATGCTGTTTGGTGTGATGTTCTTTTTAATGATTATCGGTGCTCCTATTGCCGTGTCTCTGGGTATTGCTACTTTGACAACTATGTGGTTTACCACCAATATTGGTATGACCAGTATTGCCACCGCTTGCTTTAGTGGGCTGGATTCTTTCCCGCTGATGGCCATTCCCTTCTTTATTTTGGCAGGTAACTTAATGAAGTCGGGCGGTATATCAAGGCGTATCCTGGACTTTGCAGATGCTTTAGTTGGCTTTATTTCCGGTGCTACCGGCATGGTTACCGTGGTGGCTTCCATGTTCTTTGCTGCCTTATCCGGTTCCTCACCGGCTACCGTAACTTCCATTGGTTCTATCACCATTCCGCGTATGAAGGAAGAAGGCTATGATCCTGCCTATGCTACTGCTATTGCGGCAGCTGCAGGCACTATCGGAGTTATTATTCCTCCCAGCATTCCCTTCGTAATTTATGGTGTTTCCGCGCAGTGCTCTATTTCCGATTTGTTCCTGGCAGGTATTATACCGGGTATTTTGATTGGTATTGCCTTGATGTGTGTTAACTATTACAAAGCCAAGAAACATCACTATGGCGTGGAAACCCAATTTAATGCACAGCGGTTATGGGCTTCCTTTAAATCTTCCATTTGGGCCCTTTTGGTTCCGGTTATTATTTTAGGCGGTATTTATGGTGGTATTTTTACTCCCACTGAATCTGCCGTGGCTGCCATTTTATACTCCTTAGTAATAGGCGTCTTTGTTTACAAAGAACTAGATGCGAAGAGTATTTATGATGCTTTTAAGGAAACTGTGCTGGTTAATGGTCAGACTACCTTCCTGGTTGGTATTTCCATGTCCTTCGCTCGTTTCCTGACTATGTCTCAGGTCCCTTCCACCATTGCTAAGAATATTTTAGGGATGAACAACCCCATTGTTATTTTGCTGGTTATCAATGCTTTCTTGCTGGTGGTAGGTTGCTTTATTGATAATATTTCCTCTTGTGTAATCTTAACGCCTATTCTTTTACCTATTGTTAAAGGTATTGGTATGGACCCGGTGCAATTTGGTATTGTTATGACCGTTAACCTGGCTATTGGTTTCATTACGCCACCCTACGGTTGCAATCTGTTTTTTGCTTCAGCTATTGCTAACGTACCGGTTACCAAGATTGCGGCTAAGATTGTGCCTATGATTGTTGTTATGACCTTTGTGCTGATGCTCTTGACTTTTATCCCAGTACTAAGTATTGGTATTTTGCATTAATAACGAGCAGTATTAATATTTTAAATAAAATAAATATGTTCTGCTTGCTGGACAATTTACATTCAAACCTTATTTTGTTATAATTTATACAAATAGGGTAGTTTTCCTAAAGTTTGGTTTTCCATGAGAGAGTGTCGTACAGACCACCGAAGAGGCAAGGACGGATAAAAAAATCCGAACGGAAACTTTCAGGTAAAGGGGATTGTGGAAAAATAATCTCTGGAGGGTTTAAGTAAAACTGACAGAGAATGATATAGCCTATCACTTGGACGTGATACAGTTATCTCATTCTCTGTTATTTTTTTACACACAAGGGAGGGGGGAAGGATGGCCCAATATCAAATTATTACCAATAATCCACTAGTCAGGCAACACTATGCAGCGAAGGACAATTTAAGGTATGAAGATGTATCGTATTTGGAAATATTTACCATTGTCAGGGATTTGGTACAAAAAGGCCACAAGCTTTTGACCCATCCTTTGGCAGGGAGCGTAAAGCCTAATGAAACACCCTATAGATCCGTCCTGATTTCTTCCCGGCCCGGTGCCAAGGTAGATGTGGAGTCAGAGCTGATTATTGAGGAGTGCATTATTGCCGGCAAGAAGTTCCCACCCCTGCACACGAATTGGCCTGCCAAAATCATCGAAGATTTTCAGTATGTGGATTACAGCCTTATTAGTAATGTTTTGGCTACGTTAAATTAAAAAAACTGTAAAGCTAAGTGCATAGATAAAATAACTGCGCAAGCAGGAAGAAAGGAAGAGAAGCATTGTGAAATTAGAAATGGGTTATTTCAAGGTTACAGACATTGTCTTCGGAGACAAGAGTAGTTTTGCCAATGGTGTCTTAACAGTGGAAAAAGCAGCTGTTGAAAAGCTGGTTCTCAGTGAAGAAAAACTCAAAGCGGTCACAGTAGATATTGCTAAACCAGGTGAAAGTGTTCGTATTACCCCGGTTAAGGATGTTATTGAACCACGTGTTAAAGTAGAAGGCAAGGGAGGTATCTTCCCCGGCATTATGAACGGTGTGGATATCGTCGGTAGCGGCAAGACTTATGCCTTAAAGGGCATGGCAGTAGTTACTGCAGGCCAGATTGTTGGTTTCCAGGAGGGCGTCATTGATATGACAGGCCCCGGGGCTCAATATTCTCCCTTTTCCCAATTGCTGAATCTGGTCTTGGTTTGTGAGCCGCAAGCCAACGTAGAGCGTCACGAATATGAAAAGGCTGTACGTTTAGCTGGTTTTAGAGTAGCCAACTATCTTGGCGAATTGGCCAAGGATTTGGTACCGGAAGAGACCAAGACTTTTGAAACCTTGCCTTTATTGGAAGGTAAAGATGCTTTTCCGGGGCTGCCCAGAGTTGCCTACGTCTTGATGCTGCAAACGCAGGGACTGCTCCATGATACCTATGTTTATGGTGTAGATGCTAAAAAGATTATTCCTACGCTGATGTATCCAACTGAAATTATGGATGGTGCTATAGTTTCCGGCAACTGCGTGTCTGCCTGCGACAAAAACACTACTTATCATCATCTGAACAATCCTGTTATTGAGGATTTGTATGCTGCCCATGGCAAGACTTTGAATTTTGTTGGTGTTGTTATTACTAACGAAACTGTTTATTTGGCAGATAAACAACGTTCTTCCAACTGGACAGCTAAGCTTTGCAAGATGCTGGGTGTAGATGGTGCCATAGTTTCTCAGGAAGGCTTTGGTAATCCTGATACTGACTTAATCATGAACTGCAAGAAGATTGAGGCAGAAGGGATTAAGACGGTCATCATTACCGATGAATATGCAGGTCAGGAAGGTAAATCCCAATCCCTGGCAGATGCTGATCCGGCTGCAGATGCAGTAGTAACAGGCGGTAATGCTAACCAGGTAGTGGTAGTACCCAAGCTGGACAAGGTAATAGGTATTATTACAGAAGTTAACAAGATTGCGGGTGGTAATGCTAACAGCCTACGTCCCGATGGCAGTATCGAGGTAGAGCTTCAGGTATTTACCGGTGCAACTAATGAAATGGGCTTCAATAAATTAAGCGCCCGCTAGAATGGAGGTAGAGAGATAATGGCAAAACTTAGAGTAGTACATTATATCAATCAATTCTTTGCCCAAATTGGCGGCGAAGAAAAGGCTGACACTCCTGTAGAGCTTCGCGAAGGCATTGTTGGTCCCGGTTTAGCTTTCAAGCAGGCTTTTGGTGAGGAAGCAGAAATTGTAGCTACCGTTGTTTGCGGTGATACATATTTCAACGAACACATTGCAGAGGCTACTAAAGAAATCATTGAATTGGTTAAAGCACAAAAGGCTGACCTCTTTATTGCAGGACCGGCTTTTAATGCAGGTAGATACGGTGTGGCTTGCGGTGCGGTATGCGCAGGCGTGAAAGAGGCGTTGGGTCTTCCTGTTTTAACAGGCATGTTCGAGGAAAACCCCGGTGTGGATATGTATAAAGAAAAAATATACATCACTCCTACCAGAAACAATGCTGCCGGCATGAGAAATGCTGTAAAGGATATGGCTCCCTTAGCTTTGAAATTGGCTAAGAAAATACCTCTGGGAGCTTCCTGTGAAGATCACTATATGCCTAATGGCATCAGAGTGAACTTCTTTGAAAAGGAGAGAGGTTCTAAGCGTGCAGTTGATATGCTGGTTAAGAAATTGGCAGGCAAACCGTTTACCACTGAGTATGCAATGCCTTCCTTTGACCGTGTGGCTCCTAATCCGGCCGTGCAAGATATTACCAAAGCTAAGCTTGCTTTGGTTACCTCCGGAGGCATTGTTCCTAAAGGCAATCCTGACCACATTGAGTCTTCCAGTGCTTCCAAATATGGTACTTATGATTTAACCGGTGTAGAAAAGCTGACAGCAGCTACCTATGAGACTGCTCATGGCGGCTATGATCCTACCTATGCTAACGCAGATCCCAACAGAGTACTTCCTGTAGATGTACTCCGTGATCTGGAAAAAGAAGGTAAGATTGGTTCCCTGTATGATACTTATTTTGCAACTGTTGGTAACGGTACAGCTGTTGCATCTGCTAAGAAATTCGCGGCTGAAATTGCCGGCAAACTTAGGAATGATGGTGTGGATGCCGTCATCCTAACCTCCACGTGAGGCACCTGTACACGTTGCGGTGCAACGATGGTGAAAGAAATTGAACGTGCCGGTATTCCTGTTGTGCATATGTGCACGATTACTCCTATTTCCTTAACGGTAGGGGCTAACCGTATTGTTCCCACAATCGCTATTCCTCACCCTTTGGGCAATCCGGAGTTACCTCCTGAGGAAGAGAAAAAATTGCGTAGACACCTGGTGGAAACCGCTTTGCAGGCATTACAAACTGAGGTTTCTACTCAAACTGTTTTTGAACCCAAATAAGGCTTTATCTGCTCAATCTTCAACAAAGAAGGGAAAGTATAAATGGAAAAAATCTATGATGTAGTTATTTTCGGAGCCGGTCCCGCAGGCTTAACGGCCGGACTTTATGCAGGACGGAGTCGGCTTTCCACTCTCCTTGTGGAAAAAGGACAGGATGGTGGTCAAATCGCTATTACTAACGAGATTGAAAACTATCCCGGTCAAATGTTGGAAGGCGAAACCGGACCTTCTTTGATAGCTCGTATGACGGAGCAGGCTAAAAGGTTTGGTGTAGAAAGAGTCAGCGATACTATTAAAGCATTAGAGCTAAATGGACCTGTGAAGAAATTGATAGGAGCCCAAGGCGAATATTTAGGGAAGACCGTAATTATTGCCACCGGTGCTACCCATAGGGCTATTGGCTGCAAGAATGAAGAACAATTTGTAGGCAAGGGCATTTCCTTTTGCGCTACCTGCGATGCTTCCTTCTTTGAGGATTTTGAGGTGTATGTAGTAGGTGGTGGCGATGCTGCTGTAGAAGAGGCTATGTACCTGACTAAGTTTGCCCGTAAGGTAACAGTCATTCATAGACGTAATGAATTAAGAGCTGCTAAGTCCATCCAGGAAAAAGCCTTCAAGAATCCCAAGCTGCATTTTATGTGGGACACAGTAGTAGAAGAAGTAGATGGAGACGAGCTCTTGTCCAAGATGATTGTAAAAAATGTGAAAACGGGAGAGCTCACCACCATAGAAGCAGATCCTGATGATGGTATCTTTGGTGTATTTGGCTTTATTGGCCTTTTGCCCAACACTGATTTGCTCAAGGGCAGCATTGACATGGACGAGCGTGGCTACGTGAAAACTGATGACAACATGCACACTAATCTTCCCGGTGTCTTTGCAGCCGGAGACCTCAGAGTGAAGGTGTTGCGTCAGGTAGTGACTGCTACTGCTGATGGTGCTATTGCTGCTACTGAGGCAGAGCACTATCTGGCTAATTTAAAATGAAATTGAGCGATTGCTCACAAAAGGAGATAATAAAGATGTTAGAGGTAGATAAGCTTACATTTGAAGCTGAGGTTTTAAAGGCACCTTGCAAGGTCGTTGTAGATTTCTATGGCGACGGCTGTGTACCCTGTGCAGCTTTAATGCCCAAGGTGCATGCTTTTGCTGACCAATATGGCAGCGAGAAGCTGAAATTTTGTGCCATTAATACCAGTAAGGCACGCCGTTTGGCCATTGGCCAAAAGGTATTGGGCCTGCCGGTTATTGCCGTTTACGAAAATGGCAAGATGATTGACTCTTGCGTAAAGGATGCAGCAACTCCTGAAAACGTAGAAGCCATGATTAAGAAATACCTATAAATATTGTTAGCAAGCTGTTTAGGCAGCTTTCTATATGTTCATCAAATTAAAAAAGAAGGAGGATTAGACATGAGCATTATTTCTGGTAGAAAAGTCATTATTATTGGCGACCGGGATGGCGTGCCAGGTGAAGCAATTGCCGCTTGTGTACAATCCGCAGGGGGAGAAGTAGTATTTTCTTCTACGGAATGCTTTGTTTGAACGTCAGCCGGTGCAATGGATTTGGAAAATCAGAAGCGTGTTAAGGAATTCGCTGAAAAGTATGGTCCTGAGAACGTAGTAGTTCTCTTGGGCGCAGCCGAAGGTGAAGCATCCGGACTCGCAGCTGAAACGGTTACCAATGGTGACCCCACTTTCGCAGGTCCATTGACGGGAGTCCAGTTAGGGCTCAGAGTTTATCATGTTTGCGAACCTGAAATCAAAGCAGAATTTGATCAAAAAATCTACGAAGATCAGGTTGGAATGATGGAAATGGTTTTGGACGTTGATGATATTGTTAACGAAATGAAAACTATCCGTGATCAGTATTGCAAGTATTAAAAGGACGAGGACGGGGCCGTCTACAACGACACCGTCCTTGTGTTTTATTAGAGAAAGGGTGAAAGCTTTGAAAAGCGTAATAAAAGGCACAGGCTATATTATGGTACATACTCCGGACATGGTGCTGCACAACGGCACTACCCAGACCACGGAGCGCATTGTAAATCCTGACGGCGATTATTTAAAACAATTGCCCAGTCACATTCGTTCTTTCGAACAAGTATTGGCCTATTGGCCCAACCAAGTTTATATTGGCAATAAAACTCCTGAGGAATTGGCTCAGGTTGCTCAACCCTGGTACGACAAAACCTGTGATGTACAGGAACGCTATGGCAAATTTGGCCAGATTATGCCACAGGAAGAATTCTTGCTCTTAATGCAGGCTTGTGATGTCTTTGAACTTGTTTATTTAGACAAGGACTTTGTGGCAGCTCATAAAGCTGCGCTGGCTGCCAATCCGCTCATTGATGAAAGCATTATGGCCAAAGTAAATGAGGGTATTACTAAATCTGAAATCGAAAAACTGGTGGAAGAAGAACATTCCGAAGGTTTATATAATAATAATGTTTTAGTGGGTTGCGTAAAACGTGCCCATGATATTGATACTAATCTTTCCGCACACGTTATGCTGGAAAATATCGTATCCAAGGCATCTTCTGTAGTAGCTACCTTGGCTGCGGTGAAAAATGCCGGCATTAAAAAAGACGAAATAGAGTATATCATCGATTGCTGCGAGGAAGCTTGCGGCGATATGAATCAAAGAGGCGGTGGCAACTTTGCTAAATCTGTGGCAGAGGTGGCAGGACTTACCGGAGCTACCGGCTCCGATTGCCGCGGCTTTTGCGCAGGACCTTCTCATGCCCTGGTAGAAGCAGCTGCCTTGGTGGCCTCCGGTGCCTATAAGACTGTTATTGTTTCTGCCGGCGGTTGCACCGCCAAGCTAGGCATGAACGGCAAGGACCATGTGAAAAAGAATATGCCTGCTTTGGAGGATATGCTGGGAGGATTTGCCATTATCGTAGGACAAAATGATGGTGTAAATCCTATTATTAATTTAAGTGCCTTAGGACGTCATACAGTAGGTACCGGCTCTGCACCTCAGGCTGTTATTTCCAGCTTGGTGACTGATCCTTTGGATAAAATTGGCCTGAAGGTAACCGATATTGATAAATTCTCCCCTGAGATGCAAAACCCGGATATTACTAAACCGGCTGGAGCAGGGGATGTACCTTTGGCTAACTACAAGATGATTGCAGCACTGGCGGTAAAGCGCGGCGATATTGCCAGAGCAGACATGATGCCTTTTATTGCCAAGCATGGGCTGACCGGCTGGGCTCCTACTCAGGGTCATATTCCCTCCGGAGTGCCTTATTTAGGCTTTGCTCGTGAGGATATGCTGGCAGGCAAGATTAAGCAAGTAATGATTATAGGCAAGGGCTCCTTGTTCCTGGGCCGTATGACCAATTTGTTTGATGGCGTTTCTTTCCTGGTACAGGCCAACGATGGTCAACAAGAAGAAGCTGGTTTTAGCGAAGCAGCCGTAAAGAGCTTGATTGCCAAAGCTATGAGAGAATTTGCGGAGAACCTGCTGAAACAGGCAGAGACGAAATAGGAGGTTATGCAATGACTACATTGGAACAAAGTGTTGCTAAGACCTTCCTGCAAATGGCGGAGGGCTTAGAAAGTGGTTCTTTTGCCGAGAAACCCAGAATTGCCTTGACGGGTATGGGGAGTGAGCATGGTGAAGCAAATGCCATGGCCGCTGCCATAACTGCGGCTAAGCAAGGCGTGGCTGTATATTATATTGGTACCTTAGAAGCACCCGGTGTGACAACTGTACATGTGACCAATGCTGAAGAGGGTCACGAAAAAATGGCAGAAATGGTGGAAAAAGGCCAGGTAGATGGGGCTGTAACCATGCATTTTCCGTTTCCTATCGGTGTTTCAACAGTAGGGCGTGTAGTGGTGCCGGCTAATGGACGCCAGATGTATATCGCTACAACCACAGGTACTTCCAGTTCTGAGCGAATTGAGGGCATGATTAAAAATGCCATTTATGGCATTATTACTGCTAAAGCGGCAGGGGTGGAAAATCCTACCATAGGTATTTTAAATGTGGATGGAGCACGCCAGACAGAAATGGCGCTAAACAAACTAAAACAAGGCGGCTATCCCTTTACCTGGGCTGTTTCAGCTCGAGCTGATGGTGGTGCTGTAATGCGTGGTAATGATGTGCTGCAGGGTACTCCTGATGTACTGGTTTGTGATTCCTTGACCGGTAATGTGCTGATTAAAATGCTTTCTGCCTATAGTACCGGCGGTAGCTATGAGGCAGTAGGTGCCGGCTATGGACCCGGTATTGGCAAGGGTTACACCAAGTTAATTCATATTATTTCCCGAGCTTCCGGGGCACCGTTGATTGCTAATGCCCTTTTATACGCGGCTCAAATGGTGCGTGGCAAGGTTTTTGACGTAGCTGAAGAGGAATTTGCAGCTGCGGAAAAAGCCGGTCTCAAGCAAATATTGGAGTCTCACAAGGCTGGTAACAAACAGGCAGCTACTGAGGAAAAAGTTGTTGTGCCACCTGCCGAGCCTTGTACAGCCAGTATTTTGGGCATTGAAGTTATGGATTTGGAGGAGGCAGCCAAGGTACTGTGGAAGGCGGGCATTTATGCTGAGACAGGCATGGGGTGCACCGGACCTTTGGTAATGATGAGTGATGCCAATCATGAAAAAGCACTGGAGCTTTTAAAGAAAGCCGGCTATGTAGGCTAAAAGACAGTATTATGCTTGCTTTCCTAGTTTGTGGGAAAGGTCTTAAAGAGTGAGAAGGCAACTGCTTTTTGGTACAATCCTTGCAGAATTATCTGCAGGGATTGTTTCTCTATTTGTTGCAAATATAAAACAAATGAATAAATGTATATGCTTATTACTCCAAATAATAATAGAGGTGCCCTTTGCTTGACAAGCAGGAAGCAAACAGATAACATAAAAATCGTAAAGCCTTGTACTGTAGGGCTTAGAAGGGGGGGCATCCTATGTCAGACAAACCAATTAAATTAACTACCATGACTAGCGCAGGTGGGTGAGGTGCCAAGATAGGACCGGGTGTCCTAAATCAAATTTTAGCCAAGCTACCTAAAGTTAAGAATGCTAATTTGTTGGTAGGCTATGACTCCAACGACGACGCTGCTGTTTACAAGGTTAATGCTACAACAGCTTTAATTCAGACCGTAGATTTCTTTCCACCTATGGTTGATGATCCTTATAGTTTTGGGCAGATTGCGGCAGCCAATGCTTTATCTGATGTTTATGCCATGGGAGGTACTCCCGGCTTGGCAATGAACCTATTAACATTTCCCTCCTGTTTACCCTTGGAAGTGGTAGAGGCTATTTTGCAGGGCGGAGCAGAAAAGGTCAGAGAGGCAGGCGCAGTTATTGCCGGTGGTCATAGTATAGAGGACAAAGAACCAAAGTACGGCTTGTGCGTAACAGGCTTTTGTCATCCACAAGAAATTCTGACCAATGATGGCGTACAAGAAGGGGATCTTTTGGTACTTACCAAGCCCTTGGGAACAGGTATCCTTACGACTGCAGCCAAGGTTGACTTGCTTAGTAGTGAGGAAGAGCAAAGTATGCTGGATCTTATGAGTACATTAAATAAGGCAGCTGCCTTGGCAGCCAAACCTTTTACGGTACATGCCTGTACGGATATTACCGGGTTTGGTTTGTTGGGCCACGCGGCAGAAATGGCAGGCAAAGGTGCTACTACCCTGGAGATCTGGGCAGATAAGGTGCCGATGCTGTCTAAAGCAGTGGAGCTGGCTACGATGGGTATTATCCCGGCCGGAGCTTATCGCAATAGAGATTATGTAGAGCCTAAGCTGACGGTACAGGGCGAACATCCTCAAGCTGTTTTGGATGTGCTGTTCGATCCTCAAACCTCCGGTGGCTTGTTACTAAGTGTCAAAGAAAGCGATGGTGCCAAACTTTTGCAGAGCCTGACAGAGGCAGGAGTAACTGCCGCTGCCATTGGCACGGTAAAAGCGGGAACAGGTAAGCAGGTAATTGTTAAATAACTAATAAAGGACGTGTATAAAATGAAAAAAATAGTAAATGCTCTAGGCGATGCTTGTCCTTTGCCGGTGGTAAAGGCTACCCATGCCTTACAAGCTATGCAGGAAGCCGGAATTTTGGAAGTACATGTAGATAACACTACTGCTGTGCAAAATCTTTTGCGGATGGCGGCAGGACACAAGCTTGTTGCCAAAGACAGCAAACTAAGTGAGAAGGAATATGTAGTTACTATGGAAGTGACAGCTCCCCAAACGACGCAGGTAGAGGCTGAACCAGTTGTGGCAAAGCCAACAGCCGGTGATAACGTGGTGGTAGCTATTGCCTCCGAGTGTCTGGGCCATGGTAGTGAAGAACTGGGTAAGACCTTGATGAAGGGTTTTATTTTTGCTCTCAGCCAATTGCCCAAGTTACCTAAAACTATCTTGTTTTATAATGGCGGAGCTAAATTAACGGTGGAAGGCTCTGCTTCTCTGGAGGATTTAAAGAAAATGGCAGAGCAGGGCGTAACTATTATGACCTGCGGCACGTGCCTGAACTACTACAAATTAACGGATAAATTGGCTGTTGGCCAGGTAACCAATATGTATTCCATCGTGGAAACACTGGCACAGGCTGATAAGGTGATTAAACAGTGATTTACTTGGATAATGCGGCTACTTCTCTGCCTAAACCACCGGAAGTTATTGAAGCGGTTGTAAAGGCTATGACTACCTTCGGCAATGTAGGGCGAGGCACTCATGATGAGGCGTTGGCAGCAGCCAGGCTGATTTATGAAACTCGCGCTCAGGTAGCACAGCTTTTTCATGGTCCGGGACCGGAGCAGGTAGCTTTTACAGCTAATTCTACAGAGGCTCTGAACATAGCTATTTTTGGCCTTTTAGGCACCGGCGATCATATTATTTCTACTGATTTGGAGCATAATTCTGTTTTAAGGCCTCTTTATCACCTGATGGAAAAAGGCGCAACAGTAGATTTTTTACAGGCTGACCGTAAGGGCCAGATTAATTTGCAGGATTTGGAAAAACTGCTTAAACCCAATACCAAGGCGGTAGTATGCACCCACGCTTCCAACGTAACCGGAGATGTAGTGGATATTAAGCGGGTGGGGGCATTTTGTGCTGCTCATAATTTGCTTTTTATTTTAGATGCATCTCAAACTGCCGGAGTTTTTCCTATTGATATGGTGGCTGATCATCTTGCTGTGGTTTGCTTTACCGGGCATAAAAGCTTGCTGGGCCCACAAGGTACCGGTGGTTTGTGCTTCCGTAAAGATTTGTCTATCCGGCCTTGGAAAAGAGGCGGCACCGGGGTGCAAAGCTTCTTGCCTACCCAGCCGCTGGCTTATCCTACCCGTTTGGAAGCAGGTACTTTAAACAGCCATGGCTTGGCAGGTCTCCATGCTGCACTGCAGCTGCGCTTACAGGCAGGGGTGGATAATTACCGTCAGCAAGAGACTGTCCTGGCTAGATATTTTTATGAACAGATTGTTCAAATACCTCAAATTAAGCTTTACGGAGATTTTTCTACTACCTTTAGAGCGCCTTTGGTGACCCTGAATCTAGGTGATACGGACGCAGCTTGGGTGTCAGATGAGTTGTCCCAGCGCTTTGGCATTGCCACTCGCCCCGGGGCACATTGTGCACCCAGACTGCATCGTGCTCTTGGCACGGTGGAGCAAGGCGCAGTGCGCTTTTCCTGGTCCATAAATAATACAAGGGCAGAAACACAAGCGGCGATTACTGCTGTGCAGACGCTGGCAAAGGAGCTGGCACTATGAGAGAACTGCAGACTTATTTTGTGTTGACTTTTGCCACTACTACTGCGGCTATGGCTATGGAACGCATCTGTAAAGAAAAGGCCCTGCCGGGACGGCTGATACCTGTTCCCGGCGGTATCCGGTCCGGCTGCGGTATGTGCTGGCGTGCACCGCTTGCAGCCAGGCAGGTTTTAGAGGCTTTGGTAGTTGCTGAAAAATTGTCTGTTGATGGACTTTATGAGTATAAAATGTAGATAAAAAGATTGGCTTTTAGAAAATTTAGTGTATAATATGCGTAGTGTTTTCGGAGAAAATTTATTACCGAAAAACTGCTGGGGATGGATCTGGCCTGGTGGTCAGCACGGACTTCAAACCCGTTGTGAGGCAGCGATCCTGTCTTTGGTGTGTTCGATTCGCACACATTCCCGCCATTTTATAATTACATATTTTACTACTTCCGCATATAATAATTCGTTAAAGGGAGGCACTATGAATTTTTCAATGTTGCCAAAGGTTGATCGGGTTTTGGAGGAAGCAGCCGAACAAATAAAAGCCGACCAGCATTCTTGTAGTCAACAGGTCTTGACTACAGCAGTGAGGGAGGCTATTTCTTTTTTGCGGCAAAATTACTCAGAGGAAAGTGATTTAAGTAAGGAAGAACTTTTTGCTTTGGCAGTAGAGCAAAGTAAAAAACTCTATTTCAAAAAAATGCAACCATCTTTACGTCGGGTGATTAATGCTACCGGCGTGATTTTGCATACAAATCTGGGCAGGGCGCCTTTAGCTCCCTCTGTGGCCCAAGCTGTTTTTGAACTGTCCTCCGGGTACTGCAATTTGGAAATGAATCTGGAAAACGGTAAACGTGGCAGTCGTTATGACCATGTAAGAGAGCTTTTAAAAGAATTAACAGGAGCAGAAGATGCCCTGGTGGTAAATAATAACGCAGCAGCAGTAATGGTTACCTTGGATACCTTGGCTAAGGGCGGCGAGGCTATTGTCTCCCGTGGCCAGTTGGTAGAGATAGGTGGCAGTTTCCGTATACCTGATATTATTGAGCGTAGTGCAGCTACCCTTCGGGAAGTAGGTACCACCAACAAAACTCATTTGATAGATTACGAGAGAGCCATTGGTGAAAGTACCTCGTGCTTGTTGCAGGTTCATCCCAGTAATTACCATATGATTGGTTTTGTGGAAACAGTGGACACCAAGGAGCTGGCTAAATTGGCTCACAAGCATGACTTGCCACTTATTTATGATTTAGGCAGTGGTTGCTTGTATCCCTTTGCCGCTTGTGGTGTGGGCCAAGAACCCTTGCCACGGGAAATCTTGGCAGCAGGCACTGATGTGTTGACTTTTTCAGGTGACAAGCTGCTGGGTGGACCTCAAGCCGGCATTATTGCAGGCAAAAAGAGCTATATTGAAGCTATTATGCACAACCAGATGCTGAGAGCCTTGCGGGTGGATAAAATGACTTTGGGGGCTTTGGAAGCTACGCTGGCTTTGTATAGAGATGGCAAGGAAAAGGAAATTCCTACTGTTGCCATGCTGACTGTTTCCACCCAGGAATTAAAAGCCAGAGCACAAAAACTCTTGGCAAGCTTAAAGTCTGCCGGGATTAAGGCTGTTTTAGAAGCTCGCTTATCGCCGGTGGGTGGTGGTTCTATGCCTGATGTGGAGCTGCCTGCCTTTGTAGTGGAGGTAGCAGTACAAGCTCCGGATGAGGTGCTTAGTAAATTACGTGCTACGGAACCAGCTGTTTTGGCGTATATTCACGAGGATAAGGTTTGCTTTGACGTGAGAACGGTAGGAGCAGAAGAACTAGAGGAACTGGGTAAAATTACTAAGGAAGTGCTGGTATGAAACAAACGCATATCATTGTGGGCACCGCCGGTCATGTAGACCATGGCAAAACCCATTTGACGATTGCCCTGACAGGCATAGATACAGATAGATTACCGGAGGAAAAACGACGTGGCCTGACCATTGTGCCAGGCTTTGTTCCGTTGGATCTAAAAAGTGGCAGGCGTTTGGGGCTCATTGACGTACCGGGGCATGAGCAGTTTGTCAAAAATATGCTGGCCGGAGTGGCCGGCATAGATATGGCACTCTTTGTGGTTGCAGCAGACGAGGGCGTCATGCCTCAGACTATAGAGCACTTGAATATTCTTGATTTGTTGGGTATTCACAAGGGTGTGGTTGCCATCACCAAAAGTGATCTGGTGGATGATGAATGGCTGGCTATGATTACCGAGGATGTGAAAAAGCTACTGGCTCCCACTGCTCTCAAGGATGCCCCTATTATTGCGGTATCTGCTCAGACCGGCTTTCATATTGAAGAATTGAAAGAGTTGTTAGATCAGGTAGCGACTACGATTCAGGAAAGACCTTCGTCAGGTTTATGTCGGTTACCTATAGATAGAGTTTTTCATAAACAAGGGTTTGGCTCAATTATTACGGGAACACTTTGGGCTGGGCATATCTCGACAGGAGAAATGCTGGAGCTTTTGCCTGCAGGAGTAGAACTAAGGGTACGTGGTATCCAGGTCCATGGCCAAGAAGTAAATGAAGCCTGGGCAGGACAGCGTACTGCCCTTAATCTGACGGGAGAATCTGTAGAAAGTCTTAAACCGGGCGAATGGTTGGCGGAGCCTGGTTTACTGAAAGAAACAAATAGAATAGATGTGGAGCTGACCTTGCTCAAAAGCGCCCCCAATATTGCCAGACATGGCAGGGTGCGTATTTTCCATGGTACAACGGAGGTTTTGGGCAGAGTGAGACTTTTGGACAGGGAGGTTTTGCTAAGCGGCGCTACCTGTTTGTGTCAACTGGAGCTAGAGGAACCCCTGGTCCCGCTGAGAGGCGATAGAATTATTTTGCGTTCTTATTCGCCGGTAGTTACTATAGCAGGTGCTACAGTGTTGGATGTGGATGCACCGCATTACAAACTAAGTAGTCCTGACACGATGAAAACTATTCAGGACAAAGCTAATCTGGACATGGGACAGGGAATCGTGTCCTATATGACCACTTCCGGTAAATTGTCTACAGTCAAGGAAATAGCTCAAGGTGCCCAATTGGCCTTGCCTGAGGTAACTAAAGCTCTGAGGGAGCTAGAGGCTATGGACTGCTTACAGAAATTGTCCGTAGACGGAGTGGAATATTATTATTCTTTAGAAGAAGCAGATACCTGGCAGCAACAAATTATGTCTACTTTGACTGCTTATCACAAGACTTATCCTCTGCGCCGAGGCGTACCGGCTGCCGAGCTGCGGCAGAAGATTTTTAAGAAACTCCCGGTAAAGCAGTTTAATGCCCTGATGGAGCACTATGAGCAGCAGGGTGTCGTTAAGCTGTCTGCAGATGGCATGGTCGCTGAACCTAATTTTGTTTTGACCGTATCTCCGGAACAACAAAAAAATCTGACCTACTTGGCAGAATTATACAAGCAGCATTTTTTTGCTCCTCCTCAATGGGAGGAAGCTATAGAGCCCTTGCATCTAAAGGCTGCAGATGCTCAGGAATATCTCAGCTGGTTGGTTGATAATAAGCACTTGCAAAAAATCGGCGGGCTTTTCTTTGCTTACGGAGCCGGTGCGGAGAGTCAGCAGCTGCTGAGAAGTAAATATCCTAAGGAATTTACTATTGCGGAAGCCCGAGATGTGTGGAAAACCAGTCGCAAATATGCCTTGGTGCTTTTGGACGAGTTGGACGGGCAAGGGATTACGAAACGTGAAGGGGATAAAAGAATCTTTATGAAGTAGGAGGAGCTTTATGGATTTTAATCAATTGAACACTTTTATTAAAGTGGTAGAAACAGGCAGTTTTTCCAGGGCCGGCGAAAGATTATTCCTTTCTCAACCTACTGTTACCACTCAAATAAAATTGCTGGAACAAGAACTGTCCCAGCAATTATTAACGCGTAGTACTAATGGCATTCGTGTTACTGAGGCAGGCAAGAAGCTTTTTGAATATGCAAAGAGAACCTTGCGGGACAGGGAAAATATTTTGGGAGAATTTGGACAGGATACCGCCGGTGTACAAACTATTAATGTGGCGGCATCTTCTATTCCGGGACAGTATGTTATTCCGCAGCTAATCAGCCTTTTTCATAAAAATAATCCTCAAATCAGGATTAGACTAAATATTTGTAACAGTGCCGAGGTTTGTCAGGCGCTTTTGGAAAGAACAGCTGATTTCGGCATGGGAGGCAGCGATAGTTTTCAGGGGGATTGTGATTATCTTCCTATTGTGGATGATCCCTTGGTAGTGGCTACTCCCAATACAGAGCCTTACAAGCAATTAGCCATGACTGAGTCGTTCCCCGATGCTTTGCTGCAAACCACACCTTTTGTGATGCGGGAAGAAGGCTCCGGCAGTCGCAGAGAGTTTGAAAAATGGCAGCAGAAACATATGCAAGGTGTGGAAGTAAATATTGCAGCTATTATCAATGACAATCAGGCTATTAAGGAAGCTGTTGCCGGCGGCACAGGAATCACCGTGATTTCTGCCAGGGCAGTAGTAGACTATGTCAAGCAAGGTCTTTTAAGGTCTTTCCCTCTTGAGGGCGTTGCGGACAGAAAGCTGTATCTGGTACGACGCAAAAAATTTAAACTCATGGGTGATGTTGCCGACTTTTATCAGTTTATTAAAGAATACGCGGCTAAACACAAAATGAATACGTAAAAATACCCCCAATGTTGCTTAAAAACAACATGGGGGTATTTTTTAGGTTAAACTAATATTTGGATAAGAGCCTGAGAAAATCAAGCATTTTGGTGGAGAAGCAAATATTCTGAACCTTGTATTTCATAGACTCCTTCGACTTCCTCGGCCATCAGAGCCAGTTCAGGTCCGGAGGATTGAAAAAATACGCAGGTGCCACAGGAAGAACTAAGCTTTCTGGGCACAGGGGCCATCTGAGCTTGAATTTTGGCCTTTTGCAAGGCACGATAAGTCAGCAATGCCCCTAAATGAGTATGAAAGGTAGCAACGTACGCCTTCATTTGCTCAGCACCAGCTTGAAATCTTGTCCCTCTTCGGTGACAGCTACCTTATAGCCGCAGCTTTCGGCCAAACGAGTCACGTTTTCTTTGGCACAAGCCTCATCTACTAATACTTCCAAAGAAGCCGGAGCGTGGGCTTTAATTTCTTTTTGAACCATGATAACAGGCATTGGACAAACAAAACCTCTGGCATCAACCATTATTTTGTGCCTCCTTAGGAATATTTACGAACGAAACAATTAAGAGAGCTACTAAGCAAATTATAACGGCAGCTTGACCGTGAGGACCGATACCGCCTACCTTCAAGACACCGGCTTTTACAGCATCAGGACTTCCTGCCAAAGCAAAGTTGTGAGCTAAAGCAGCGCCGGCAATCATACCGAAAACAGTAACCGCAGAATCTCCGTTACCGGTGCCTGCCAAGATTAATTGGCGTAAGGGGCAACCGCCTAACAGTACGGAACCCCAACCTACAATCACCATGCCCAAAACATTCCATATGGTGCTGCTATGGGCAATGGGCTGACCGGTAAAGCCAAAACGAAAACTACCAAGCACTAAATTGCCAAGCAGGATGGTAACAAAGATGGCGATAAAGCCATAGAGTAGTTTGAAATCACTGAAAATCATTACATCACGGATGCCGCCTACCATGCAAAGGCGTGCTTTTTGCGCCAACACGCCTACTATCAGAGCGATACCGAAGGAAAGGAAAAGAGGAGCGTGCATGGAACCGGGACCGGCTTTGCTTAATTGGAAAAGTGCGGGGGCTATAATAAAGAGAAGCAGCAAGCCCAGCATAACAATAGGTAGCATAGCGCCCTCAGCCTTGCTGCTGTCGTAGGCACGCTTTAGGGAAAAACCCTTATTAAGGAAGAAAACACCGATGCCAATGCCCACGATGAAACCTACCAAACCACTTAAAGCACTGGCGTCACCACCGCCGAGGCGGATAACCATGCGCAAGGGGCAGCCTAGAAAGACCAAGGCACCAATCATGACTAAAGCACCCAGAACAAAACGGGTAGCAGGAGCAGAACCTGTCTTGGCTCTAAATTCTTTGCTGGCCAAGGACATAATAAAGGCACCCAGTACCAAGCCAATTATTTCAGGACGCACATACTGTACGGCCTTGGCACTATGCAGGCTTAAGGCTCCGGCAATATCTCGCTCAAAGCAAGCTATGCAGAACCCCATATTGGCAGGATTGCCAAAAAAAGTGAGTAAGAGTGCGGCACAGCCAACTGCTACACCGGCTAACACAACAAACCAATTAACATTTTTCATATCTCATTTTCCTCATTTCTTAAGGCAGGGACTGCCTTTTCGTTTATCAATTAATTGTAACAAGGACAGAAATGAAAAGGAAATAGTTAATAGGGATAAAGCCGAATAAATATAAAAATAATTTATAAGACTTGAGGCTGCAAGACGCATTGGTGCTGGAAATACAGCATATTGACCGAGTAAAAATAAAGCCTTCCGTTATAAAAAAGGTTGCTTTTTTAGTAGAACCAGGCATAGAATTTTCTTAAGACCATATATAGCTTTTTTAATAGGAGGAATTATGAAATCCCTATATTTTGATCAGGCGGCAACATCCTTTCCCAAAGCACCGGGAGTGGGAAAAGCCATGCTACAATATTTGACTGCCAATGGTGCCAATATTAATCGTGGCTCATATAATTTGGCCAATGAGGCGGCAATGGTAGTACTGGAGACAAGGGAAGCCTTGGCTCAGCTTTTCCATTGCACGGAACCTGTGGAGCAAGTGATTTTTACACCTGGCTGTACCTGGGGCTTAAACATGCTTTTAAGAGGTTATCTTAGCGCCGGAGATCACGTCATTGTCAGCAGCCTGGAACACAATGCTGTCATGCGGCCACTGGTGGCCTTGGCCGAGAAAGGCATCAGCTTTTCCAGAATTCCGGCGGATACCGCAGGTGTGACTAAAGCGGAGGATATGCTACCACTCATAAAAGAAAATACTAAATTGGTGGTGGTGAGTCATGCCTCCAATGTTAGCGGTACAATTTTTCCTTTGACTAAAGTGGCAGCACTTTGCAGGGAACACCATCTGCCCTTGGTGGTAGATGGAGCACAAACGGCAGGACACCTGGATATAGATTTTGACAGCTTGCATTTGGCGGCACTTTGCGTACCGGGTCACAAGGGACTAATGGGGCCGCAAGGTATTGGAGCTGTGCTTTTGCAGAAAGCTTTTGCCCAGAAACTGGCACCACTTATCACCGGCGGAACCGGCAGTGCATCTGATAGTGAGTGCCAGCCCAATTTTTTGCCGGATAAGTTTGAGTCAGGGACTTTAAATCTACCTGGTATTTATGGTTTAAATGCGGCGTTGAAATATATTTCGCAGGTAGGACTTCCTAAGCTTCAGCACAATCAAAAACAATTATTGGAAAAATTCTTGGCACTTTTGCAGCCCTTGCCGGTTAGAATAGTAGGGCCGGGCGATAGTACCAGGCAAGTCGGAGTGGTTTCTTTAGATTTTCCTAACCGAGACAATGGAATGATAGCCTTCCAATTGGAACAAAAATATGGTGTTTTGACCCGTTGTGGGCTGCATTGTGCTCCTAACGCCCATAAAACTTTGCAAACTTTCCCTCAGGGAACAGTACGGTTCTCTTTAGGAAATTTTACTACGGAAAATGATCTCCAAGCGGCAGTAGCGGCTATTAAAGAGTTGTGTACTGAGCGCTAGAACAATAGTAATATAAGCTCTTGACTTTACCTTGCCAGGTATATTATACTTTTCTGAGTAACCTTGGAGAGGTGGCCGAGTGGTTGATGGCACCAGTCCTGAAAACTGGCAAGGTGTAACAGCCTTCGTGGGTTCAAATCCCACTCTCTCCGCCATATTAGTACGTAAAGTGGATACAATATAAATTTGACTCCCTGCTTCATAATTGAGGTGGGGAGTTTTTTGGTGTGGATAAAACAGATATGATACGATATAATTTTAAGACAGTAGAATTCGATTAATTTAAATAGGGGGTTTAGAAAGGCGTGATTTTATGACACAAAAACATTTGCAAATACGTAATAGCACAGTGGATTTTTTAGTGTTTACTAAGTCAGCAGGCTCTGATTCTATAGAAGTACGGGTGCAAGATGGTAATGTTTGGCTTACGCAAAAAGCCATAGGACAGTTATTTGAAGTTGACAGAAGCGTCGTGGCAAAGCACCTTAAGAATGTACTTGAAAGTGGAGAATTACAGGAGAATTTAACTTGTGCAAAATTTGCACAAGTTGCAGATAATGGCAAAACTTATCAGTATAATTTTTATGGGCTTGCAATGATTATTGCCGTGGGATACAGAGTAAACTCGCAGAGGGCGACGCAATTTCGCCAATGGGCAACCAAAGTACTAGAAACTTTTGCAAAACAGGGATATGTTTTAGATAAAAATCGCCTTATAAATGGACAAATATTTGATGAAGATTACTTTGAGCATTTAATTTCAGAAATACAAGAAATAAGGGCGAGCGAAAGGCGCTTTTATCAGAAAATCACCGATATTTATGTAACATCTGTGGATTATTCTTTAGATAGCAAAGTTACCAAAGATTTTTTTGCTGCAGTACAAAATAAAATGCACTATGCTGTTCATGGTAATACGGCAGCAGAAGTAATTGTTTCTAGAGCAGACCATAAGAAAGATAATATGGGGCTTATGACGTGGGAAAAAGCTCCACAGGGGAAAATAGTAAAAGCAGATGTAACGGTGGCGAAGAATTATCTAAAAGAGCCAGAAATTAGAGAACTAAATGAAATAGTTGAAATGTATCTTGACTATGCTACTAGACAAGCTCGTAGGCATATTCCTATGACTATGGCTGATTGGACAGATAAACTAGATGCCTTTTTAAAATTTAATAATGCTGAAATTCTTAATCATAAAGGAAAAGTGACTGCAGAAATTGCAAAAGTTTTTGCTGAAAGTGAATTTGAAAAGTATAGGATTTTACAAGACAATGCGTACCAAAGTGATTTTGATCGGCTTATGACAGAAAGCAAAATAAAAAATAATAAAAAATAGCCTAGTTATCTATATTCAAAAAACACAGTAAATATCTACTTTATTCAACCTAAGCCTCACATATAAGTACATAAAAGGGGATACAATGACAGTAATTTAAGCCTGGTTCCTTAATGGGAGCTATTTTGCTAAACTTTCTTTAACTAGAGCAATTAAATTCCTGGCAGCTTTAGATAAACGCCTGTTTTCCTTTGCAATGAAACCAACGGGAAAAACAACCGGTTTTTCGAAGGGAATGAGTATAAACTTATCTTTTAATTGTGCAACATAGGAACAGCCCGGTGAGTCATCTATAAAACCAATGCTATTGCTAATCTTTACCATTTGTAGCATGGCTAAAACCTGATAGTGGGAAGAAATAATATGGGGAACTACATCATTCTTAACAAACTGTTCCATCATAACGGTACGGATCTTGGAGTCTTCATTAAGCAACACTATTTTCTCGCCAGCCAAGTCTGCGAAGGAAATTTTCGCTAGTTTGGACAAAGGGTGCCGTGGACTGACTACAGCAAAAACTTCTGCTCTTCCTATGGGGAAGGATTTTAAATTTTTATATTCGCCTGGCTCCGGCAAGGCATTGTAAGCAAGCTCTAAGACATCATCCTGGAGCTTGCTTATTTGTTCGCGCATGGGACCTTCACTGATTTGCACATGAACCCCAGGCCATTGCTGCATGTATTTGGTATAAACTAAAGAAAAAATGGGCATGCCCACAGTTGGTGAAATACCAAGCTGCAAGGAAGCGCTACGTAAATTGGATAGTTCCTGAGCTACTTCCTGAATTGTGACATAATCAGCCAGAATTTTGTTAATATAACGCATAAATTCTTCACCTTCGGTAGTGAAGGTAACCTTTTGAGGCGTTCTCAGCATGATTATAAAGCCTAATTCTTTTTCCAGGGAAGCAATAGCTTCAGAAATAGCAGGCTGGGAGACATGTAACTCATGGCTAGCCTTGGTGAAATTTTTGCTTTTATGGACAGCCTCCAGGTATTGCATAATTTTGATATCCAGCATTTTGTTGGCCTCCTTATTCCTATATTTTCCATTGTAACAATAAGGGATTTTTTTAGCAATGATAAGAAAAATTTATCATAAAATAAAGAATTGGTATTTTCTTAATTTTCAAATATTTTCTATAATACAAGTAAAAGAGCAACTTTTTCGTATTAATGAGAGGATGATTTATTTATGAAAATAGGATTCTTAGGTTTGGGTGTAATGGGGTTACCAATGGCTATTAACGTGGTAAAAAAATCCGGCTGCCAGGTTTTGGGCTTTGACATAGAACCAGCTCGTCTTAAAGCTTTTCAAGCTGAAGGTGGTCTTGCTGTTGAAGCTGCAGTGGAGATTTATAAAAAATGCGATGTCATTATGCAAATCTTACCAACCCACCCAATAATTATAAATTCTGTTGAACAAGCTATGAAATACGGTAAGCCTGGTAATGTAATTGTTGATCTATCTTCTACGGCACCAGATATTATTCAGGATTTGTATGGCAAGGTAAAAGAGGCAGGAATGTTTTTACTGGATTCTCCTGTGAGCGGAGGTAATCCTGCTGCCATTGGCGGCACATTAGCGATTATGACGGGGGGAGACAAGGAGGTTTTCAAAAAAATAAAACCTTATTTAGTCTGCATGGGCAAGCCTATTTATACCGGCAAACCGGGCAGCGGCAGCGTAACCAAACTGGTAAACAATATGGTGGCAGGCGCATATCTGGCAGCGATAGCAGAAGGCTATGCTTTTGCAGCGAAGGCCGGTATTGACTTGCAAACCACGTTTGAAGCTACGCGGTGTGGTTTTGCCGGAGGGCCTCTTTACGAAAACAAGGTTCCCATGCTTATCCAGAGAGATTATACTCCCGGTGCGCGCATTGCGGTGCATCGCAAGGATATAATTAACGCCAAACATTATGCCCACAAGCTGGATATCGATACGCCGGTAACCGATGTTGTCTTAGAAATAATGGATTGGGCCAATGACAACGGTCATATTAACGAGGATCAAACTGCTATGGTCAAATACTACGAAGAAAAAATGGCCGTCACAGTGGGAAACTCACCAAAAAATAAAGCAGGAGAAAGGAGTTTATGATGAGCTATATTACTACAAACGACAAGGTACGTATTCACTATGAGGTTGAAGGCAAGGGGAAACCATTAGTCATGATTCATGGTTGGGATCAAAGTGCGAAAGCATTTTGCAAGAATGTACCTATTTTGGCCAAAAAATATCAAGTGATAACAATTGATATGCGTGGTCATGGCGAATCAGACAAACCAACCTATGGTTATCGTATTTCCAGGTTGGCCATGGATGTAAAAACAGTTATGGATGAACTTAATTTAAAAGATGCAGTTATTCTGGGCTGGTCCATGGGCTGTTCCGTTGTATGGAGCTACTGGGATTTGTTCCGTACTGAGCGTATTTCTAAAATTATTTTGGTGGATGAACCACCGCTTTGCTTAATCAACGAAGGTAATCAGGATGGCTTTGCCGATAACCCTAGCTTAGTAAACCTGGAAAAAGCTATACTGGACAATCCTGTAGAAGCTACCAAGGGCTTTGTTGATATGATGTTGGTTACAGAACAGGGTAAAAAAGAGTATGGCCCCTGGGTTTTGGAAGAAAGTCTGAAATTTCCACCGACAGAATGCACCTTTTTACTCAGAAATCATGTGTATACGGATTGGCGTGATGTAATTCCAACCATTACCTTGCCAACTTTGGTTATTGCAGCCAAAAAAAGTCATGTTAAGGTAGCTAATAATGAATGGACACATAAAAAGATAAAAGGTTCCAGGTTGGAATTATTAAATACAGCTCACATGATGTTCCTGGAGGAACCGGATAAATTCAATGCTATTATTGAAAATTTTATTGGCTAAATATTGCACAGTCTGGTGAAATAAACCAAGGACGGACGGTATGTTAAAAATGAGCTATCTTTTCTCCGTGTCGCCATGGTATAATCATCTGGTGAAGAAATAAAAGCGGTTATTAGTGAAGCGCAACAATGCAATACAAGACTAAATTTGATGGAGACTATACTTATGAAAAAGATGCAAGTATTAGCAGTCCTGGGTTTGGCCGTTGTTCTATTTATGCCTTTTAAAGATTGTGTAGCACAATCAGATGCAATGCCTAAGCAACAAAATAAGATGCAGTCGCTTTGGAAGACTGACAAAGAACGAAATAAGATAGTTGTCATCAGCGACCTTCATCTCGGCATCAAAGACGATTATACCGAAACATTGGCAAACCGTCCCAGACTTGTTGAATTTTTGCAGAGACTGCAAAACACGAAGGATGTTCGTGAGCTGGTTATTGCCGGAGACTTTTTGGATGAATGGTTTTTACCTGTCTATTATCCGGCATATACGGATGAAACACAGTTTTACAAGAAGGCCATTACTAATAATCAGGATGTAATATCTTCTCTAAATAAAGTCGCTGATAGTGGGATTAAACTGGTTTATGTGATTGGTAATCATGATATGACGATAGATCATGATCTCTTGCAGGATGCGATTCCCAAAATTAAACAAATGCGGGATGCAAAAGGGCTGGGGGTTTATTATACCGGTGACAGGCAGGAGATTGCCATTGAGCATGGACATCGTTATGATATGTTTTCCGCACCGGATACGGTTACCAATGCAGAGCTCTGCGGTAATGACAATACCATATTTCCTGCCGGGTATTTCTATGCCAGATATGCAGCAACCTGGGTTTTGGAGGGACGTCCTAAAGTAGCAAAGCAACTGCCGGTAGTAACTAATATACCGCAGAAAAAAGATCAGGATCAATACGATGCTTATGCCTATTATGCTTTTTTGAAAAATGTTTCGGAACGGATGACAATTAAAGAAGCTCTAGCCAAGAAGATATTTGACATCCATGTTGCAGGCTTTAATGATGCTTATACTTACCTAGATTTCTATCCCTGTGAACAGGTGGATGGTACGATTTCGGCTCCTGTGTTGTTCCGCAATATCCAGCGCACTTGGGACAAGCGCCAAGAGTTAAATCAGGTCAAGGTAAAAAATACCTTCCGCGAGGCAGTAGCAGGTACGTTGAATTGGGATTATTATGCTAAACAGGCTAAGGTACAGTATATTGATAATCCTCATGAAAAGGTGGACGTTGTGGTATTCGGACATACCCATGTTCCTGTCTTACAAGAGTTCGGCAAGGGTTCTTATTATGTCAACAGCGGCACCTGGATAGATCATAACACTGACTATCCGGAGGCAACCTGTACTTTCGCTGTGATTACTACAGGCAAAAGAGACAAGGTTGGGCTGTATAGCTATGAAGGGCTTGGTAGGCTTCGTGACCTTAAAAGACAAGTGAAAAGATAACAAATCTTGTTAGACAAACATAAAAATAAAGGTTCTACTTTCTATTAAAGAAAGTAGAACTTTTTGCTGAAAGAATAGCTTATCTTACTTTTATAGCAGTATATTTAGGCAGAGCTCTTTTACTAATATATTTATTATTGATGACAGTGATTATGCTCACCACAACCATGTTCGCCACAATGATGATTTTCATTTTCTTCATGATGTTGGCACATAACATCAGGGTCAAAGTTTAATTTGCCGGACAAAAGTGCTTCTACGGCAGCATCAGCTTCTCCTGTTACGCCACCAAATAGTTTTATGCCGGCTTCGTCCAGGGCTTGGCGAGCACCTCCACCAATACCGCCACAGATCAAAGTGTCTACATTATTAGTAACAAGGAAGTCTGCCAAGGCACCATGTCCTTGGCCGTTAGTATTAACAACAGAAGAAGAAATAATTTTATTGCCTTGTACGTTGTAGATCTTAAAATTTTCCGTATGACCAAAATGCTGAAAAATTTGGCCATTTTCATAAGTTACTGCAATTTTCATTGTATTGCCTCCTAAGTTTTTCCCGCATTGACGTGGACAATGACACTTGCAAGAGCTATTGCGCCGTACTCTGTTGCATAGCTCATAATTGCCACCAGAAATATTGAGCTCCGCACCTGTTACCAGGCTTTCTGCTAATTTTCTTCTGGCACTTGTATAGATTGCCTGTACTGTGGTGCGGGCTATATTCATTTGAGCAGCACATTCCTCCTGGGTTTGTCCTTCCCAATCTATGAGACGAATAGTCTCATACTCATCCAAACCCATGGTGATAAGCGGCTTATTTTTGTTGGAACATGTTTTTGGCCCAAACTGCCCGCATTCAGGTATGGCGCAAATTCTACGTAATTTACAAGGTCTGACCATTTTGCACTCCACGTTTATGACATATGTCAATAACAACAGTATATACCTTTATTTATATTTTTTCAATTGTCCAATTGACGGGTAGCATCTCAAGGAGGGGAGAGCCCTGTGCTTAGGTCTTGTTAATAATTTTTTATAACTTGAATTTTGGGATTGCGTTCTATCAGGTAATTTTCTAACTCTTTGCACCCATCTTTAAGCTCATTGGGAATAGCAAGCGTGCCGTGGCCAAAATTTATAGTTAGAAAGTAGTCGTAATGTTCTATAACGCCGATAACTATAAGAAGCAGGCCTATAAAACCGGGCCACAGGCCACCGCCTTGCAAGGCTCCAAATAAAAAAATAAGGCCAAATATTACACCAAAAATCATTTTCAAGGATAATTTTCTGGTGGGGAAGATGCTGACTATTTCGCTAATCTTAAAAGTAAATTCTTTATTACCGTTTTTTATAAGAAAGGTTCGATTATATTTATGGACATTAACATTGTCACCAGTGATAGCCAGATCGGTATAGGTGGTTTTATAGGCGCCTAAAATGCCAAAGAAGAGATGTTTAGTTAAAAAGAAATTAAATTTTTTTGTTTCCTTTGGGTCTATTACTGTTTTGGTTTCCGTGACAGGTGCTATCTGTACCTCGGTATTTGCCGCAGGCTGTGCAGCTCCGCACTTAGGACAGAACTTAGCACCTTCACCTACTTGTGCACCACATTTTGAACAGAACATAGTATTACCACCTTTCAGATTTTATAAAGATAATTTTCCTTACTTTGATGACAGTAATTTATCAATTTTTACGTCCAGACCGTGGGCGATAGCCATGATGGTGGTTAGAGAGACACTTTTGTGATAATTACCACATTCAATCTTGCTTAAATAGCTGGGACTTATATAAATCTTTTCTGCTAATTGAGCTTGAGTCAGGCCGCGTAATCGTCTGTAATAAGAAATATTCAGGCCAAGAAGCTTGTAGTCCTTCTCAAAACTTACTTCCATTTTTTTGCTCCTTAATTTGTATAAATCAATTATCTCATATTATTTTCGCCGGGGTTTTCGTAAATAATGCTAGTTTTAACCCAAATAGAGATAATATTGTCAACCGGATTTATTTTAATTATAAGTAGTTTATGAGAAAAAATGTTTGCCTGTCAGGCGAATTACCAAAAAGGATTTACCAAATGGGGACGGTACTAACTGGTAAATTTGAAAAATTTACCAGTTAGTACCGTCCCCATTTGGTAAGTATTTATTACTATTACAAACAGCCCAGTGTTGCAGCCAGTCCAATGACCAGCGGCATGCAGACCAGGGATAAAATAGTACTGACACATACAACCTGCACAGCATAGGTATAATCCAAATTAAGTTTCTGTGCATACACAGCCACATTACTGCCAATGGGAGCTGCTGCTGCAATAAGAATTGGTGCAGCAATCCTGTGCCAGCTCTGCGGCATCAGGAGAATCAGCCCAAGGGTAAGACCGGGAATTAGCAGTAACCTAATTATACTTACATAATAAAGCCGAGGTTCTACAAGCATTTTTCCTACCTCAGTCTGAGCCATATAGATGCCTAGAATAATCATGGCTACGGGAGCATTAAGGTTGGCAATAGAATTCATGGTATCGGTAATTATATCAGGTAGCTGTAAATTGGTGGCAAAGATAATTAAGCCGATAAGCATGGAAATAACAATCGGGTTTTGCAAAACAGCTTTACCGGAAACCAAAGCTCTGTTTTTGGATAAAATCCATTGACCATATGTCCATTGCAGGGCGTTTAACAAGGCCACAAAACTGGCTGCATAAAATACTGCTTTGCCACCTAAAATAGCAGCAATGAGGGGGAACCCCATAAAGCCGGCATTGGAGAAGGAGCACCCGAAATTGTCTGTGGGGTTGTTATGAAATAAAAGCTTAGAAACAAGCATGGCAAGTGCCAACGCAGCAGTAGATATGACGAAACTAATAATCAGTGCGCTGCCCGTTTCTGTTTTGGCCATTGCCAGTGAACGAATAATAACACAGGGCAGGATACAATACAAAAGAAGGTGCGCCAGGGACTTGCTGCCTTCTTTTGTTATCAGGTTCTTTTTAAATAGAACATAACCAATGCCCATGTAGATGAACATGATTAAAATTTGTCTAGCTAGGATCAACGCAGCTTCCATGAATTAACCAATCCTTTTGTCTATAAATTTTGTTGTTGGGCTATAAACGTAGAAAAGCTGTACAACTCAAAGCAACTTTTTCTTTTCTATTTTAACATTTCCTGAGGAATTTACCAATTGGGGACGGTACTAACCGGTAAATTTGAAAAATTTACCGGTTAGTACCGTCCCCAATTGGTAAGTCATTTACTGTGTATAGTTCTAACGATAGTTCCTCCGGACTGAAACATAAAAATAGATTGACACCTTTACCTGTTTCCAGTAAAATGAAACTAAGCAAGGAAGCTCGAAATGAGCTTCCTTGCTTTTTTATTGTGAGACCATCGGAAAGGCGGTGTTATTATGCAAAACCTTGTTGAACACACAGGCAAAATTAATGAATTGTTAGCTAGGTATGGGGTAAAATTTGGCATTTACAAGGAGCATGTTTTTCATGAGCAGCTCTTTCCCTTTGATCCTTTGCCCAGAGTGATTTCCAAGGAAGAATTTTCTTTATTGGAAAAAGGTCTGGTGCAAAGAGTAGATGCTCTTAATGCTTTCTTAAGAGATATTTACGGTGGCAAACAAATTTTAAAGGATAAGGTCATTCCGGAAGAATTTATTTTTTCCTCCAAAGGTTTTCTTCCCCAATGCGATGGCTTTATGCCACCCAAAGGCATCTATTCTCACATTTCCGGCATTGATCTGGTGCAGGCCAAGGATAAAACCTGGTATATACTGGAGGACAATCTACGTATTCCATCCGGTGCTTCTTATCCTCTCATCGCTCGTAAGCTTTGCCGTTTGGCCAGTCCTGAAACATTTACCAAGAACCATGTAGAAGCCAATAAAAATTATCCCGCTCTATTACGTGCTGTCATGGATAATGTGAATACCGGCGGTTTAAATGTTATTTTAACACCCGGTCGTTATAATGCAGCCTTCTTTGAACATTCCTATCTGGCCGAAAAGACCAATTCGGTTCTGGCAATGAACAGCGACTTGTTTGTAGACAACAACAATTTGTTCTATAGAGACAACAGTGGTGCTGCGCAAAGAGTTGGTGCTGTATACAGACGTATTTCCGATGAGTTTATTGACCCTATGAATTTTCTGCCGGAGTCCTTAATCGGCGTTCCCAACATTCTAACTGCCTATCGCAGCGGCAATGTAGCCATCATCAATGCGCCCGGTAATGGTGTAGCTGATGACAAGGGTATTTATTATTTCGTACCGGACATGATTAAATATTACTTGGCTGAAGACCCCATTTTAAATAATGCTCCCACCTATCTGATGTTTGATGCCAAGCAGCGCAAGCAGTCTCTCGCCAGAATGGATGAACTGGTCTTCAAGGATGTTTCTGAAGCCGGTGGCTACGGAGTGGTTTTTGGCTGGGAGCTTACTCCTGACAAAAAAACTGAGCTGGCTGAATTGATTGCAAGCCAACCCCGCCGTTTCATTGCTCAGGAAATAATTGATTTCATAGATTTACCGATTTTAGAAGGTGGTAAACAAGTCCTGCGTAAAGCTGATTTACGAGCCTTTGTTTTAGCAGGAGCTACCACTCAGGTTTGGCCTTGTGGCTTAACCAGATTTTCTCGCAATCCCACATCTTTCATCGTAAACTCATCACAAGGAGGAGGCTTTAAAGACACATGGGTATTATCTCTTTAGAAAAACAGGATCATTTATTTTGGTTGGGAAGGTATTGCGAAAGAGCTTATACTACTATTCATACCTTTCTTTTAGGCTACGATAGAATGCTGGACGATGATTCTACAGATTACAAAAGTATTTGTAAGATTTTGGATATACCTGATATCTACAAGGACGAAGCTGATTTCATTAAAACCTATGTCTATGACGGCAACGATGTTAATTCTATTTTCAGCAATCTTAAAAGAGCCTACGACAATGCCATAGTACTACGGGATGAGATTTCCAGCGTTAGTCTGAGCTATATTCAAATGGCCTTAGATGCTATGGAAGAATATAGTAAGGAGCCTTTTTCCCTGCTCCAATTGCAACGTATTTTAGATTTGCTGCTGGCCTTTTGGGGCAGCGTAGATGTTTATGTATTCAGTGATAACAGCAGGGCTATCATTAAGGGCGGCCGTAGCTTGGAAAGATTGGACCTTTGCATCAGACTTGGCTATCCGGCTAAACGCCTGACCCGGGAGTTCCATATGTTTGAAACGAGAATGCACAGACTCAGTGCCCAGCAATACAATGCAGAAGCCTATCAGCAATTTTGCAGCGCATTTCAGAAATCCGGCGATTTAAAAAAACACTTGGTTTTACTCAATCAAATTTTTGTGAGGCGTTAGTCGTGAAAAGACTCCACTTTAAATACATTATGAAGTTAACTTTTTCCAACAAGGTTACTTCCCATAGCTTTGCCCTGAGGTGCGTGCCACAGTCCTCCTTTTGCCAAACCATTGGTGCGCTGACCTGCGCCTTCAACCCGGTGGCATCCATTGCATTGTCCAAGGATGCCTTTGACAATGTGGTCTATACAGGCTATATACCTGCGCCACATACATCTTTTAGTTTTCGTATCGAAGGCTTGGCACTCACCAACAGCGAACATTTTTTACAAGAACCTTTAAATCCACTTTACAAATACCCGTCGCCACTAGCAGTACTTTCCTGTCCTCCTGAGGCATATTTACCTGATTTCAGGGCACCAAGTGGTGATAATTTACAAAAAGCCATGTATCTCATGGAACTACTGAATCGTCACTTTATCTATAAGTCGGGCAGCACAAGTATTACTACTACAGCAGAAACCGCCCTGCGGCAGGGGTGTGGTGTTTGTCAGGACTATGCCCACATTTTGATCGCGTTGTGCAGACAACAAGGCATTCCTGCCAGATATGTAGCCGGATTTATGATTGGCGAGGGTGTGACCCACGCTTGGATAGAAATCTATGCCGCCGGAAAATGGTTAGCCATAGACCCCACCCACAACCGTATAGTAGATGAGCTCTATATCAAGCTCTCTTCCGGTCGTGATTTTGGTGACTGTATTATTGATCGCGGTATTTTTAGAGGTATCGCTAAACAGCAACAAGCAGTAACTGTCCTGGTAGAAGAAGCTTAAAAAGATTTACCAATTGGGGACGGTACTAACCGGTAAATTTGAAAAATTTACCGGTTAGTACCGTCCCCAATTGGTAAGTTATAGTGTCTAGCGGATTATTCTTTTTTTGCCTTGCCTGTAAGACCTTCTATTGTCAGGCAATACACATTCATGGCCTGCATGGTCTTTTGAGCAAAGGCTTCACCTTCCTCTATAAAATCAGGCGAATATTTGGCGACTATCGTCATTATGCCTTTTTGCTTTTCTAAACCGGCACAAAGCTGAATGGTACCAAAAGCAATTGCGCTGGAGTACAAGGTACTGAATTTGTCCTGTAGTACATGAGTAGCACCCACTACTGTGAAACTTGCTTTTGGACAATAGGCAATATTGTTTACCTTGTGACCTTCTTTAGCACCATGCATCCAGATTTTTCCGTCTTCTGTATAGGCATAGCTGATGGGAACGCCATAGGGATAGCCATCCTCTCCTATGGTAGACAATATCCCGTATTCGCCATCTCTTAAAATCTGGACGGCTTCCTCCCGACTTAGGGCTCTGTCCTTACGTCTTATTGTGGTATTTGGCATTGCTGCACCTCACTTAATTGTATTTTATTTTTTATGCTACACACCGGTCTTGATATAACCCTTATCGCTTGCCTCCATGGCTAGGCTCATCAGGTTTCGATAGCCTGTTTTGGTCAGCATATTATTGATGTGGTAGTTGATGGTACTGGTGGTAATACTTAGCGCTTCGGCCATTTCCTTGCGAGAATGATTAGTGCAGAAAAGCCGCAGTATTTCCAGCTCGCGCGGTGTTAAAGGACATTCACCATCGCCAAAGCCTTGGTGGGTATTTGTTTCCGGAAAAGTCCCTTTCCCGGCCATGGTGGCATAGATACATTTTATAAATTCTTCCATGGAACTATTTTTATAAATAAAACTGTCTACGCCGGCCTCCTTGGCACGTCTTATAAAGCTCATTTCAGGAAAGCCGGTCATAAGCATTACTTTTATATAGGGATATTTTTTCTTAATACGGTCTGCAGCATAGATACCGCTGACTTTTCCTTCTGTGCAGATATCCATCAGCACCAAGTCAGGACGTAAGCGGGTGCAGGCAACATCTGCCACATCGGCTACAGTGAGACTGCCTACAATTTCAATTTGCTTTTCCTTGCTTAAAGCATTGGTCAAGGCATCTAAAAGTATTTTTTGGTCATCCACAATTAAAAGTCTAACCATTTTGTGTGCAGCTTTGCCGGTAGCTGCTACCTCCTTTACAAGTTTTCCGGTATTAGTAGCTTAAGTTTTGTTAATTGCTGTTACAGGTAAAGGTACTTCTAGCAACAAGGTGAATCTGGGTCTGGTGTTAATGGTCAGGGTACCGCCCAATCTTTCTATTCTGTGTTTAATACCGGTTAGTCCGGTACCAAAATGAATATCGTCGGCCAGGGCAATGCCGTTATCGGTAGTTTGCAGATACTGCTTACCGTTGCGCCGCGTCATGACTATTTGAATCAAATTGGCATGGCTATGACGCACGGAATTGGTAGCTGCTTCCCTGATAATGCTGACAAAGGCCAGAGCTATTTCTTTTTCCCTGGGCAATTCACCTGCTACAGTAATTGTAACACCAATGGTGGCATAAGTGTCTATAATGTTGTCCAACGTCACATGAACATCTTCTCTTACATCATTACGGATATCCTGCATTAGATTTTGCAGGAGGGGAATCATATCATCATAATTGTTCACATCGTGACTATTTAAAAGCTGCTGTAGAATAGTGATACGCTGACCCAGTAAATCGTGAATCTGGCTGGTGACTTCGGAAAGGGTTTGCTGACGTTTAAAAGCCTCTAAATTGTCCAAGGCTATCCGCATCCTTTTACTATCAGCCCGTAAAAGCGTTAACTGTTCTTCCAGCTGGAGGGCGCTGTAGTCTTCTTCGGTGACATTTGTGATAGTCAGTTGTTTGCAGGGCCCAATTTCCGTATGGATATTTTGACGGGCCGCCAGATAGCTGGGGCCATTTCGCACTCTAAAGAGAATTTTGTCGCCAATGCCCAGCTTTTGCAGATATGAACTTCCCTTAAGCTTTTGCAGCTGCTGCCACATGATATCGGCATTGCGATAGCGTTGGCCGGCGTAGCGTTGCATCAGCTTTAGCATCATGGTGTTTGTGAGAATTATATTGCCTGTACTATCAGCAAACATTATGCCGGTGGGCAAGGTATTTATTGCTTCATTAATGCTATCGCTGCTTAGTTCATGACGCAGTTTTTCTTTGGCTTTGGGAATACCATAAATACTTCTGGCGGCTAAAAGCAGGCTTGCTGCCAAAAGATTCCAAGGCGCAATGACATCACAGGCAGGGATGGCTAGTAAACCGGCTGCCAGAATTGCTTCAGCGCCTACATTTCTGTTGAGCCAACTTAAAGCCTGTACTACTGTAATAGCACAGACAACATAGCGTAGTTCAGCATATTTGGTAGCAGCGGGTATCTCAAAGGCGACTTGTACATTAGCTGCGCTAAAGGTCATACACAAAGACAAAAGCAAAAGCAAAATGGAAAGCTCCAGGAATTTATGTCGATAGGGGTCATGGTGCCGTACCGGGAGAGCTATCTGATAGAAACAGCATTGGAGAAATAAAGCCAGCGAGGCAAGCAATATTAGGGCTATTTGCCATAAATCGCTGAGTTTGTATAAAGCTAGCATGTTTATTCCTCCTTTGTTTATGATATATTACGTTTTTGGTTTCTAAGCTCTGGCCGGTCTAAATACTTACGGTAAGAGAAATGGCATCATCAAGATCCTTCACTTCGAGGCGGGCTCCGATTTTATTCAGGGCGCTTAGGCTACCTTGAGCAAGCTCCTGCATTGCTGCCAACAATATTTCTCTGTTACCATCCAGAAAGCAGCTTAGTAGTATAGCCTTGTCCGCATTTTCTGTTAGCTGTACCAGTAGACTGTCAGCCTGCTTGCTTAAGGCCGTTTCCAGTATTTCCTCAAAAGCATCATACAAGAACATAGCACGCTGATTGCCACAGGAGGTAGACGTTAAAGTGGATTTAAGCACGGTGACAAGTCCTGCCTGATTGGCATAGCGGCAAGACTCAGCCAAGGCTGAGGTAAGGTAGTCGGTATTGACCATATTACCGGCTTTACCATTTAAAAGCATGACGCATTTTTTCTTTAAAAAGCAGGCTAAAATATTCAAATGGTGCACAGAGGCTTTTTTCAATTCCGGAGCAACCGCTGTATCCTGTAAAGCGTGCAGATCGCTAATAATATCCTTGTTTTTTTCTGCTAAGACATTTTCCAGCTCATCATAAAGCTGGTTACGCATGCGTAGCTCCAGATAAGAGCCACGAATCTGGCTTTCTTTGGCTAGCAGGGCTTGGGAACGCTGCAAGGCTTCTGTGGTCAACTGCAATCTACGCTTTAATTCATTGAGTTCTTTTACATCCTCATACCAGATAACTTGTCCGGCTGTAATGTTCTGCCTATGAATCACAATATCGTTCCCCAGGGCAGGGGCAGCCATACCGGAAGCATATACGATGTTTCCTTGGTTATCTGCAATCTGCATTCTTAGGGAGGCTGCTTTAAAAATAGTAATGTAATTTTTATTAACTGTAAAAAGTCCGGTCATAGCACCCAATAGTACAAAAGCATCCATGGCGAGACAAGTAAAAAAGACTCTTTCTGTGTTGTAAAATAAAGGCCAAATGCTTGAAGCATAGGTGTAGAAGAAATACAGCGAAAGGATAATGACCGGCAAAAGAATCTTGAACCAGGGAAAGGTGCTGCGCAGAGCCTTGTAGATCAGCATACAGGTGGCCACGGCCATCATGACCAGATAGAAAAGATTAATAACATACAGTAGCCAAGAGGAAGAATAAAGCGAATTGCTGTCTACAAAGTCGGGTTGAAATTGCCAGATCATTTGGTGCATATCATTAGTAAAAATAAAAAGCTGGAGGAGAAGGGACAGAGCAGCAAGTCCATACCACCACTGAGGCGGCTTAGCATCCTCCGCGGGTCTGTCCGTAAACCAGGCCAGCCAAAGAAGGAATAAACCTAGCAGGTCGTCACAGAGATAATAAGCGTACCAGCACCAACGTGTTAAATAATCGTGGGCAGGCGAAAAGCCCAGTTTCATGATACGGAGCGCTATAAAAAATACAATTGTCAGGCCTAGGCCGATAAGTCCGCGGCGTACGCCTTGTTGCAGCACATTGGGAATGAGGGCAGCAAAAATCAGTACAGTTAAAGCCAATAAAAGATAATAGGACAAGTAATGCTCAAAGCCGTCAGCTGTTGAAAAAATACGCATACCCAAGACCTGACGCCTTAATTGGGGGCCTAAATTGTCTGCAATATTGTTAAAATCTTCCGGATCGGTGATATTAGAAGCTATATGATAGGCAGTATCACCAGGATACAAGGAACTAACCTTGTAAGGAATAAGGGCCTGTAAGGCAGGAGTAGGTCTAAAGCCACGGTCTATCAGGTTCTCAGCCAGTTTCTTGTTGGAAAAATATAAGGGCCTTTTGGTAAGGAGTCCCTTCGCGAAGGTTAAAGTACCTTCTTTGGGAATAACGATTTTGTATTTTTCACCGGTTTTGTTTAGCTGTACTATTTCGTAGTCAAACATAATGCGAATAGGTGCATCCGCCTTCTGATGTTTTTTATTTAAGAAAACGACGTTGCCATATTGGCTGTCCAGCGTCAGACGTCCTTCCTGTTGTAATTTTTGTAGGTAATTTATGGCGGCCTGAGTTTCCCATTTACCAGACAGTCCATAGGTTAAGCCCATTAACAGGTACGCAAAAGAAGGTTGCCTAATGGTAAGAGCAACTTTGTTTTTGCTGTTGAGGACATCTTCCCAACCTGTAATATTGCCAATGCCCTCTTTAACTGCCAGCGCAACAGTGGCTTGATACTGAGGATACCAGAAGTAATCATCGTTTTGCTTAAGTACTAAAGCTTGAGGTGCAAAGGCTTCTATGCCAAAGGCATCATTAGCCAGGGAACTTAAAAAATAATCTTCCCGGCCCACGAGGGTTAAGGGTGAGGCGGTGGTTTCCGTAATGGCCTTGGCATAGTTGTCGCCTAAAATGGCATCGTAATAAACTACTGGTGCTGGGGCGCCCAAGGTGTAAGTGGGCAGAAAAAAATTAACCAGAGTAAGTAGCAAAATGAGAAAATATTTTTTCATAATGCACCTCGCTTCCGGTTAATGATTAATAATATTATAACATAGTTTAAAATATACTACTTATGACGTTCGCAGTTTATTGCCACGGGCTCCGGTGCCATGCGGCCGGCTTTACGGAATAAACTTATTTTTGGCCGGTCCTCGGCAATGTCGCCCTTAGGCAAATAAACCTGCTCACTATGAAAATTGCCTTGTTGTAAGACTTGCAGTGTTTTAAACACCATTTTATTTCCAGAAATATAGTTTAGCTAAGCCGTGTTTTTGGACAGATTGCTTAAAGGGCAATACTTGATGTAAAAAGGGGGCTTTTACTTTGCGTACGGGTACAGGTGACATACGGATAGTACTTTCTGCTGACATGTGCTTATGAGTTTTAGGTGTAATGGTATGGTAAATTTCCTTGTCCGTGTGGTTCAGTAGTGTACCTGCAACGTCTCCAAGCAAAGAGGAACTGGCAGTTGGGCTCTGTAGCAAGACTGCCGCTGCTTTGCCGGTCTGGCCATTGACCGCAAGACGTACCTGTTTATCCCTGGCACCGTCTTGGGCGCGTTTATCTACATAATATATTGGCAGGAGGAGAGAACCGGATTTATGTTTTCTAAAATCTCTGGCACAGCTAACTACTGCTGTTGTTGTTAAATCAAAAGCTGCCTGTAAATCCAGGGGAATGCGTTCTGCCAATAGATAATCAATAATATCTACCCGGGAACAATTGTTGGCTATAGCCGCAACGCGGAATACACCCTCTGCAAAGGCAGGATCAAAGGGTGTTACTTCGCCAAAATCCCAGGGGTCCAAATAGTCTAGAAGCCGTACATCGTAAAGTGTGGTGTCCGGACAAGCCCAGTCTACTATTTCTTGATAGGTGGTAAAGTCACCGCGGTCACTTTTTACATTGACCTTTAAGCTGAGGTCAGAGAGGGAAAAGGGAATATAGACAGCTGTCATAGTTTGAGCAATGCGCTGGTCAATGTCCTGACCGGCAAAAGCTTCAGGATAGGTATGCACCAGCTCTCTGGCTGCACTTTGCGCCTCTTCGCTGCTAATGCCAAAGGTAATGGCGCGAGGGGGGACGCTTTCGGCTCCTACGCCCATAACATATTCCTTTTTATAAGTACCTGGTTTTAGGGCTTGGCCTACGCCAATTTTATTGCCGCAGGCTTTACAGGTAAAAATATTTTGGGTAGAAACACCGGTCACAGTAGCTCCACAGGAGGGACAGGTAAATTCCAGGGTAAAGGAACCGGCAAAAGCACTGGTGGTAGTAGTATCCCATAACGTCAACTTATCGTCCACGCTGCGGAGCCGATATTCTTTGCTGAGTAGCTGCGTAAAATTGTCGGGCAGGGGCTGGGTGATTTCTACATGACCAAGTTTTAAAAGGCCATCTATTACCTGTACGGGCTTATGCCTAAAGGTTATGGGCAGCTCCCGGTAGTAATTTTCGTCAGTCCAAGGAACGGAGGAGCCACAATAAGGGCAGAGATAACTGGCAGTTTTCTGGTCAACATACATAGCGCCGCCACAATTAACACATTTAATAGACAAACCTTCCAAAAGCTCCATATATACCCCTCCTTAGCATTGACCTAGGAAAATACTTCCTCAAGATTAATTATAGCTTGCCAAAAATAAACAGGTACTGAGGTAAGCCTCAGTTAAAAACGAGGTCCAGGATTATCCCGAACCTCGTTGCGTTGTAATTATTTTAAAAGCCTACTGTAAGAGTGGCGCCTAAAACCTTTTGGTGGAAATCTGCCAGATACTGTTGGTCACGGTAATTGCATAGGTCATAGCCTTCTACCGTTAAAAGACCACCCTTAAAGACCACATATTCTAAACAAACACCGACACCTTCAAAGCCCATGTGGCGGAAGTAGCCGGGCCAAGCATTCATGGTGTGAGTAATAACGGCGGAGGCAGGTTCGCGGTAGTAACGGAGCTGTACTCTGTAGGAACCGGGCTTTTTATAATCATAGTTCTTATAGCGCAAGGCACAGACAAAACCACGATCGTAACCAACCTCTACATTTTTGTCGCTGCCGGAAGCTTGGAGAAATTCGATACCTGTAGAAATATCAGAGGTGAATCTGTAGTTAAGGCTTTCAGAAAAGACTTCCTGCTTATTCCAGGCGGAGTTATCATAGGCTTGATTGCGGAAATTAAAATAGCTGGCCGAAGCGTACCATTTTTTCCATTCCTTGTACGCATCAATAATGACGCCCTCCCGGCGATTAGCTTCGGAACCAAGCCGTCCCCAGAAAACAGAAACACGGCTTTCACCAGGGCCAAAACCCACTCTGATACCATCTACTGTGGTATCCAAAGTGTTGCCGTCTTCTACCTTGTAGCCAAAGCGACCTACTCTATATTTGGCATGAGGATAGGTACCTTCGGCAAAAGCACGGAAAATATGGATTGTACTTGTTTGAGATTGGTCATTTAAAACTCTGTTATCTTCTACACCGGTAATAATTTTCCAATTTTCGTCAAAAATGTAATTGGCATAAAGACGTGTTCGCAGGGCCTGCATAATCATCAGTTCTTTGAAAGGAACCATGGCATATTTTCCACCTGCTGTACGAGCCAGGCGGGAGCCTTCAAAATGCCCCTGGCCATAGAGATAACGGAGATTACCCTCCATAGCAAGGCCGTGGTGGACCTTTGTAGCTGTTGCCTGGGGCTGGGAAGCAGTATTTACCTCTTCGAAAAGCAAGTCATCTACTTTTTCGGTAGGCCCAGGTCCCGGAGTACTACCTTTGTGTCCGGTAGCCATTGGACCGGCAGGAGCAGCAAAACAAGCAGTACCTACCAGCGTGCTGGTCAGTACTGCTGTAAATGCGATTAAGAACTGTTCCCCAAACAGTTTTCTTAGCATAGGCTTACCCCACAAATCCTACTTTAACGCGTAATATCTTCCCCCTTATTATACTATAATTCGTTTTTTTATAGAAGAGTTATCTGCAATAGGACTTAATCCAGTTGTACGAGAAATAAATTCCAGGTCCAAATATACTGTTCTACCATACGGACACTAGCACCTTCACCTAGCCTGACCTCTTTCTTGTCGGTAAGCTTGCAGGCTGCCACAATGAGGGTGTTATGTTCCCAGACAGCAGCGTCCTCGGGCTGCCAACCGTCACCAAGTATTTGCCCGGCAGCGGCTTGCCCCAAATAGTGACCATCTGTGTCCCAGAGGTACAAATTGGCCACAGTATTTTTGCTAGGTGCTTTCCAGGACAGGATATATTTATCAGTAACAGCTAGGTTATGGAGCAGAGGGGGACGATTGCTGTCATAGGTTATTTCCTTGGGAGCAGTTTCCGCAAGCCTTTCCAAAGTAAGTTCGGGGCTGACAATACCTATACCTACATTGGCAGGATTTTGCTTTTTCAAATGCCCTAGAATATAGAGCCTGTTATTACCGCCTCGTCCTAAAGCGCCGGCTCTTAGCATGCCGAAATCAGGTATAACTGTCGCAGGATTGATATTTTTTGCGTAAGTAAAAAGTCCATTCACTAAAGTGCCTTTGGCAGCGAGAGACTTATTAACCGCATAGGCTGTCTTGCCATCTTCGGCAATAAGGAGCCTGGCCTGGCCATAGGTTATATCCAGGGGACCAACGCCTACTTTTTTAAAGCTTCTGAAACCTTTACGGGTTTGAAAATATAAGTAACCATCTGCGTCTGCAGCAGGATGGGTATAGGCATCTTCCTGCAGACTGGCAGGACTGAGCATACCATCATGCAAAGCAGCTTTGGCCGGGGTAAGGGTACCCTTTTTTGCCTCCAAATTAAAAGCTCGCAAAAGAATGGGCTGATTTTTAGCACACGCCTTGTATTCAGAAAGCACCAGCTTATCTTGCCAGCGGGTCATGCCACAAATACTCTCAGGGCTATAATCTGTAAAACTATAGCCGGCTAAGGGCTTTCCTTTAATTGTTACAGGGCCGGCCTGGGCTGTGAGAAAAGTTTCTGCTTCTGCTTTGGGTGCTGTTGCCAAGGGTGCGTCTGTTTTCTTTTGTGCCTGACTGCAGCCGGCTGTGAGCAGAAAGATAAATAAGGTACAGATTATAGTAGCTTTATAACGACGATTCATCATGTGCCTCCCCAGAGACTGCAGCCGCAAACAAGGAGGAAGCAATACATCCCGGTTGCGGCTGCAGTTCAATCATATATTATTTTTGAATATCATTATCATCAAAGGGATCACCACATTGCGGACAGAATTTGGGTGGATGATGGGGATCAGGGGGCATCCAGCCGCATTTATCACATTTGTATAAAGGCTCTCCGGCCGGCTTGGGGGTACCACATTGCTGACAGAACTTGCCTTGGTTTACGGCACCGCATTTGCTGCAGGTCCAGCCTTGGACAGGCTCTGGTTTGGGTTTGCCGCAGGACATACAGAATTTGCCTGTATTATTCTTTTGTCCGCAAGCACAATCCCAGCCGGCACCGGCGGCTGCTCCTCCGGCCATTGCGGCAGGTCCGCCCTGAGGTGCGCCTTGCATATTAGGACCGGGGCCGCCACCGTAGGGGTTGCCACCTTGCATATTAGGACCGGGGCCGCCGCCGTAGGGGTTGCCACCCTGCATGTTAGGACCGGGACCACCACCGTAGGGATTGCCGCCACCTTGAGCCTGACCCATGCTATAAAGCTGCTGGGCATTCATGCCACCGGCTTGCTGAGCCATGTTCATACCCATAAAGCCAAAGGCTGCGCCCATACCACCGGAATTGCTGGCTGCCATCTTCATAGCATCAGCCTGAGCTGCTGTAAGGTTGGCTGCTGCCATGGTAGGATCTCTAAAGGCTGCACTACGTTGCAGATCCTTAATCATCTTTTCGTCTTCTTCGCTAGCTTTCACGCTGCTTACACCAAAGGAGATAATTTGGAGGCCGCGTAAATCTCTCCATTTAGCACTTAAAACCTGATTAAGAGCATCGGCTATTTCTATAGTGTGTCCGGGGAGAGCACTATAACGAATACCCAGATCAGAAATCTTGGCGAAAGCTGCCTGAAGTGAGGTGAGCAGTTCAGTTTTCAGCTGGCCGTCAATTTGATCTCTACGATAGTCTTCCTCTACGTTACCGCAAACATTGGTGTAGAAGAGAATAGGATTAACCACCTTGTAGCTGTATTCACCGAAGCATTTAATGGCAATATCTACATCCAGACCTATATTTCTATCTACAACTCTATAAGGAACAGCACTGGGAGTACCATATTTGTTGCCCATGATTTCCTTGGTGTTGAAGAAGTAAATTCTTTGGTCCTTTCCGGTATCGCCGCCCATAGTAAAACGCTTGCCAATCTTTTTGAAAACATCTATTACATTTTGGCCCAGATCGCCGTACAACACCGTCGGCTCTGTAGATTTATCGTAGGTAAATTCACCGGGCTCGGCACATACCTCCACTACCTTGCCTTGCTCCACGATAATCATGCATTGACCATCATTAACGGCAATGATGGAACCATTACTGATAATATTTTCTTCACCGCTGGTGTTGGAGCTGCGTCCTTTATCGCTGATACGCTTCATGCCTTTGGCTACCAAAACATCAGCACCTAAGCTTTCACAGTAAAAGTACTCACGCCACTGGGCGGCCATTACACCGCCTGCTGCTCCCTGGATTGCTTTAATAAGTCCCATATCAATTCCTCCTTAGCTTATATTGTCTAACAACCTTACCACTTGCCACCGCCGCCATTACCCTCTTCGTCATCATGACTTTCCGTGACCACGTCCTCCTTAACCTCCCGGGTGGAGCTTTTGGCACGAGGTGTGCGCTCAATATCACTGTGGTCAAAGTCATCTGTGGAAGTTAACATCTCCAGACCTTCTTCATCCACATAATCCAGAGCCTCACTAGCTGTAGCTACGTTGCTCATTTTGCTGCGCAGATTACTGCGATAACCAAAGGCAGCTCCTACAGAAGCTAACAAGCCAGCCAGGTAGGCGATGATGCCGGGAGATTTATCCTTGGTGCCGGCAGCTTCTTTCTTGGTAGCAACTTCCTTTGTTTCGCTTTCCTTGACCATGGCTTTGCCATTTTGCAGGTAATAACCGGTTAGAGTATCTACACCGGCTAAGAAACTGCGAATAGCAGGGGCAGGGGTATCGTTCTTTTTTAAATTAGCAACAATATCTGTGCCCAGTCTTTTTACACCATAATCAGGAGTAATAGCTTTGGCCAGGTTCTTGTCGGTGGCTACATACCAGTTGTGATTTTTCATATCCAAGAGGAGAATTACGCCACCGTTTTTGGCTTTGTCATAACCGTTTTGCGTTAAAAAGCCGGAGGCTACAGAACTGACCTGATTACTATTTGGTACGGTAAGAAGTAAAACGCCAATACTGATATTATGCTTACGATTTAGCTCACTAATGCGCCCCTCAATGGCCTTGGTATCCTGTTTAGATAAAACCTTATTCTGATCAACAATGGGCAGGGGAGCAGCTGTGGTGATGGCAGCTGCTGTAAAAACAGCGATTAAAAGCAAAGCTAAAATTTTCCAAAACTTTTTCATATCTGCCACCTCCTTCTATAACAATTTAGCTACAATCTGGATAATAATCACAGAAGCTACTAAAACACCGCCAAAGGCCATAGCCATGTATTTCTTTTCTTTTCCTTTATCCGAAGGCAGGCTGCCTACGAATTTGCCGGTTTGGCCGTTCATCATAAAGGTGTAGGGTTTACCCTCGTACTTGGTGGTCAGGATCCACACGGGAACCATAGCGTATTTTACAGAGCCGCCTGTTTGCTCAATATTACTGTCTACGATGTTGAAGGCATCATATTTCAGGCTGCTATTCATGATACTTTCAGTGCTGGAGTCCACCCTGGTTTTGATGCGGGGTGCACTTTCTTCGGCAGTTACGTCATATTTGTCTGCCAAGTGACCGGTCAGATAGGCTGTGGTAAAAGGCACCATTTCACCGTAATCAAAGGGCTCAATGCTGTCCATGTAGTCATCATCCATCTTTTTGCTGCCGTCGGCAGGAATCTTTTGAAAGTCAATGTTGGCTTCCCGGACGCAATTAAAATGCTCGGTTTCCTTAACGTCATCGTCACCCTCCTGATAGGTCTTGGTATTGGTGGCATCGTAATTAAACAAAGCATGCACCTTGGAATCAAAGAGCCAGAAAGGCACGTAGAGACTCTGAATGGCGTCCATACGATTGTTGGCTGTAAAGGCATCGGGAAGCAGCTTCTTCCCTTCATAGAACTTCTTTAAGGCAGCGACTGCTTCTTCCTTGGATTTCTTAAAAGGAATAATGAAATCCGGTTTTAATTCTCCATTGAAACGTTGAGGAAGCATAGTAGGGTTGCCGCAGTAAACGCACTCTGTGGCCATGGTATTACCGTCTGCCACCAGCTCTGCGCCGCAGGAGGAGCAAACCAGGGTTTGAAACTGGGCAGCTTCCCCTTGGTCCCACTGACTGCCGGCCTTACTGGTATCCCAGCTCTGCTCTTCAGCGGTTGCAGCTGCTGCAGCCTGAGTTTCCTTTTGAGCAAAAAGCTTTTCAATTTCTGCGACGGGATATTCACTACCGCAGAATTCACAGGTTACCTTGTCGTGGCCAGGTAAAAAGCTTAATGGCGCTCCACATTTAGGACATTTATAACTTACAGAAGTATCAGCCATTTTTTTCACCTCCTAAAAAACTATGCAACTGATTAGTACCCTTCAATATTAAGTATATGCGAAAAATAAAATAACAGTACTGAGGAATACCTCAGTGCTGTTATTTTTCTTTAACGCTATAATTAAAGTGCAGGACAGTGGGAAGGGTATTGTTGTCCCAAGCTGCCAAGAAGGGGGAAGGGCTATGCTCAAAATAGTAGCTTTATTAGTAACACTGCTGATTGCATGTAGCAGTACTGTCTTTGCTACACAGGAAATCACTGTTTCAGGAATAGTAGAATTATTGAACAGCATTGGCTCGGATCGAATTATCCATCTTGCCCCGGGGTCCTACAAACTGGATGACGCGCTGGGGTTTGCCAGCCGTAATGCCAAAAATATTTATGAGCGGAGGATGTATATTATCGGAGTAAAAAATTTAAAAATAAGTGGCGAAGCCTTGAGTAAAACGGAGCTGCTTTCCCCTTATAGTGAAAGTGATGTGCTGCTGATTAAGGACTGCAGCAACATAGAGCTGGAAAATTTTAGCATAGGTCATGTGCAAAGGACCAAGGGCTGCGAGGGAGATGCGCTGCGTATAGAAATGTCCAAAGCTGTTAAGCTGAACAACATGGCTATTTACGGCTGCGGTGAAAACGGCCTGACACTGAAAAACGTAGAGCAGCTAGAGGTTAAGGACTCTTATATTCACCATTGCACCTACAATCTGCTGAAGATGTCAGAAGTAGGGAACAGTAGATTTATTGCTACCAAGTTTGTTCATGATGGCAGCCTTAGTGTGATGGCTACCAGCGATAAAATTAAAGACTTAGCCTTTGACCATTGCCAATTTATTATTGATCCGACGAGAGAAGTGTTTGTTCCCCAAGGGGAAATACTGGAGTATGCTGCTAAGTATTCTCTTGTAGCCAAGCATTATTCTGAAAATTGGTGGGAGGAGGAAGAGCTTAGCTTTACGAATTGTGAATTTACCAATGTCAATCCTTTAGAGGTGGCTCAACTGAGAACCAAGGGTATGCTATTTAAAGATTGCCATCTGAAGGGGCAGCAAACCTAAAAAGCACCAAGCGGGAATAATAGTCAGAGACACTTTGTAGAATAAAACACCATCTTTTCCGGATGGTGTTTTTTCTGTCAGCAGTTCTTATTATTTTGTGGTATAATAAAAAACTGTCCAGTCTTTACGACTGATAAGTGATAAAGAAAGAAGCGAATAATTTGATAAAACGTACTATCGTAATTTTGACCTTATTCCTTTGCCAGACTGTTACAAGCTTGGCAGCAGGCAGTAGCTGGCTGGCTGAGCAGGGAGATTTCAATCTGCTGTCCCTGTCCGGTGCTATGACCCAACAGATACAAAAATTTTATAATGAAAAATTACAGTCTCTGCTTCAACAGTATGCGCCAGCCCTCCAGGTGCTGCGCCAGACCTGGGATAAGAAAACCTTGGAAGGTATTATGTCCGGTAGGGTAGCTGTGCCGGATACCACTATTAATGAAGCCTTGGCCAAAAAGTTTACGGGTCAGGGCCGAGTGAAATCTCTTAGCATTACCTCCCTGGATAATGGTCGGCTGGCCTTGCATCTTAATACTAAAAAACTAGGGCATATTGAACTCACCGGGACTATTGATAAATTTGTTCATACCAAGGATCAGTCCTATCTGACCTTTACCGTGGAGCAGAAGGAGCTGGTTGACCATCAGTTTCTGTCCTGGTTTTTTTCCCGCTTATCCCTGTCCTTGATGGAGAAGCTAACAGGCCGAATGAACCCCTTTGCAGAGTTGCCTTTAAACTTTAGTGGTAATACGGTGACTGTAGACTTTACCCAACAGCTAAAAAAATCGGATTTAGGTCAAACTGCGGTTTTGGGCTACAATCTGGCTGACTCTCTCCAAATTGATGGCGCTGTGCCCCATGATGGCTATGTGGAGTTTCAAACCAATCTTCAGGTACCTGAGGAAGTAAAAAATCTGCTGCTGAGAGCTTTCTGATAAGAAACAAAAATATTCTGAAATACGTAAAATACTTTACACAAAAATCAGTTTAATAAATTTTCTCGACAAATAGTAAATTTTATCTTGACTTAGTATTTTTCATCTGCTAAAGTAATCCCTAACTTAATAATTTTTGCGATGAAGAGAAAAGTAAGCTAAATGAATTGGCACAGAGAGCCCTCCCCGTGGTGAAAGAGGGAACAGGAAGTTTAGCTGAACATGGCCTCGGAGCTGGATTGGTCGAATAATTAAACCGTCCGGGTGTACCCGTTACAGTACTAGAGTATTCAAGGCTTGTGCCTGCGTACTTGAAGAGGAGCATTCCGTGAGGAATGTTCAAACCAGGGTGGTATCACGGTACTTCCGTCCCTTGTATATGTCATATACAGGGCACGGAAGTTTTTTTTATGCATTGCGTAAATTCATTAAGTAAAAACCTAACGAGGAGAGATACTATGACAAAGAAATATGGCTTTGAAACCTTACAACAGCATGCAGGACAGGTGGCAGACCCTACTACAGGTGCCAGGGCTTTGCCCATTTACCAGACAACCGCTTATCAGTTTAAGAATGTACAGGAAGGTGAAGAACTTTTTGCCCTGAAAAAAGCCGGGCATATTTATACAAGATTGAGCAATCCTACTCAGGATGTTTTGGAGCAAAGAATTGCCGCCCTGGAAAATGGTACAGCAGCCTTAGCTGTAGCCAGTGGCATGGCAGCAACAACCTATACCGTTTTGAATCTGGCCAAATGTGGGGACGAGATTATCAGTGCTTCCACCGTCTATGGCGGAACCTATGAGCTGTTCAGTGAAACCTTGACTAATTTTGGCATAACCACCAAATTTGTCAATCCTGATGTACCGGCAGAATTTGCCCAGGCTATTACGGACAAGACTAAGGGTATCTTTATAGAAACGCTGGGCAATCCTGCCATTAATATCCCCGATTTTGCCGCAATTATTAAAATTGCCCATGAACATGGCCTTCCTGTTATTGTGGACAGTACCTTTACCACGCCATATTTGTGCAGACCGCTGGAGTGGGGTGCTGATATAGTTGTTCATTCTGCAACAAAGTTCCTGGGAGGTCACGGTACCTCCATGGGCGGTTTAATTGTGGAAAACGGCAAGTTCGATTGGGAGGCTTCCGGACGTTTTCCGGATCTTGTTGCGCCGGACAGATCCTATCATGGTGTCAGCTTTATCAAGGATATTCCCGGCGCCGGGTTTGTAACCAGAATCAGGGCTAAATTCTTGCGTGACCTGGGAGCTTGTATCAGTCCCTTTAATTGCTGGCTTTTGGTTCAAGGCCTGGAAACTCTCTCTCTCAGAATGGAACGACATGTAAGCAATGCTCAAAAACTGGCAGCTTTCCTAGCCGCCCAGCCTCAGGTAGAAAAGGTTCATTATCCCTCCTTGCCTGACTCTCCCTACTATGAACTGGCTCAAAAGTATTTTCCCAAGGGGGCAGGTTCCGTTTTTTCCATTGAGTTAAAAGCCGGCTACGAAGCGGCCCGCAGCTTTATCGACAGGGCAGAAATCTTTTCGGATTTGGCTAATGTTGGCGACTCCAAGAGCCTGCTGGTTCATCCGGCTTCTACCACTCATCAGCAACTAGATGCAGCAGCACAGGCTGCCTGTGGCATAAAGCCCGGAACGGTACGTGTTTCTGTAGGGTTGGAAAATGTAGAGGATCTTATCGCTGCTTTGCAACAAGCCCTACAGGGTTTATAAGGAGGATAATTATGCCTATTAAAATAGCTGAAGGCCTTACTGCCATAAATACTTTAAATGAGGAAGGCATTGTGACCATTACGTCACACCGTGCGGAAACACAAGATATCAGACCATTAAAAATTTTAATTTTAAACCTAATGCCTCTTAAAGAGACTACTGAACTGCAATTTCTGCGTTTGCTGGGCAATTCACCCTTGCAAATAGAAGTGGATTTTTGCCATTCGCTAACACATACAGCGACTCATACCGATAGCTCTTATTTAGCTGCCAACTATCTAACCTTTCCGGAAATCAAAAATAAATATTACGATGGAATGATTATAACAGGGGCACCGGTGGAAACCATGCCTTTTGAGCAAGTAGACTATTGGCAGGAAATTGTCGACTACCTGGAGTGGGCTAAAAATCATGTTTTTTCCACGCTGCATCTTTGCTGGGGTGCTCAGGCAGCCCTGTATCATTACTATGGCATCAATAAAATTCCTCTGCAGAAAAAACTTTTTGGTGTTTATTCCTATGAATTAACCGTAAAAAATAATCCTCTGCTGCGAGGCTTTGACGACAGATATTTTATTCCCCAGTCCAGACATACGGTTATAGATGATGCCGCTGTCGATGCTTCTCCGGAATTGCAGGTTCTTTCTCGGTCTACGGAAAGAGGAATTAATATTGTGACCAACAAGAATCTAAGGCAAATCTTTGTTTTAGGTCATTTTGAATATGGCCGACGTACCTTGGAGGAAGAATACAGGAGAGACAAGCAAAAAGGACTGCCCATTGCCGTACCGGACAACTATTATCCCTACAACATAGATACAGAGCAGCCCATGTTCAACTGGTGCAGTTATGCCCATTTGTTCTATAGCAATTGGCTGAACTATGTTTACCAGGAAACTCCTTATGATTTGCGAGAACTGCATCCCCTGTACAACTAAAAAAGCTCTGTCTCCCGACCTGGGAGACAGAGCTTTTGTTTAGTTGTGGTGTCTTATACTGCTATCGGTGACAGGTCCTATGATTTGCAACCTGTTATCGGGGAGAAAATCAATTTTTTGTTGCTTTTCAATTGCCTTTCTCATGAAAGCTACATCCAAGCCTCTTGAGACTACGTTGGTAGCATTTTTTAGCATGACATAATTATCACCGCCACCCAGCAAGAAACTGCCGAGAACAACCTTGTAGGTTTGCTCGTCTTTAATATCAGTACCGTCAGCCAGCTTTAATTCTATGATGCGATTACCTTCCGGCTGGTCAACACGGCCCGTTACTTTTAGTCCGGAGAAATGGATAAAACCATATTTTTTGTTATCCAGACCATGTTCAATGGCTTTTCTCAAGTCGCTGCCTTTCAAATCAGCAGTAACCAGGGTACCGCCGTAAGGGAAGATATTCATAATATCTACCATGCTCACGCTGCCGGCAGGCAATCCGGACCTTAAAGCACCACCGTTATAAAGGGCAATCTGTACATTGGCTTCTTTGCGCATCAAGTCAGTCATAGCATCGCCACAGGTAGAGTAAGGATCCCACCGGTTGTTGGACAGAGCTTGTACGTTTGTAGCTATTGGGGTGCGATATTTTTTATCCACAGAAGTTAAAAATTCGTCTAAACGTTTTTTTAGCTTGGGGTCAGGTCGTGCTGTGGTGTTGGCAACATTTTTGATGAAGGGATGTACCTGAGTCAGTTCCTTCAGATTTTGATCATAAATACCGGTAATGCCGGCCACATTGTTTCCGGCCCAACCTGATTGGATAACGGGAATCTGACGTCCCTGACTGGTAACAAAACCGGATACGACTTCATGACTATGAGAACTTAAGACTACATCAACTTTATTTAACTTATCTAAAATTGGCAGCACCTCGTCGCCGGTAATTTTACCTTCCTTATCCTGGAAGGTAGCCATATGGACTACCAAAACTATGACCTGAGCACCTTGCTCTTTTAGGTCTGCTATAGCTTTGTTACCTTCCTTGACCGGGTCGGAGAAGAAGAAACCGGCTAAATTGCTCTTTGTAGCCTTATCCGGTGTTTCCATGGTAGTAAGTCCTACGATACCAATCTTGATACCCTTTCTGGTAACCAGGAGAGAAGGGCTAAAAGGTTTGGCACAATTGCCTTCAGCATCTCGGACATTGGCAGCCAGGAAAGGAAACTTTGCCCAGCGGGTCTGTTGGCGAATGACGTTGCCGTTGTTGTCAAAAGCGTGGTTGCCACAGGCATCTGCTACAAATCCCATGGCGTTCATCACTTCAATAGCAGGACGGCCGCGAAATTCGTTGCTGTCCAGAGTGCCGGTTAGCATATCGCCACCACCAATCAGAATACTGCCCTGAGGATTTTCTTTTATGAGATCTTCTGCCGTAGTAATTAGCTTTAAGGCTCCCGGTGCGTTGGCTTCCTGACGGATATGACCATGAAAATCATTGACCAAAAGGAACTGCAGACTTTGTGGCTCCAAACTGGCAGCCGCAGCCAGAGAGTTTATGAGTAGCAGTACTAAAAGCAGCAAGCTTTGTATAATATTACGCATTATTTTTGTCTCCTCCTACCTCAATCATAAACTAGAGCAGAGGTCATAAATCATATTCCATACTTTATTTTCATCTACAGTGAACACAATCTTGGCTGATTGGGTACCTTCAGGGCCCACACCAAGGAAAGCCAGGGACTGTCCATAGGAAGGACCGTAGGTTGCATCAACGTCCACAGGATAACTACGTGCTTCTGTTACCAGGGAAGGGTCGATGACCATGGCAGCTGCCAGTACATCCCAGATGAAGGTGTAGAAGTTTTTGTCCTTTTTAAACATCGGCGTTGTCCAATGGTTGGCAAGCATGTCTTGGAACAGCGGATTGTGGATACGTTGTTTTATTTGCTGATAACGTTCTGCGGTGAAATGAATCTTCTCACATACGTCTAAGGGGAAAATGATTTGCTCTTTGAAGGGTGCACGCAAGGTACTTCTAGCCGACTCCGGGTCAAACCAGAAATTAAATTCAGCAGTAGGCATTACATTGCCCTGTTGGAAGAAGGAACCGCCCATGTACACAACTCGTTTTACCAAGGGCACGATTTCCGGCGCACGACGAATGGCAGCTGCCAAGTTGGCACAGGTGCCAATGGCAACGATGGTAATTTCGTGAGGACGGGCCTTAATGTTTCTGATTAAAAAATCAACGCCATGTTCACTAATGGGCTTGCCTTTAGGTTCAGCATGGTAGGCACTGCGGTAGGCAGCCTGCCAGGAAGCAGGCTCAGGATAACCGGCAGCTCCTAAATGAGTGTCAGGGCCGCTACCAAACATCTTTTTCTCTGTAGCCATGCCTTCAACTCGTCCGGCACGGGTAGTTGTGTTTATACCAACAGCTACGGGAATATCCAGCCGGTTAATACCTTCCAGCTGACGCAGTGCACTGGCAGTACCTGTTTCTGCCCAAGTGTTGCCGATGACGACGGTAACGCCCAGCAGTTCAGTCTGAGGAGATTTGGCCAGCATCATCATAGCTACGCCATCATCAAAAAGATTTACCATATCGGTGTCTAAGATGACAGCCTCTTTAGCGTGTGCCTGGCAGGGAAGAAGAGTTAAAAAACTTAAAAGCATGCCTAAACAAAACAACTTATAGTGTCGCATAATGTTTCCCTCCTTTGTTCCTAGCTAACAATTTACTTTAGTATACCAAATTTAGGTTTATTTTGCCATGAGTCGGTATCCCTCAATTTGTAGTATAAAAGAAAAATGCCGGAAACGTACTGAGGAAAACCTCAGTACAGAGCAAAAGATAAGAATGCTATTTCTTTAAGGTGAAACTTGGTATATTTATCCGTCCATGTTGTATAATACTTAATAGAAGAGGAAGGGTGTATTGTAACCAAATGACCATTAAAGTAAGGACGCTGGTTCCTGATTTTTATGATAAATTTACATGTAAGGCCGGAGCTTGCCGTCATACCTGTTGTCAGAAATGGATAATCGACGTGGATGAGGTGACGGCCCGGCTGTATTTTGAGCAGCAGGGAAAATTGGGCGCAGCTCTAAAAAATAATATTGTGCAGGATGAGGAAGGCTATCATCTGCGCTTAAATAAGGACGGCTTTTGTCCCTTCCTGCAAAAGGATGGGCTGTGCCATTTGTTTGTAGAAATGGGAGAAGACAGTCTTTGCGACATCTGTGCTGCCCACCCCAGATTTTATGAATATTTTCAAGGGGAACGGGAAGATATCGAGCTAGGCGGCGTAGGCCTCTGCTGCGAAGCTACCTGTGAATTGCTTTTAGCCACAGAGGCTCCTTTGCAATTTTATTTGGAGGATGAGCCTGAACCGTTGAATTTTGCTCAAGTTCTTGGCAAAATTAACGTAGAACTTTCTGAAAATCTGTCGTATATTCCCAAGCTGGCTCCGGAGTATTTAAAATTTGTCCTTGCCTGTATGACTAAAACTGAACCGATTGATGAAGCCTGGACAGCACATATGAGGGAACTAAACAAGCTGCTGCCCCATCTGCAGCCTAGGCTGGAGCAGGCAGCGACTACCATCTCTACAGCTATTTTTACCAAGGTCTTTCAGTATATTCTGTACAGACAGCTGGAGAAAAGTACCGAGATTTCTACTACCGTTATCGAGGCCTATGGACAGCTAAACATGGCTTATATTTTTCTGGAAAGCGTAGTTACCGGCGATTTGGCAGAAACTATCCGCCGTTGGTCTGAGCAGATTGAATACGATGATGACAATGTGGACCTGTTGCTGCATTTGGTAGCTGCATTATAAATATGGAAAGAGTGGTGAGCAGGTAGATGCTGACCTTGTTTTTCAGCCTTACAGATTTTAACGATAAAGCGACACAGGTCGGAGCAAGTCTTTTTGATCTTCCTGCTGCGGAGGCTCTTGTACTGACACTACTTATTGAAATACCTTTGTTTTATTTGCGCGGCTATCGCAGTAGGGACAAGCTGGGATATTTCGCTGTAGCCAATATTTTTAGCAATGTGCTGCTCAATGAATATTTGGCGCAAATGCCAAGGGTAACACTTACCGGCAGTGCTGTTTTGGCAGGCGAGATGCTAGTAGTGGCCTTTGAAATGGCTTTTATGAGCTGTTTTATCAAACAGCAGTGGCGCAAGCTTTTTGGCACGGTGCTGTTAACTAATCTGGTTAGCTATGCTGCCTCATTTATCTATCAATTCTTTCTTTAGGGGGAGGTTATGGTGTATCCGGCATCTTTGCACTTGGGGATAATGACCTTACTGCATTTTTTAGTGGATGGCATTTGTGGCGCTGCTTTGGCGGTATATGCCTGGCAGGAGCTTAGTTTTGATGCCATTTGCTACTATTTTATGCTGTACAATTTGCTGGCCTTTGGGACCCAATGGCTGGTAGGTCTTTGTCTGGACAAACAACCTCAGCTGGGCAAAAAGCTTTTTCTCGGTTCTGTGTGGTTGCTTTTGGCAGGCACGTTCAGCCCCCTGGGCATAGGAGTTCAGGCCTTGTGCCTGGGAGTGGGCAACTCTCTTTTTCATGTGACCGTAGGCCGTATGGCTCTGCTAGGGTACGACTCAGATTTGGCGCTTGGTATTTTTGTGGCCGGTGGTGCTGTCGGTATTGCGCTGGGCTTGGCCGGTGCCGGTTATATTTGGTGGTATAGGATAGCCTTGACTCTTGTGGCGATCGGTGCTTTTAGCTATCTGCACTGGCAGGAGTTTTCCTTTAAACCCTTGGACAACAAGAGACCTGAGCTTTTGAGCCGGGGAAAAGGAGCTCTTTTGAGCGGAGCGCTGCTGCTGTGCATTTTTATCCGCAGCTTTGGCAGTGGGGCTGTATTGCCGATAAATCCGGTACTGATAGGCTGTCTCATGGCAGTGGGCAAGGTAGTAGGCGGCTGCTGTTGTGACCTTTTCGGCTATAAACGTACCGCTTTGTTAATATTGGTAGTGGGTTTTTTAGCTGTGCAGCTACCGGGAGTGGTACCGGGGGCCTTGCTGTTAATAACCTGGAATATGACCATGCCGCTGACTCTGCGTCTTTTGTACAGAGGCTTGGCACAGCAAGAGGCACCGGGGCTGGCTTTTGGGCTGGCAGCAGGAATGCTTTTGCCCGGAATTTTTTTCCAAGGTAGGTGGTCTGTACCGGTGCAACTGGTGATTATGTTGCAATTTGTCTTGTTGGTCGGTGCTATTGGCTTGTGGCAGAGTAGAAAAGGAGTAAAAAAATTTTTGGACCGCTAGGTGGTAGAAAGGAAGTTGCTTATGAAAAAAATATTAGTGGCACTTTTATGTATGGTTATGTATGTCCTGCCTTGTTCTCCGGCATGGGCTGATTTGGCGCCCTATCCCAGCTCAGGGAGCAGGGAAAACCTGGGCATTGGCAGAATACCAAGTGAAGGCATAACCACACTTTCCTGTAAGGGCCTGAATGAAGAAGGCCAGGCAAGGCTGGTACTGAAATTTTCCTATCCCGGGGCCGGATTATTGTCATATGTTTTCAGCAAAGAGCAAGCCGGGGAAAAGGGTGTCCCCGGTGAGCAATTGGTTGCCAATGAGGTTGAGCTGAAAAGCCATAGCAAGAATTATCTTGAGGAAATACCTTTGCTTATTCCTGATGACGGGCAGGAGCACGTTTTTTTCCTTACCGTCGACTACACTGCTTTTGTAAAAACACAGTTTGGCACTAAAAACAGAGAGTTTATTACCACCTACAGTTTTCTGCTCTCCAAAGAAATAGGACGAGAGGGCGGGACAATACCGCTACAATATAGGTCTAATGGCTGAAGTAAACCAAAAGCTCTGCCCTTGAGGGCAGAGCTTTTTACCTAGCTAAGGCTTTTTATTTGTTGCTTTTTAAGATTCCGTACACAATGGGAAACAAGAAATCAGCTATTTTTTTATGTCCTTTGGCCAAGGGATGCTCATTGTCCCCTGCATAGTCACTTTTCTGGAGCAAGGGCGCTTCGCTATTGACAGGAACATAAAATACCTTGCTATCACCTTTGGCTTGCTCCGCTTGTACCGCCTGGGCAATCAGAGGATTGGTTATCTGATATTCGGCTATTGGTATAGGACTGACACAGAGAATGACAGCCTGAGGATGCTTGCTGCGCACCACTTCAATCAGGTGCCGGTAGCCTGCGGTAAAATCCTCGGCTTTAGGGATGCGGTTGCTGAGATAATCGTTTGTACCATGATTAAGGATAACGATATCCGGTTCTTTTCCTGTTTCCTGCCACAGAGGCAAACGGGCTGAGGAAAAAGTGCGAAGGTAACTGTCGGCAGCATGGCAGGCAGAGGAATGGCTTGGTTCCTGATAATTACTTACCACGCCTTCACCGCTTTCGCCCAGAACGCTGTACTCAGCCTTCAGTTGTCTGGCCAGGAGGGGACCAAAGGCCAGGTAACTGCTTTCTGTTTCCATATAGCTAGTACCGCCCTCAAATTCCCTGCCTAGGGCATAGGCACCTGCGGAAATTGAATCACCGACAAACTCCAGCTTGTATCTTGGCGGAGTGGTTTCCGGCAATAGCTTGCCCTCTGAGGGTAGAACCAGCCCTGTAAAATCTGTTATGCCGGCTCCACCTTCTGTATCACGTACTAAAAAAAGCTTATGGGTACCTTTACCCAGATAGTTGCCTAGGACGGTGGTATCCTTTTGGGCTTTAAAACGCTGTAGATAGCCATCATCAATTCTTGCCAGCCAAAAGATTTCCTGACCCTTGTCATTGATTTTGGCTTCAATTCTGTCGCCTGTAAAAGTGGCTTGCAAATATGCTGCACCATGTCCTACCCTGTAAAGCTGGTCAGAGGATTTCTCCCAGCGTCCGCCGTAGGTGATTTCCGGGGCGGAGGGCTTAATCAGCACAGTGGCACTGGCGGTCTCACCGAGAGAACAAATGGGCAGTATTCCTAAGAAAAGTGCAGTTAAAAATTTTGTCATGGTTTTTGGGGATTTATACATAATATGGTCCTTTCCGGTTACTATGCTTACCTATCAATTAAAGCATAATTCAGGCAAGAAAACAAATTGTTGACTTAAAGCTGGCTCTAAGGATTATGATACCGATATAGATTATGAGAAAGAAGGAATACAAATGAAAAAAATATTAACTATTTTGATGAGCTCTATGTTATTGCTGGGTCTTACTGCCTGTGGCAGTACCGGTAAAACTGAACCAAAGGCTGCAGCGGCTCCGGCCGTACAAAATAAAAGTACCCAACCTGCCGCTACCTCCAACAAAAAGGGTAAGGTCTTGGTTGCGTACTATTCTGCCAGCGGTACCACTAAGAAAGTGGCAGATATTATTGCCGGTGTTACCGGCGGCACTTCCTTTGAATTAAAACCGGCGGAACCCTATAGCAATGCAGATCTGGACTACAACAACAGCTCCAGCCGCGTAAGCAAGGAACATAATAACAATGCCAGAGTAGTTAAGCTAACTACTACTACCGTTCCCAATTGGGCAGATTACGACACCGTATTTATTGGTTATCCCATTTGGTGGGGCATTGCTGCTTGGCCTGTAGATGATTTTGTGAAAGCTAACAAGTTCGATGGCAAGAAGGTTATTCCTTTTTCTACGGCAGCCAGCTCCGGCTTCGGCCAAAGCGGTAAATTATTGCAGCAAATGAATAATACCGGTACCTGGGTAGACGGTAAATGCTTCCATAGTACTGATAAGGGCGAAATTGAATCCTGGGTAAAGAGCCTGGGCTTCTAAATAGGTAAAAGAAAAACACACTTTCCGGTGTACTGACCCACATAAGTTGGCTTTTAAGTCTGACTTTGGGGAACACAGCACAGGAAAGTGTGTTTTTTAGATTAGCAATGTTTTACCAGGTGACCTTGTGGTTTGCCCACAAGCTCTTTGTTTTCCAAAGCAATTTTACCATTTAGGACGACCATCTTGATGCCCTCAGGTTTTTGGAAAGGGTTGGTATATTCGGTTAAATCTTTAATTTTTTCCCAGTCAAAAACGGTGATATCTGCTCTTTTGCCCACAGACAACTGACCACGTTCCGGCAAATGCAAAATCTGAGCAGCAAGACCGGTAGTCTTGTAGACTGCCTCCTCCAGGCTCAGGACCTTTTTCTCCCGCACAGTTTGAAAGAATTTGGGGAAACTGCCGTAGCTTCTGGGATGAGGATTGGAACCCATAAAGAAGTCGCGGTCGTAGGGGAGAGCGTAGCCATCGCAACCAACTGCAATAAACTTTTCCTGCATAATGGTGAGCATGTCCTCTTCATTCAGACAGAAGTAGCAACAAGGAGCTAAGCCCTTGGACTGTACTAAAATTTCGCTGGCAGCAACTTCCGGCAGCATGTGCATATCAGCAGCTATCTGGCCCAGGGTTTTGCCGTCGTATGCGGGCTTCCAGCCGGTGGTGGTAATAACCAGCACACCTTCAGCTCCGCCCCGGCGTTCCATTTCAGCCTTGGTCTCGGCAATGACACCGGCATCAGGATGCTTTAGACGTTCACACATAGCTTCGGTTCCGCCATCTTTCATGCGATCGGGAATAAGCACAGCCAGACTGGCACAGGTTGCCAAGTAAGGATATTGGTCACAGGTTACCTCAACGCCTGCCGCTCTGGCAGCTTTGATTTTTGCCAACAGCTCTTGGGCCCTGCCCCATTGCGGACGACCAATAAGCTTTAGATGACTGATTTGCAAATGAACGCCACTGCGTTTTGCTACAGTGAGCATTTCATCGACAGCTTCAAAAATCTTGGTGCTTTCACTGCGCATATGTACAGCTAAAATACCGTTATGGCGCTTTACCACCTTGGCTAAAGCAACCAGTTCCTCCAATTGACCATAAGCACTGGGAGGATAAATAAGTCCCAGACTCATACCAAAGGCACCCTCCGACATCAGCTTATCCAGCAAGGACTCCATGCCTGCAAGCTCGGCGGCAGAAGGCTCTTTCATGGCAAACCCCATGACCACTGCTCTTAGGGTGCCATGACCGATTAAAAGACCCATGTCAGTACAGGGCGGCATTTGTTGTAAATGCTTCTCATAGTCCGTGACGGTTTCATCTACCATGGACAAGCCATGCATAGGCAGCTCCAGACCGCTGGCCATCAGCTCAGTAATCTCAGCGCGCTTGGCAGTCGTAGTGGGTAATAGAGAAATGCCGCAGTTGCCCACGATTTCTAAAGTAATGCCCTGTTGTAGCTTGCTTTCCATTTGGTAGCCTTTATAAAAAGGGCACCAGTCAGAATGAGAGTGAATATCAATAAAACCAGGGCTGACAACGCAGCCCTGGGCATCAAATACTTTTTTGGCTATAGAAGTGCTACCGCCTAGGTTTTGACCAATTGCAGCAATCTTGTCGGCTGTAATGGCAATATCTCCACCGTAAGGAGCCTTGCCGGTACCATCTACTATAAGACCATTGGTTATTAATAAATCATACATTAAAAATCAGTTCCTCCTTAGATGTTGAGAAACCCGCTGCTATTCCAGCATACTCATGATATGAGCACACACAAGGCCTAGCGGTGTACCAACTGCATAACCGATAAGAGCCATAAGAACACCGACGGGAACCAGGGAACCGGAATAGGTACCTGCTAATACAGGAGCAGAAGCAGTACCACCGATGTTGGCCAGGGAAGCAACGCCGCAGGTGAACATATCCAGCTTGGCAAACTTGGCAATGGCCAGGAACAAAACGCCATGGATACCGAGAATAACGAAACCGGCAACAATCCACAAGGGAGCATCTTTTAGCTCTAATAAGCTGGCACGGGAAGCTAATAAAGCAATAACACTATATAACATCAAATTGGAAAGCTCAGGACCACCTTTAAGCTTGGCAAGAGGACTAACAGCACCAAGCAAACCAAGGGCGGTAACGATAAGTACAATCCAGGTAGCCTTATCAATCATAGGCAAGGTGGACTTTAAGGAAGCATGAACAACTTCACCAATATTTTGGGTTACAGCAGAAACCAATAGTCCTAAGCCAAGCAGGAAAATCAGGCTGGCAAAACTAATGGTATCCTTGTTGGCAGCATCAGCCTCTTCCAGACGTTTAGATACAGCATCCAAAGCGGTAGTGTCGGCCTTGGTCCAAGCATTGAATTTAGGAGCCAGGCTAACAGCCCAAAGCAGGAACATAACCCAAATGGAATAGTCAATAGAGTCAACAACCAAGGCGTAGGCCATGGCGCCCTCTTTGATATCCAAGGCAGCTTGCACAGCAATCATGTTGCCGCTGCCACCAATCCAGCTACCGCACAAAGCACCTAGTGCCTTCCAGGAGCCGGGGTCCATATAATTGTGGAAAATGGCATAAGAAACAACAAAACCAATCATGATGGTAAGAGTAGCAGAGAAGAAGCCTACCAGCATTCTGGGACCTAATTTTAATACCTTACGAATATCACAACGCAGTAGGAATAAAAAGATCATAGCATATAACAAATTATTTTTTAAAAGAGTGTAAGCAGGTTTCGTAGCTTTCATATCCCAAAGATTTACGGTACACATTAACATAGTAATCAAATAAATAAGTACTACAGGTGGTAAAACACCAAAAATCTTGGCTTGAGTTTTCTTCTCCAACATAACCATTACGCCGGCGAAGAAAATCAAAAAGGCAATATAGGTAAAACCATTTGTAATCATTTCAACTCAACCTCCCTAAAATTTAATTGCATAATTGTTTTGTCTGATACAGCCCTCCTTTATCAAGTGAATTGTGGCTAAAGAAGCCTCGAATTAATTGTACTCGCAGGAACGGAGGGTGTCAAATAGAGTTGCGAGGGAATGGTATTTTTCATATGTAAAAATTTCTCAATTTAGTTTATAATAATTTCAACAGATAAAATAATAAAAAGGGAGAAAATATAGTAAGAAACATATTAAAATATTAACAATACCACGAAGGTTTGGTTTTATTAAACGAAGCGGGGGTAGCTGACGTGAAAAAAATCTTACTCTTTTTTTTCGTATTCATACTTAGTCTGTGTAATATTACTTTTGGGGAAATGGTTTTGCCGGACAGTCAAGCACAGAGTTTTTATGCCCAGGACAATGCCAAGATGCTTAAACAAGCCACTATTGATCATCTTAATCTGGCGGGAAGGACGCTGCGGGATAAGACCAAGGCTCAATTGGTGGTAGTAACTATAGATTCGCTGGGAGATAATGGCCTGGAGGAATACGCCAATGCCCTATTTCGCAAATTCAAACTGGGAGATGCCCAGTTAAATAATGGCTGTCTGATTTTACTGGCTCGCCAGGAGAAAAAGATACGTATTGAAGTAGGCTATGGCCTGGAGGGTGCCCTTCCCGACGGATACGTTGGTAAAATACGGGATAATGATATTATTCCTGCTTTTAAGAAAAATGATTATGATGGTGGCATTCGTAAGGCCTATGATGATTTGTACCAAAAAATTGCCCAAGAATATAAGGTGGACACCACAGTGCCGGGTAGTGATACTGAGCCGGCCGCGACAAAACCCAAGGATGACGATGACGACGACGGCTGGTTTTATATTATTCTTGGCGTAGCCTTTTTTCTGGGACTTGTTATTTTTGTCCTTCTTGTTGTTTGGGGAGTTCTCTCCAGTATATTGGAGGCTTTTGGTCTTAAAAAGAGCAATCCTGTAGAGCAATCTACAAAGAAGAAAAGACATCATCATGACGATGATAGTTTTTGGGGCGGCGGAGACTCCGGTGGAGATTCCGGTGGTGACTTTGGCGGCGGCGGAGACTCCGGTGGCGGAGGTGCTTCCGGTGGCTGGTAAGCAGCCGGTAAAAGGACAGGTAATTACCTAAAATGGCATAAAAAATCTTCTGAAAACACAAAGGTTTTCAGAAGATTTTTTTGTATTAGGAAAGCTGTTGTGGGGAATCCTGGTGCTTTTGGACGAAAACATATTAAAAATAATAAAATTAATATTAAAGAAAGTATGCTTATGCTATAATGATAAAGCAAAAATGAGAAAACGTTGCCGGTTAAATGTAGAAAAACCTGTTTCATTGCAAATAATTAATTAATATTATGCTCAGGGGAGAAAAATTATGTTGCAAAAAGATAACTGGCAATTGCATAACGTGTGGGTGTTGATTCTGTGTGTAGTTATTTCCTTTCTGTGTTCCTCCTTTTACTATAAAGAATCGGAACGAGACGCCGAGGAGAATATTAAGCATATAAGCAATTATTATGCAGACAGGACAGAGAACTTTGTTAACTCCGTTTTTCACAAAACAGATGTTTTAGCGGCAGTTGTAAGATTGCAACGTGGCAATATTACAGAAGCTACTTTTAATGAAATTGCCCCCTTGGTTTATGCCAAGGATAGTGGCATAAGAGGCATTCAATACATGCCCAAAGGAATTGTTACTTATTCTTATCCTGTCGAAGGCAATGAGGCTGTTATAGGCAAGGACTTTTTTAAGATACCGGAACGTCGTAAAGATGTATTACTGGCTGTAGATACCAAAAGTATAGCTCTTTCCGGACCCTATAATTTATTGCAGGGCGGTTTGGGTGTAGTGGCAAGAAACCCGGTCTTTTTAACAGATGCTGCCGGCAAAGAGTATTTCTGGGGCTTTTCTACTATTATTTTAGATTTGCCCAAGGCCATTGAAACAGTGGGACTGAGTCATCTCACGGAGTCCGGCTATGACTATCAACTCTTTTGTATTAATGAAAATAATGAACGCTTGGTTATAGAAGGCAATGCTGACCTTAATGTAAAACATGCTATACAATGCAAAATTAAAGTGCCTCACCATGAATGGCTGCTTGTTTTAGCGGAAAAAAATCCCTGGGTAAACGAGGGCAAGGCAGGAGCATTATTTGCCTTTGGTTGTGTGCTGGGCATAGCCTTTTGGCAGCTCTACTGCGCTTTAAAGCAAAAGGAAGCTGCGGTTTTGGCTAAGGGCAAGTTCTTTTCCAATATAAGCCACGATATGAGAACTCCTTTAAATGCAATAATAGGCTTTGCGGAAATGGCTCAATGGCAAGGTATGACTGCAGCTAATAAGGATGAATATTTAGGCAAAATAGTAGATTCCGGGCACCTGCTGCAAGATTTTATTAATGATACCTTGCTGATTTCCAAGCTAAGCAGCGGCAAACTAACCATGCATCCTGTACCGGTTCTTTCTAAAAATATCATTGCACCTGTTTTAGAAACCATCTCCATGCTGGCGCAGCAAAAGGGTGTAATATTTGAGTACAATAATGCAGGCTGTAAGACAAGGACAGTAATGGCTAGCGCCATGGAAGTGGATAAAATTCTTCTTAATCTGTTGAACAATGCCATTAAATTTACGCCGGCCGGGAAACATGTGTGGCTTACTGTACTGGATGAACAGGTAGATAATCAGCTTGCAAGAGTAAAATTTATTATCAAGGACGAAGGTATCGGGATGGAACAGCAATTTTTGCCCCATGTGTTTGAACCCTTTGCCCAAGAACAACGCTCCGGCTATGAGGGGATTGGTACCGGCTTGGGCTTGTCCATCGTCAAGCAATTGGTGGATACTATGCAAGGAACCATTACCATGGACAGCGAGGTCGGGAAGGGCACTACTTTTACGGTATGTCTGCCTTTTGAAGAGGTTGCTACACCGGTAGAGGAAAAAGGCCCTATTATTGCAAAAGATTTCGCGCTTTTGGCCAATAAAAAGGTTCTGCTTTGTGAGGATAATGCCCTTAATATACAAATTGCGGTTGGCTTGCTAAAGCACAAAGGCATGCTTATAGACATAGCCAAAAATGGTAAGGAAGGCGTAAGCAAGTTTGCCAATAGTACCAGTGGCGAATATGCAGCTATTCTTATGGATTTGCGGATGCCGGTTATGGATGGCTTTGAAGCTACCAGGGAAATCAGGTCGATGGCCAAGGCAGACGCAGGCACTATCCCAATTATTGCCATGACGGCAGATGCTTTTGCTGAAGATGTACAGAAATGTTTGCATTCCGGTATGAATGATCATATAGCCAAACCAATTAATCCTACGATTTTATATGAAACTATTGCTAAGTTTATAAGCTGAAAAATGGCGTCTAGGGAGACCTAGACGCCATTTTTGTATTATTTTATGTACTTAGCCAAGGTAATATACAAAATCTGTTTGTTAATAGGTTTAGCTACGTGGTCGTTCATGCCGGCTGCTTTGGCCTTTTGTACTGCATCCGCAAAGGCATCAGCGGTGAGAGCAATTATAGGAATAGCTTTGGCATCGCTGTGCTGGGAAGACCTGATTTTAGCGGCAGCCTCATAGCCATTGAGAATGGGCATTTGAATATCTAGCAGAACAGCCTTATAGGTCAGAGGAGGGGCTGCCATAAACTTTTCGAAGACCATCTGGCCATTCACCGCAACATCTACCTCTAGACCAAATTTCTTAAGTAGTCTTAAGGCGATTTCCGTATTGATAGGGTTATCTTCAGCCAGAAGAATCTTGCCACTCAGATGACCGCCTGCCTGGTTTGCCATTGTACCCTGCTTTTGTTGGTGAATTTGGGCAAGCTGCTCTTTGGTAATTCTGGGCAGAATATAGTTGACGGTAATTTCCGTACCCTTGCCTAGTTCACTTTGCACTGTGATGGTGCCACCCATCAAATCTACAATCTTTTTCACAATAGATAGGCCCAAACCACTGCCGGCAGGACCTGCCTTGTCACGGTCCGGATTATCTGTTTCCTGGGAAAAAGGAGTAAACATTTTTTTCTGAAAACTCTTGCTCATGCCGATACCAGTATCGGTAATTTTAAAACCACAGGAGAGCTTATGATCGGGCAAGGTCTTGCTGATGGAAGTATAGGTGATGGTTCCGCCACTTGGCGTGTATTTTACGGCATTGGAAAGTAGGTTGAAGGAGACCTGATCAAAGCGGATACGGTCTACAATGACACTGTTGTCACTGGAAAATTGATTGGTGTCGATAATGAAATTAATACCTTTCTCTTCACAAAGAGGCCTGAAAATGGTCTCTAGCCCCTGAATATATTCATCGAAGGGATAAGGCTCCGGATGCAATTCAATCTTGTTGCTTTCTGCCTTGGAAATATCCAGTACATCATTAATCAAGGATAAGAGATAATGAGACGATGTTTGAATTTTGTTCAGCTCGTCCTTGACCTTAGCCTTGTCGTCGATGTCTTCTTTGGCAAAATTCGTCATGCCAATAATTGCGTTAATAGGAGTACGAATATCGTGGCTTACTCTGGAGAGAAATTCATTCTTAGCTTCATTGGCTGACAGCAACAGCAGTCTTTGCTGTTTGTTATAGCGGTTGCTTAAATAGAGAGAGACTAAGAAACCAAAGGTTAATAGTAGTGCCAGGGCACCACCTAAATACAAAAGGGGTTTGGCATAAATACGGTCTGTTATAGTGGGCTGCAGGCGATGCTGGGTCTGTGCAGTAACTAACTGATCTATTTCCGTAGGACTGATGCTGGCCAGACCGCGGGAAATCAGGCCTAACATGGCAGGACCTGCCTTTTTGGAAACGCCGATACAAAAGCTGATAGTAAAGCCTTCTACTGATTGAATATTTAAATGCTCCAGCTGAATCTTATCCATAAAATAGTTTAATTCAAAGCTATTGATATAGGTGCAATCAGCTTTCCTGTTACGCACTGCCTCCAGGCAGGAAACAGTATCCGGATAAAATTGAAAAATGGGCGGCATCTCCTCTTGGGCAAGTCTCTTCTGTAGAGCTTTGGTAATATAGTAGCCCTCGGGAACTGCTACTGTATATGCTTCTTCTTTATCGGTGTATATTTTAAAAATCTGGCTTTCCAAGATCGGCCGTGTCAAAGCAATATCCAGCCTATCTGCCCAATCATAGTCACAGGCAATAATGGAAAAAAGGTCGGTCTTTTTTCCGTATTTTTGGACAGTGTCGGCAAAATCATGAGACGAGTAAAAAGAGAAGCGTAACCCGGTTCGTTTGGCTAAGAGGGTATAAATATCCCTGCCAATACCGATATATTCGCCGGTGCTGGGATCCTTGCCCTCCAAAGGCATCCAGCTGGGATCAAAGGCAACGTTAATGGTCTCCCTGTTTTGCATTAAACGATGGAGATAGAGCTGTTCCTCAGTGTTGAAAGCCACAGCGGGAATATAGTTGTTGGAAAAATATTTATCGTAAATACGGATATCAAATCCCTTGTCAAAGTACCGAATCTTAGATAGAGCAGCATCAAACTCATATCTTAGCAAGGGCTTTTGGGTAGTGCAGGCAAAGTAAACAACCTCTTCAGGCAATTGTGCCAAAATACGTGAATTGTTGACAGTCCTCAAACCGCTGATTAAAGCACATTCTACCTGCTCTGACTGGACAGCACTATCCAGCTCGGCCGGAGAAGTAAAAAGAACTGGTTCGTAGGTGAAATTGCGGTCGCGGGCAAACGAGGGTAAAACACGCTCGGAATAACTACCCTTTACCACGCCAATCCTGATACGGTTAAACTTGCCAAAATCTTCAAAAGCATAATGCGTATTGGTGGCAAGGGTAACTAATTTAGCTGAAGCGTGACCAACATTATGTTGGGTAAACAAGAACTCTTGCTCTCGCTGCGGATTTTTACTTACACTGCCTACCAAGTCAATTCTGCCGGCTCTTAAGTCCTCCATACACTGGGCAAAAGGCTCTACGACAAATTCATATTTCCAACCGGTGTATTGACTGATCGCCTTTAAATAATCATAATCATAGCCGCTATATTTATCATGGATGGCATCATAGTCATGAAGCCCCGGGACCAAATACCAACCTACCCGTACTGTTTGCTCGGTAGCGTGGGCTACCATTGGCAGTAAAGTAAAAAGGAATATAGCTATGCAAATGTTTAGTAAGTGACTTCCTTGGCGGAACCATTTAGTCAACATAAAAATACCCCAAAATGTTATATTATTAAGATAATTATAGCTAAAAGATGGAAAATTAACAATGACTACAGTTTCAGAACTATTGCAGAATATGGTAAAATATAAGAACAAAGACAAAGGAGTGGGGGAATAATATGTCCTTAAGTTTTGTACGTCAAGATATTACCAAAATGACTGTTGATGCTATTGTAAATGCTGCTAATACCGGCCTGCAGGAAGGTAGTGGGGTATGCGGGGCTATTTTTGCGGCAGCAGGATCTGGGAAAATGACGGAGGCTTGCCAAAAGCTGGCGCCTATTAAAACAGGCGAAGCTGTTATTACACCGGGTTTTGCCTTGCCTGCCAAGTATGTTATTCATACCGCAGGGCCAATTTACCAGGCAAGCAATCCGCAAGAAAGTGAAAGGCTTTTGCGTTCTGCTTATACTGAGTCCATGCAGCTGGCACTGGCTAATCATTGCGAAAGTATCGCTTTTCCGCTGATTTCCAGTGGTATCTTTGGCTATCCTAAAGAGGAAGCTTTGTCTGTGGCCACATCAGCTATCAGAAACTTTCTCGACGATCATGACCTGGAGGTTTACCTGGTAGTCTTCGATAAGAAAGCTTTCGTGCTCAGTGAAGATATGCTCAGCGAAGTGCAAAGCTACATTGATGAAAACTATGTGGAGCACCATACTGCGTCAAGGCGCAGGCTGCTTAATGTGGGAGAGAAGGCACTTAGGGAAGCTGCCCGTGATTATGAGTGCGGCACCGTTCGGATGGACGATTTCCTTCAAAAAAGTGAAGAATCGTCTATGGCTAATAAAGAAAAGCCTAAGAAAAAAGCTGTACCCAAACTAATAAAGGCTGACAAAGCTTTTCCGTTCCTGGGGGCAGGACCGTTTGAACCGGATGAGCCGTTTAATACCTATTTGTTGAAGTTAATTGACAGCTTGGGCAAGAAAGACTCAGATGTTTATAATAAGGCTAATCTTGATAGAAAACTATTTTCTAAGATAAGGACGGGAAAACATTATATGCCAAGTAAACGTACGGTTTTGGCTTTGGCCATAGGAATGGAATTGAATCTGGAAGAAACGGAAAAGCTTTTGAAACGAGCCGGTTTTGCTTTTTCTCCCAGTTTAAAATTTGATCTTATTGTGAAGTATTTCATTGAAAACAGGAAATATGATATTTACGAAATAAACGAATGCTTATTCAAGTTTGACCAACAACTGCTGGGAATTAACGATTAATATTTTACCGGAACAAGCCCTGTTAATCTTGTCGCTTTTAGAGCGACCACTTCTTATCTCCAAAGTTGTATTATGCAAGTACAACAAAAACAAAGGAGACGATTAGTGTGAAAAAGGGATTAACAGAGCTTGTTTTTATTTTGGACAAAAGCGGTTCTATGAGCAGTATGGAAAGTGATACCATTGGCGGCTTCAACTCTATGTTGAAAAAGCAAAAGGAGACAGAAGGCGAATGCCTGATTACCACAGTATTATTTGATAATGAAATCAGGCTGCTTCATGACAGGGTGAATATTAAGGCAGTGCAGCCTCTTACGGCAAGGGATTATTGTGCAGGCGGCTCGACTGCCCTTTACGACGCCATGGGAGAAGCTATGCATAAGATTGCTAATGCGCACCAACATACCAGTGAGGAATATCGCCCCGGGAAAGTGCTGTTTGTCATTATTACCGATGGCTATGAGAATAGCAGTCGGGAGTACACCGGCTACAAGATTAAGAATATCCTGAAACACCATAAGGAAAGGGATCATTGGAAGTTTATTTATCTGGGAGCTAACGTGGATGCTGAGGTGGCTGCAGCAGATATTGGCATTGAGAAAGAAATGGCACAGGATTATGTGGCGGATGGTGCCGGAGTAAAGTTGAACATGGCTGTTGTCAGTGAAACAGTTGAAAATTTCCGTATTTGTGGCGACGTGCACCAAAATTGGCAAAGCAAGATTAAAGATGATTATAATAAGAGAGGCAAGTAAAAATATAAGGTATATTTAGTTCTAAATAGTATATGAACAATCCTGTCGGAAGTGGAGAAGAAGAAAATTTCCGACAGGATACTTTTTTTATTAACAATATGCGGAGAAAACTAGTATAAATTATAATGCTATGTTATAATGGGCCTATAAAAATTAAAGATGGGCAAAACAGGTGAAAACCTGCGACGCAAAGCTAAAGGGTCTTTCAAATGACAGCCAGTTGCAACAAAACGGGTACTGTCTGCCGGGGAGCATACAGTGCCATTTTTTATTATTTTGGCAAAGTATTTTGGACTGCGCCTGTTATTTGGTAAGATTTGGCAATTATCATAATTGGAGAGAGAATCATGGCGAAAGAAAAAGAAGAAGATGCCCTAACTAATCCTCTTAAAAAAACAATCCGCATACAGGATTTCTGTGATATGGACCTGTTTGAACAGATGATAGAGGACTGGAGCATCAGTACGGGCTTAGCTGCCGTAGCTATAGGCAGTGACGGAACTTATGTTAGTAAATATCACCACTTTACAAATTTCTGCCAAAATTTAACCAGAAAAACGGCGGAAGGGTTGCGGAGATGCACAGAGTGCGACAAAACCGGCAAGGGCACCTATCTTTGTCATGCCGGTCTGGTTGACTTTGCCTCAGCTATTACCTTGGAGGATGGCACGGTTTTGGGCAATATGTTGGGCGGGCAGGTGCTGCCGAAAGAACCCAATGAAGCCAAATATCGGGCTACTGCCAAGGAACTGGGCATAGATCCTGATGTCTATATTGCTGCACTACGCAAGGTTAACGTTCGCACGCCGAGAGAAATAGAAGCAGCTGCCAAGCTGCTGAATAGTGTAGTTAATATGTTCGTCCGGACCAGCTGGAATTCCAGACAGGATGCGAAAACTCTTTCGGAGCGAGCTAATATTATTTTCTCTTTGAGCAAGATATTCTTCTGCAACTACTACATTGACTTGTCAAAAGATACGTTTAGAGAAATAGAGGCTACCGAAGAAATTAGGAGTGTTATGGGGGAGAAAGGCAGGGCTTCAGCTGCTTTTCAGCTTTCTAAAGATAAATTTGTACGGAAACCGTATCAAAAAGACTATGAAGCATTTACCGACATAAAAACTCTGAGTGCCCGGCTGGGAAATAAATACAGTATTTCCTATGAGTATATAGACACGCTCTCCAGATGGTGTCGTGTGACGTTCATTGTAGTAGATAGAGATAAACATAAGGCAGTACGACATGCGTTGTTGGTTTTTCAAAATGTTCAAGAAGAAAAAGAACGGGAAATTCGTGTGCAGGAGGCGCTGGAAAAATCAGCTGAAGAAGCCAATATGGCTAATCGGGTGAAATCTGATTTTCTGGCTCGCATGAGCCACGATATGCGCACGCCTCTAACCACCATAATGGGCCTGTGTGATATTGGAGAAGAAAATTTTAAAGATGAGGAACTATTAAGATATTTTGGTACTATTAAAAATAGTTCAGGCTATTTGTTGTCTATCTTATCCGATATTTTGGATATGCAGAAAACGGTTAGCGGTGATGTAAAATTACAACCGGGTATTTGCCACAATGCTGCTACGGCCAAGACAATAGAAAAAATTATTCGTCCTTTGGCGGCTAACAAAAATATTAAATTAATAACAGATTTTCAGTGTCAGGCAACCAATTGTTATTTCAGTATCGATAGGCGCAGAATACAGCAGCTTATTATGAATTTGCTCAACAACGCCGTAAAGTATACCCAACCGGGTGGAACTGTGCAGTGGAGTTGTCGTGTCATTAACCAAGGCTCGGATGGTATAGCTGTCCAGCATACCATTTCCGATAATGGTCAAGGCATGTCAGCAGATTTTATGAAGATTATGTATGAACCCTTTACCCAGGTAACTGATTCTCCGGAAGACAATGGACATGGTCTAGGTCTTGCCATTGTTAAAAAATTGGCGGATCTGATGGGGGCCACCATTGAGTGCCAATCTGAGCTTGGCAAAGGTACTACTTTTGTCGTCACCGTACCTCATGTCAAGGCAAGTGCAGAGGAGATAGCAGAATACGAACGTAAAAAGCAAAGGGCAGAAAATGCAGAGATCTTCTTTGGTCGTAAAATCCTGGTTTGTGAAGATAATAGCATCAATGCTGAAATCGTAAAAAAAATACTGCAAAGCAGGAAGATGGAAGTGGAAATAGCTTCAGATGGCGGCCAGGGCGTAGAAATGGCCGGAAATAATCAGTATGACGCCATCTTCATGGATATCAGGATGCCTGTGTTGGATGGGTATACTGCTGCTAAGAAAATACGGGAATTCAATAAGACGGTACCAATTGTAGCAATTTCAGCTAACAATTTCCCGGAGGATATAGAAAAAAGCCTGACAGTAGGAATGAATGCACATCTAGCTAAACCCTTTGATATCAAGAAAATGCTCGCAGTTTTGCAAGAAGTTTTAACAAAGTAAGCAGCAAAGGACATTCGGTGAGAGCCGAATGTCCTTTTTAAATTTTTAGAATGAATAATAGTAATTAAAAAAACACATATGTGATTATTGTATATGATATAATTGACGAGTGGGATAATGGCAGGAAAGTATGTTTTCCCCTATATGCATTTGCGAGCAGGAGATACAACTATGGAGAAGAAGTCAACTCAGAACACATTGAATATTTCAAACGTTAAACAAATTAAAATACAGGATTTTTGTGACATGCAGCTTTTTGAGCAAATAATTGAAAATTGGTGCATAAGTACGGGGCTAGGAGCTGCGGTAGTAGATAATGACGGAAACTATATCGGTAGGTATTATAATTTTACCGATTTTTGTCAGAGTCTGACAAGGCAAAATCCGGAAGGACTACGCAGGTGCCGGGAAAGCGATAAAAAAGGCTATGGTACCTATGTTTGCCACGCCGGGTTGGTGGATTCTTCTATGGACATAGTTCTGGAAGATGGTACTGTGCTGGGACGTGTCCTGGGTGGACAGGTACTACCGGAAAAACCGGATGAAGCCAAGTTTAGAGCCACAGCCAGGGAATTGGGTATAGATGAAAATACCTATATTGCTGCCTTGCACAAAGTCAATATTCGAACACCAAAGGAAATAAGGGCGGCAGCACAGCTGTTGGGCGATGTAGTCAATATGTTTGTCCGTACCAGCTGGAATTCTCGTCAGGATGCCAAGACTTTGCTGGAAAGAGCGCGTATTATTTCTTCGCTCAGCAAGATTTTCTTTTGTAATTATTATGTGGATTTGCAGGAAGATAAATATTGGGAAATAGATGCTATAGACGATGTGAGTGCCAAGATTGATAAAACTGGCAAGGCTGCAGAGGCTTTTCTTGCTTCCTGCGCAGCATTTGTTCATGCCAGAGATCAGAAAGAATATCTTTCTTTTACCGATGTTAAGACCGTAGCAGCCAGACTGAGCAATAGGCACAGTATTACTTTTGAGTTTATTGGACAGAATCTGAGATGGAATCGTGCTACCTTTATTGCAGTAGATCGTGACAAGGATAAGGTGCCATGGCATGTGCTGTTTGCTGGTCAGGATATTCAAGAGGAAAAAGAACAAGAGTTAGAAATTCACAAAACCCTAAAAAAGGCTGCTGATGATGCCAATAAGGCCAATCAGGTGAAGTCTGATTTCCTGGCTCGCATGAGTCATGATATGCGTACGCCGCTTACCACCATTATTGGTTTATGTGACATCGCCAACGATCATTATACGGACAATGAAATATTGAAATATTTTCATACAATTAAGGATAGTTCTGAATTTCTGCTCTCGATTCTGACGGATATTTTGGATATGCAAAAAATGGCCAGTGGCAAGGTGGTCTTGCAGCCCATGGTTTGCCATAATGCGGTAACGGCTATGGCTGTTGAACGGATTATTCGTCCCCTGGCAGAAGCTAAAAACATCACTCTAAAAACAGATTTCCTCTGCCAAACCAACCATTGCTATTTCAATATTGATACCCGTCGTGTACAACAAGTCATGATGAACCTGCTAAATAATGCAGTAAAGTACACTCAGCCGGGTGGTACCATAGAATGGAAATGCAGAATTTTGGAAGATGATAAAGCTACCACCATTATAGAACATACTATTGCGGATAATGGGCCTGGTATGTCACCGGAATTTATGAACATCATGTATGAACCCTTTACCCAGGTAAACAGTTCCCCCACTAGCAATGGTCATGGCCTGGGACTAGCCATCGTGAAAAAGCTGGTAGATTTGATGGGTGCTACCATTAAATGTGAATCTCAACTAGGCAAAGGCACTACCTTTACGCTGACAGTGCCTCATGCCAAGGCGGCCGAGGCAGAGATAGAAGCCTATAAACGGAAAAAGCAAATTGCTGAGGCGCAAACCGGATTCCAAGGCTGCAGGGTCTTGGTTTGTGAGGATAATCATATTAATGCTGAGATCATCAAGAAAATACTGCAAAATAGGCAGATGCTGGTAGACATTGCCAAAAATGGCGGCGAAGGCGTGCAGCTGGCCCAGACTAAAAAATATGATGCCATTCTTATGGACATCAGGATGCCGATTTTGGATGGCTATGCTGCTACGGGCAAAATAAGGGAATTTGATAAAAACATTCCTATTATTGCCTTGTCAGCCAATAATTTTCCGGAGGATATAGAAAAAAGCTTGGCAGCAGGGATGAATGCGCATCTTGCCAAACCTATAGATATAAAAAAATTATTTGGCACTTTGCATGAAGTTTTAGCACATAAAATTTAAAGTATGATGGGGAGGTCCAGGTTAACTGAACCTCTTCTTTTTTTTTAGGACGAAGAAAAATGGCAAGGATATGTTAAAAAGTTTACAGTTATAAGCAACAGTATCTTGAAAATGTAGCCAAGATTACAATGTAAGGGCTAAGACGGAAATTAATTCCTAGTAATGATATAATAATTCCAAAAATAAAAATATAGGAGGAAATTTTAATTATGATGAAACTAGAAGGTTCCTGGGTAGCAATGCCAACTCCTTTTACTAAGGACAACAAGATTGATTTTGAAGGTTTTAAAACGCTGATTGACAGGCAAATCAAATATGGTACAAGCCAGATTTTCATTTTAGGTTCAGCCGGCGAGACCACGCTTTTGACGGTAGATGAGAAAAAAGAAATTATTAAAGAAGTTATCAAGATGGCCAAGGGTCGTATCCCTGTCTTTTTCAGTGCCGCTTCCACTACTACGGAAGGTAGCATTGAACTGGCTAAATATTGCGAAGCACAGGGCGCAGATGGCGTTGTTTTCACCGTGCCTCCCTACGTACTGATTCCTCAAGAATCAGCTTTCAACCACATGGACAGATGCATGAGCTCTATCAGCATTCCTTGTGGTATTTATAATAACCCATCTCGTTTGGGCGTTTTGATTGAACCGGAAACAGTGCAAAGACTTTCTGCAAAGCATGAAAACTTTGTGGTAGATAAAGAAGCTGTAGGCAGCGCTGCTCAACTGGTACAGGTACAACGCCTGTGCAAGGGCAAAGTAAAAATCATGTGCTGTGATGCACCAGGGTATTCTATCGTTATTCCGACTTTGGCTGTAGGCGGTACCGGTACTGCCAATATTGGCGGCAACATTATTCCTGAAGAAGCAGCTAAATATTCCAGACCCTGGACAAGCGTACAGATTATGGAAGAATGCAGAGCTGAGTATTTCAAATATTTTCCTCTGTTAGAAGCCTTTTATGAATATTCCAATCCGATTGTCATTAAAGCAGCCTTGAAGCTCTTAGGCTTACCGGCAGGGCATTTAAGAAAACCTTACGAAGATATTTCTGTGCAAGAATATAAAGATTTAGAAGCTTTAATGATTAAACTGGGTGTGATGGAGAAATATTGCGTAAAATAACATTACCAAGGCAAAATGAATTGCCGAAAGAAGAGCAGGGATTATATGGAAAATTGGGAAAAAGCTTCATTGCAAGCCTATTTAAAGGAAGTGACTGTACCAGCCGGACAAGATATAAAAAAGGTGGTTACTGATTTTATCTTGGCCCATGGCTGGAAACAGGTCTATGTAACAGGGGCAGTGGGTTCGGTAATAGATATGGTTTTCACCACTCCCATTCAGAACCATTTGCCTTTGAAGGTGACCTCAGTACCGGTCTCCGGTGCAGGGGAGATGATGTCCATGGTGGGCGAAATCATGCCAAGAGAAATGATGGATCCCGACTTAAAAGATGTTTATCCTGACAAGGATTCTCCTCTCTTTGTTCACATCCACGCCTGCATTGCCACGGCCGGAGGGCATGTTTCCGGAGGCGGCTTAAAGGCAGGCAAGGCTTTTCGCTCTCTACGAGTTTTTATGGTGCCCTTGGAATAAGCCCGATAAGCTTTGTTAAAGTAACACACTTATTACAGGAAGAATTTTCAAGTTATTAATGATAATTTGATATTAAGAGGAGGTTGCGAAATGGAAGGAAAAACCAAAAAAAGAAGTTTTCCGGATGTCTATGCGTTGTTGTTTGTGCTTTGCATTATTGCTATGGTTGCCACCTGGATTATTCCGGCAGGTGCTTTTGATAGAGTTGCCGTTGGAAAACTAAACAAGGTTGTGGCAGGTAGTTTCCATTACATTAAAGGAATTCCACAAACACCTTGGGATATGCTCCAATGTATTTATCAGGCCTTTCTTAATTCTGCCCCGGTTATTTTCATGATTTTCTTCTGTGGTGCAGCTATTGGAATGCTGGAAGAAACAAAATCCATGTCCACTGCTTTTACTGTGATGGCTCGTAAACTACGTGGTAAAGAAGCCATTTCTATCGGTGTTATTATGATTAGCTTGGGCTTGGGTAATGCTGCCGGTGTTTTTGGCAATTTGGGTATTGCCCTTTTACCTATCGGCGTGCTGCTGGCTCGTGCCATTGGCGGCGATAACTTTTTAGGCTTCTTGATTATTTACTTTGGACTGATGTCCGGTTTTGCCATCGGTTTTGCCAATCCCGGTATCGTGGGTTTTGCCCAGACCTTGGCAGAGGTTCCCATTTTTTCAGGTACGCCTCCCAGAGCGGCTGCGTGCGTGGCCAATATTCTTTTCTTGTATTATGTTACCATGCGCTATTATAAAAAATTGAAGAAAGACCCAACCACCAGCTTGAACTACGAAGACGGTATGACCACTGAGCAATATATGGGAAATAGTACTTCGGAGAATACAAATGGAACAGAAGTACAATTGAGCAAACGTCAACTTATGATTGTGACAGTTTTTATTATTGGAGTTGTTGCCTGCGTTGCTTTAACTATTAAACTGAGCTGGTCTTCTAAGCAAATTTCCGCTTGGTTCTTGGGACTGGCTGTTGTTATTGGTATTATTTCCGGCTTTGGTGCCAACGATATTGCTAAAAAATTTATAAAAGGCTGCCTGCCCATGGTATCTGCTTCCTTTGTTACCGGCGTAGCCAGCGCTGTAGCCCTGATTTTGTCTCAAGGCAAGGTAATGGATACTATTGTTAATGCTCTCAGCATGCCTTTGGCTCAAATGGGGCCTGTGGCAGGTGCCGGCTTTATGGTAATTATGAATGGACTCATCAATATACTGATTCCTTCCGGATCCGGACAGGCCGCCGTGGTTATGCCCTTAATGGTGCCGATGGCTGACCTGGTTGGTATTACCCGTCAGGTTGCTGTACAAGCCTTCCAATTTGGTGATGGCTTGACCAATTTAGCTACGCCGCTCAATGGACCCTTGATGGGCTGCCTGGCTATTGCCGGAGTAAATTTCCCCAAATACTTCCGCTGGGCAATAAAGTATATCGTTATTGAAGTGCTTGTTGCTGCAGTAATTACCATGGTATTGCAATCCATGGGCTGGACCGGATTATAAAACTAGGAGGCATATATATGATTGATGTTAATAAAGAGGTAGCCGCCATTACCGAGGAAATTACGGCTATGCGCACTTATATTCATGAAAATCCCGAGCTGAGCATGCAGGAATTCAATACCTGTGCTTTGCTGGAGGATTATGTAAAAAAGAATGTTAAATATGACAGGCTCAAAAGAGTCGGGAAAACCGGCTTGTTCTTTGAAATAAAGGGAACCAAGCCCGGCAATGGACCAACCTTGGTTTTCCGTGGTGATATTGATGCCTTGCCCATTCAGGAAGACCCGAAAATGTCTCCCTGCAGCAAAGTACCGGGTGTTATGCATGCCTGTGGACATGACGTACATGGCAGTATAAACGTAGGTGCCGCCAAAATATTGAGTCAGCATAAGGATAGCTTCTCCGGCTCACTTTACTTCTTTATTCAACCGGGAGAAGAGGTTTTTCAGGGAGCCAAGCTTTTTCTTAATGACCCAGAGATTGACTTTGCTAAAATAGATGCTATAGCAGCTTTGCATTGCTCTGCAGAGCTGGAGGCCGGTACTATTGGCGTACGCTATGGAACCATTTTGGCAGCTTCTGATGTCTTTACCATTACCGTAAAGGGTAAAGGTGGTCACGGTGCTCATTGCCATACACTACGGGACCCGGTGGTAGCAGCCTGTGCCATTGTAAACGGTTTGCAGACCTTAGTGTCCAGAGAGACCAATCCTGCCAACGCAGTAGTAGTTTCGGTTTGCAAGATGCACGGCGGCGTAGTAAATAATATTGTTCCGGACACTATGGAATTGGCCGGAACCTGCCGTACTCTAACTGTCCAGGACAGAGATAGAGTAGAGGAAAGTCTTAAGCGCGTTGCTACATCCATTGCGCAAGCCTATAGGACGGAAGCAGAGGTTGAATATATCCGTGGCGTGCCACCATTTATCTGCGAAGACGAATGGGTGGACAGGGCTATCAGAGCCGGTGAGAAGGTTCTGGGCAAGGAAAATGTTAAAATGCTGCCCTTTGCCGCCATGGGTGGCGAAGACTTTGCCTTTATCAAAGAAAAGAAGCCGGGCGTATTTGTCCGTTTAGGTTCCAGAACACCGGGAGGACCTTATGGCTCAGCCCATTCTTCTACCTTCTACAGTGACCCAGCCTGCATACCGGTAGGCATCAAAACCATCATCGGTATCATCGCTGATTATTTTAATATTCCCCTGGCCTAAAGGTTAACAACCTGCAGCGCAGGAAATTTAGACAAAAAAGCAGGTACGTTAATGAACGTACCTGCTTTTATTTTTCGACTTCCTTTAGATATTCTTCATAAGCAGTTTTGTTTACCTGCATTTTATGGTTTATTAGCCGTAGCGTATTTTCGTTGTACAGTTCATTGATTAATTTGCTGACGGTAACACGAGAACTGCCTACGATAATACCCAGATCATAATGGGTGTATTTTACTTTGAGTGTGTACCACTGCTGATCAATCAGGTGGCTGGTATCAACTACAGAGCACAAAAGGCGTTTAAGCCTGTCTTTGCAGGAGTTGAAGGAGATATCCTCCAGCTCATAGCGCAGAATCAGTAGCTTTTGTGCGTAGCTGTGCAAGATAGCATCACGAAAGAGCTTGCTGGAATCAATCATCTCATGGTATTTTTGTTCTTCTATCTTATAAATGACAACATCCTCTTCGGCTATAGAGTACAAGCTGGTATGCAAATCAAGGTCATTGGCCAATTCTCCGAAGAACCAGCCTCGAGATAAGGTATAAAGTACCTTTTCATTGCCGTCGTCACTTAAGATGCTGTGTCTGGTGCGACCATTTTTTATGTAATAAATATAGCCAAGAGCTTCACCTGGACGGGAAATAACTTCTTTGGCGCCATAATATAACTCTTTAGCATTTTTTTGAATGTAATTTTCCAGTTCATGGTTGCAAATAACCGGAAAGGTTAGTGGACTTGAAGTACCGACCATGTGAGCTCCTCCTTTGCTGGTAATCGAGAACACCATTTATTATAACGAATTTAAAACGAGAAAGCAAAAAAACTGTTAAGAATTTACAAGAATATGTTAGCAACAGAAAAGAAGCGTGAATTTGTGCAAAAACAGGTAGATGCTAACTATTTAGCCATTTTGCAACATGAGCTAGCACCTGCTTTAGGCTGTACTGAGCCTATCGCCATATCTGATATTGCTAAATGTCGCGAGCTGGTCAAAGATGATAGAGAAAAACCATGGCCACCATAGTCTATATAGCTTTTTATTATATCTATATTTTTAACTTGCATAGGACGTAAAAATAAGTTATAATTACGCAGTAAGCTTTTTTGGAGTGGTACTCAAGTGGCTGAAGAGGACGGTTTGCTAAATCGTTAGGGGGGTTAAACCCCGCGTGGGTTCAAATCCCACCCACTCCGCCATATGACTTGCTCTGGAGACTTCGGTAATT